>Ga0074046_10005536_pt1 | contig 10084 bp, 10 predicted proteins | sample BogForMeECP23OM3_FD_94441 | JGI IMG/M metagenome (GOLD analysis project Ga0074046, IMG submission 94441) | Bog forest soil microbial communities from Calvert Island, British Columbia, Canada - Bog Forest MetaG ECP23OM3 | ecosystem: Environmental > Terrestrial > Soil > Wetlands ...
AGCGAGCGCAGTGACAAAACTTAACACTCGTTTACCCAAACTTTACCGTCGAATTGGCGTCCCGAGGGTTCCTACGAGTGACAGATGAACTGTCGAGAAGGAGTCTAGTAGACATGAAAACGAAGTTTTGGATGTTCGCTGTGGCGATGCTGGCGGTTGTGCTTTGCGGTGCCGTTATGTTCAGCTATGCACAGCAACCCGAGAGCAACAGCACTAGTCCCACAACCACCTGGGCCGGCCACCGGCACGGCGGCTACATGGGATACATGGCCAAGGCCCTAAACCTGACGGACGCCCAGAAAGCGCAGATTAAGTCCATCATGCAGGCCAACCGCACCACTAATCGCCCGCTCATGCAGCAGATGGCGCAGAACCGTTTGGCTATGCTGACGGCCACTTCCAATGGAGCTTTCGATCAGGCCAAAGTGACAGCGCTCGCCAGCCAGCAGTCACAACTCATGGCCCAGGTGATGGTCCAGAAGGAATCCATCCAGCACCAGATTTACACTCAGGTGCTTACGCCCGAGCAGCAGGCTACCGCCAATCAGATGCGCCAGAAGCAGATCACTCGCATCAATGAGCGGCTGCAGAAGTTGTCGCAATCGGGAACAGAAACGTCCGGCCAGTAACAACACGATTCGTCGTCGTCCCCAACCAAGGCGGTCCGCAAGGGGCCGCCTTATCTCATGTTTGCTCAGCGTTTCCCAGTTCGGCAGCTCTGTAATAGTTCTGTCATTTCACCCCGAATGCGTCCTACGTCACCGAAATTCTTGGCGCTTACTCTTAGGATGCAATCATGGTTACACAGAACTCAAATCCCATTACTCCGCATCCTAAGGGAACTAAGGCCCGCGTGCTGTTGAGCTCGGTTTTCGGCCCTTACGCGCGCGACGACGAATTCGGCAGCCGCTCCATCAATCCTATGGAGCTCTATCACAACCAGGTGACGCGCGAGCAGGGCAGCTTTTCGCTCCGCATGTTTCATCGCTCCTGGGGCCTGATGATGATCCAGCGCAACATCTCAGCACCGAGCACGCTGCTTGACTTCCCTACCTTGGAGCGCTTCGAGCGCGAACTGACCTCGACCCATTACGACGTTGTCGGCATCTCCGGCATCATTCCAAATTTCGGCAAGGTGCGCGAAATGTGCCGACGGGTGCGCCGTTTATCGCCCAACTCGACCATCATTGTGGGCGGCCACGTCGCCGCCATTCCCGGCCTTGATAAGCTGATCGATGCCGATTTCATCGTGCGCGGGGAAGGTATCTCGTGGATGCGCCGCTATCTCGGGGAAGATCCCGAGGGCCCCATCGAGCATCCCGAAATCTTCTCCGGATTTGGCATGCGCGTGCTGGGAATGCGAGTTCCCGACAATACCCGCGACACTGCAGCGACAATTATTCCCTCGGTGGGATGCCCCATGGGCTGCAACTTCTGCACGACATCATCCTTCTTCGGCGGCAAGGGTAGGAGCGTCCACTTCTACGAATCCGGAGACCAACTTTTCGAGGTCATGGAGCACATGGAGCACTCCATGAATGTACGGTCGTTCTTCATGATGGACGAGAATTTCCTGCTCAATCGTCCCCGCGCTATGCAACTGCTGGCGCGGATGAAAGAAGCTGGCAAAGCCTGGTCGCTGTATGTGTTCTCGTCCGTCAATGCAATCAACAAGTACACAATTGAGGAACTGGTGCAGCTTGGCATCTCGTGGATCTGGCTGGGACTCGAGTCGCCAAAATCCACCTACGCAAAGTTACGGAATTCCGATACCCAGGCGCTGGCCGCCGAGTTGCGCCAGCACGGTATCAAGCTGCTGGGTTCGACCATCGTCGGGCTCGAGCACCACACGCCGGAAAACATTCAGCAGGAAATCGAATATGCGGTTTCGCATTGCACCGACTTCCATCAGTTTATGTTGTACACGCCAGTGCCGGGCACGCCGCTCTTCCAGCAGATGCAAGAGGAAGGCCGGATGCTCGGCGGTATTGACCTCGCCGATATCCACGGGCAGTTCAAGTTCAACTTCGAGCACGCGGCCATCTCGCGCGACGACTCGAAGCGCCTGCTCGATTGGGCCTTCCGCTTCGACCTCGAGCGCAACGGACCAAGCCTGTTCCGGATTTGCGAAACCATCTTCCAGGGTTGGAAGCGTTACCACGATCATCCCGATCTGCGCGTCCGCGAGCGCATCGCCAATGAAGCGGTGAAGCTGCGCACCACCTACGACGCCGCACTCTGGGTCATGGAAAAGAGGTTGAAGAAAACAAACGCGTCAGTGTCAGCGCGAATTCGCGATCTGCGGCGCGACATTGAACACGAGTTCGGGGGTGCTACGCGATTGCTGCGCACCGTGCTGGGACCGTTCTTGCTATGGATGTCCAAACGCGAAGACAAGCGCCTCGCCCGAGGCCAGACCTACGAGCCGAAGACGTTTGTGGACCGGCGGAACTGGGTGGAAGTAATTAGTGGATAGAAACGCTCGGGACTGCATCCTCTCGGCATGCAGTCCCGAACGTTAGTAAATTATAAAGTGCGCCCTATAACGCCGCGCACACGGCCTTGACTTCGGTGTATGCCTCGAGCACTTCGTGGCCCATTTCGCGGCCCCAACCTGACTGCTTGTATCCGCCGAAAGGCAGTGAAGCGTCGAAGACGTTGTAGCAGTTGATCCACACCGTCCCGGCGCGCAGTTTCTCGGCGATGCGATGCGCCTTGCTGATATCGCGCGTCCACACCGCAGCCGCCAGGCCGTATTCGCTCTGGTTCGCCTCGGCCACCAGTTTGTCCACGTCGTCGAACGGCATGGCGCAAACCACCGGCCCGAAGATCTCCTCGCGAATCACCTTCATATTGGGGTTGGTCTTCACCATAACCGTAGGCTCGACGAAGTAGCCCGCACCGGACTTCTTGCGCCCACCAACCACGGCCTCTGCACCCTCGCTGAACCCACTCTCCAGATAGCCGCAGACGCGATTCAACTGCTCCTCCGAGACCAGCGGCCCCATGTCCGTCTCCGGATCAAAACCCGGGCCGACCTTGATCTTCTTGGCATGCTCGGCCACACCGTTCACAACTTCGTCGAACATCTTCTTTTCAACATACAAACGCGAACCCGCGCAGCAGCACTGGCCGTGGTTGAAGAAGATAGCGCTCGCCGCGCCGGAGATCGTGGGCTTGATGTCCGCATCCGCGAATACGATGTTGGGGGATTTGCCGCCCAGCTCCAGCGATACTTTTTTCAGATTGCCCGCCGAGGCGTGCACAATCAGTTTGCCGACTTCGGTTGAGCCGGTGAAGGCGATTTTGTCCACGTCCGGATGCGCCGCCAGCGCAGCTCCCGCGGTCTCGCCATAGCCGGGAACGACGTTGACCACGCCGTCGGGGAATCCGGCTTCTGCGACCAATTCGGCCAGCAAGAGCGCGCTCAGCGGTGTCTGCTCCGCCGGCTTTAGCACTACCGTGCAACCGGTCGCCAGCGCCGGACCGAGCTTCCAGGCTGCCATCAGCAGAGGAAAATTCCAGGGAATGATCTGCCCGACCACGCCCACGGGCTCGCGCCGCGTGTAGGCGAGATACTTCGGCGAGAAAGGAATCGTGTTGCCTTCGATCTTGGTCGCCCAGCCCGCCATGTAATGGAAAAGGTCAGCCGCCAGCGGCACGTCAGCAACCCGCGCTACGGCAAGCGGCTTGCCGTTGTCGAGGCTTTCCAATTGCGCGAATTCTTCCAGGTGTTGTTCGATCAGGTCGCCCAACTGCCAGATGAGCCGGCCTCGATCCGACGCGCTCATCGCAAGCCACGGCCCGCTCTCAAAGGCCTTGCGCGCTGCCTTCACCGCGCGATCGATGTCTTCGCGATCGCCTTCGGCAACCTTCGCCATGACCTCTCCCGTGGCGGGGTTGTAGGAAGGGAACGTCTTGCCGGATGCCGCCTCCACCCACTTGCCGTTGATAAACATCTTGCGTGGTTTGCCAATGAATTCCTGCACCCGGCTGTGCATTTGGGTCGTGCTTACTGCTGTAGCCATCAGGACCTCCTCATGCAGAGTGCCGCTTCGCGAATGCTCTGCACCATCTGAAATTATGAACTTGACGAACGATAGGCCTGAATCGACTTCGGGCGCTCTTCCGCATACACCGCGCGCCGCCAATCCTCGGGCAGAAGTTTATCAGACGGGGCAGTAATGTGCTCGGAGGACGGAGGTGAAGACTATGGAAGTGACTCGGCTATAGTAAAGGCTGGCCGGTGAGCGTAACATCTGCGCTACGTGAGCGTTCAAACCATTGACGATGTAATCTCCGCGCTCGACACGATTGTTCAACAGTCCTACGATAACGCCAGCCGCCTCGGTTACTTCGCGGCGCTGTACCGGCGGGTCACTTCTGCGGTACGCGACGGTCTCAACAATGGCCAGTTTCAGAATGGCCCGCTGCTGGAAACGCTCGACGTGGTATTTGCCTCGCGATATCTGGATGCGCTCGCCACCTATCAGGCCGGTGGAACCGCAACTCGTAGCTGGATGCTGGCCTTCCAGGGCTGCGACGACGCCAACCTTCTCATCCTGCAGCAACTGTTGTCAGGCATGAACGCACACATCAATCTTGACCTCGGCATTGCCAGCGCGCAGGTCAGCCCGGGGGATCAACTTCCTCAGCTCAAGCCCGATTTCGACGAAATCAATGCGCTACTGGCGGGCCAGGTCGGCACGGTGGAGGCGGAGATTGCCTCCCTGTCGCCTCTGATTGGCGATCTGGAAAAAGTGGGCCTGCGAACCGAAACCTCGGTTGTCAACTTCAACATGCAGGCAGCACGTGACAACGCGTGGTTTGTTGCCCAGCGCCTGGCCGGCGAACCTGCGGCACTACATGATGTCACGATTGACGGCCTTGATGTGGCAGTTTCCGTCGAAGGGCGTGCGATTCTCTACCCGTTGGTCGGCGGCACCGGCCTACAGCTTATCCAGCAGGCCGAGGTCAAAGATGTCCGTCGCGTTATAGAGGTCCTATCGCAGCCCGGAGCATCCACAGCTCAAGCAGCCGCCGCGACTTGATCGATCTTACAACCAGACTAGCCAAGCAGGCTGGCTCTAAGCACCTTTGGCTTGTGCGCGGGCCTCTTCCACCGTGGTGGCAAACGAGAAGAGGTTGTCAACCTTGGTCACTTTCAGTGAGGTTAGCAATCGCTCGTGAGCGCCGGCGATGATCAGCTTGCGGCCCGAGCCCTGTCGCGAAACATGCGCGCCCACCAGACAGCCGATTCCAGCCGAGTCAATATACGGCATGTCGGCGACATCGAGGATTAGCAAGTCAGAACTGTCCGAACGGACCATGTTCTGCAGCGGAAAGAAGTTACCTAACAACAGCGGTCCGTGGAGGCGAATTACCGTTCCGCCCGTCGGGTCCTCAACCTTTTCGATCTCCAAAGGCTTCTCTTGCATAGCTTTTGATTCTATAACGGCGGGGGCTGGTGAAATGTTAATTTCAGGTTACTGCCGCGCCAACCCTCGAACGTTATTGAGGCTGACGATCTTGCGGAGCAAGCGGCGCCATGGCATCGGCTTTGGAACTCGAGGAAGCGCTATGGTTCGAAGGACTCTGAACGCCGGTGGAGTTAGCATTGTGTCCAGTGCTGGCGTTTGCGGAAGTCGTGGTATGCGCGCGGGTATTCGTCGCTTGCGGAGTCTGGTGTTTGCTCTGGACGGGCGGGTGATAGGTGTGATGGTCGCGCCCGTCGTAACGCTGTGCGGAGAGCGACATCGCACCAAGCACAACCGCCATCGCAACAAGCCACTTCACTGGAGCCGGAGAATACATATTGGCAGGTCTAGAACCATCCCCATTTTACGATATGCCTCGGATCTGACCAGTGAAAAGTGGGGTGCGTCCCTGCTACTTTCGCCGTACGTTTCGCCGGCGGTCCGCCTTGCCTCGGGATTTTCCCCTCCCGCCTGCGCCCCCAAACCGGTGCTCAAAGGCTTTCATGTCAGCGCGGCGGCCCTTGAAGCGCACTCCCTCGGCTTCCAGCAGGAAGCGCTGCTCCATCGCCAGCTCGCCTCGCAGCGAGATCCTGCCGCCAGAGCCCAATACCCTCTGCCAGGGCAGGCCATGCAACAGCTTCAGCACACGCGCCACGTGCCTTGCGCACCGCGGATAGCCCGCAGCCTTCGCGACTGCGCCATAGGTACTGACGCGCCCTCGCGGTATCTGCCGGATGGCCTTGCTGATCGCGCTTACGAGCCCGGAGGTCCCGGGCAGACGCTGGTCTTCCGCCGGTTGGGGTGAAAGCTGCCGTCTACGATTGCCTTCCTGCTTCATCGGTCACGTTAAGATAGCACCTATGGCTGAAGCTGGTCGCGATCCCGCCGCGCGTTTTTCCGACCGCGCAGAAGACTACGTCAAATATCGCCCGCATTACTCGCCCGAAGTCGCGCAGGCTCTGCAGGAGGCCTGCGGTCTTAGGCCTGAGCACGTCATCGCTGACGTCGGCTGCGGCCCGGGGCTGCTGGCAGAGATTTTTCTCGACATCGGCAATCGTGTGATCGGCGTTGAACCCAATCGCGAGATGCGCCGCGCCGGCGAAGCCTATCTTTCCGCATGTCCCTGCTTCAGCATGGTAGATGGCAGCGCCGAGGCCACCACTCTGCCCGGCGCCAGCGTTGATTTTGTAGTGGCTGGCCAGGCGTTCCACTGGTTTCAGCCCGCCGCCACGCGCGCCGAGTTCGCGCGCATTCTGAAGCCCTGCGCTTGGGCGGCGCTCATCTGGCACGACCGCAACGTTGACTCCACGCCGTTCCTTCGCGCCTACGAGGACTTCGTACGCCGCTATTCCATCGACTATGAGCAAGTCGCCCACAAGTACGTCGCCAGCTACGCGGCATTGGAGCACTTCTTTGCGCCCAACAAAATGCTGCTCATCCAGCAACACAATCAGCAACGCCTCGACTTCGACGGGCTACGCGGGCGCCTGCTCTCTTCGTCCTACATTCCCAAGTCCGGCAAACAGTACGAAGCGATGTCGCGCGAGCTACCGGACCTGTTTTCGGCCCACGCCGCCGACGGCCACATCGTCTTGCAGTACGACACCAAGATTTACTTCGGACATCTCGACCGATGACCAAAACGCCCGCCTCGCCGGACGTCGCCATCGTGCGCACCGAGCACCTCACCCGGCTCGTGGGGGACGTTGCCATCGTCAACGACGTTTCGCTCGACATACAGCGTGCGGAGCTGATGGGCGTCGTCGGCCCCAGCGGCTCCGGCAAGAGCTCGTTCCTGCGATTATTGAATCGCCTCGACGAACCCACCAGCGGCACCGTCTTACTGGGAGGCCAGGACTATCGCCAGCTTCCGCCGCGCGAGCTCCGTCGTCGCGTCGGCATGGTCACGCAGCGCCCGTTTCTGTTTCCCGGCAATGTGGCGTCTAACCTGCGATTCGGGCCACTGCAGCGCGGCAAGACGCTTCCCGATAGCGACGTCTCCGCTCTGCTGGAGCGCGTCGGCCTGCCTGGATTCGCCACCCGCGACGTTGTCAATCTTTCCGGGGGCGAGCAACAGCGAGTCTCCTTGGCGCGTGCACTAGCCAACCGGCCGGAGGTCCTGCTGCTCGACGAGCCAACCTCGGCGCTCGACGAGGCGGCAAAGTCTGGCATCGAGGAGCTCATCTGCAAGCTGGCTCAGGAAACTTCGCTGACCTGCGTGCTGGTCACGCACGACCGCGGTCAGGCGCGCCGAATGTGCCAGCGTGTCGCGCTCATGGAAAAAGGACGCCTGATTCAAACTGGAACTCCCGCGGAGGTGCTGCATGCTTAAGTCGTTTTTCCATTCACAAATTGCGCTCGGCTTTGCACAGGCGGCCATCGCTTCCCTGCTGGCGATGGCGGTCATCCTGCTGGCGCGCCGCCGCAACATTCATCTTGAGAGCGACACCGCCGTCGCGCTGCTGCGCGGCATTGTGCAGATTGTCGCGGTTGGCTCCATCCTGATGCTGCTGCTGAAAGGCCCGCGCTGGACCAGCGTTCTCCTGCTGACCGGCATGATCATCGCTGCCGGCTCCATCTCCGCCCGGCGAGCCAAGAATATTCCCGGCGCGCAGCAGGTCTCGACTTATTCCATCGCCGCCGGCGCCGGACTGGTGACCGCCATCATGACCTGGGCCGGCGTCATCGATACCGCCATCACTACGCTCATTCCCGTGGGCAGCATGATCATCGCCAACGCCATGAACACCAACGGACTGGCGCTGAACCGCTTCCGCTCCGAGGTCTTGTCGCACGCAGGCGAGATCGAGACCGCGCTCGCTCTTGGCGCCGCGCCGCCGGAAACCGTAGCGCGCTACGCTGAATCCAGCATTCACGCCTCGCTGATTCCCGCCATCGACAACCTGCGCTCGCTGGGCATCGTGTGGATTCCCGGCCTGATGACCGGCATGCTGCTCTCCGGCGCAAGCCCGCTCTACGCCGCGATTTATCAGTTCGTGGTGATTGCGATGATCCTGGCATCGTCGGGACTCACTTCCCTACTGAGCACCATGATGATCCGCAACCACGCGTTTTCGCCGGCCGAGCAGTTGGTGCTGAGGGGGGATGGCTAGTGTACAGCGTCATCTGGATCACCGCTTATGCGCCTGCTGCGACAAGCGAAGGCTGGCGGCGTGCAATTGGCATGGCATTGATGAATGATTGACACTTATAGTCATCAATGTTAGTATGTGACATACTACCAAACAACAGGAGAGTCGTGAGTTCGATCGCCGAAACGCACGCTGCATTGCAGAACGTCGACCAACTGAGGAGGATTGCGAACGGAGCCCTATCCTCAACCAAGAGGTCGGCACTGGGGCAATTCATGACCCCTCCACCCATCGCCCAGTTCATGGCGTCCATGCTGGAGACGGACAGCGACGATGTCACTATCCTTGATGCTGGTGCAGGAAGCGGCATGCTCTTCGCCTCCGCTGTATTGGAACTAGCTGGCAGAGAGAAGCGACCGAAACGAATCGATGTGAATGCGTTTGAGATCGATTCGACGCTTCTCCCGTACCTCATTCAAACCAAGGACATCTGTGCTGATATATGTGCCAGGGTTGGTATCCACTTCGCCGCTTCGATAAGCTCGGAGAATTTTATCGAGCACTGCGAGGAAGTGCTCTTTCTTCGCAATCCGGACCGCCTTTTTGACTGTGCGATCCTCAACCCACCATATAAGAAGATCCAATCAGCATCTGCCACTCGCAGCATACTCAGCAGGCTCGGCGTGGAAACCACAAACTACTATGCAGCGTTCGTTGCCCTAGTGATTCGACTACTGAAGCCTGGCGGTGAGTTAGTAGCAATCACTCCTCGAAGCTTTTGTAACGGCCCTTACTTTTCCGCATTCCGCAAATTCTTTCTTCGCGATATGAACATTAGAAGGGTGCATGTCTACGAAGCCCGGAATGTTGCATTTCGAGAAGACGAGGTTTTACAGGAGAACGTGATCTTCAGCGCGAGAAAGGGGCTTCAACAGGAACTGGTGGAAATCACGTCGTCCTTTGGCCCGGACACGTCAAACCTGAGGCGCTCGCGTGTGGAGTTCAAGAGGGTCGTTAATCCGCTCGATAAAGAAGTGGTTATCCACCTACCAACAGAGGAAGATGAACTGCTTTTCGTTTGGGTACAAGGACTGCCCAGCTCATTGCGAGAATTAGGGTTGGAGGTTTCGACCGGAAAGGTCGTCGATTTCAGAGCAACAGAGGTAATAAGCAACGAACCAGAAATCGGATATGTTCCACTAATCTATCCGACTCATTGTACCGCAATCGGTGTGACTTGGCCGAACACGGACACCCGGAAACCCAACGCTATCTCTGGAGCGGCAGGGAGTGACCTTCTCGTTCCAAACGGCAACTACGTATTGGTAAAGCGATTCACCGCTAAAGAAGAACGTAGGAGGGTCGTGCTTACGTCTATGAAGGCGCTCGATTCGAGGTGCAGTCTGTTGGGTTCGAGAATCATCTGAACTACTTCCATGAAAATGGCCGTGGGTTAGAGCTTAACCTAGCAAAAGGGCTCGCGGCATTTCTGAACTGCTCAAGTTTGGACCGGTA
>Ga0074046_10005537_pt1 | contig 10084 bp, 7 predicted proteins | sample BogForMeECP23OM3_FD_94441 | JGI IMG/M metagenome (GOLD analysis project Ga0074046, IMG submission 94441) | Bog forest soil microbial communities from Calvert Island, British Columbia, Canada - Bog Forest MetaG ECP23OM3 | ecosystem: Environmental > Terrestrial > Soil > Wetlands ...
GCGCTGCACGTTCTTTAATTCCATGATCCAGCCCAGCTTCTCGCGATCGATGCCGTCGGGATCATAGATTGCGCCGTCGGAGTCGGAAACGGTAACCGGCTTCGCGCCCAGATCAAGCAGCTTCTCGACGGTGTACTGCGAGACGTTGCCGCTGCCGGAAACGAGGCAGGTCTTGCCGTCGAAGGTTTCCTTGCGGGTCTTGAGCATTTCCTGCGCGAAGTACACGCAACCGTAGCCGGTGGCTTCCGGACGAATCAGCGAGCCGCCCCAGTTCAGGCCCTTGCCGGTGAGCACGCCGGTGAATTCGTTGCGGATGCGCTTGTACTGGCCAAACAGGAAGCCGATCTCGCGTCCGCCCACGCCGATATCGCCGGCGGGAACGTCGGTGTCCGGCCCGATGTGGCGGCACAGTTCGGTCATGAAGCTCTGGCAGAAGCGCATGACTTCGTTGTCGCTCTTGCCTTTGGGATCAAAGTCCGATCCGCCCTTGCCGCCGCCCATAGGCAGCGTCGTCAGCGAATTCTTGAAGACCTGCTCAAAAGCGAGGAACTTCAGGATGCCGAGATTGACGGAGGGATGGAAGCGCAGACCGCCCTTGTAGGGGCCGATGGCGCTGTTCATCTCGATGCGGAAGCCGCGATTGACCTGGACGTTGCCCTGGTCATCGAACCACGGCACCCGGAACATCAGGACGCGCTCGGGTTCCACGATCCGCTCAAGGATCTTGGCCGAGATGTATTCCGGATGCCTATCGAGCACGAAACGCAGCGAGTCGAATACTTCCTGTACTGCCTGGTGAAATTCCGGCTCAGCGGGGTTCTTCGCCTTCACCAGGGTCATCACGTCATTGAGGTAGTTGCCCGGAGTTTTAATCGCGGGCGCATGGGTAGTTACTGTCATTGGAGGTCCTCCTCGAACCTATAAATATGTTTTCGGAATGTACTGCGGTGGCATTGTTCGCAGATGGAAAGGAGGCGAACATACTTGCATTTGATTCCGTTACTATTTGAGTCCCGAACGGGCATTTTGGCTGTGATAGCGGTCACCCAAGTGGGTGACTAACTCGGCCGCTATGGTAACTCTTTTGTAATGGGCCGAGGGGGAAAAAACAGCGGGGGAACACAGGTGGGCACTCGGAGGCCGGCGGTTCCTGACCCCGCTACACCAACTCGACTTCGCGGTCAAAGTGTGGTTTCTTTTGTGCGTGGAGCTTCAGCGCGACGCCACATGCGGCTGCTATCCGTTCCAGCATCGCGAGCGAGTGGCCCGTGTATTCCGCATCTTCCAAGCGCGCAATCACAGACTGCGTGGAGCCTACTTTCCTGGCAAGGCCGGTCTGAGTCAATCCTGCGGCCTCGCGCATTTCGCGAATCAGGAGGGCCAGGTCGATCTGGTGCAGGGTGCGTGCGAATGAATTTCGATAACTTGCGCTCTTGCGGGCGCGCCGTTCAACGAATTCGCTGTGCTGGTCGCGTTTCATTGTCCCAACTCCTTCAAGATGGTTGTCCCTTGTATTTCCGTGGCCCGGGGTAGCGGTTTCGGTATTCCAGCCAGAGCCTTCTCAGTTCCTCGGCTCGCCCAATTTCGCTAGGAGGAATGTCTTGGCTCTTCTTCTGAAAGCCCGACGTAATCACAATCAACATTCCTGGTTGATAGAAAAACAGCACTCGGAAGATCCGGTCGAATTGCTTCACCCTGAGCTCGAATATGTCCTCCGAAAGTTTCTTGACAAACTTCCCCTCAATTCGATTTCCGTACACGCGCAAGCGCTCGATAAATGCGTCGATTCTGGCCGCGGTCTTGTCATCGAGCGAATCCACAAACTCCCGGGCTGGTACCCGCCCGTTCGGCAACATCACGTACTCGATAGTGAATCTGCCGGTATGCATGCTCTTTTCTCCTCTCGGAAGTTTTCGTCGTACCGGCTAGATTTCTTTCTGCCATGCCCTGAGTTCTTTCAGATCCAGGTTTGATTATCGCATAATTGCGATATTAGGGCAACGGGGTAACATAAGAAGATATGTTGAATTGCCGTCCTCGCATCGTCTCCGCCGCCTATCTGGAACGCCTGCTTGGCGAAGTTGCGCGCTCGAGCGCGGGAACTTCCGCAGGGCTCTTCGGGCCGGACTCCGTGAGTTGGAAGATCAATCGCGAGGCGGCCCTGTTTCTTGCTGCGGGGCGCGCGACGCTGCTTCAGCTCGCGCATCCCTGGGTCGCCGCCGCCATTGCGGAGCACTCACGAACGCTCCATGATCCCATTGGCCGTTTCCATCAGACGTTTCGCGTGATGTTCACCATCTCGTTCGGCTCGGTCGCACAGGCTGTTGCAGTCGCGAGGCATCTGCATAGCAGGCACCAGGGCATTCATGGCACGATGCCAGAGACTGTTGGCGCCTTTGCCGAGGGCTCACACTACGAAGCGAACGAGGTCCATGCGCTGCGGTGGGTGTATGCGACCCTGATCGACAGCGCCGTCATGGCCTACGATCTCACGCTGCCGGCGCTCACATCTGCGGAGCGCGAGCAGTACTACGCAGAGAGCCGCACTTCGGCGGCTTTCTTCGGCATCACGCCGGATGTGTGGCCACGGAATTGGCAGGGATTCGAGCAGTATATGGAATCCATGTATGTTTCTGACACGCTCGCCGTGAGCGATGTCGCGCGGCACCTGGCACGCGAGGTTCTCTCCGGCGCAGGTTCGTGGCTGAGAATTCCTTCCTGGTATCGCGCGCTGACCGCGCACTTGCTTAGGCCGCGACTTCGCGAAGAATTTGGCCTTGTCTATGGCGAACTGGAACAGCGATCCGCAGAGCGAGCATTAGGCTGGATTCGGCGCATCCATCGCCGCCTGCCGGAAAGTGTTCGTTTCGTCGGGCCATACCGGGAAGCGGTGGCCAGGCTGGATGGAAGGTCCCGTCCCAATCTGAGCGTGCGGCTGAGCAACCGGCTGTGGATCGGGGAATCGACGCTCTTCTCGCCGGACGAACCCGTTTAGAAATCCAACCTCGCGACAAAATCGCCTGCGGTTTTCGGTGTAGCATGTAAGCCAACAAATGAGCCTGACCCTGGGGGCCATAACAATATCACCGTGAATATTCTGCTTCTGTCCATGCCCGACTCCTTCGAGCACATGCCTACGGTGGCGGTGCGCATGCCCAACGGAGCGCTGACTTCGCTAGCGGGCAATGTCGATCCGCATCACGAGGTCGCCGCTGCCGACCTGATCCTTGTGCAGCGCAGCGTGCGCGAAACTATCGAACGCCTGGCGGCCGAGATAAAGCCGGACGTGGTCGGCCTTTCGGTGATGACTTTTCAGCGCAAGACTTCGATGCGTATTGTTGAACTGCTACGCTCGCTGTGTCCCGGCGTGCGGGTCGTGGTTGGCGGGTACGATCCCAGCCTCGCGCCGGAAGCCTACATGGCAAAAGGCAACGGAATTGACTACATCGTTCGCGGCGAAGGCGAAATTACGTTTCGCGAGTTGCTGCGCGCTATCGAGAAAGGGGAAGGCTTCGAAGGAATTCAGGGCCTGTCGTATCGCACGGGAGATGGCTGGCGTGTAAACCCGGCGCGTCCGGTGCACAGCCTGGAGGGCGACGAAATTCGTCCACCTAAGCGCAGCGCTCGTGTGCTGAATGGTTACACAATGATGGGCCGGCAGGTGGATGTTGTTGAAACGTCGCGCGGCTGCACCTTCGATTGCGGTTTCTGTTCCATCATCGAGATGCGTGGCCGCAATTTCCATACTTACTCATTCGATCGCGTGCTGGCCGATATTCGCGATGCTCGCGACCACGGCGCGCGCGCCATCTTTATCGTTGACGACAACATCTCGCTCAACATCCGCCGCTTTGAGGCATTGTGCCGCGCCATCATCGACGCCGGCCTGAACGACATCGCGTACACGGTGCAGGCCATGACTTCTCCCATTGCCATGCACGGAGAGACGCTGGCCCCGTTGATGCGCGAGGCGGGGTTTCGTTACGTCTTTCTCGGCATCGAGAACATCCTCGAAGACGATCTCGTCTTCTTGAAGGCGGCCGCCAAGAACGAGTTTCGCGAGGATGGACGCCGCACCGGCAACGCCACGCTGCGCGCCATCGATTTCCTGCACAAGAACAGGATGTACGTGGTGGGCGGGCTCATCGTCGGTAATCCCGACGACACGCGCGAATCCATCCAGACCAACCTGGAGTTCGCCAACAAGTATGTTGACTGGCCGTACATCCAGCATCCCACGCCGTACCCCGGCACGCCGATGACCAAGGACTTCCGCGCGCGGGACCTCATCATGATCGAACGCATGGAAGAGTATGACGGCACCACCGCCGTGGTGGCCACACAGCACCTCCAGCCAGAGGAGATCGAGTACGAACGCTGGCGGGCGGAACGCTGGATGAAGACCCGGCACATCCCAGCGGTCATCGCGCATGAACCGCTGTTCGTGCTCCGCAACTGGTGGAAGATGCTGGCCCACACCTTCCGCGGCTCCTCGATCAGGTCGATTCTCGGGTTGGAAAGCGACCGCAAAGTTTTCCAACGCTACCGCGACCTGCGGAGCACGGAGCGGGTGTATCTGTAATCACGGCTTCAGCCGTGGCGCAAGAGACTCTCTGGAACATTCCTGCTCTGCCGTTCCTCTCCGGTTCGCTGTATAAATGATGCAGATGCCAGCACCAGCCATCACACGCGAAAAAAAGGCCGGGCTTCTCTACTGGGCGCAGCGCGCGCTGGAAGAGTGCGACAAGGCCAGCCAGGACTTCGCTGCCGACCCGGTGCACGACCTTCGCGTCGCCATTCGCCGCTGCCGTTCGCTGGCCGATGGCTTCCTCTCTGTCGACCCCGATCCGGAGTGGAAACAGATGAAGAAGCTGGGCAAGTCGCTTTTCAGCAGCCTGGGTGAACTGCGCGACACGCAGGTGATGATGGAGTGGGTGGCCAAGCTTTCTGAAGACCATGATTCTGTTCGCCACAAACTCCTACATACGCTCGCGCATAAAGAGACCGCGCAAAAGGCTGCTGCGCAGGAGGCGCTGCGGAATTTCGACCGCAAACGATGGCTCACATTAAATACGAACCTAGCGAAACGGACCGGCAAGGTGCCGCTGGAGGGATTGGTCTTTCAGCATCTTGCGCTGGAGCGATTGCTTGACGCGCAGGCGTTACACCGGCAAGCGCTGAAGAACCGCACGCAAGCGGGCTATCACCAGCTGCGCATCGGTATCAAGCGCTTCCGCTACACGGTGGAGAACTTCCTGCCGCAGCGTCATGAAAAGTGGGCGCCTGACCTGCGAGAGTTGCAGGACGCGCTCGGCGAGGTGCATGACCTTGATGTTTTGCGCGCCGCTATCCGGGCGCATGACGACATTAGTCCCGAAGACGCCGCGCGCTGGCAGCAGAGGATTGCGGACGAGCGGCAGAAACGGCTGGACCTCTACCGCAAGAAAATGTTGGGAAGAAGTTCGCTTTGGCGAGTGTGGCGCGCTGAGTTGCCGAGCGGGCCGGCCCTCGAAAAAGCGGCCTTGGAGAAATTGCGGACCTGGGCTTCGTTTCTGGATCCCGATATTGGTCACTCGCATCGTGTGACGCGATTCGCGTTGCAACTTTACGACGCGTTGTCGCGGCACGGCGTGCTCTCAGGCCGGCCTGAGTACCGGCGCATCTTGGAGGCAGCGGCCATCGTACACGATGTGGGACGGAAGAAAAGTGCAAACGGCCATCTCAAGCGTGGCTATCGCATGATCTGCAAACTGAAGCCGCCGCTGGGCTGGAGCGATGAGGAGTTGTGTTGTGTCGCTGCGGTTGCACGGTACCATCGCGGCGGGTTACCGCAAAAAACGGATTCCTACTTTGTGGGACTCAGCGCAAGACGGCGTTCGGGCCTTCTGCCGGTCATCGGAATTCTCAGACTGGCAAATGCGTTCGATTCTGCGCACGACGGAAAGGTAAGGAGACTTTCAGTGGAGCAAAACGATGGAACGCTGACTGTCTCTGGGCAGGGTCTGCAAGAAATCAGTCCGGCGGCGGAGCGGCTAGCCAAAGCCCGGTACCTGCTGGAAGCGGTCAGTGGCGTGAACGTCCGGATCCGTCCGCTAGTCGCAAAACCGGCCGCCTCATCGCGCGTCGCTGGTCGCAGGACGCAAGTGGCCGCCGGTTCGTAAAGATGTTGGTTGTACTATGCAGCGGGCGCCGGCGTTCTTTTGCGCGCGCCCCTCTTGTAGGGATCTCCCACAAAGACGAACGAATATTTGCTGAGCGCCTGCACATTATGCGCTTCAGCATAACGCTCAACTTCCTCCATCAAGGCTTCAGCCTGCTCCCGAGGCATGTTCTTGGTTGCCTGCCAGAACTTGTCGGGGAAAAACCAGATGCGTTCGCGATGGTTAACTTCGGCCGGATGATCAGCGACGGATTCCATTATGACGGCTCCTCCCACAGTGTCAGATACGCCAATTTAGTAGAGTTAAGGGCCTGGGACTGAACGATGATCCAAGTAAAATTATCAACCTTCGGACGGCTGTTTGTAAACCACCCAACTGCGCACATGATCTGCAAATTCCGGACGCCGCCCAAACCGAAACCAAAAATTGCGCAAGTACAAGAAAGCACAAGGGCAGCTATATCTTTCCATGGTTCTTCGCAGCGTGAATTGCATCGTGGAAGTCGGCGTGCTAACCGGTTGCCTGTGGAAAACTCAAGTCTGGCTTGGGGTTCAGAGGAGTACCAAACCGATTCGTGGACCGCAAAAAACAAGTGTCATACATTGTGGGATATAAGCATTCTGGCAAGATTAAGGGCAGGCGCCGCTACAGCTGCCTAACGATTCAGTAGTCCAACTCCGCAGGACGTCCGGTCAAACGTTCGATGCGTTTAGCGATCGGGGGATGGGTGGAAAACAAATTTGCGAAGCTGATGCCGCCAAGCATCGGCGCAACGATGAACAGGTGCGCGGTCGATGGCGACGCCTGCATGGGAATGCGTTTCGAGTATGCGTCAAGCTTCTTCAGCGCGCTGGCCAAGGCATAGGGATTGCCGGTAAGCTGCGCGCCAGTGGCGTCAGCCTGATATTCACGCGAACGCGAAACCGCAAGTTGAATGAGCGTGGCCGCGATAGGCGCAAGGATCAGCATCAACAGTCCGGCGAAGCCGCCACCGCGGTCGCGATCATCGCGGCCGCCCATGCCTCCGAACAGCGAGGCCCAGTAGCCCATGCGCGCCAGCAACGTGATGGCGCCAGCGAGTGTGGCTGCCACCGAGCTGATGAGGATGTCGCGGTTTCTCACATGGCCGAGCTCGTGTGCCAGGACCCCTTCAAGCTCCTCGTCATTGAGCAGATTCAGAATCCCCTCCGTTACCGCAACCGAGGCATGCTGGGGATTGCGTCCGGTGGCAAAGGCGTTGGGCGAGTCGGTCGGAATCACGTAGATCTTGGGCATCGGAATGCCCATCTTCTGGGTGAGGCGCTCGACGACTTCATAGGCGCGCGGCAATTGTTCGCGCGTGACCGGCTGCGCGCGGTACATGGCCAGAGCGATCTTGTCGCTGAAGAAATAGGAAACGAAATTCATGACGACGGCAAGCCCAAGCGCCAGCTCCATGCCGCGCTGGCCGCCGAAGACTTGTCCCATCAACAGCAGGAAGAGCGTCAAGGCCGTAAGCAGTAACGCGGTCTTAAAAGTGTTTTCCATAACTAATAAGATGATATGCGAAGCCGCTGGTTGCTGGAAGGCAGTTGTCAGTCACTTGTCGGTAGCAGTGGTCACCTGTGGATAGCCAAGGCTCGAAGAACTGATTCGTCAACGTTAACGCAACTTCGTAATCGCCAACTGGTTATCGACAACGGGCACAACCGACAACCGACAACTGACAACTGGCAACTGGCAACTGTAGTATTTCTGCATGCCTGAGCTTCCGATCATTCACCCGCCACACCTGCATTCTCATGAAGAGCTGATCCTCGTCGGCTTTCGTCTGGATGCCCGCCATGACGGTCCGCAGTTCTACACGTTGCTGTCGGTCGGCGGAGAAAATGAACGTCCGCTGACGGCCGACGGCCACATTCTTTTCTTCACTCATCCGCAACTGGCGGCCAAGGCGCTGGCGCTGGATGCCAGCCTGATGTCGTTGGGTCCGCCGCCGGAAGAGATGGAAACCTTCTGCGATGTGGCCGAAACACTGTACCGCGTGAACTCGCAGAATACCGACCCAGAGGGTGTCATCCTGGATTGTCTGCTGGTCTTTGACGATCTGGTGCGTGCCACCAGGCTGCACATGCCCGATCGCTACCAGGGAATCCTGACCGAGTTGGCCGCGCGCCTGACCGAGGGCCTGCAGTTGGGGAAAATCTTCAGCAGCCATGCTCTTCGCGAGCACGTGGAGGACGCCCTGTTGTGGTGCGTCGGCGCCGTGACGGTCAAGGCTCGGATTATGACGGTGTAAGCCTCGCGTGTAAGTCTGGCTAGGCGAAGGATTGGCGAAAGCCTGAAAACCGTCTACAATCTTTGCATGGCTGTGGGGGAGATTCCGGTCGTGCTCGCATGGGCGCATCCGCTGGTCGCGGAGTGGTTCGTGGGGCGCTTCGGCACGCCCACCGAACCGCAGGAGCAAGGCTGGCCAGAGATTCTCGCGGGCCGTACGACGCTGATCTCTGCGCCCACCGGCTCGGGCAAGACGCTCGCGGCATTTCTCATCTGCATTGACCGTCTGGTACGCAAGGCGCTGCAAGGCGAGCTCTCCGATCGCACGGAAGTCCTGTATGTCTCGCCGCTAAAGGCGCTCGGCAATGACATTCAGAAGAACCTCGAAGTGCCGCTGGGCGAAATTCTCGCGCTCGCCGCCGAGCGCGGCCTGCTGATGCCCGAGATTCGCACTGCGGTCCGCACCGGCGACACGCTGATGAAAGAGCGGCGAGCAATGCTGAAGCGTCCGCCGCACATCCTGGTGACCACGCCCGAGTCGCTGTACATTCTGCTCACCGCCAACAGTAGCCGCGCGATCCTGCGCGATGTGGAGACGGTGATTGTGGACGAAATCCACGCCGTCGCCGACGACAAACGCGGCGCGCACCTCACGCTGTCGCTCGAGCGTCTCGATCTGTTGGCAAACCAGCCTACGCGCATCGGACTTTCCGCCACCCAGAAGCCGATCGAGGAGATTGCACATTTCCTCACCGGAGCGGGGCGGCCCAATCCCTCGATTGTGAATGTCGGCCACAAGCGCAAGCTCGATCTGGCGGTGGAAGTGCCGCCGTCAGAGCTGGGCCCGATTGCCAGCAACGAGATGTGGGGAGAAATCTACGACCGCATTGCTGAGTTGGCATTGCAGCATCGCTCCACGCTGGTGTTTGTGAACACGCGACGGCTGGCCGAGCGGGTCGCGCTGCACCTCGGCGAGCGCATCGGCGAAGAACTGGTCGCGGCGCACCACGGCAGCCTGGCGCGCAAGCTGCGTCTGGCCGCCGAGCGCAAGCTGAAGAACGGCGAGATCCGCCTGCTGGTTGCAACGGCCTCGCTCGAGCTGGGCATCGATATCGGCACCGTTGACCTTGTCTGCCAGATCAACTCGCCGCGCTCGATTGCGGTCACTTTGCAGCGCGTTGGCCGCTCAGGACACTGGCGCGGCGCCATTCCCAAAGGACGGCTCTTTGCCACCACACGAGACGACCTGCTGGAATGTGCTGCCGCAGTGCGCGCCATCAAGCACGGCGACCTGGATCGCATACAGGTTCCGGTCGCGCCGCTCGACATCCTTGCGCAGCAGATTGTGGCCATGTGCAGTTGCGAAGACTGGGACGAAGACGCGCTCTTCGCTTGCGCACGCCGCGCTTATCCTTATCGCGAACTCCAGCGCGAGGAGTATGACCGGGTACTGGAGATGTTATCGCTCGGCATCGCGGCCAAGCGTGGACGATACGGCGCATATCTGTATCGCGACATGGTGAACCGGCGCCTGCGTGGGCGGCGTGGAGCGCGGCTGGCGGCCATCACCAGCGGCGGAGCAATTCCGGAGACGGCGCTGTTCACGGTGGTGGCGCAGCCGGATGAGATTGTCGTCGGCACGCTCGACGAAGACTTTGCCGTGGAGA
>Ga0074046_10005540_pt1 | contig 10081 bp, 9 predicted proteins | sample BogForMeECP23OM3_FD_94441 | JGI IMG/M metagenome (GOLD analysis project Ga0074046, IMG submission 94441) | Bog forest soil microbial communities from Calvert Island, British Columbia, Canada - Bog Forest MetaG ECP23OM3 | ecosystem: Environmental > Terrestrial > Soil > Wetlands ...
ACGCCCTGCTCTGGCGCATCGGGCCCAACCAGGCCGGACCACACAAACAGTTTCATCATCCGCTTTGAAGGCGAAGCAAACGAAGCTCGCCAGAGCCCGGCCTTCCCTTCGCTAGTGGGGGCATCCGCGGTGAACTGCGATTGGAGGCGGAACAACTGCACATCGCCAGCCCAACCTCGCGCCGAGATGTACATCTTCTGTAAAGCGGTACGGCCGGTTAAGTATTCCGCTGGTTTCGGTGCGGCCTTGGCGGCTGGTTGAAACTCAGCACCACTCCCGGTCTTCGGGCTCGAGGAGCAGGCGGTGAGCAACAACAACGCAACGCTTGTGAGGGCGATTTTTGTCATGGGTTCCGACCTTAGCGGGTCCCGCAAGTCCCACTTTATCTTGGCGGAGATGCGAATGTCGCGCAAGAGTGTTGGCTCGAGAATTTCAAATATATTTGGCTAGACTCTGTTAGAAAGCTCAGCGGCCAACGACTACCTTATCTGTGCGAGGGCCTGAAGCCATAAACGACTACCCCAGTGTGCGAGGGCCTGAACTCATGACGGGCGGAGGCGTGAGCCAGGATTCCCTGTACGAACAGGTAGCAGACACTTACGGTTCTGCACTCGATCGTCTGGCGCGAGCTTATGAGCTTGATCCCGACGCGCGTCGTGACCTGCTCCAGGAGATTCATCTTCAGCTCTGGCGCAGCTTTGCGTCTTTCGACCAGCGATGTTCGCTAAGGACCTGGGTGTACCGTGTCGCGCACAATGTAGCCACCGGGCACGTGATCCGGCAGAGCCGGATGAGAGACAAGATGGTGGGCATCGAGGATATCGAGGCCATGCCGGGCAGCGATCATGAACTCGCCGTTAGCCAGACCCAGGCGCTGGAGCGTCTCTCCAAGTTGATCCAGCGCCTGAAACCGCTCGATCGTCAGATCATCGTTTCGTATCTCGAGGGGATGGACGCCAGCTCGATTGGCGAAATCACCGGGTTATCGCCGGCGAACATCGCAATGAAAGTTCACCGGATCAAGAACGTCCTGAAGCGCTGGTTCGACGAAGGAGGACTTCATGCCAAGTGAGTTTCCCATCAACGACCCGCGAAATGTTTGGCAAAACCAACCCACGGAGGATTTCAAAATGTCAGCAGCTGAATTACGCCTTAAGGCGCAGAAGTTCGAGAAGCGTGTCTCGAGGAGGAATCTGCGCGAGTACGTGGCGAGCGCAATCGTGATCGCCATCTTTGGATCCTACATCTGGCTGTATCCTTCCGCACTGGCCCGTACGGGAAGCGTCTTGATCATCGCAGGCACTCTGTTTATGGTGTGGGCGCTGCACAAGAGGGGCGCCGCCCGAACCGTGCCGGCGGGGTTAGAGTTCCGTAGCAGTGTGGAATTCCACCGCAAGGAACTTCTGCGGCAGCGTGATCTTCTGCGTGGGATCTGGTGGTGGTACCTGCTTCCGTTTGTTCCTGGTCTGTTTGTCTGTTGTCTCGCCGGTTTGGAGCGTGCTTTGAAGGAACTAGACGCTTCAGCGCACCAAGCCGCGATTGTCGTCAGTTTTGGTGTCCAGATGGTCGTATTCGCCCTTTTCTTTGTGGGTATCTGGTGGCTGAATCACCGGGGGGCAAACAAGATCCAACGCCAGATTGATGCCCTCGACGCGCTGGAAAAGGAGTCGTGACGCAATGAGCCGGGGGTGCTGATCGCGCGTATTGTGGGATGCAGGTTGACTGTCAATTGACTTATTGCGAGCTTCCCGTCGCAAATTGCCGTGCTTCTAGCTTGGGAGCGAAACGCATTCCGTAGAACAACACTGCTGCCGAAAGCGCCACTGCCACGATCATCGACGTCAGTCCCGTCTGAAGATTACTCCTGTCGGAGATGTGTCCGATCAGAGTCGGCGAAAAGGCGTCGCCTAGCAGGTGGATGGTGAATATGTTCACTGCCAGGGCGGTGGCACGGATGCGGGCGCTCACCGAATTGACCAACGCGGCGTTCAGCGGAGCAGTGTTCACCAGAAGAAAGAATTCGCCCAGGAAAATCGCCGGGTACATTGCATGCCCCGGAGAGTAGATGGCCACAAGGATAGCTGGAATTGACAAGGCCATGCCGACCGCCGACAGCAGTTGATAAGCAGCCGGGGTGCGCCGTAGCAGGCGGTCACCCAGCCATCCGCCAAACAAAGTGGCGACCGTGCCCGAGATCACGGTCATGGCGCCGAAGACGACGTTGGCGCGATCCAGCGGTACCTGCCGGATGCGGGTCAGGAAGGTGGGCATCCAAACTTGCAGCCCGCCGATGGCAAAAGTCATCATCGCCGCGCCGAGCGTGATCGTCCAAAAAGCTTTATTGCGGAAGAGACCACGCACCGTGCCGCGCTCGACGCTGTCGGCGACGTGGTCGCTGGCCCCGCGTACGGGTTCGCGCAGCGCCAGGACGCCGAACGCTAACAGCAGTCCTGGTAACGCAGAAATCAGAAACGGCATCCGCCAGCCGTAGTGGTGGCCGAGGTATCCGCCAACGATGTATCCCAATGCGCTACCCACCGGTGTTGCCATGTAGAAGAAGCCCATCACCCGGCCGCGGATGGCCTCGGGGAAAAGATCGGAGAGGAACGCGGGCGAAATGGCCACAAACGTTGCCTCGCCAATGCCGACGATCACATGGCGCAGTAGCAATTCGTCATAGTTATGGGTGACAGCACTCAGCAACGTTGCGAGGCTCCAGACGAAGGCCCCCGCTGCCATGATCCACTTGCGCGGGAAGCGGTCGGCCAACGGCACGATGACCGGCGCGGCAATCATGTAGCAGAAGAAAAACGCGGTGGTCAGAAAGCCGATCCGCTCATCGTTAATATGGAATTCCTGTTGGATTAGCGGCTGCACCGCAAACAGCACGTTGCGATCGATGTAGTTGAGGAAGTTGAGGGCCGTCAGCAGCAGCAGCGCGACCCGGGCATTCGCCGTGGAGGACATCGATGGGCGGAGGATAACATGGGAGCCGCGATTCGCCACTCGCTCGTCGCCATTTGCCAGCAGAGCCGGGGACTGGCGACCAGCCCGCTACACAGGGTGCGTCGAATGCCAAGTGTGAAAAGGCTTCCCATGTCGGCGTGGACAAGATAATCTCTCGTGGAGAAGAATCGACCAGTAAATGTGCAGTGGCTTCCGACGTCGCGTTGCGCTCAGGTCGGCCGGATCGCCTCAGGTGAGCACCGCATTGGTCAATCCTTCTCAACCGAACCAACAAATCATCGCTCCGGAGAGAAAATGAAACGCCTGCTGCTGGTCCTTGTTTGCTTAGTCTTTATCCTGTCTCTAACCCTGCTGGCACAAGATGCCCAGCCTGCAGCCGACGCGACGTTTGCAACGGATTCAGCGCCGTCCGGCCAAGCGCAGCCCACGGCCGCTCCCAAGCCAGCAGAGCCGCAGGAGCGCATGTTCTTTCCCAAAGACTGGTACTGGGGCTGGGCGCAGTTCGATCTGGCTCCGCCGCATAATGAGGTTGACCCCAACCTGTGCGCCGCTAACGCCGGCCAATACGGCGGCAAGAACGCTCCGTGCAGTGCGTTTGCGCGCTATATGATCTCGGGGACGGTTGAGCTGCGTCCGTTCGGCCAGACGTGGCTTCGCGGGTTCATGGTTTTCTTCGATCCCACGTTCCTGTTTGGCAAGACTGTGCCGCAGTATAACTACACCTGGTCATGGAGCGGAATTGGGATGGAGTACGCCTGGGGCGTGGGTTTTGACCTGCCGAAGCGGTTTGAGGTGCGGTTTACGGGACATCCGACCATCCAGCGCTTCCCCGCTCGTGATTACCCGTTGGGGGGACCCCCGGCGTTTCTGGGCCCGAACGGCCCGTGGGGACAATACAACACTATCGGCGTGCGGAAGTACTTTGGAATCCGGCGGGAGGGGACGTACTGAAAGCGGTCCCTGGTGGTTAGTATTTAGCGCCCTTCTGGCCGAGGATATCTCGCAATCACCACGGTCCCGATACCACCGCGGGGGCGAAACTCGCCTTTCACTTCCGCCCACTTCGGCTTGGCGGCACGCACTACGTCTTCCAGCACGCGATTGACAACGTTTTCCTGAAAAATGCCGAGATTGCGGTAACGGGTCAGGTATTCCTTGAGTGACTTCAGCTCCAGGCAATCCTTGTCGGGCATGTAGCGGATCCAAAGCGTGCCGAAATCAGGCAGGCCGGTTTTCGGGCATACGGATGTGAACTCGGGGATATCGATCACAATTTCGTAACCAGGAAACTGGTTGGGCCAGGTTTCGATCTCCGAAAACTTGACGTCAAGGCCGGACTTGGCGTGCTGCGGCGTGTAGTGCTGACTTCTTGCCATGGATCTATTGTAGCGATGCCCCTGGTGGAGCTGAGATCACGATAACGCGCTGGCTAGCCCGCGGTGGAAGCGGCACGCGGCCGCGGTTTGGGTGGCGGCTTGACTGGAACGCCGGCGTTCTTTCCCAGCTTAAGGAGTTCGGAGTTCAGTTCCGCACCCACCAAAATGACAAATCCCGTCCAATACAGCCATACGAGCAGCGCGATGCCGCCTCCGAGCACGCCGTAGGTCTTGTTCAGGTGCTCAAACTTCTGGAAATACAGACTTAGTCCATCTGACAATAGAATCCAACTGAGCACAGCGAAGACGGCTCCAGGCAAGGAATCCGAAAAACTATGCTTGACGTTGGGCGCCATGAAGTAAAGGCCCTCAATGGCGAGCACCATCAGGATGGCCGCAAGTACATGTTGTGATATCGGCCACAGGACGGCGAACGCTCTGGAGAGTCCCAGTTCCCCTGCCAGGAACTTGCCGAAATGTGGACCAACGACCAGGAAGGCAAACGCAACAGCGACCAGCAGTCCAACCAGGAACGTGAGTTCGAAAGCCAGAAGGCGTGTTTTCCACATGGGCCTGGTCTCGGGAACGTTGTAGGCGACGTTTAAGCCCTCGATCACGGTGGCAAAGGCGCTGGAGCACGTCCATAAAGTGGCGAGCAAGCCGAAGGACAGCAACGCTGGGTGACTGTGCAAGGTTACGTCGGCGACCACCCTCCGCACCAACCCCATGCTCTGAGACGGCACCACATCCGCCATCGCCGCGACAACGGCGTTAAAGAGATGTGGTATAGGCAGGTAACCGACGAAGGTTGCTATTGCTATCAATGCTGGAAACAAGGCCAGCAAGAAGTAGTACGACAGCGCCGCTGCGAACGGGAAAATGTGGTTTTGGTTAACGTCAGAGAAGACGTTGAGGAGGACCCGCTTCCATTGCCCGACTTTCATGGGTTTTCTTGAGATTTGTTCCTGGTTCGCCGATGCTGTGGGATGTGCTCCGTCCAAGCAGGAGAGCACAGCCGCGTCGTCGGGCAGAACTGGAACATCATATTAGCTAAAGGTTAAACAGCTGTACACCGGCCCTGACCACGATACTGGATCGGGATTGTGGATGGAGGGACAAGAGAGAAGTTTCGCTCTACGTTATACTTATAGGCTTGGACAGAAATGGCGGTAACAACTGAGAACGGGCCGAAGCCCGTGAACGGCAAGCGAACCGGAATCCTCCTGATTGCGCTGGTGCTAGCGGTAGTGGTGCTGGCTGCATTTGTGTCTCTACGCCGTTCGCAGGTGCCAATCCGGGTCGGTCATGCCGAGCGGGGGACTATTACTGCAAGCATCGCTACCAACGGGAAGATCGAGGCGCTGCACAACTTTGAAGCGCACGCCCCGGTGGCGACCACCGTGAAAAAAGTTTATGTGCAGCAGGGCCAGTGGGTGAAGCCCGGGCAGTTGCTTCTGCAATTGGAAGATGCGAATGCGCGGTTTCAGGCTGCCCGCGCGGAAGCGCAACTCAAGGGCGCGCAGGCTGACATCACTGCCGTAGAGGGCGGAGGTACCAAGGAAGAGGTGCTGACCACTCGCAATGCTCTGGTCAAGGCGCAGGCCGATCGTGATGCCGCACGTCGGAACCTAGACGCAATGCAGCGGTTGCTTCAGACGGGGTCCGCATCGCAAGCCGAGGTGGATGCAGCGCAAAATCAACTGCATGTGGCCGACGCCAATGTGCATTATCTCCAGCAAAAGCTGAGCGGCCGCTACTCGCAGCAGGAAGTCGGTCATGTCGAAGCACAGCAGGCGGAGGCCCGCGCCTCCCTCGCCGCCGCGCAGCTGTTGCTGACTAATTCGAACGTAACTGCACCCCGGGTAGGAATGGTGTACTCCCTTCCAGTGCAGCAGGGAGCCTTCGTGAACGCGGGCGATTTGCTGGTACAGGTTGCGGATTTGCATCAGGTGCGGGTGCGTGCCTTTGTTGACGAGCCGGATATTGGAAAGCTGCAAAAGGGGCAGGAAGTCGACGTCTCGTGGGATGCCCTTCCAGGGCGGATTTGGAAGGGCACGCTGGAGACTTTACCAACCACCGTGGTGCAGCGCGGGACCCGGATGGTGGGTGAGGTGACTTGCGTAGTGGACAACGGCGATCTCAAACTGCTACCCAACACCAACGTGAGTGTAGCTGTGATTACCGGGCGTGTGGAAAATGCCCTGACCGTGCCTCGCGAATCCGTGCACCAGGACGCCAAAGGGCAATATGTCTATCAAGTGGAGAACGGCGAGTTGCATCGGCGGGACGTGCAGACGTCGGTCTCGGATCTTACGCGCATCGCTATTGCCAGCGCTCTCCCGGACAACGCAGTGCTCGCATTGGGCTCGACAAACCTGCGTTCCTTGTCGGACGGGGTACCAGTAAAGCCAGTGAATCCATGACGGTTCTGCGCACCAAATTCTTCGCGGGCTGGCTGCTGCTTCTGGCTGCAGCCGTCGCCGTTGCTGACCCTGCGGTGGTGGAATTGCTATCGCTCGGTCGCATGAACGACGCCATCAGCGTGCTTGTCAACCGTAATGATGCGGAGTCGCTGCACCTGTTGTCGCGGGCGTACTACGCCACGGAGCGCTGGGATGACGCTGTGAAATGCGGGGAACGGGCCGTTGCTCTTCGCCCCAACGACGCTTACTACCATCTTTGGCTGGCGCGCGAATACGGGCAGAAGGCAGCCAACTCGAATCCGATGACGGCGGCTGCCACAGCGCGCAAGGCAAAGAATGAATTCGAGCGCGCCGTGCAGCTTGACCCGTCGAGCGTCGAGGCCCGGCTTGATGTGGCGCAGTACTATACGGAAGCCCCCCCAATCATGGGGGGTGGACTGGACAAGGCGCGCGATCAGGCGGCGCAGGTGGCAAAGTACAATTCTGCAAAATCACATTTGATGCTGGCGCGTGTGGCCGAGAAAGAGAAGCAATTCCCTGAGGCCGAAAGCCAGCTTCGGCAAGCGATCGGCGAAGCGAAGGATCCGGCGGAATACTGGTTGGAACTGGCCACGTTTTATCGCCTCCGCGGACGCCTGGACGACATGCAGAAGACAGTGCAGACCGCGCTGGCGCAGCCTGGCAGGCCGGCGGAAACCTATTTCGATGCGGCAAACGAGCTGTTCTTAGGTAATCGCGATTTCCCCGACGCCGTTTTGTATTTGCAAAAGTACTTAGCATCCGGCGGACTGGTGGAAGGCGCGCCCGCCTTCCGCGCCCATTACCAACTCGGCCAGATCTACGAAAAGATGGGCCAGGAGCCGGCCGCAGTCTCGGAATACCAGGCATCACTTGCACTCGCGTCCAGTTTCGACCGCGCCAGAAAGGCCCTCAATCATCTCCAATAGCCGGCCATCTGCGTATCATCGTTTCGGTAGGTAAAGCACGGGATGCCTCCAAGACCGCGCTGTTTCAAGATCAATCGAGTTGGCCGCTGGGCAAAGGTTGCTGCTCTTGCGTGCGCGCTCCTGGCCGGTCTTGCGCCATGCCGGGCGGCTGATACTCCGGAACCCGAGTTTCTGTCATTCAGCAGGGCCGTCGACCTCGCGTTGGAACACAGCGGAGTCATTGGGATTGCTGCCCTCAGCCAACTGCGGTCGCAAAAGGTGTACCAGGAGCTTCGCAACAACTACATCCCGCAAATGACCATCGGTTCAGGTCTGGGCTACGCCTATGGATTTCCCCTGACGTTGGAAGGCACTGCACCTTCGCTGGCCAACTTTACCTCGACGCAGGCACTGTTCAATCCTGCGCTGAAGCAGTTCATCAGGGCCGCTAAGATTGACTGGGGTGCGAGCTCACAGGATGTGCAAGACAAGCGCAATGCAGTCATTCTCGACACGGCTTTGACCTATGCCCAACTCGAGCAACTCAGCAGCAAGACCAAAGCCTTGACGGAAGCTCAGGAAGCAGCCGGGAAGGCGCAGTTCGTCAGCGAGCAGCGTTTGCAGCAGGGAGTGGACAGCAAGCTGGAGGTCACCAAAAGCCAATTGACCGCGGCCCGCATCCGCTTGCGGCTTGCTGAGGCGCAGGGTCAGATGGACGTCCTGCGCGAACACCTATCCAAGTTGATCGGGCTTCCAGCCGACTCCATTGCGGTCGAGCCAGGGTCCATGCCGCAACTGCCCAAGATTTCCCAGGAAGACGATCTTCCAGCCCGAGCGGTAGCGAACAGCCCACTGGTGAAAGAGGCAGACCAGAAGGCAGCGGCGGCGGAGGCGCGCGCCAGAGGCGAACACAAGGCCGTCACTTGGCCCACGGTTGACGTTGCCACCCAATATGCTTATTTGGCGAAATATAACAACTACGACGTGTACTTCAGGAATTTCCTGGCCAACAACTTCACTGGCGGCTTGAACATTCGCATTCCCGTCTACAACGCCGTCCAGAAAGCCAAAGCTGAACAAGCCGACGCAGACGCCATGATGGCACGCAAGCAGGCAGACCTGACCCGCAACCAGGTTGGCGAAAATTCGCTGAAGCTGCAGCGTTCCTTGCGCCAGTTGGCTGCGGCACGCGATGTGTCCAGGCTGGAATGGGAGGTCGCTCAAGGGGAACTGGAAGCGGTCACTGGCCGCATGGAAACAGGAGCGGCCAACACTCGCGACCAAGCCAACGCCCGCCTGAACGTTGACGACAAGCAGGCCGCCTACATTGACGCTGAATTCGAACTGTGCCGGGCCGAATTGCAGCTCCTGCAGGTTACCGGTGAACTGGAAAACTGGGCCATTCCGCCCCACTAATCGACCGTTCACTGCGTACCAGCAATGCATCTAAGTTGAAGGATTTCAAGCATTTCTCTCCGTGCCGCGCAAATGGTACGATAGAGTTCACGAATATGCCGTTGAAGACGCTTTTCCTGAACCCACCTTCTTTCGAAAACTACGATGGCGGAGCCAGTTCGCGCTGGCCGGCCACCCGTGAAATCGAGTCCTATTGGTACCCGGTCTGGCTCGCGTATCCAGCCGGCATGCTGGAAGGCTCGCGCATGCTCGATGCTCCGCCGCACCACGTGAGCGCGGAAGAGACCATCAAGATTGGCAAGGATTTTGACTTCCTTGTGCTGTTCACCAGCACTCCTGGCTTCCAGGGCGATATCGGGCTTGCGGCGGCGATGAAGGCCGCCAATCCGAGACTAAAGATCGCTTTCGTGGGCCCGCACGTTACTACTTTGCCGGAGCGGTCACTCAAAGAAGGCACGGCTATCGATTTTGTCGTCCGCCGGGAGTTTGACTATGCCACAGTCGAATTCGCCAACGGCAAGCCATTGAGCGAGATCCTCGGCATCTCCTATCGCGGCCCTAACGGGGAGATCATTCACAATGGGGACCGTCCCGCTGTTGAAGACCTGGATGCGCTGCCGGACGTGGTGGATGTCTATAAGCGCGATATTGACCCGCGCCGCTACAACGTGCCGTTCCTGCTTTACCCGTTCGTCTCGCTTTACACGACGCGCGGTTGCCCGGCGCAGTGCACCTTTTGCCTCTGGCCCCAGACGCTTAGCGGACATCCCTGGCGCAAGCGGTCTTCGGACAGAGTGGCTGCCGAAATGGCAAAGGCCAAGGAATACTGGCCGTGGGTGAAGGAGTTTTTCTTCGACGACGACACCTTCAACATCCAGAAGGCGCGCACGATTGAGCTGTGCTCCAAGCTGAAGCCCCTGAACATGACCTGGTCCTGCACGTCGCGCGTTACTACTGATTATGAAACGCTGAA
>Ga0074046_10005543_pt1 | contig 10076 bp, 6 predicted proteins | sample BogForMeECP23OM3_FD_94441 | JGI IMG/M metagenome (GOLD analysis project Ga0074046, IMG submission 94441) | Bog forest soil microbial communities from Calvert Island, British Columbia, Canada - Bog Forest MetaG ECP23OM3 | ecosystem: Environmental > Terrestrial > Soil > Wetlands ...
ATGAGCGACGTGCTCGAGGCGGTGCTCGAGGTCTTCGGCTGCGACCGCGTGCGGCTGGTCTATCCGTGCGACCCCGAGGCCGCGTCGTGGCAAACCCTGATGGAGCACACGCGACCGCAGTTCCGGCGCGCCGCGCGGGACGAGATACCCGCAACAGCCGATGTCGCCAGGGTGCACCGCGTCGCGCGCGCGCTCGGCGGGGCCGTCATGGTCGGTCCGTGCCATGACTTCGAGGTGCCGGCATCGCTGATGGAGCCTTACGGGGTCCGGTCGTTCATGTTCATGGCACTCTATCCCAAGGTCGATGAGCCGTACCTGTTCAGCCTGCATCAGTGCTCGCATGCGCGAGCGTGGACGGAGCAGGAGCAGCGGCTGTTCCAGGAGATCGGGCGGCGGCTCACCGACGCGGTCACGAATCTGCTCATGCTCCGCAGGCTGCAGGAAAGCGAAGCGCGCTTCCGCACGCTGGTGGACCACGCGACGGACGCTTTCTTCCTCCACGACGAAGACGGCACAATCCTCGACGTGAACAGCCAAGCCTGTGCGAGTCTGGGCTACGCGCGCGACGAGCTGATCGGTATGCATCCGAAAGACTTCGATCCGGACATCAACGATGCGCGCTTGAAGTCCATCATGGAGCGCCTCGATGCCGGGGAAATCGTCGTCTTCGAGACTCGTCACCGCCGAAAGGACGCAAGCGTATTCCCGGTCGAGATCCGCGTGCGTCCTTTCCGGCAACGCGGCCGCATGTTGCGCGTGGCCCTTGTGCAGGACGTCAGCGAGCGCAAGCATGCGGAGGCCGAGAGGGCGAAGCTCGAAGATCGGCTGCGTCAGGCCGAGAAAATGGAGGCAATCGGCCGCTTTGCAAGCGGCATCGCCCACGACTTTAACAACGTGCTCGGCGGAATCATCGCCTACGGCGAGATGCTGTGCGACGAAGCACCCGAAGGCGCGCCCCGTCAGCGCTATGCACAAAACGTGCTGACCGCGGCGACGCGCGGCCGCGATCTCGTCGATCAGATACTCGCGTACACGCGCGGCCAGCGCGGCAAGCGCAGACCGACCGACATCTGTCGCACTGTCGCCGAGACGCTCGAGCTCGTTCGCAGCTCGTTGCCCGATTCAATTACGCTGCACCCAGCCATTCCGGATGTGCCGCTTGTCGTCGTGAGTGATGCCACGCAAATCCACCAGGTCGTCATGAACCTCTGCAGCAACTCGATTCATGCGATGCGAGCCGGCGGTCCACTGCGCGTTGCAATCGAACCCGTCGACGTTCGCGTCGACCGGGTGCTTTCGCATGGAACCTTGAGACCGGGCGGTTACGTTTGTATAAGCGTCGAGGACGGCGGATGCGGGATGGACAAGGCGACGCTTGCGCGCATTTTCGAGCCGTTCTTCACGACCAAGGAAATAGGTCGTGGCACGGGGCTGGGGCTTGCGCTCGTGTACGCCATAGTTGCCGATTTCGGCGGCGTCATCAATGTGAAGAGCGTGCCCAATGAGGGCAGCACGTTCTCGATCTACCTCCCGATAACGGATGCGCACGTGCAGACCAAATGACGACCTCTCCAGAGGAAAACTTTATGGCTACCGTCCAGGATAATTCATGGCTCTCCGTGCTCGGCGTGCAAAGACATGCGTGCGCCTTTTTTCATAGCGCCGACGAGGAATATCGGGCCTTGCTTCCATTCATCAAGGAGGGCTTCGACTGCGGTCACCGATCCGTGCATATTGTCGACCCCGATCTGCGCGACTCGCACAGGCAGCGGCTCGCCTTGGCCGGCATCGATGTGGCCGGCGCGGAGCACGGCGGCCGCTTTCAGCTGTGTTGCTGGCAGGATGCGTACTTGCACGACGGTCGGTTCGAGCAGGACCGCATGCTCGCCTTTCTCCAGGAAGCACTTGAGAGCGGCAGAGAGCAAGGCTTCGCGATGACGCGCCTGGTCGCGCACATGGAATGGGCAACCGGCGAGTCGCCGGGGGTGGAAGACCTGGTGGAGTATGAAACGCGGATCAACCACATGTGGCCTCGGCACCAAGACGCAGTCATCTGCGTCTATGATCTCGCCCGGTTTCGCGCAGACATCGTGATGGACATCATGCGGACGCATCCCGTCGTCCTGATCGGCGGGATCCTGCATGAAAACCCGTTCTTCGTTCCGCCCGATGAGTTCCTGCGGGAACTTCGCGAGCGCCGCGCGCGCGGCGCCAACTAGCAAAGCTTCGAAAACCAGCACGAGCAACCTCACGGTGCCACCGCGCATGGACACGCAGATGGAACAGGCCGCTGATGAGATCAGGCGCCTCAAGACCTGCCTCAGCGACCTGGTGGGCGTCTTCGGATTTCGCGCCATCTGGAGTGGCGGCGAGCCACCCCGGATCGTCAGCACGCTGCTCGACGTCCTCGTCGGGACGCTGCACGTGGATTTTGCGTACGCGCGCTATCAGGACCCGATAGGCGGCGCCTCCGTCGAATCGGTTCGGGTGGGTCAGGAGTGTAGCCTTGCGGTCACCGCGCCGGAGTTCGGCCGGCTGCTAGACGCCTGGTTGCGGGACCTGCCGCACACCGCGCTCCTGCGAATACCGAATCCGATGGGGAAGGGGGATGTTTCGATCGTCGCCGTACGCCTCGGACTCCAGGATGAAATGGGAATGGTCGTCGCGGGTTCAAGTCGCGCAGATTTTCCGCTGCAGACGGAGAGACTCCTCGTCAACGTCGCGGCGAACCAGGCGGCGATCGGGCTGCACGAGGGGCGGCGCCTCACTCAACGTGCGTTGGAGCTAGTCGCCGCCAACGAGGAGCTGAACCGGGAGATCGCCGAGCGCAAGCGCGCCGAGGCGGAGCGGATGAAACTCGAGGAGCGGCTGCGGCAGGCGGAGAAGATGGAGGCCATCGGCCGCTTTGCGAGCGGCATCACGCACGACTTCAATAACATCCTCGGCGGAATCGTCGCCTATGGCGAAATGCTCTTCGACGAAGCTCCAGAGAGCACACCCCGTAAGCGGTACGCGCAGAACGTGCTGACGGCGGCGATGCGCGGCCGCGATCTCGTCGACCAGATCCTCGCGTACACGCGGAGCCAGCGTGGCAAGCGCATGCCCACCGACGTATCTCGCACCGTAGCCGAGGCGCTGGAGCTCGTCCGCAGCTCGCTGCGCGAATCGATTGCGTTGCACGCTGCGATATCCGAAGAGACGCTCGTCGTCATGGGCGACGCCACGCAGCTGCACCAGATCGTGATGAATCTTTGCAGCAATGCGATTCACGCGATGAAGGCCGGCGGCCCGTTGCGTGTCGCGGTCAGCCCGCTGGATGTCAGTGCCGACTGTGCGCTGTCGCACGGCATGCTGACACCGGGTCGTTACGTGCGTGTGAGCGTCGACGACGGCGGCTGCGGCATGGACGAGGCGACGCTCGCGCGCATCTTCGAGCCGTTCTTCACGACCAAGGAAGTCGGCCGTGGCACCGGGCTCGGGCTGGCGCTGGTGTATGCGATCGTTGCAGACGCTTGCGGCGTCATCGACGTGAAGAGCGTGCCCGGCGAGGGAAGCACGTTCGCGATCTACCTCCCGCTGGCAGACGTAACCGAAGGCGTTGCGGCCGCGGCTTAGCGCGGGCTTTCGCAATGCCTGCGACAGCTGTCGCGGAATCATTCCGTTGAGCATCCGGCGGGAACTGTTAGGCGACGAGCGCTTCCTCGGCCTTCGGACGCCTCCCGAGGCTGTCGCGGGTGCGCTTCATCGCGAGCAGGACCAAGTAGTCAGGGATGCGCGCAATGGCCGCCAGACGGGCGAACTCCTCCTCATACACCTTTCGTATGCGATCAATCGGTTCACCGGTTTCATGGGCCAGATCATCGATCGCGTTGTCATTGAGCACTTTTTGTACAGTGGCGAGGGGGGTATGCATCTGCGATCCTTGGACAATGCCCCCACGTTTCGCGAAGCCAACCCGCCTATGCCGCCACCGGAGGAGTGGGCTCGGGCGACCCGACGTGATGATCGAATCGACGAACGCCCGACGTCTTCAGCACTTCCCGGGCATGTTCGATCTCCGCCGCGTCACCTGTAAGAACCACGAGGAACTTGTTTGCTTTGAGCTCCGTCTCGTATTGCAGAAACGAATTCTTCGGGATGCCGATTGCCGACAGCGCACCTCTTACTGAGAATTACGTAACTGGATGACAACCGATTCGCTATCATGCGCGTTAATCGAAGTGGGCAGACTTCGAGGAGCGGACATGGCAACGAAGCGGTACCAGCGGGATTTCAAGAAACTGGAATTGCGCCGGCGCAAAGGGATGCGCATGCTGGCGCGCGGCGTGGCACAGGCCGAAGTGGCGCGGGTGCTGGAAGTGAGCCGGCAGACGACATCCACTTGGGCCAAGAAGCTGGCCGAGGACTCGCAGGCGTGGCGACGCAAACCGCTGGGGCGTCCGGGTGGCTTGGACGCAGCGCAGAAGAAGCAGCTGGGCAAAGCTTTGCTGGCGGGCGCGGTGGCCAACGACTTCCCGACCGAGCTGTGGACGTTGGCGCGGGTGGCCAAGTTGATCGAGCGCGAGTTTGGGCAGGCGTACAGCACGGTCAACGTCTGGCGCATCCTGCGCGAGCTGGGGTTCTCCAGCCAACGTCCGGCAGGTCGTGCCATCCAGCGCGACGAAGCGGCAATCAAACAGTGGCGCACCAAGCGCTGGCCGGCGCTAAAAAAAAGTGCCGCCGCGAAGGGCGCACCATCGTCTTCATCGACGAAAGCGGATTGAGCGAGCGACCCACTCGGGTCAAGACTTGGGCGCCCAAAGGCCAGACTCCGATCCTGCAATACAGCTTCAACTGGAAGCAACTGTCGGTCATCGCTGGCATCAGTTTCTGGAACTTCTATTTCCGCTTCCATGCTGGCGCGATCCGCGGCCCGCAGTTCGTCGAATTCCTGCACGCGCTGACCCAGCAGATTCGCGGCAAGCTGTTGGTGATCTGGGACGGACTGCCGGCGCATCGCAGCCGGGTCGTCAAGGACTACGTCCAATCGCTCGACGGGCACCTGGTGTTGGAACGCTTGCCGGCATACGCGCCGGAACTCAACCCGGTCGAGTACATCTGGGGCTACATGAAGCAGCGCGAGTTGGCCAATCTTTGCCTGCATACCATCGGCGAGGTGGGCACCTTTGCCCGCAATCGGCTGAAGTCCATGCAGCGCCGACCGCAGCTCATCACCGCGTTCTGGCAGCAGGCCGAATTGCCAATTTAACGTCATGTATTTACGTAAAGCTCAGTAGCTCACCGATAGCGTTGCCAAACAATCGAGATATTCTTTATGTCGAACCGGCGCGTCGTAGCGTCTTTACGGCCCCTTCCGCGGCGCCGTGCTTGTCATCGACAGCAACGGCGATGTCCTGGTCCTTCGAAAGCATGATGCGGTCCTTTCCCGTGCAAACGTTCATCGATACGCGGCCATCGTTCGACCCCGCAGCGGACCTCGGCGTTTCCCGCTCCGAGCCATGTCAGTCTCGACGGCGCGGGTGACAACTCGGTTTCCGAAGCCATTGCGGCAAGTCACATTCGCCATCTGACGACAATTCATTCGTGCAGCCGGCCGAGAGCAGGACCGCGCCGCGCCGACGGTTTGGACCGGGCAGTGACGTTGCGACGGACAACGCTTACAATCGCTGCGCATCCGATCCATGGCCCGAGGGCGCCAGGCGCCGAGCAGCCACTGGCTAGGGGATAAGGCGGTCGCTATGCCGCACCTGCACTCCGGCCCGGCCATCGCGCTGCGGCTGTTGGTTTTCGCCGGGCTGGCGCTCTGCGGCTCGGCCGCCAATTCCGCTGATAACGATAGCGATCGCGTTGACGCCGTGGTCGCACAGCAGCCGAGTCAGAACGGCACCGCAACGAGTGATGTCGCCATAGCCACGCCTGACGAGACGACGCTTTCGGGCGGCCCGCGCACGTCTGACTCCCCGGCCGTGAGGCTCAAGGAAGTCGTTGTCACGGGCGAAAGGCTTCCCGGGGGCGCCGGACAATCGGCGCAAGACGCCCACATCGATGACCGCGAGCGAATCGGGCGTAGCGGGCAGATAACCGTCAGCGATTTCCTCGCCACGTTTCCTGAGGTGTCGCTCAATTCCGTGACGTTCACGTTTCCCGCCACATCCGTGAGCTTGCTCTGCGCTGCGCATGCCAATGTCGCGGATGCCGACGGCGATCTCGCCAACGCTGTGGTCGAACCCAGCATTGCTGAATCCGCGCCGGTGAAACTGCCGGTTATCATGGTCACCGCCGAGCGTCTCGAGGCCGATGTGCAAAGTATTCCCGCCGCGGTGGTCGTATTGCCGGGCCAGAGCCTGCGCGATGAGGGCCGCATCTTCGTGCGGCAGATGCTCGAGGATGTACCGAACGTGACCTATGGCCTGCTGGCGCCTCAACTATCCCCGGACAATCCGAACCAGAACATCTCCATCCGTGGCGTCATGGCTGCACAGCAGACCGGAGGCCTGGCCGGTCCAGCGGTCGTCGCGACCTATGTCGATGATGTTTTCCAAGGGATCGGCGCGGACTACGACCTTAACCGAGTGGAGATTCTGTACGGCCCGCAAGGCACGCTGTATGGTCGCAGTGCCACAGCCGGGGTCGTCGCGTTCCATACGAATGACCCGGTGCTGAAGCTTTTCGGGGCAGAGCTCTATGCAGAATACGGCACCGCCGACCTGAGGAACGCGACCGCGGTCGCGAATGTACCGGTCGGCGACTCGCTTGCGTTTCGCGTTGCCGTACACGCGAACGAACGCCAAGGGTTCTGGTGGAACGTCGGGGGCGGCACCGCCAACAACTACGAAGGACGCCTCAAGGTGCTCTACCAGCCATCGAGCCAGCTGACGGTGCTGCTGAGCGCAGCCTACCAGACACTCCAGACCTACAGCGGTGGGCCCAACCAAGTGCTGAGCGCGCCAGACACCATCAACTACACTGTCCCGGGTGTCGCAGTCAGGCGTGCGGCGGACGGCAACTATGCACAGTTCATGGGCACCATCAACTATGACTTCGGCGGCGCCAATTTGACCTACGTCGGCAGCGAGCACAGCTACCAATCAAACGGCTTCAGTAACATTGTCGGACCGCCGTTCATGCCCATAGACAACTATGTGCAGTACGAGCCCGACCGGTTCAACATGCACGAGCTGCGGCTGGCCTCCAATTCCGGGGGACCGCTCACTTGGTTGTTCGGTGCAAATTTCTATTCCAACAACTACCAGAGATCATCGTCCTCGATCGTCGAGAGCGCAACTCAGTGCGGACCGTGCGGCATTCCGGACACGACACCGGGCGTCGCCGGCGGAGAGATCTTTTCGAGCGGCCGCTCTGGGAGCGTCAAGGACTATGCTGCATTCACCGAGGAGACTTACGAGGTGCGGCCAGACCTGCAGGTCACCGCAGGCTTGCGCTTCGATCATAACGTGGTGGAGCAAACGACGTCCTACAACTTCAACGTCAACCTGGACCCTCATGGTCAGAGCCTCGGTACCTGCACGAATCTCATAGCCTACGGCGGCGCTATGCCGCTGCCGTGCGTGCCCTCGTCTTTCTTAACCAAGGTCACATTCGACAACTTCACTTACAAATTGCGCGCCGCGTATGAACCCGGGCCATCCAACATGATCTATGCCATGGTGTCGACCGGATATCTCCCGGGGGATGTTCAGATCTCGCCGCAACCCCATGCAGATGGCACCGTCAGTTACCTCAAGCTGCCATACCAGCAGGAGCGTCTGACCTCTTACGAGATTGGCAGCAAGAACCAACTCCTCGGGAATCGGCTGCAATTGAATGGGACCCTCTTCTACTACGACTATGATGGCTGGCAGCAGGCGGCGCAGCTCGGCAACACTGTGGGCGGGGCGCCGATCTTTACCGTGGTCTCGGTGCCCCTCCGGGTCGTCGGCGGCGAGCTCGAGGCCGACTGGCTGCCGACGCCTCAGGACCGCTTCACACTGTGGGCGGGCTTGCACGATGCCGAGATCAGGAGCTGGCCGAACGTCCCGGGCACCGCGACCTCGGAGCAAAGCTACATCTGGATCAAGCGATTGCCAGGCACACCGCTGGCCGAGGCGTCAGTGAATTATGAGCACGCGTTCCGCTTCGATGACGGTTCTTCCCTGACGCCTTGGGCGCAAGCGCGCTACGAGGGCGGCCACAATCTCATTGAGCTAACGGCGGCGCAATACGCCCAGTTGTCCGCCTTCGACTGGCAGGCGTCGTACGCTTTGTTGAACGCAGGTGCAATTTGGGTGTCACCAAGGGGTACCTTCAGGCTGACGGCGTACGTCAGGAATCTGTTGAACAAGGAGATTAAGAGCCAGATCAGCCTCAATCAGAACACTTTCTCGGTCATTCCGGGCGAGCCACGCGTCTTCGGCGTGTCCGCCAGCGCGCAATTTTGAGCCGCTGGCCATGATGAATATCGTTTCGCAGCGATTCGCCTCGACAGGAGCGACGATTTGCGCGCTGCTGCTATCGTGTTCGGCTGCGCTGGCTGGCGAGGCGACACTCGGGCTGGGCGAGCACGCGCACCGGACGTGGAAATTCGGCGACGGATTTGCAGTGGGCCCTCCGGTCATCTCCTTCGCTCAAACGCCGGACGGCTATCTTTGGCTGGGTACGCACGCTGGACTGTGGCGCTTCGACGGTGTCAAGGCGGTTCCCTGGCGAGCGCCTGAAGGTCAGCATCTTCCTGACAACTCAATAGGTTCGCTGGCGGCAACTCACGACGGAACGCTCTGGATCAGCACAACCGGAGGGCTCGTCAGCTGGCGCGATGGCAAGTTGACGGAATACCCGGCCCTTGCCGGGCAGGAAGTGCTTGCATTGCTCGTGGATCGCGAAGGAACCGTCTGGGCGGGCACCGAGTCGCGAGCCACGTCCACCGGCAGGCTCTGCGCCATCCGCGACAGCGTTGTGCGCTGTTACGGAGAGGACGGCAGCCTAGGCCAGCGCATTTATTGCCTGTACGAGGATGACGCCGGACATCTTTGGTTTGCATCATCGAGCGGGGTTTGGCTCTGGCGAACCGACAAACCAAAGCTCTACCCCCTGCACGATACCGTCTGGGGATACTTCCAGAATCTGACCTCGGGCCCCGGCGGCGCATTGCTGGTTTCAGCGTACAACGGAATCCTGGAGATCGTGGGAGGGGAGGTCCGTGCGCTTCCACTTCCGGGGGTCTTGCCGCAGGTTCAACCGCCGCGGGTGCTTACTGATAGGCAAGGCGGTCTGTGGCTTGGAACGATCGACAGCGGCCTGCGGTACGTGCAAGCGGGGAGCATGGAATCCTATGCACAATCCGATGGCCTCTCGGGAGACCACATCTCGAGGATGTTCGAAGACCGCGAGGGCAACATCTGGGTCGCCACGGTGAACGGCCTCGACGAGTTTTGGAAGGTCGCGGTTGCAAGGTTTTCCGGCGAACCAAGTCTTTCGAAGGGCAGAGTTAGCGCCGTTCTGGCGGACGTCGACGGCAGCATCTGGTTCGCGACGCCGACCGGACTGTATCGTAGGAAAGACGGGGGGATGACGGTATACCGCGGGCCCTCGCACAGGGGTGAGATGCCGGCGCGCGGAACCGCACAAACGGCCGTTCGAGAGATCATTGCAACGGGACTCCCGAGTGATACTTCCGGCTCTCTCTATCAGGATCACCGCGGGCGCATCTGGCTTGGATCGCCTGCAGGGCTCGGTTACCTGCAGAATGACCGGTTCGTGCCGGTTCCGGGTGTGCCTGGCGGCAACCTGAACTCCATCACCGAGGATGATCGGGGAAACCTGTGGGTCGCCCACCGCAAGCTCGGTCTTTTTCGAATATCTCCGGACGGCCAGATCAAGGCGTTCGGCTGGGCCGAGCTCGGGATCGGTGACGCGTGGCGCATTGTTTTCGATCCCGCGCGTGGAGGGCTCTGGCTCGGATCCGTTTTGGGCGAAATTGCCTTCTTCGCCGACGGGCAGATCCGCGCGTCGTACGCAGGAGACGCCCCGGGCAAACGGGCCGTCCTTGACCTTCGCCTCGATCCAGACGGTACGCTCTG
>Ga0074046_10005544_pt1 | contig 10075 bp, 8 predicted proteins | sample BogForMeECP23OM3_FD_94441 | JGI IMG/M metagenome (GOLD analysis project Ga0074046, IMG submission 94441) | Bog forest soil microbial communities from Calvert Island, British Columbia, Canada - Bog Forest MetaG ECP23OM3 | ecosystem: Environmental > Terrestrial > Soil > Wetlands ...
ATGAACGGCACCAGCGTCACGTGCACAAACAGCGTGTTATCGCGCCCCAGTTCCTGACGCATCTGGCGGATGGCTTCGATGAACGGCAGCGACTCGATGTCGCCCACGGTGCCGCCAATTTCGACGATCGCCACGTCCACATCCTGCGCGACTTTTTTCGTCGCCGCCTTGATTTCGTTGGTGACGTGCGGAATCACCTGCACCGTCTTGCCCAGGTAATCGCCTCTCCGCTCCTTGGTGATGATGGTCTCGTAGATTCGGCCCGCTGTGCAGTTGTTGTCGCGCAACATGTGGGCGTGGGTGAAGCGCTCGTAGTGCCCCAGGTCGAGATCCGTCTCGGCGCCGTCGTCGGTCACAAAGACCTCGCCATGTTGGAACGGGCTCATGGTGCCCGGGTCGACGTTGAGGTAGGGATCGAACTTGAGGAGAGAAACCTTCAGGCCGCGCGATTCGAGCAGGCAGCCGATGGAAGCCGCTGCCAGGCCCTTGCCTAGCGAACTAACTACACCGCCGGTCACAAAAATATATTTGGCACCCATACGCCTCCTGGAAGTGGGGTTACGGGTTGGACCCGATGTTGCAATGTTCGATATGGAGCGCGCCGTTTGTGCATGCCGCAGGCGCAGGTCGAATCAAGGCCAAACTTAAATTTGTACCGAAGTGAAATCGTTCGGAAGGTTTCGGTACGAACGATTATCCACCGAAGGGGAGGTTGCTGTCAAATATTTTTTGCAGGTTCGTCAGCCGATGCGACGTCTCCGCCCTGCGGATCAAACTGCTCGCGGCAACCCGTTCGAGCTTCGAATTCCCAATTTCAACTTTCGGCTTTTGGGCTTCACCGGGAAATCGTCACTCCAACCGATCCTTCCAGCGGGTCCAGACGAACCACGCGCCGCCCAGGACAATCAGAATCACCAGAACGGCGTCGAAGCGGTGGAAGTACTGGCGCAGGATCTCCCAGCGTTCGCCCAGCTTGACGCCCGCGTAAGCCAGAGCCAGGCACCACGGAAGCGAACCAAGAAAGGTGAAGACGTTAAAGCGGACGAAGTTCATGCGGGCGATTCCAGCAGGAAGGGCGATGAAGGTGCGGATCACCGGCAGCAGGCGGGCGAGAAAGACGGCCCCGTCCCCGTAGCGAGTGAACCAGTGATCGGCGAGGTTGAGGTCGTGGTGGGTGACGAAAACATAGTGCCCGTATTTCTCTGCCAGCGGGCGCCCGCCCCAGGCGCCGACGGCGTATGCGACGATGGAGCCCACATTACAGCCTAGGGCGCCGGCGACCCCCACCCACAGTAGCTTGAAGCGGCCGGCGGACACCAGGTAGCCGGCGAACGGCATGATGACCTCGGAGGGAAGCGGAATGCACGCGGACTCAATCGCCATCAGTGCGACGATACCAGGATAGCCGGAGTGGGAGATGACGGCGATGATGAAGCGGGCGAGGAATTCAATCATGAAAAGAGGTCCTTGGTTCTCGGTTCTTGGTTTTTGGTCACCAGTCCTTGTTCAATGCCATTTCTTATTCTTGGGCGTTGGTCCCACTTTGAGCCACTGGCAGTCGGCCAGCGAAAACCCGAGGACAAAGGACAAGAAAAGGGACTTGCAAAGCGATTAATTGTATAATAGGAGTGCATTCGGCCGCTAGGAGCAAAAACCCATGGAAAGAACTCGGGCCTTAGCCCTCTTGCCGGTCACCTTCCTCTGCTTGCTGGCGCAGCCCTCCCGCGCCACGGACAACAAGGCACAAAAGAAGAAGGACGACGTCAACGAGATCGGCCATCGCCGGGTGGCGCATCGAAGCATGATTTCCCAGGACGAGGAAATCGCTATCGGCAAGCAATATGCGGACGAGATCGACCACTCGGCCAAGATCCTGACGGACTCCGTGATCAACGAGTACGTCAACCGAGTGGCGCAGAACGTCGCTCGCAACTCCGACCTCGCCATTCCCCTGACCGTTAAGGTGATCGACTCGCCGGAGATTAATGCCTTCACCCTACCTGGCGGGCTCATCTACCTCAACAGCGGCACTATCCTCGCCGCCGACGAAGAGGACCAGATCGCCGGCATCCTGGCTCATGAGATCGCGCACGCCGCCGCCCGCCATTGGGCGTCGCAAGTGACCAAGGCCACCATCGCCCGGTACGCGATGCTGCCCATTCTGTTTATCCCCATGGGCTACGCTGTGTACTCCGGCATTGAGGCAGCGTATATGAACGGGGTGCCGCTCGCCTTCCTGCATTTCAACCGCAGCGCCGAGTCGGAGGCCGACTACCTCGGCCTCCAGTACATGTACAAGGCAGGATACGATCCGAACTCCTACGTGGGCTTTTTCGGCAAGGTACTAGAGGAAGAGCGGCAGGTGCCGGGCAGCGTGCCCAAGTTGTTTCTGGATCACCCGCCCGCCGCCGATCGCATCCTGAAGTCGGAGGAGGAGATCAAGGAAATCCTGCCCAAACGGTCGCAGTACCTGGTGAGCACCTCGGAATTCGACGACGTCAAGGCGCGCATGGAGGTGGTGATCACCCACCGCCAGCGCGGGCAGCCGGGACCCGTGCTGGAGAGGCGGCAGGCTGGCGACGGGGCGGCCTCCTCGACCAGGTCCAGCGAGGGAAGCGCGGCGGAAGGCGATCCGCCCGTCCTGAAGCGAAAGAACTAAATCCTAGACCTGTTCGTCTGAGAGCGGGGCAGCCAAGCTGCGCTGCAATCGACAGTCGACCATTGAGAGTAAAGCGCTCCGAGGCCAAGCCGGAAAAGGGTTCAGATAACCCGAAGGCACCTGCCAACATCAGAATAAGCGCAGGGCGAAGAAGAGTCTGAGGGAGGTCCGAGGATATGAGACTGCACAAGCTGAGTCTTCTTGTAGGACTGATGCTATGGGGCGGGTTGTCGCTCGCGGCGTACGGTCAAAAGAACGACGTCGATGAGATCGGCAATCGCAAGGTGGCTCACAAGAGCATCATCTCCCAGGAGAAAGAGATTGCGATGGGCAAGCAGTACTCGGAGCAGATCGACAAGCAGGCCAAGCTGCTCAAGGATCCGGTCGTCAACGAGTACGTGAACCGGGTGGCGCAAAATGTGGCTCGCAACTCAGACCTGAAGGTTCCGCTCACGGTGAAAATCATCGACGACCCGACGATCAACGCCTTCGCGCTGCCCGGCGGGTTCCTTTATGTCAACACCGGGGTAATCAAGGCGGCCGATGAGGAGGACCAACTCGCCGGCGTCATCGCGCACGAAATTTCCCACGTCGCGGCGCGGCACTGGGCCTCGCAGATGACCAAGGCCACCCTCCTGCAATACGCCACCATCCCGCTGATCTTCATCCCCATGACCTACCCCGTTTACCTCGGTATCAGCGAGGCGATGAATTTCGGTGTTCCGATGGCGTTTCTGAGGTTCAGCCGCCAAGATGAAGCGGAAGCGGACTACCTGGGCATCCAGTATATGTACAAAGCGGGGTACGATCCCAACTCCTACGTGGCGTTCTTCGGCAAAGTGATGCAGGAAGAGCGCGGCTCACCGGGCAGCGTTCCTCAGGTCTTCGCTGACCATCCACCCACACCGGACCGGATTGTGAAATGCGAGGAGGAGATTAAGGCGATCATCCCCAAGCGGGATCAGTATCTGGTGACGACTTCGGAATTCGGCGATATCAAGACGCGAATGGCCAGCGTGATGGCTCAAAACAAGAAGCTGGAAAGGCCCGGACCCACCTTGGAGAAGCGCGACAAGACCGACACCACCAGTCAGACCAGCCAGGCAGGAAATAAAGGGTCCACCGACACCGATTCGCCTCCCGTGCTCAAGCGCAAGGATGACCAGCAATAGCTTGGCGAGAGGTCAGGTGCGGGGCGGCGCGGCCGATTGGATGCCTAGCTTCCGAAGTTGCTCTTGGTAGTACTTGCGATAGAGGATGTCCCACTCTTCGCCGCCCTCCGGAATGGTCCGCTTTTGAGACGTGATGTGAAGCCGCACGGCGGCGTCGATCTTCTCTTCCTCGCGCACAAGATCGTTCAGGATCTTCACGATCTCGAGGCGAATGGTGTTGAGGTCCTCGCGGTAATCAATTTCGTCGAGGCCTTCAATGGCCGCAATCATGCGGTGCGAAAGTTGAATCACCTTCTCGTGGGATAGCTTCATAATTCGTCAGGGAATGAAATTTTCTCTAGCTAAGTTGGCTAGAGCACTACCTTCCGGTCGCGCACGAGTTGCCTCTTGACCTTCTTGAACATCTCCTCGTACTCGGCGCCCGTTTCCTTCATCTTCGCGTCATTCTGCTCGAGGATCTTGCGAACCTCATCGTCAATACGGTCTTCGATCGTCAGCTCGTCGAGCATGACTTGGGTCATGACTTCGGTGACGTACTCAGGCTGTTCGTAAACGATCATGTCGGCGGCGGTGAGGCGCTTAAGCGTCTCTTTGGCCATGTAGCTGATGAAGTCTCGCGTTAGTTGCATAATTATTGACCAGCGTTCCTTGACGCCCAACCTCATCTAGTGTATAGTCTGGGAGTCGCGGGTGTCAAGGATGGCGTGACAAGCGCGCCATCAGCCCGGTGTGTAGAGCCCGAATAGAAAGTGCAGCGCCCAAAGGTTAACGGGCAAAATGGGTAGCCCGAGCGGAGCGCTGCGGTTCCGGGGCGGTTAGCTCAGTCGGTTAGAGCGTCTGCCTTACAAGCAGAAGGTCATCCGTTCGAGCCGGATACCGCCCACCAGAGAGCAGTAGGCGGTAGGCAGAAAGCGGTAGGCAGCAGGCAGAAAGCAGTAGGCAGTAGGCAGAAAGCAGTAGGCAGAAAGTAGCAGGCAGAAAGCAATAAGGCCTTGTTGGTCTTTCCGCCTACTGCCTTCTGCCTACTGATTTTCAAGTGGGGACGTAGTTCAGCTGGTTAGAACGCATGCCTGTCACGCATGAGGTCGCGGGTTCGAGCCCCGTCGTCCCCGCCAGCTCCTTCAAGAGGTTGCACATTCTGGCAAGCTTGCTCGGCGCGGGTTTTGTGACGTAACCACCATCAGAGAGACACTTCAAGGTCGCTTCCGGCCTTGCTGGGTAAAGGGTCTAACGCCTTCCGTTTTTCCTGCATCCGAGCACGGGAATAGCGTGTGAACCCCGCCAAAGGCAATACCAGCACGCCCAAATCAAGTGCTGATCGCGAGAAGGGGCTTGGAGGAGGAATCCGAATGAAGCGAAGGTCCTTCCTGCTGGCGGCACCTGCAGTGGCGGCGCTCGCCTCGACTTCCTGGGGTTCGGAGTCTCCGCCCACCCCTTATGGCGCGCTCCCGTCGACCCGCCAACTGCGCTGGCACGAGCTCCAGACCTGCGCCTTCCTCCACTTCACCGTTAACACGTTCACGGACCGCGAGTGGGGCGAAGGGGACGAAGATCCGAAGGTGTTCAATCCCACAAGTCTCGAACCCAACGCCATTGTGTCGTCGTTAAAGGCGGCGGGCATGAAGGGCGTGATCCTGACCTGCAAACACCACGACGGTTTCTGCCTGTGGCCGACGACCACCACAGACCATTGCATCCGCAACAGCTCGTGGAGGAACGGCAAGGGAGACGTGGTACGCGACATCTCGGCGGCGGCGAGACGCCACGGCCTGGCGTTCGGCGTGTATCTCTCACCCTGGGACCGCAACAACGCCGCTTACGGCAAATCCGAGTACCTGGTGATCTATCGCCGGCAGTTGACGGAGCTGCTGACGCAGTATGGGGCGATCTTCGAGATCTGGTTCGACGGCGCCAATGGCGGCACCGGGTACTACGGCGGTGCGCGCGAGAATCGCGTGATCGATCGGTTGACGTATTACGATTGGCCCCAAACGTGGGCGCTGGCCCGTCAATTGCAACCCGGCGCAGTGATCTTCAGCGACGTGGGACCGGACGTGCGCTGGGTAGGTAATGAAAACGGGGTCGCCGGCGAGACTTGCTGGGAGACCTACGATCCCGTGGGGGAACACGGCGGTCCGGCGGCGCCGGGCAATATCGACGCCAGGATGTCGATGGTGGGAACACGTGATGGAAAGCAGTGGCTTCCGCCCGAGTGCGACGTATCGATCCGGCCAGGATGGTTCTGGCACGAAAATGAAAACGGCAAAGTGAAAACCGCGCGTGACCTCTTGCGCCTTTACTACGGATCGGTTGGACGCGGCGGCAGTTTTCTCCTCAACGTGCCGCCCGACCGACGCGGCCTCCTGAACGACACCGACATCGCCTCGTTGCGGCAGTTCGGCGAGTTGCGGCGCACGACCTTCGCGAGGAACCTCGCCGCCGGCGCGCGCGTCGTGGCCTCGAACGTCCGCGGCAGGAGCCGCAGGTATTCTGCCGAGAACCTGCTGGACGGAGATGGTTCCACGTACTGGGCGACGGATGATTCGGTTACCACGCCCGAACTGACGCTGGAGTTCCGCCAACCGGTGAGCTTCAACGTGATCCGCCTGCGCGAGAACATTCGCTTGGGACAACGCGTCGAGTCTTTTGAGGTTGAAGCGCGACGAGCTGGGACATGGCACAGAGTTGCCGAGGCTACCAGCATCGGGAATTGCCGCCTGATTCGCACCAACGACTTCGTCACCGCGGACAAGGTCCGGTTGCGCATCACCAAATCACCGGAATGCCCAACGCTCTCGGATTTCGGTCTTTTCGCGGAGGAAATGGAGCCCGGTAGCAACGCTGAAGAACCCGTGGGCACGGAGAGCGAAAGGGAGTACCGTTAGTACCCAAGTACTGATCCTCAGGAGCTATCGACTAGCTGATCAACCTCCTCCATACTGGCATCGTCGCGTGCATGAGCCTCAAGTCCATTAACCCGCACGACGACAAAAAAGGAGAAGACACAATGCCCATCGGCACCAGGATTCGTGAACTACGCGCACAAAAGGCGATGTCCCAAGGGGACATCGAAGAAATCACCGGCCTGCTCCGCTGCTACATTTCGCGGGTGGAGAACGGCCATACCATTCCTTCGCTCGAAACTCTGGAGCGATTCGCGGCAGCCCTGGATGTACCGCTGTACCGCTTTTTCTATACGGGCGAGGATCTGCCCTCGACCCCCAACCTGACGCCTCATCCTACCCTCGAGCAACTGGCAGAGGAAGGGGGCAAGGACGGAGCCAGCGCCCGGTTCGTGCTGAAGCTCAAGAAGTACGCCGACAAGATCGTCGAGGCGGACCGCGAAGTCCTGCTGGCGATGGCCAAGCGCTTCTCAGCGCGGTAACGCCCGTCTAAGGGGACGCGCGACCACGCCTGCGTCGTGCGCTGTGGCGAAGGACTCCGTTCCTGCCGGTCGTGATGGCGGCAGGCAGCCATTGAAGGCAATTGGCTCCGCCGCCACCCACGCCCCGGGGATCGATCCGGGGCAGGTCACCTCAGATCACATCTTTCGACCGCGTCCATAGAGGACGCGCCCGGGCTTGGCACTCGTGTGCTGGCCCTGATCGACGACGACCGCACCGTTGACGATGACGTAGAGGATGCCGCGCGGATACTGCGCCGGGTCCTCGAAGGTCGCCTGGTCGCACACCGTCGCCGGATCGAAGATCGTGATGTCCGCCGCCATTCCCGGGCGCAAAAGACCGCGATCCGTAAGGCCGGTGATCTGTGCCGAAAGCGAGGTCATTTTGCGGACGGCGTCCGGCAGCTCCAGCACGTGTCTCTCGCGAACGTACATTCCCAGCACGCGAGGGAAGGTCCCATAGAAGCGCGGGTGGGGCCGGCCCATAAAGGTCATCGACGGGTTGACGGCGGCGCCGTCGGAGCCGATGCCGACCCATGGTTGCTTCATGGCCAGCTCCACGTCGGCTTCACTCATGCTGAAGTAGATCGCCATGGGCGTGGCGTGCTCGGCAATCAGCAAGTCGCATAGGGCATCCACCGGATCCTTGCCCATCATTTGCGCCACTTCGTCCATGCGCTTGCCCTCGTACCTCTTGTCCTCGGGCAGCCGGCACGACGCCAGCATCACTCCGTGCCAGCCCCCGCAGTCTTTGATTTCGTTGTTGTCCCAACCCGGCAGGCCCCGCTCGATGGCCTGGCGGATCTCGGCGCGCGCCGCCGGATTTCGCAAGCGCGCCACAACGTCGTCCGCCGTGCCCTCGAGGTATTTCGGCGGCAGGCATTGTTCGAGGCTAGTCATACCGGCTAGGTAAGGATACTGATCGGCGGTGATGTCCAGGCCGCGGTCCCGCGCCTCCCGGATTACTTGGATCAGTTCCGGCATTCGGCCCCAATTCGCCTGGCCGTTGCTCTTGAAGTGAAGAATGTGACCGGGCAGGCGCGCCTTCTCCGCGATCTCGATCGCTTCGCGGATGGCCTCCACGCTGTTCGTGCCCTCGCCGCGAATGTGAGTGGTGTAGAGGCCGCCGTACTTCGTCGCCTCCCCGGCGAGCTCGATCAACTCCGCCGTCGTGGCGAACATATTCGGCGCGTAGATCAGCCCCGAGGCTACTCCGATGGCCCCGTCGCGCATCGACTGGTCCACCAGTTCCTTCATTCGCCGGAGTTCCCCGGTGGTGGGGACACGATTGACGTTGCCCATCACGTCGAGACGCACCTGCCCGCTGCCCACATAGGACGCGATGTTCACCGAAATTCCCTGTCGCTCGGCCCGCGCAAAGTACTCGCCCAGCGTCGTCCAGTCGCGCTTCAGGCCGTCTTTCTGCGTGAGAGGCGCAGTGCCATTGTCAAAGTCGGGAACCGCAGGACCGAGGATGGGGCCGGCGGAAGCAGCTTCGCCCAGGATTTCCGTGGTGACACCCTGGCGGACCTTGCTTTGCGCCGTGCCGTCCACCAGAAGGGTGTAGTCGGAGTGGCTGTGGAGGTCGATGAAGCCGGGTGCGACCACCAGTCCGGAAGCGTCAATCACGCGTTTGGCGCTAACTCCAGGCAGACGGCCGATGTCGGCGATCCTGCCGTCCTTCACCGCCACGGATCCTTCGAACCACGGGCTGCCGCTGCCGTCGATAACGTGGCCATGAGCGATCAAGAGGTCGTAAGGGGATTGGGAATCCTCTGGTGCCCCGCGGCGAGGCGAAAGGCCGACGCTGGGCTCGGAATACGCCAGCGCAGCGCTCCCCACTATCACCGATTTAAACAGCGACTTGAAAAGGTATCGGCGGTGCATTAGTCCTCAAAGAAGTCGAGAGTCAAAAGTCGAAAGTTCAGAGTTTAAAAGTAAAAGCCAGCGATTCTTGCCTTCACTACCTTCTCCCAACTTCTCGACTCTCGACCCGAGAAACTTGACACATGGTAATAGAATGGTTCGCGAAAAACCTCGTTTTTATGCCATATTCTGCCACGTTTTGGCAGAATATAGCAGAATTGGGTGCGATTCTGCACAAACAAAGAGCCCTCAAAACGGGCTCGTTCTCAAATGTGCGCTTAGGGCTCGGAGGCAACCCAGCCAGTAAGTCCTTTAGATTGAGCAAGCGTTCCTTTCACTCTTCTCCGCCACATGGCTAACAACCACTGCGGAATCAATAGATTGACCTCTTCCCCTTTCCGTCGGTCGACAAAACCTGAGAGGACCTCTCGACAGCGCCGACAGAAACGCAGTCAACAAGTCCTTTAGATTGAGCAAACGTTCTCTCGCTCTCCTCAGCAATGCGGCCAACAACCAACTTAGAATCAACAGATAGTCCTCGCCACGTTTCAGTCGCCCGAAAAAACCCGAAAAGGTCGCCCGACCGCTCAGCGGAAGAGCGGTTAGCAAGTCCTTTAGATTGAGCAAACCTTCGGCTGTTCTCCTCTGCAACTTGGTCAACAACCACTTCGGAATCAATAGGTTGCCCTCGCCAGGCTCATGTATCCGCCATGCCCCGAAGGGTGGCTCGCGCTCTCCGAAGACATGGTTGGTAAGCCCTTTAGATTGAGTAGCATTCGCCTCTTCTTCCCCGCAATCTGGCTAACAACCTCTGTCGAATCAACAGATCGATCTCCCCAAGTTTAACTCCGCCTTTCAAAAGCTCTAAGTTGTCAGCTATCAGCCATCAGCTCCCGCTGCCCTCCATGCTGCCGACTGCCTTCTGCCTTCTGCGTGTCTTTCAAAAGAGCGCTCAGTTATCAGCCATCAGCTTCC
>Ga0074046_10005545_pt1 | contig 10074 bp, 17 predicted proteins | sample BogForMeECP23OM3_FD_94441 | JGI IMG/M metagenome (GOLD analysis project Ga0074046, IMG submission 94441) | Bog forest soil microbial communities from Calvert Island, British Columbia, Canada - Bog Forest MetaG ECP23OM3 | ecosystem: Environmental > Terrestrial > Soil > Wetlands ...
CATCACCAAGCCGTGGAGGTCGCGCTGGTTCGTGGAGCGTGACTACGACAAACTGCTGCTGGAAGACGTCAAGCTGAAGGCTGAGCTGAAAGAGAAGCTCAAGTCGGCGGGCGTCAGCTCGATCGAGATCGAGCGTCCTGGCAACAAGCTGCGCATCATCATCCGCACCGCGCGTCCGGGCATCATCATCGGCCGCAAGGGTACGGAGATCGACAAGCTGAAGCAGGACATCCAGAAGCGCGCTAATCGCGATGTCTATGTGGACATCCAGGAAGTGCACAAGCCGGAGTTGGATGCCCAACTGGTGGCCGAAAACATTGCGCTGCAGTTGGAGAAGCGCGTAGGCTTCCGCCGCGCCATGCGTAAGGCCGTGGATTCGGCGCTGCGCTTCGGCTGCAAGGGTATCAAGGTGCGCGTCAGCGGCCGCTTGAACGGCAATGAAATCGCGCGTTCCGAATGGTATCTACAGGGACGCTTGCCGTTGCACACGCTGCGAGCAGACATCGATTACGGCTTCGCCGAAGCCCACACCACGTACGGACTGATCGGCGTGAAGTGCTGGGTTTACAAAGGCGAGATTTATCGGGAACGCCGCCGCGAACCGCAGGGCGTGCAAACCGGAGCGTTTTAAGAGCAGGGAATAGAACCTATGTTGATGCCAAAGAAGGTGAAGTACCGCAAGCAGCAGCGCGGGCGCATGGCGGGCAAGGCCTGGCGCGGCAGCCAGTTGTCGTTCGGTGATTTCGGCTTGAAGGTCTTGGAGCCGGGTTGGATTACCGACCGCCAGATCGAGGCTAGCCGTGTTGCCATGACGCGTTTCATTAAGCGCGGCGGCAAAATCTGGATCCGGCTGTTTCCGGACAAGCCCGTGACCAAGAAGCCGGCTGAAACTCGTATGGGCAAAGGCAAGGGTGCGCCGGACCACTGGGTTGCAGTCGTGCGCCCGGGCAAGATCCTCTTCGAAATGGAAGGAGTTCCGGCGGCCGACGCGGCTGAAGCCATGCGTTTGGCTTCGCACAAGCTGCCTCTTCGCACCAAGTTTGTGCAGCGCGAAGGCGTTCACTAAGGATTCGAACCATGAATGTAGAGAAGATACGAAATTTGACCGATGCCGAACTGCTTCATCAGCAGCGCGAGCTGTCTGACCAACTCTTCAAGATGAAGTTTCAGTTGAAGATGGGACAGACCGAGAGCCTGAAGAAGATTCGCGAGCTGAAGAAGGACATTGCCCGCATCCACACGGTGAAGCGCCAGAAGGAATTGGCCGGTGGCAAAGCCGCTTCCGCGCCCAAGGCCGCGGCGGCGGCACCAGGGAAAAAAGCGGCGGCGCCAGTGAAAAAGAAGAAAGCGGCCACCAAGCAGGCTGCGACGGAGACAAAGTAAGCCATGACCGAAACAACTGAAACCAGCAAAGCGACCTCGGTCGGCCGCCGCAAGACTTTGATTGGCAAAGTGGTGTCCACCAAGATGGCCAAGACCATTGTGGTCGAAGTCCGGCGGCAGAAGGCCCACGCGTTCTACAAGCGTGTAGTGAAGAGCAGCAAGAGGTACTACGCGCACGACGAAGAAGGCATGGCGCACCTGGGGGATGTCGTGAAGATCGAAGAGTCGCGACCGCTCTCGAAATTGAAGCGCTGGAATTTGAAAGAAATCGTGCAGCGCGCAGCCCTGGTGGCGCCGGTCGAGGGAAAGCCGGTCTAAACTTACCCTTTCGCCAAGAGCGGGCGAAAGGATGGGGCACCCAGAGGGTGGACCGTAAGGAGAAAAGATTATGGCAGTAATGATGAGAACCATGCTCGATGTCGCCGATAACTCCGGCGCACGCAAGCTGCAGATGATTCTGCCGCTGGGCGGTTCCACCGGCCTGGTCGCCCACTTGGGCGATGTGATTACGGCCTCGGTGAAGGAAGCTTCTCCCGATGGCACCGCCAAGAAGGGCACGGTCGTGAAGGCTGTGATTGTGCGCACTCGCAAGGAGCACCGGCGTCGCGACGGCACCTATATCCGCTTCGATCAGAATGCAGCGGTGCTGATCAACGACGTGCACGAGCCTATTGGGACCCGCGTTTTCGGTCCGGTGGCCCGCGAGCTGCGCGAGAAAAAGTTCTTGAAGATTGTTTCCCTGGCGCCGGAAGTACTGTAATCAGTCGCCAGTAGCCAGTGAGTAGCAAGAGGATTAAGAGAAATGCAGAAGAGTGTAGACATTCGCCGCAACGATCAGGTGCGGGTGATTACCGGACGCGACAAGGGCAAGCAGGGCCGCGTGCTTCGCGTTATGCCCGACGAAAGCAAGGTGCTGGTCGAGCACGTGATGATGGTAAAGAAGAACGTCCGCCCGAATCCGCAGAAGAACATCAAGGGCGGCATTGCCGAGCAGGAAAGCCCGATTTCCATCAGCAACGTCATGCTGATGTGCGTTTCCTGCAACCGGCCCGTCCGCGTCGGTCACGAGAAGCACGGCGACCGTCATGTGCGTACATGCCAGCGGTGCGGAGCAACGCTGGAGAAGTGAGCGCGGTTTCGAGGCGTCTGAGCCTCGAGCGCTCATCCTGAGCGAGGCCGGAGGCCGAGTCGAAGGATCCTGATTTCCTCACGAACCGGTGCAAAATCCGAAACCGTGAGAAAGGTAGAAGCAAAGAATGGCAGACGAGAAGAAACAGAAGACGCAGCAGACCGGCGAGGGCAAAAGCAAGAAGGCCAAGCCAGAGCAGGTGGAAACGGCTGCGGAGCAGGCGGGTGGCAAGCCAGCGCGGCCGAAGGCCACAAATCGCGAGACGGCGCGCTTGCGCGACCGTTATTTCAAGGAAGTACTCCCGGCGCTGATGAAGGAGTTCAACCTTGAGAACCCGATGGCAGCCCCCAAGCTGGAAAAGATCGTCGTGAACATGGGCGTGGGCGATGCGACGCAGAATGCCAAGCTGATCGACCCGGCGGCCACCGAAGTCGGCCAGATCACCGGACAGAAGCCGGTGGTCACCAAGGCGCGCAAGTCCATCGCAGCGTTCAAAGTGCGCGAAGGGATGCCCATTGGTGTGATGGTGACGTTGCGCGGCGACCGTATGTACGAGTTCTTCGACCGGCTCGTCAACATTGCTCTGCCCCGTGTGCGCGATTTCCGGGGTGTGCCGACCAAGTCCTTCGACGGACGCGGCAATTTCACCCTGGGTGTGCGCGATCAGTTGATCTTCCCGGAGATTGATTACTCCAAGGTCGAGAAGATGAAGGGTATGAACATCACGATTGTGACTTCGGCCGGTAACGACGATCAGGCGCGTGCCCTGTTGAAGCATATGGGCATGCCGTTCCGGCAGCAGTAAAGACTGAGAGTAAAGGATAACGATGGCTAAGACATCCAGTATTGCCAAGGCGAACAAGAAGCCCAAGTTTGGGGTGCGCCAGCATAACCGCTGTCACATCTGCGGACGTCCGCGAGCGTTTTTACGCAAGTTCGGTGTCTGCCGTCTGTGCTTCCGCGGGTTGGCGCTCAAGGGCGAGATTCCCGGCGTCGCCAAGTCGAGTTGGTGAGTTAGGCGGCTGTTGCCAGTCGCTGCTAGTGAGTCCGTCGCCGCTGGTTCTTTCAGCAACGCTGGCGAAGCGTGAACAGAGTCATTCGCCGAAAGCTAACGGGCGACGATTTGAGGAGATGCAAAGCACATGAGTTTGACCGATCCGGTCTCGGATTTCTTAACGCGCGTTCGTAACGCCATCAAGGCACGCCACCAGAAGGTGGACGTTCCCCACTCGAAGCTCAAGGTCGAGATGGCCCGCATTCTCAAGGAAGAGGGCTACATCGCGAACTTCAAGGCGACCGAAGAAGAGGGCCGCAAGGTCCTGCGTGTGTATTTGAAGTACAGCCCTGACAATTCGTCGCCCATCTCGGACCTGAAGCGCGTTTCGCGTCCCGGCTGCCGCGTCTATGTCGGGCATACCGATATTCCGCGCGTGCTCGGCGGGTTGGGGATCAATATTTTGACCACACCCAAGGGTGTGATGACGGGACGGCAGGCGCGCAAGGAAGGCGTCGGCGGCGAAGTCCTGTGCGAGATTTACTAGCGCAATGAGCGCTCCCGGAGCACGAGAAGCAGGTCCCTGGACTCGCTTGGCTCGCTCGGGATGACAAACGGATCTTGGCTGTAAGTGAGAGCGAATTATGTCGAGAATTGGGAACAAACCGATCCCGCTGGCGAAAGGCGTGACCTACGCCGTAGAAGGCAACACAGTCCGCGTTAAGGGCCCGAAAGGCGAGGTCGTTACGCATATGCCTTCCGGCGTGAAGCTGGAACAGAACAACGGCAACCTCGTGGTTGTCCGTGAGGACGATTCCAAAGCCGCTATACATGGCCTGGTGCGCGCGCTGGTCAACAACTCGGTGGAGGGCGTCACCAAGGGCTGGACCAAGGAGCTGGACATCGTCGGCATCGGATACCGCGCCGAGATGAAGGGCAAGAGCACGGTGGTGTTCACGCTGGGGTATTCGCATTTGATTGAGTATCCCCTGCCCGACGGCATTCAAGTGACGATTGATCCCAAGCAGACGCACCTGACCGTCAGCGGCATTGACCGGCAGAAGGTTGGATTCGTGGCTGCCGAAATGCGCTCGCTGCGTCCGCCCGATCCGTACAAGAACAAAGGCGTGCGCTACACCGGCGAGCGGCTGAAGAAGAAGGTTGGCAAGACCGGAGCCAAATAGGGGCCGGGGTTTGGGGCCTCGTGAGTCGTTAACACACGGTTCGAATTGAATGCTAATAGCCAAGAGCTAGAGGCCAAGAGCGAAGAGCGAAAAAATGATTACCAAGAATTCGAAAGATCAGACGCGGCAAAAAGTTCACACCCGGATTCGCAAGAAGATCCTGGGCACGCCCGAACGGCCGCGGCTCAATATTTATCGTTCGGTGAACCACATTTACGCCCAGGTAATTGATGACGCGCAGGGTGTCACTCTGGTCTCGGCGACCTCGGTGGAAAAAGGCAAAGGCATTAAGGGCGACAAGCGGCCGACCGGCGGGAACGTAGGCTCGGCCAAGGAAGTCGGAAAGCTGATTGCCGAGCGTGCCAAGCGGAAGGGTATCAACAAAGTGGTCTTCGACCGTGGCGGATACCTTTATCACGGACGCGTCAAGGCCCTGGCCGATGCGGCGCGCGAAGCCGGGCTGGAATTCTAGGAGATGCAAAGGTAATGCCAATAGTGAAGAAAAGACTTGATGCTGGCCAGTATCAGCTCAAGGACCAGGTAGTCTCCATCAACCGCGTCACCAAGGTCGTCAAAGGCGGCAAAAACCTGTCGTTTGCGGCGCTAGTGGTGGTGGGCGATCCGGCCTCCGGTGTCGTCGGTTACGGCTCCGGCAAGGCGAAAGAAGTGCCGCAGGCGATCCGTAAAGGTATTGAGGCGGCCAAGAAAAACCTGCTGCGGGTCAACCTGACGCAGACGTCCATCCCGCACCAAGTGCTCGGGCGCTATGGCGCCGGCATGGTCATGCTGAAGCCAGCCCCGGAAGGAACGGGCGTCATCGCCGGCGGTGCGGTGCGCGCGGTCATGACTTCGGCGGGAGTGCAGAACGTGCTGACCAAGTCGATCGGCACCACCAACCCGCACAACGTAATTAAGGCCACCTTCAACGCGCTGGGCAGATTACGTGACCGCAAGGACGTGGCCAGCTCGCGCGGTAAAACGGTCGAGGAGCTTTAATATGGCGCGGGCTCGCAAGAAGACAGAGGCTACGGCAGCGAAGCCGGGCACAAAGATGCAGCTTAAGTGGGTGCGGTCGGCCATTGCGGCGCCGGTCAAGCACAAGCTGGTAGTTAAGGGACTAGGTTTCACCCGCTTGAACCAGGTGATCGAGCGCGAGGATACGCCTTCGATCCGCGGCATGGTGGCCAAGGTCCCGCACCTGGTTGTAATCGTTAAGTAACAGTTGCCAGTTGTCAGTGGAAGCAACTAGCAACTAGTAACCAGCAATTAGAATAAGTTCAGCGCAATGGCCACTGGCCACTGGCTACTGAAGGTAAGAAATGAATCTCAGTAATTTACGTGCACCCCGGAAAGCGTCCGAGAACAAGAAGCGCGTGGGCCGTGGTATGGGCTCGGGCATGGGCAAGACCTCGACCCGCGGCCACAAAGGCCAGAGGTCGCGCAGTGGTTCGCGCATGATGCGCGGCTTTGAGGGCGGCCAGATGCCGCTGCACCGCCGCTTGCCCAAGCGCGGCTTCACCAACATCTTCAAGACCGAGTACGAGGTCGTAAACCTCGAGCGGCTCAGCAGCCTGGGTGAAAGCGAGATCACGCCCGAGTCGCTGCGCAAAGCCGGCGTCGTCCGTTCGAAGCACACTCTGGTCAAGGTGCTGGGGCAGGGTGAGCTTTCAAGCGCCATCACTGTGCACGCGCATAAGTTTTCCAAGTCGGCCCAGGAAAAGATCGAGAAGGCCGGCGGCAAGGTGCAAGTTGTCAGCAGCCAGCCGCCACCTGCACCAACTAGCAACTGACAACGAACAACCGGTAGTTGAGGTTTTTCATGCTTGAGAAGTTGGCCAACGTATTTCGCGTTCCTGATCTGCGCAAGCGCATTCTGTTCACGCTTGGGCTGCTGGCGGTTTACCGCCTGGGCGGCCACATTCCGACGCCGGGCATCAATGCCGACCTGCTCTCCCAGTTCTTCGACCAGAACCGCGGCAGCTTCCTCGGCTTTGTTGACCTGTTCAGTGGCGGCCAGTTGCGCCGGCTAACCATCTTCGCGCTGGGCATCATGCCCTACATTACGGCGTCCATCATCCTGCAGTTGATGACCGTGGTTTATGAGCCACTGGCCAAGTTGCAGAAGGAAGGCGAGCTGGGGCGCAAGAAGATCACCCAGTGGACGCGCTATCTGACTCTGCTACTAAGCGCGGTGCAGTCGCTGGGCATCGCCATCACGCTGCAACGGCAGACCATGAGCGGCGGCGTGGCCTTCGTCAATAATCCCGGCCCCGGTTTCATTCTGATGACCATGCTCACCCTCACCACGGGCAGCGTTTTCATTATGTGGCTGGGCGAGCAGATCACCGAGCGCGGTGTCGGCAATGGCATGTCGTTGTTGATCTTCGCCGGCATCGTGGTAGGTCTGCCCCGCGGCGTGGCCGATCTGTGGGACAAAGTGCAGAACCAAGCTTGGGGTGCTTTCACGGTCCCCGCGATCCTGTTGCTGGTGGTGCTGATGATCGCGGTGGTCGCGTTCATTGTCTTCGTGGAACGCAGCGAGCGCCGTATTCCAGTGCAATACGCGAAACGGGTTGTCGGCCGCAAGGTCATGGGTGGGCAGTCCACCCACCTGCCGTTGAGGGTGAACTCCGGCGGCGTCATGCCGGTCATCTTCGCTTCTTCGGTACTGACCTTGCCGCAGACCGCGGGTGCGCTGTTCAAGGGAAAGAGCGTCGTACTTGATCGCATGTTGGACGCGCTGAAGTGGGGCGAACCGATGTATACGCTCCTCTACGCCATCGGCATCATCTTCTTCGCCTACTTTTACGTTTCCATCGTCTTCAACCCCAACGAGGTTGCGGACAACATGCGTAAGTACGGTGGCTTCATTCCGGGCATCCGGCCAGGCGCGCGGACGGCGAACTATATCAACGACATTCTTACGCGCATCACCTTGGTGGGCGCGTTCTACCTGATCCTAATCTCCTTCATTCCTGAATGGATGATCACAGGTATTCACCTTAACCACTTGCCCGGCGTGATCGGCTCGTTTTTTGAGCGATTGCCGGCATGGGTGACCAACGGTCTGGGAGTCAACTTCTACTTCGGGGGCACTTCCCTGCTGATCGTGGTCGGTGTGGCCATGGATACGGTGAATCAGGTCGAGTCGCAACTGGTAATGCGCCACTATGAAGGATTTACCCCGCGCAGCGGACGTATCCGCGGGCGCAGGTCAACGTGGTAGAAGGCAGGAGCTAGGTTCTAGGGATTAGGTGTTAGCGTAGGTCTTCAAGGAAATAACATGGGAACGCAGACATCCGCGGCTGTGAGTGTCAAAACGAAAGAACGGGTGATTGGTCCGATTATCCTGCTGGGACCGCCGGGCGCCGGCAAGGGAACGCAGGCCAAGCTGATCGCCGAGAACTTTGGCATCCCGCAGATCTCCACTGGAGATATCTTGCGGGACAACGTGGCTCGCAAAACAGAGCTGGGCATGAAGGCCAAGGGCATCATGGAGCGCGGCGACCTGGTTCCCGATGAACTGGTTTGCGATATGGTGGCGGACCGGCTGACGCAGGCCGATTGTATTCGTGGATTCATTCTGGACGGCTTTCCGCGCACCGTGCGGCAGGCCGAATGGTTGGACGGGCACTTGGAAAAGATGCGGGCAGGCAAGGACGTGCCGGGCCGGCGGGCCTGTGCCCCTCCGGTTGTGATTCGCCTTGTAGTTGAGTATAATCAATTGCTGCAACGGCTTACCGGACGTCGTTCTTGTCCCACCTGCGGGCTTATTTACAACGTCTATTTCCAGCCTCCCAAAGTCCAGGGCATTTGTGATGTCGACGGCACCCCATTGGTGCAGCGCCGGGACGATACGGAAGAGGTCATCGCGGAGCGCCTTAAAGCCTACGAGCAGTTGACCCTGCCGTTGGTGGACTATTACGGCTCCCGCGGGCGATTGATCGAAGTCAATGGCGATCAGCCGGTGGAAGCGGTAGCCGCGCAAACGTTTAGTGCACTCGAGAATGTCAATCGTCTGTAAGTCGCAATCGGAGATCGACAAAATGCGCCGCAGCGGACGCATCGTGCGTCAGGTACTGGAGGCGGCGAAGGAACTGGTTGCACCGGGTGTTTCCACCATGGATCTGGAGCGCGTGGCGGAGCGCACCATCCGTGACCTGGGTGCGAAGCCCGCGTTCAAGGGCTATTTCAATTACCCGTGCGTGCTCTGCACATCGGTGAATAACGAGATCGTACACGGTATTCCCTCAGAGCGGCGGTTGCTGAAGGCAGGAGATATTGTTTCACTCGATTGCGGTGTGGTGCTGGACGGCTACTTCGGCGATGCGGCCATTACTGTCCCAGTGGGCGATCAGATTTCGCCAGAGCTACAGAAGCTCCTCGAAGTAACGCACGAGTCGCTGTTGCGTGGAATCGAAGCGACGCGAGCCGGTAATACCGTGGGCGATGTTGGCGCGGCAGTGCAGCGGCACGTGGAAGCCAACGGCTTTAGCGTAGTCCGCGAGTTTGTCGGGCACGGCATCGGGACGCACCTGCATGAAGACCCGCAGGTGCCGAACTACGGGACCCCGGGACACGGTCCCAAGCTGCGCGACGGCATGGTGCTGGCCATCGAGCCGATGGTCAACATGGGCAAGCCGGGCACCCGGGTGCTGGACGACAAGTGGACCGCGGTGACCGAGGACGGCAGCTATAGCGCCCATTTCGAGCATTGCGTTGCCGTGACCAGGAATGGGCCGATGATTTTGACGGAATAGTTTGGCGGCAGGTGGAAGAACGGCAGCCTCGGCTAGTTAGAAGTTGGGTAGAGCAGGCCTTCAGGCCTGCGTTAGGCAGCGCGAAAAGGTAGGGGCTTTAGCCCCGGACAATTTGGGTTGAAGTAGATTTTCGATACGGAGTTGAATGAGTAAGGAAGACGCGATTGAAGTGATGGCGGTGGTGGTTGAACCACTGCCCAATGCTATGTTCCGAGTGGAGTTGGAGAACAAGCACCAGGTTTTGGCGCATGTCTCGGGCAAAATGCGTAAGAACTTCATTCGCATCCTTCCCGGCGACCGGGTCGCGGTGGAGCTTTCACCGTACGATCTCACCCGGGGTCGGATTGTGTATCGCTATAAATAGCAGTTGCCAGTAGCCAGTTGTCAGTAACTGAGAACTGGCGCGGACTACTGACAACTGGTTACTGACAACTGAGGGTTTATGAAGGTACGGGCATCGGTCAAGAAAATGTGTGACAAGTGCAAGGTGATTCGCCGGCATGGAGTAGTACGCGTGATCTGCGAAAACGCCAAGCACAAACAACGGCAAGGATAAGCAACTATGGCACGTATTGCAGGCGTGGATCTTCCGCGCAACAAGCACATCGTTATCGCGCTGACCTA
>Ga0074046_10005547_pt1 | contig 10070 bp, 10 predicted proteins | sample BogForMeECP23OM3_FD_94441 | JGI IMG/M metagenome (GOLD analysis project Ga0074046, IMG submission 94441) | Bog forest soil microbial communities from Calvert Island, British Columbia, Canada - Bog Forest MetaG ECP23OM3 | ecosystem: Environmental > Terrestrial > Soil > Wetlands ...
GTAAGCGTCAGCCGAAGGCCATCTTGACGAATGGTATTTGACTATGCGGCGTAGCTCGAGTTCTCGGTAAACTCAACATCGATATTCCAGGGCAGGAGTTCTTCGATGCGGTTGACCGGATGCTGCGCGATGCGTGACAACACGTTGCGCAGGTAGCTCTCTGGGTCGATACCGTTCAACTTTGCTGATCCGATCAGGCTGTAGATGGCCGCGGCGCTCTCGCCCCCGCCGTCAGATCCTGCAAAAAGGAAGTTCTTTCTACCCAGTGCCACGACACGCAGCGCTCGTTCCGCAGCGTTGTTGTCTATCTCCAGTCGACCATCATCGCAGTAACGCATCAGCGCTTCCCATAGTCCGAGTGCGTAACGAACGGCCAGAGAAGTATCCGATTTCCTGGAGAGCTTGCCCAACATCTCTTCCAACCATTGTTTCAGCGATTCCAGCAAAGGTCGGCTGCGCTCGTTGCGCACCTGGCGACGTTCTTCGGGTTTTCCTCCACGGATGTCTGCTTCGATGGCATAGAGTTCTCCGATACGACGAAGCGCTTCCTGCGCCACTGGCGATTTGTGCGCGACCTGAAGATCGTAGAACTTCCTGCGCACGTGCGCCCAACAGGCCGCTTCCTGTATGCTTCCGGCTTCATAAATCGCATCGAACCCCGCGTACGCATCGGCCTGCAGCATGCCTCGGAAATGGCTGAGATGTGCTTTCGGATGTTCCCCTTTGCGGTCCGGCGTGTAAGCGAACCACACCGCCGGGGGTGATTCATCTCCTGCTGGCCGATCGTCTCGCACATAGGTCCATAGTCTTCCCGTTTTGGTCTTTCCCATGCCCGGTGCCAACACCGGAACCGGGGTGTCGTCGGCGTGTAGCTTCTCGGCACTCATCACGTGACGTCGCAACACTTCCACCAATGGTTTCAGTAGTCGACTGCAGCCACCCACCCACTCCGCCAGTGTGGAACGATCCAGCTGCACTCCTTCGCGCGCATATATTTCCGATTGACGATGCAGCGGAAGATGATCGCAGTATTTCGAGACCAGCACGTGGGCCAAAAGCCCGGGGCCAGCAATCCCACGCTCGATCGGTCGACTCGGCGCCGCCGCCTGCACGATGCGCTCGCAACGCACACAAACCAGCTTCGTGCGCACGTATCGAATCACCTTAAAGCGTTCCGGCAAGTACTCCAGCATCTCGGAGGCATCTTCTCCCAAATGTTTCATCTGCCGGCCACAGTCCGGACATCCCGTTTGCTTCGGCACGTAGGTTCGTACCTCGCGCGGAAGATGGTCCGGCAATGGCCGCCGCGCCGGGCGCGCCACGGCGGCGCTCGACGACTTGGTCGTCTCTATATCCTGTGCCCGACTCGTTTCGAGCTCTCCCAGCCGTAGCTCCAGCTGCGCGATATGCCGGTCTAGCTTTTCCGACGAGCGACCGAACTGTTCACGGCGCAGCTTGGCGATCAGCAGTTTTAAATGCTCGATCTCCGCATCGCGTGATAGGAGCTGTTCATCTTTGGAAAGCAGTACTTGGTGTTGTGCACGGACCAGTGCTTTCAGTGCATCGGGATCGAGTTGATCGAGGTCAGGAAGGTCGGTGTGCTGCCTCATCGTGCGCGCAGTATGCCAGAACTTTTTTCTCGTGCAAGAAAAAAATCAATGAAAACGAAAAATCAGTGAAGAAAATTGCGCAGTTGGAAACATTCACGACTTACACGGCCAGCTGCGGAGTCTGCGTGCGAACCGGCCGACGCCAGTCGATCCCTTCGAGCAACATCGACAGCTGTGCCGGCGTCAGCGACACCGTTCCGCTCGTCGCCTGTGGCCAGATGAATCTTCCTCGCTCCAATCGTTTTGCGAACAGGCACAACCCGTCGCCATCGAACCACAGCACTTTGATCAAGTCACCGCGCCGACCACGAAATACAAAAACGTGTCCCGAGAATGGATTCTCCTGAAGTGCCGTTTGCACCATCCCGCTCAGCCCCGTAAATCCACGACGGAGATCCGTGATCCCTGCCGCGATCCAGATGCGCGTTCCTGCCGGTAACCCGATCATTCTGCCAGACACTCGAGTACCGCGCGCAACGCCACCATGTCCACAGTTCCGGCAATGCGAACTGTTCCTCCTGGAAGCTTTATCTCCATCGTCCCGCCGGCCGACGGCAAAGACATACTGTCAACGCGCCTGCATTTTCTCTCTGGAATGTCTGAAACGGTTACAGGTAGGAGCTTACTGCTCTTGCCCAGTCGGCCTTCACGGTACCTCTTGCGCCAGGCAAACACCTGGTTGGCGTTGATCGCATGTCGCTGCGCCACTCGCGCTACCGACGCACCGGCCTCTAGACTCTCTTCGACGATTCGGCACTTTTCTTCGACTGATCTCTTCTGCCTCTTTACTCGGCTGCCAGTCTCACCCATCATCTGTTCGGAAGTGTCCACTTATCCCTCGTGGACACTTAGCGATGTGCCCACTTCCGGTAGCATCCTTAATTACTCACACTTCGTCTAGGCGGTTCAGACCAGACGCTTACGCACCTTCGGCGACGACGCTGATCCAAAGGCTTTGCTTTCCGTCCTCGTCGGTAACCCATCTAGTCCGATGTGTTGAGGGATTTCTTCAAAGGCTCAAAAGACTTGAAGCGATTCAGGTTTCGCGAGATGAGTTTGCATTCGCCAGCGTCGATGTACGCGAGCGCACGGAAGCCGTCGTGTTTCAGCTCAAAGATATAATCGGGATCGTCAAAGGGCTTCGCTATCAGCCGGAGCCGCAGCGGGTGAGTGCGTGGTAGCACATTTCGATTTTAGCATCGAGGTGGTGGAGCTAACGGAAGAGGGTTACTGTGGATTCGGCCCAGGCGCATCGGAAGCCGGTCAGCCCCACCATGCTGCGGGAGAGTAGTCTTAAGTTTTATAGACTGCAAGGAAAAAAGCAGCGGAACCAATCTCCGGGCGTGGACGCAAACTATCCCACTTTACCGCGCTCCAAGGGGATATAATGGTGTTTTAGCGGCCCTTCGGTCCAGAAGAGGAGGCTGCTATGTTCACCTTCACGGCCGGTATCTTTCTCGCGATCTTCGTTGTCTTTGTGGTTGTTCCGCTCATAGTCATAGGAAGCGTGAGGTTGTTTCTCAGCATCTTGGATGACCGTCGCAGGGTGCCACCGCATACTCTCCGGCGAATCCACTGACCGGGGATTGCGGGGCTGAGTACGGACGTTCTCAGGTAGCTTCAGCGCTGAAACACCCAGCCAAAACCGTCACATACGCTACACTGCACAACTCCCTCGTACCCGCTCGCCACGCAGGTTGGGCATTCCCTCCAGTCATCGTCACTGATGGCGCTCTGGTTAGTGCCTCTGCATCTCTTCCCTCTAACCATTCGCCCGCAAAATCCGTCGGCTAGCTTTATGTCATAGCCGGGCGCTCCACAGCTTGTACAAGACGTGACTGGCTTAGGGCGCTTCATGAGGCTGGGCGGGGATTCTACCACCTCGCGCGCTTCGATGGCTGGCTTTGATTTTGTTTGATTATGTGGTCGAGGCACCGGGATCTAGAAGAAACCACCACGCTCACAATTGCGAACGACATAAAGTATCTGTCGAATCATAGTCGCTCGCTTCACAAATACTGGAGCTGCGGAGAGCGTTGTCTCAGCAGAGTTTTGTTGGGCCGCCGCAGAACCTGGGGTCGAGACGAACGGATTGCATGCACGAAACTGGTACTAGGAGCCACATGATTGCATAACAATGTCGGCTCCTCGACCCGAGTAGACTTTGGTTGCTTAACGACCAGAGGCTTGGGAGAAAGGAGCCGGACATGATGATTATAGGCGTAGATTATCACCCGAGCTTTCAGACGATTGCATTTTTTGTGGAAGAGACCGGTGAGTATGGGGAGCGGGAACTGAGCCACAGTGAAGGACAAGCAGAGAAATTCTATCGAGACCTGAAGCAGCGAGGAATCAGCGTGCGGGTAGGAATGGAGGCTACCGGGTATTCCCGCTGGTTCGAGCGGTTGCTGGCAGAGTTGGGGTTTGAGGTATGGATGGGCGATCCTGCGGAGATCAAGGCCAAGCGAGTGAAGAAGCAGAAGTTTGACCGCGAGGACGCCCGACTCTTACTCAGGCTGATGCGAGAAAATAATTTTCCGCAAATCTGGGTACCGGGTGCGGAGAATCGGGATTTGCGCCAACTGCTCTGGCACCGTCATCGGCTGGTGCAGATGCGCACGCGGATCATGAATCAGCTGTGGGCATTGGCCATGAACGAGAACAAGTGCGGGAAGAAAAAGCTGTGGAGCGAGCGGGGACGAGCCGAATTGGAAAAACTCCCTTTAGATTTCTGGGCCAATCGTCGCCGGCAAGACTTGTTGGAGTTGTTGGATCGGTTGAATCCAAAGATCGAGGAATTAACCGCAACTGCCGAGCAGCAGGCGAAGAAGCGACCCGATGCGCTGCGGCTGATGACCCATCCCGGCGTTGGCCCGCTGACGGCCCTCGCCTACGTGTTGATCATCGGAACTCCGACGCGGTTTGCTCGTGGCAAGCAGATCGGCACGTACGTGGGGATGATTCCGAGTGAGGAGTCCAGTGGTGGCAAGCAGCGACTGGGACACATCAGCAAGCAAGGCAACTCCTTACTGCGCTTCTTGCTGGTGGAGGCTGCCCAGGCGGCGGCACGAGTTCATCCAGACTGGAGACGTCGCTACATGCACCTGGCGATGCGTCGGCACAAGAGCATTGCCAAGGTCGCGATGGGGCGCCGGCTGGCGACTAAGTTGTACTGGATGTGGCGGAATGGCTGCGAGTATTCGCAGTCAGGTAAGTGCGGTTCGTACGCGGGACAGCTCGGTACCGGACATGGCGGGAAGTAGAGCACCGTCCACTTGAATGGGCATCCCGCTCCCTGCAAGGGGAGTTTGAAGAAGTAATCATGGTCGAAGTAAAGATCGAAGAGATGTTTGGGTCGGACTGAAGCCGACCGAGAGATTACGAGCGAGCCGTGGTCGTTAAGCAAGAAGCCAAACAGGGCAACGAAGACCGCTCCAGCAGAGTGTTCGGAGAAGTGCGCTCAAAAAACGATTGACAGGGCCGACATTGAGAAACTATCAAGCACCTGCAAAACTACATCTCGGCTAAGTATCCCACCTGATCGCCTTGCCGCGAAGCCATCTAGAAATTCCCGCAGAGGAACAATATAGAATTTTGCGAAATGACGCCGAGTTCTTGTCGGGGACCATCTCGAGGTGATGGTCCAGCAGATGTGGGGTGTACAAGCCGTAATATGCGCATCGGCAATGCTGTTGGATTCCACCGAACGCGACCTTGTGGTTGACGCCTTTCGAGGTGGTGCGCGGGGCGTGTGCTGCCGCGGTTATTCCTTCAGCGCACTACCAAAGTGCATTTCGAAAAGTCGAGGGACAAATCTGGGTCAGCAACCTCGAATTGGAGTTTCTCCTCGAACTCGTGATCTCCATGAAACCCTTGAAGATTCAGCCGGCAGGTGGGATGGCTCGGCTGACACCGCGCGAACGGGATGTCGTACGTCTGGTCGCGGAAGGTATGAGGAACCAGGAAGTTGCACTCAAGCTCAACTTGCGCGAACACACCGTACGGAACTACATGCTTCGGATTTTCGACAAATTGGGCATATCGAGCCGCGTAGAGCTGGTTCTTTACGCCTTTACCAGCGTGGACGGAAATGCAGCTTCGGTAGTTTCTGGAGCGACTTCCGCGAGCACGGACGCACAGCGGATCTAAGGACGATCTCACCTGGTTGCTGTCGTTGATGTTGCGAATCCGGCGCCGGAACGGTTTTCACTGACAAGCTTGTCTGCCTGCTCGGGCAAGCTGTGCAAGCGATCGAGGATAGGACGCGATGCCGCCGTATAAGCCTTCGGCGACAACAATACTGCCTAGAGGGATTCACGCGAAGCGGGGTTCGGTGGGAGCCCCAGCGGAATCGTTCCAACTGGTCTTTGCTGCGGGAGGGATAAAGCTGATAGCCCGTTCGCTGAGTGCGGTAATAGTCAGGCTGGGGTTGACCCCGAGGTTGGCCGCCACTACGGACCCATCACAGACGTACATATTTTTGTAGTTGAAAACGCGATGGCGAGAATCAACGACGCCACGGCTGGAAGAACCGGCGATCACACAGCCTCCGATACAGTGTGCAGTGCCTGGAACATCGAAGAGGATCTCGGGAAGCATACTCATGGCAAAACCGCCGGTGAGTTGCGCGACTTTCTTCGCGAACTCGTTGGCCTTCGGAATGTAAGTAGGTACTTTCTCGCCGCGACTTACGAGAGACTTTCTGAATGGCCAGAACCAGGGGCGCAACCAGCGCATCTCAATCTCTCCATCCAGCGCCTGCATGCAAAGCAGAATCACAAACTCCTGGGCCCATCCCAACGGTTGCAGCACACGGATCGTCTTGAATGGGTGACGAAGCAAAGAGCAAATGATGTTCTTGAGCCACAGTGCAATGCGCCGCGGACCAGGGCGGCCATCGGTCAGGATCGTTGTCAGAAAACCCATGACGTCAGAGCCGCTCGGGTAGCGCACTGCTTCAATGTGTGTGTGCTCATCGATATAGACGCCCGAGCCGATCGCTATGCCCTGCGACACATCCTGGTGGTAACCCGGGGTGCGTGCCCCGATGAGCGATTCGGAATTCGTACGCACATGTTGGCCGAGTTGGCCGCTGATGGCGGGTAACGAGCCCTTTTCTTTGAGATGGAAAAGAAGTTCCATGGTGCCCAGCGAGGAGGCAGAGAAGATTACTCCTCGGCAGGTGAATCGACGAGGGTAGCGACGAGTCCATGCCGTCGACTTTACGGTATCCACTTCGTATCCAACGCTACCATCGCTGGCGCCACGCAGCGGCTTGACGTCAACAACCCTCGTTTCAGAAAGCACCTGGGCTCCGTGTTTCTCAGCCAGATATAGGTAGGTTAGGTCGAGCGTATTCTTTGCGCCGTAGCGGCAACCCATCATGCAGCCACCGCAGGCAACACAGGTTGTTCGCGCTGGACCGTCGCCTCCGAAGTAGGGATCGGAGAAAGTCTGATTGCCCGGTTCTCCGGTTGCAGGCTGGAAGATGCCCACGTTCGTACAATAGAAAGTACCCCCACACCCCGCAGCTTCCGCAGCCTTCTTCAGTAGCTGGTCGGCGGGTCCGAGGATTCTGTTCTCTGTCACACCCAACATACGCCTTGCAGTTTCGTAGTGCTGGGGCATTTCCGCTTTCCAATCGGCTAGTCCCGCCCAAGTCCCCGCTTCCCAAACCTTTCCAGAAGGAGCAAGCAAGGTGCTTGCGTAAGTGATGGATCCCCCACCCACCGCACAGCCATGGAAGATAGTCGCGTGCCTGAAAAACCGCATGTTGAAGAAGCCGCGGAGGCCGAGGCGGGGACGCCAGAAATAACGATGGATCGACCAACTGGAGCGCGGCAGGTTGTCAGGCGTCCAGCGCCGGCCCATTTCCATGACCGCAACACGATAGCCCTTCTCCACAAGTCGATGAGCGGAAACACTGCCGCCGAAGCCCGAACCGATGACAATAAAATCGAAGTCGAATTGGTTGTTGAGTCCTGCCATGGGTTCACTACCTCCTCGACTTCGGCTCCCGGTCGAACCAGCCCGTCAGTACTTTGATCTGCCCGAACCTTTGTGTTCCGAGCAGTCACGCCAAACACCAATCCTTTATGTGCGCAAAGAAGCTGCGTCGGGAACGTCACTCGGGATCCGCAAGCGAATTGGCGAATTTGGTGGCGGCACGGCCGCTAGAGCCCTCACCATGCCGTCCCCATGTTGCCACCAACCGCAGAAGATTTGGCGGTCGGTATGACGTACCACCATCGGTCTCCAGCCATCAAAATCGGACGCCGTCTCGCCGGGGCTCACGATTACATTCCGCGGGTCTAGCCGCAGACCCTCGTGCAAGGCTTTGAGCGCGCTTTCCTTGGCACTCCAAAGCAGAGCCAAAAGACGTGGGCGATCCGCGGCAGACGCTTCCGCAACGAGCGACTGTTCTGCGGTGGTGAAATAATCGGCGAGAAAAGCGTCGCTGCGCGGTTCGATTGTTTCCAGATCACAACCCAGCACCCCACTCGAACAACCGACGGCGCACGCGGCGATTCCGGCGCGGTGGCTGAGTGAAATCGTAGCGGCCGCTGGTTTGTTGTGAAAATAAGCTTCTGGAGCGCCGGACGATGCCATGCGTATTTCTATATTCGCGAGGACCCGTGGATCAGCAGGTACCTTCAAGTATAAGAGGTATAAGGCAAGGGCATTCTTGGCCGTCCAGCGCCCCAGTCTCCAGTCGCTGCGACGTTTGGCAATGTGCATCATGCTGAGTCGGGCCGCCTCGTTTGGGCTCAGCCAATCGTCTGCTGTCGGCAGGTCCGCTTCGGATTGTTCCAGCCAATAAACTTCCATTAAGAGGCCCCGGCTGCGAATGCAGCCGCCACTTCCACTCTCGCTTTTTCGCCTTGGTGCTTTCCGGACTGCAATTCCTCCTCTCTCGCGATGCCGCGTTCGATCGCATCGATGAGGTAAGGCCGCAATTTGTCGGGCGGAATTATGTAATTGAGAGCACCCACGTCGAGAGCCCGCTGGACGCTGTGCACGCGGTCGAACTCGGATGCCATCTCGCCCAACTGCTCGGAGTGTACGACCTTGAAAAGCTCATCCCACTCGGAGCGCAACCGGCCTTTCTCCGCTCCGTCAGCCAAAGCTATCGCCTGATTTAGTGATTGAAGCCGCGCATCTTTACGTGCTCTCGCTTCAACTTCACCCGCGAATACCACAGCTGCTGCGGGCGCTCCGCCGATGACAGAGGCATACGTTCCCTCCAACGCTGCCACTTCGACATTCTCGTTCAGCGCCCTCGAGAAAACGACGTAAGCGCCTCCGTGATAACGCGAAATCACGCAAAAGACGATCGGTCCTTTGAAGTTCACTACAGCCCGTCCGATCTCAGCGCCATACTCCAGCTGCAGTTTGCGCATGGACTCGGGCGAGCCATCAAATCCCGACAGGTTGGCTAGGACCACTACCGGTCGATTGTTGCTGGCGGAGTTTATCGCGCGCGCCACTTTCTTGGAGGATTGCGGGAAGAGCGTTCCGGCGCACCACTGGTCCGGCCCATCGGCAGGGACGAAACCTAATCGCGGCACTGGCTGGGATTCGATGCCGATGAGGCAAACGGGATAACCGCCCAGATGGGCATCCCATACTACTGCGGTCTCAGCCGCCCGCATGCCCGCCCAGCGCTCGAGCGGCGGATGGTCCTGGTCGGCAGTCGCCATCATCACTTTGCGAATATCAAAGGGCTTCTTGCGCCCTGGATTGGTCTCATCCGATAAGATCTCGCCAATCAGTTCGAAGCCAACATCGCCGTTCCTGCCGTGAGGATGGGCACGCACGTCCCTATCAATGGGATCAGCAGTCGCGGCTCGTCGCGGGAAGCGCTCACCGGGTGCCACATAAGTGTGTTCATAGTGGCGCAACAGAATGTGGCAAGCTTCATCGATATCGTGTGCCCAGTACTGCGCTTGGCCGTTGGGGCCCATGATGCGATCGTAGCCGCCGATGCCCTGATTGTCTTCGGCCGAGACGCTTCCGGAGTAGTCCAACGCACGCTTGCCGGTGAGCACCATTGCCGCTTTCGGCGTCATGATCAGAATGCCTCGGGTGTGCATCAGCATGGTGGCTTCGGCATTCCAGTACGGCTGCGCGCCAACGTTGATCCCGTTAACCACCAGATTTACTTCGCCGCCAGCCTGGGTGAACTTTATTAAGCCCCGCAGCACACGGGCAATCCAGTCCATGTTTTCCACCCCGCTGTCCATGGAGATCTTGGCGCCGGCAGAGATGGGAAACCATTCGAGAGGAACGCCCTTCGCCTGCGCCAGATCCAAAGCTGCGAGGATGCGTCGGCATTCTGGTTCGGCGAGGGCACCCAAATCCTTACTCGGATCGCCCAGCAATAGAACACGTGTCATGCCCTCGGGATATTTGGTTGTAAAGTTACGGATGATGCCGACGATGATGTTCGCCTTGTTTTGA
>Ga0074046_10005548_pt1 | contig 10069 bp, 11 predicted proteins | sample BogForMeECP23OM3_FD_94441 | JGI IMG/M metagenome (GOLD analysis project Ga0074046, IMG submission 94441) | Bog forest soil microbial communities from Calvert Island, British Columbia, Canada - Bog Forest MetaG ECP23OM3 | ecosystem: Environmental > Terrestrial > Soil > Wetlands ...
CCCAAGTGCCAATTCGCTTTCTGGGGACTGGCTTGTACCCCGTTGCGGCAGGCCTTAAAATAAGACTAGCGGCTCCGGCATCTTGTCCCGCTCCTCGCTTGCATCCCGCTGCCGCGCTTTTCTTGGAAATTTTTGAGTCTTCATATAGGCAAGCGAATTTTTGTGCCCGGGGGATTTATGAACCTTACTGAATTTATCGAAGGTCGCCGCGACCAGCATCTCGCGGAACTCCTGGAGTTTCTGCGCATTCCCTCCGTCAGCGCCAAATCCGAAAACAAGCCCGATATCGAGCGCGCCGCCCAATGGGTTGCCGGTCACTTGCGTTCCGCCGGCTTCAAAACCGTCGAAATCGTGCCCACCAATCTTCATCCCCTGGTCTACGCGGAATCCCTCGAAGCTCCCGGAAAACCCACCGTCCTTTTCTACGGCCACTATGACGTGCAGCCCGCCGAGCCCCTCGAACTTTGGTCCTCGCCCGCCTTCGAGCCCCAATCGCGCGAGGGCAATCTCTTCGGCCGAGGCACCGCCGATGACAAAGGCCAGGTGCACATCCATCTGAAAGCCCTGGAATCGCTCCACCAGTTGCACGGAAAATTCCCCGTCAACATCAAGGTGCTCATCGAAGGCGAAGAGGAAGTCGGCAGCGTCAGCCTTTGGGATTACGTCCAGAACAACAAGGAAAAGCTGCGGGCCGACGCGCTGCTCGTTTCCGATACTGCCATGCTTGGCAAAGGCGTCCCTTCCATCACTTATGGTCTCCGCGGGCTCAATTACCATCAGATCGAGCTGACCGGCCCGGTGCGCGATCTGCACTCCGGCGTCTATGGAGGTGCCGTCCCCAATCCGCTGACCGTTCTTACGGAACTCTTTGCCAAACTCCACGACAAAAATTTCCGCGTCACCGTGCCCGGCTTTTACGACGACGTGGCCAAGGTTTCTGCCACAGAGCGCAGCGCCCTGAACAAATTGCCGTGGAAAAGGAAGGATTTTGAGCGCGCCGTGGGAGCGCCCGCCTACTTCGGCGAAAAAGGCTTCACCACCATCGAGCGCTTGTGGATTCGCCCAACGCTGGAACTGAACGGCATCTGGGGCGGCTATCAGGGCGAAGGCGCCAAGACCGTCATCCCCTCGAAAGCCTGCGCCAAGTTTTCCACGCGGCTCGTTCCCGACCAAAATCCCAAGAAGATCGCCAAGCTCGTCGAGGCCCACATTCGCAAGCTCCTGCCCAAGACTGTGCACTGCAAATTCGAGGTCCTCAGCACCGGCAAACCCTGGGTTGCGGCTTATCAAGCGCCGATTTTCCAGGTTGCTCAAGAGGCCCTGCAAAAGGGCTTCGGCAAGAGGGCCGTGTTCATCCGCGAGGGCGGCTCCATCCCCTTCGTCACCCAGATGCATGACACCTTCAAAGTTCCCTGTGTCCTGATTGGCTTCGGCTTGCCCGATGAAAACGCTCACGCGCCCGACGAACACATTCTCTTGGAGAGCTACTTCAGCGGCATCAAGGCTATCGCTCACTTTTACGAGGACCTGGCGTCCTTGTAAGTGGCGCCTGCCGCCGTTTCACAGAGTGGAAAGCTGTTCCCGGCGTCCCTTCGCATAGTCACGCAACGCCGCGTTTGCGCTCTCGATTGTCTTCAGCGCCTCCGCGACCTTCGCCACATCTTTTCCGCGCAGCACCACGTACAGCTCATCCTCGCTCAACCCCGTGTACACGCGGTTTCCGATACATCCCAAACTGGTCATCGCTCCGTGCTGTATCGAAGCCGGCAGCGCCATGCAAGTCGGCCGCCCCAACGCCGGCGCGCCGCTGCCCACGCCCGCCCGGTTCGCGGCCTCCTGCAAAAGCATCGCCCCCGCCGGCTGGCATGCAAATAGCACCACATCCGGGGTTATCGTAGCCTCGCCCAGCGGCGAATAGATCACCGCCTTGGGCCCTTTCGCCAGCCGGGGGATCAGGGGCACTTCTTCCGGCCGGACATATCCCAGCTCAAACATCATTTTCAGTGTCTGCTCAGTCTCTTTCTCGCGCTCCGGCGAAAGCGGGATATTGTGGGTATATGCACCCACTGCGCAGTTAAAGTGATTCTCTGGAACGGTATAGAAGGCGCTTCCCTCCGCCGCCAACCGCCAGAAGCTGCAACCCGACGGCTCTGAACCCTCGAACTTCTTGACGCCCGAGGGTTCCGTGTCCAGATAGGTGACCGCCACGGGCCGCCGCCCCAGCTTCACCACCGCCGCAATCTCGCGTTCGAGTTCCTGCCACTTTGGGCCATCGCTCATCAGCGTTTCTCCTTTGTTCACTAAACTAGCGCGCAAGAATAACACAGCACCGCTGGACGCAAATCTGCCTCTCGGCACTACGCATTACCGCATGAAAGCTGGGCGTTTTGCACATGCCCTGAAAAAATATGCGTTTTTCCAGCGATTTTTGCTGTTTTCCCCTTGCGTTCCCCTGTCGCCTTCGCTATAGTCCCTTTCGGCCCGAGTTTTTCCTTGATAAACAGGGGTTTTTCGCTCGCGGCTGGCCTCGATATGTTCGGGGTGGATAGACAAATCAGGAGGATAAGCAGAAGAAATGGCAGCCAAGCCACTGAGCAAAACAAAGATCGTCGCGCACATTGCGGAAAAAGTAGGCACCGCCAAGAAGACCGTTGCCGCTTTTTTCGAGGAACTCCACAAGCTCGCCGTGAAAGAGGCCAAGGGTAGCGCGGGCAAGTTCGTCATCCCCGGGATCGGCCGCGTTGTAAAGGCTCACCGCAAGGCGCGCATGGGCCGCAACCCCCAGACCGGCGAACAGATCAAGATCAAGGCCAAGACGGTTGTCCGTTTGCGCCCGGCGAAGATGCTGAAGGACGCTGTCCTCAAGTAGATTCTTTCTCCTGCTCGGGAGATTGTGAAATCGAAAACCCCCGGAAGCCTGCGCTCGCAGGCCACCGGGGGTTTTTACTCCGCTTCCGAATGCTGACGAGATTATGACGGTTCCTTTCCCCACGCTCGCCTACAGCGTCTTCACGTACGCAATCACATCCTTGATCTGCTGCGCTTCCAGTCCGTCCTTGAATCCCGGCATCAACTGGTCGCCGTTTTCAATCCACGCCTTCAAAGTCTCGTCCGTGATTTTGTTGCCGTTCACGCTGAAGGTGCCGCGCTTGGAGATGCCCTTCAGGCCAGGTCCGATTTTCTTCTGGTCGCTCGTGTCGTAATGGCATACCGTGCACTTTTGCTGAAAAATGGTCTTGCCGCGCGCCACCGCCGCGGCATTGTTGCCCGGTTTTCTGCCGGATTCCTGCCCCGGCAGTGCGCTCCCGGCCAGCAGCGCCATGCACCCTGCCAAAACCGCCAGGCTCAATGAAAACTTCCTCACGTTTCCCCCTTTTCGCTTAATTCAACACTCCTCCATTTTCCATGTTCCCACCGCCAATTTCCACCCGCCACCCGTCAAAAAGGACAGTTTGCGCTTATGCACAGCTAGCACCTTCGTACCTTTGACGTCCGTCCGAATCTCCGTTCACAATGGCCCTATGAGTCAGGAGACTTTGACCCGGGCGTGGGAGGTCCTCCAGGACGCCTACCAGGCCCAGATGGAAGGCGACTACGACCGCGCCGCGGAGCTCTACCAGTCTTCGCTGGAGCTTCATCCCACGGCGGAAGCGCACACCTTCCTTGGCTGGACCTACCATTTCCAGGGCCGGCTTCTGGAAGCTATTTCCGAATGCAAACGCGCCATCGAGCTTGATCCCGATTTCGGTAATCCCTATAACGACATTGGCGCTTACCTGATCGAGTTGGGGCAGTTCGACGAAGCCATTCCCTGGCTGCAGCAAGCGGTTGAAGCGCGCCGCTACGAACCGCGCCACTTCCCCCACTACAACATGGGCCGCGCGTATCTCGGCAAGGAAATGTACGGTCAGGCCATGCGCTGCTTCCAGGAAGCCATCAACGTCGAGCCTCGCTACACCCTCGCGCGCCAGGCGCTCGAATCCCTCCGCCGCATGGTCAATTAGTTCTCAGTCCTCAGTTTTCAGTTCTCAGTCGAACCCACCCTTGCGCAAGGCATCACCAATTTGTAGTGGCCGGTCTTCAGACCGGTCCTCTTGGGTTTTCTTTCCAACGTCGATTCACGAACGAACTTGAGGGTGCCCCATTCTTCGCGTATTTTGCGAAGGGTGAGCTCTTACGATCGAACACCACCCAATTTCCTCTCTTTCCTCTTGGTTTTTCAGTTGTTCATGTAGAGGACCGCGCACCGTCCCTACACGTTGCTCTGTTCTTCTCTCCCCGGTTTCACCAGATGGTCGTAAATCCATAGCAGCGCCGTCGTCGCCAATCCAATCCCTACCAGGGACCACAAGAACCGCTCCGGCCGGTGCTGCACTTCGCCGAAATGATGTAGCAGCGCCCCGCCGATGCGTCCGGAAGCAAACGCCCCAATGCCCAGCGGCAAAAATGCAAATCCCATGTACGTGCCCTGCTGCCCCGGCGGGGCCAGCCGCGAAATGTAATCGTAATAGCGCGGCTGTTGAATCAACTCTCCAACCGCGATCACCACCAATGTGGCATATACCGCTACGATGCTCGCATGCACCGCCAGAATCGCAAACGCCACCATTGCAATCAGCGTCCCCAGGATCACCGCGCGGAACGCCGGCATTTTTTGCGTCAGCACGCTGAACAGCACTGTGAACGCAATCACCACCAGCGGTCCCGTCGAGAGCATTCTCTCCGTGTCCGCCTTTCCGTCGACGTATTCGTGCACGTAAATCGGCAGCGTGATGAATTCCTGCCAGTATACGATCCAGTAGCCCGAAAAAATCAGCAGGAATATCATGAATCTCGGATTCTTCACCACCTGGCCGAAGTTCCGGATCGTCACGCCCAGGCTTTCCGTGCGCGAGTCTCCAGACCTGCGCGGCTCCCGGAAAAACAGCAGCACCGCAAAAAACATGAGGAACACACTCAATGATGCGACGCGAAATACATTTTCCACGCTCAGATTCTTGTGCACCCACGACGCCACAAACGGTCCCAGCGCCCCGCCTATATTCACCAGCGTGTAGTAAATGGAATATCCGAGGGAACGCACGTTTTCATTCGATGCACGCGCCGTCGTCCCCACCACCGAAGGCTTCACCAGCGCGACGCCCAAAGCCGGCAGCATCAACACAATGGTCACCAGCACCACCAGCGGCACGGCGCTGCGCACCGGCGCAAGCCACGGCGCTCCCAGCGACCCTAGCAGGAAATACGACCCGGCAAGAATGAGATACGCCAGCGAAAGCGCGCGCCGGAATCCCAGCCTGTCGGCGATCGCTCCTCCAAAAATCGCCAGAAACCACACCAGCCCGCCAAACAACCCGGACAGATCGGCGGCCCGCTCCAGCGGAAAACTCAGCGTTTCGTGCAGATACCGCGCCAGCGAGGCAAACGCCGCATAATAGGAGAGCCGCTCAAACAACTCGCTGATATTTGCCACCCAGAACGGCCGCTCAAACCCTGTTCGTACCTCCTCCAGCCGCTGCACAAAGCTCATGCATCCTCCGTTGTCCGCAAGCCGGGAATGATAGCAGATAGCGGCCCGTGCCACCCGTCCCCGGCACTCTTCCGCGAGAGGCCGAAGGAAACAACCGCAGGCACATTTAAGCGTTGGAATTCAAACGGAACCTGAGGAAAGGACGTTGTGAATTGCGTTCGGTGCTAATCAGCGAACGACATCTTCAGCGCATCGAGCGTAGACGGGTCAAGAGTGCCGCGAGTTGCGGGCCATCCTGCTGATGGACCGCGGTAAACCGCATCCCGAGTCCCTTGCCCGGATCCATATGTCGCACCGCTGCCTCCGCGCGAATCTGTCCTTCATCCACGAGAAAGTGAAGTTTGGCCATCAGTCCCTTGGCGAACCGGTGCCGCGTTTCCAGGAATAATCCACCCAGGCCCACATTGCGCACGCGCGACACGTCGTGGCGGTGGCTGCACTCCCAGTACACCCACACATCCGTTGCGGCTTCCACGCGGCTCGTCAGCCTACGCGAAGGGGAAGAACCTATCCGGAAGAATTGTTCTCGCGGCGAATCGTCGGCCATCTCAAATCTCCCCGGGCGCGGGGGAAGCATGCTTACAAAATGTCTTGCCAGTGTCAATACCTCGTTGCGGGAATTTGACGAATCGCCCGCCCCGATACTGCGGGGTGAAAGCATTAGCGCGCCTTATGCACTATTCCAGCAACCTAAACGCAACCTGTCAGGGAACCTTCAGGCAACCGGTGCGAGGAGCTATCGCTTGTGTGAATTGGTGGAGATGACCGTGCGTGCTTCGGGATGCTTTGGCGACCAGTCTTCAGGAGGAAAGGCGACACGCCAGAAGGTAGGGCAGGGAGAGGAAAACTCCAATCCAATTTCCGCTTTGCCGGAACGCACCGGGCCGAGAAACACCACCTGACATTCCTGTTCCTGCTTGGTGCCGTTGTGCTGCATATGCACCCTGCTGCCGCTAGTGATTCGTGCCTGCAGCAAAATCAATGCCCCGTGTGCATTAATGGCCAGTGTGGATGTTTCCTCTTCAAAGGAGGCGCCCTCGGCGTTATCGCCACGGATGCGAACAGCGACTTGCATCAAGACCCGCTGGCTTCGGCGGCGTGGTCCTGCGTGACTCGGGACGTTCGGCGATTGGCCCATCATTCCTCGCAAGTTTCAATATACCGCGCGGGTAGAGAAAGTCGAGTGCCCAGGCAAAGGGCGTATGCAAAAAGGCTACGCTGTAGAGACAACACGATTACATGAGGGTAAATGAAGATAATGTTCTTGCGCGAGTTTGACACAGGGCAGGAGCAACTCTCCATGGATTCCGGCCCTTCTGGCGCGGGGTGGAAAGCCGCAATTATCAGCTACCGATGCAGGATGATTAAGGAAAGGGGTCCTGGCTGATGTTGGCCCGCCGCTTCAGGAGCGCTGATCGATGGACACGTATGGGCGGGTGTCGTGGCCCAGATAGATCTGCCGGGGCCGCGCGATCTTCTGTTCGGGGTCCAGCAGCATCTCTTCCCACTGCGCCAGCCAACCCGACATGCGCGGAATGGCGAAGAGCACCGGGAACATCGTCATGGGGAAGCCCATGGACTGGTAAATGAGCCCGGTATAGAAGTCCACGTTGGGATAGAGCTTGCGCTTGACGAAGTAGTCGTCCTCGAGGGCAATGCGCTCGCACTCCAATGCAATCTCCAGCAGCGGATTCTTGCCCATCAGATCGAAAACTTCGTAAGCGATCTTCTTGATGATGCGCGCTCGCGGATCGTAGTTCTTATACACGCGATGGCCGAAGCCCATCAGGCGCATCTCGCCGGACTTCACCCGCTTGATGAACTCCGGAACTCTTTGGATCGTGCCAATCTCGTTCAGCATCCGCAGAACTTCTTCGTTGGCGCCGCCGTGCAGCGGCCCGTAAAGGGCGGCAATCGCGGCCGCGGCAGCGCAGTACGGATCGACGTGCGAACTGCCAACCCCGCGGATTGTGTTCGTGGAGCAGTTCTGTTCGTGATCCGCGTGCAGGATGAACAGAATATCCAGTGCGTGCTCCAGCGTCGCATTCGGCCGGTAGCGCGTCTCGCTCGTCCGGAACAGCATGTTCAGGAAATTCCCGGGGTAGCTGAGATCGTTGTCCGGGTACACAAACGGCATCCCCAGCGTGTGACGATACGAAAACGCCGCAATCGTGGGCATCTTGCCGATCAGCCGAAGGGTCTGCCTCTTGCGGGATTCGGCGTTAAACACATCCTTCGCGTCGTGATAGAAGGTCGATAGCGCCGCTATCGCGGAGAGCAGCATCCCCATCGGGTGCGCATCGTAGTGAAACCCGTCCAGGAACTTTTTGATGCTTTCGTGAATGAACGTGTGCTGCGTGATGTTATGGTGCCAATCTCGGAACTGCGCCGCCGTGGGAAGCTCCCCGTGAAGCAGCAGATAGGCGGTCTCGAGGTAGGTGGACTTCTCCGCGAGTTCTTCGATGGGATAACCGCGATAGCGCAGAATGCCGGCGTCGCCGTCAATGTACGTGATCCGGCTGATGCACGAAGCGGTGTTGTTGTACGCCGGATCGTAGCTGATCATGCCGAAGTCGGCGGGATCCACGCGAAGCTGCCGAAGGTCCATGGCGCGAATCGTGCCGTGGGTGACGGGCACTTCGTAGGACTTGCCAGTACGATTATCGGTGATGGATAGGGTGTCGCGGCGCGTCGAGGAGGCGGCGTCCTCGGCCTTCGCTTGCGTTGCCGGCAGTGCAGAATCCATGTACTTACACCTCAACGATGGCGGGGAGCGGCCGCGTTAGGAATATCACTCTACACCAAAGCGCGTGCGGGTGGAAATGCAGCGCGAAAAGGGCTCTAAGCAGGCCGAAGTGTATGGGAATAAAGGCATTTAATGGGTTGTGCGGACTACCCTATTGACAATAGTCGTGATAACGCCTATAATCATCCTGTCATTGCCAGGAGGCCACCATGATTCTCATTCGCAAGAGCGACGCGCGCGGCCATGCCAACCACGGCTGGCTCGATTCGCGCTTTACCTTTTCTTTCGCCGATTATTACGACCCCGCGCACATTCATTTCCGCACCCTGCGCGTCATGAACGACGACCGCGTCGCAGGCGGCGCGGGGTTTCCCACGCATCCGCACCGCGATATGGAGATCGTCACCTACGTCCTGGAAGGCGCGCTGCAGCACCGCGACAGCATCGGCAACGGCTCGGTAATCCGCCCGGGTGACGTGCAATATATGAGCGCAGGAACAGGTGTGACGCACAGCGAGTTCAATGCGTCCGAGACGGAAACCGTTCACCTTTACCAGATTTGGATGTTCCCGGACCGCAAGGGCCACAAACCCATGTACGGCCAGCAGCACTTTGCGGAAGCGGACAAGCGCGGCAAGCTGCGCCTCGTCGTTTCGCCGGACGGCCGCGAAGGCTCGGTGAAGATCCGCCAGGACAACGAACTCTATGCGACCTTGCTTGCTCCGGGCGAAACGCTCAAGCATGAACTGAAACCCGGGCGCCACGCGTATGTGCAAGTGGCTCGCGGCGGCGTCACGCTGAATGGCCAGGCGCTGGAAACCGGAGACGGCGCGGCCATTTCCGAGGAGCACTCCATCGAACTAGCCGGAGTGCAAGCCGCCGAAGTGCTCGTCTTCGATCTGGCGTAATCCACTCTCAACGAGCGGCGAAAAGCGAAACTCGGAAATCGTCAAACGGGCGGGAGCAATCCCGCCCTCTTTGCTTTTGTAGTGGGCGGACTTTAGCCCGGTTCTTCATCTTTCCCAGGTAGGGCCCGTCCTGGCGTTTACCCCGACCCGGCCGGAGAGGCGGGCCGCTCTTCTTGAAAAGTCGCCACTACGCAGCCGCGCCCTTGGCAGGCCCGCGCGACCACGAAGTAACCGAAAACAGAACGCTAAGCACCATCGAAGCCGCCAGCACTATCAACGAAGCGCCCAGCGACGGCTTCATGGTCATCAGATACACAATCCCCGCCGCCAGCATCACGCGCACACGAATCAGCGTTGGCAGCGCAACGCTCTGTAGTTGCAGCAGCGCTTCCGGCGTGAGCGGCAAGTTCCCTTCCGGCAGCGCCCCGCGGATCGCCCGCACGCGCGGCAGGATCAGCGCGAATCCGATCAACAACGCCACCACGATGCCAGCAACGGAAACGATCAGCCAGGCATGGTACATGCCGCCGGTCAACGCAGCCAGCCAGCCGCCGGAAAGAATCAGCACCGCCAGCGACGCTCCGGTCACAGGTGGCGAGACGCGGTACACGCGCAGCCACGCGCGCGCCTGATCTGTGGTGCTGGAGTGGCGCAGCAACGCGCTCACGGTCCACTCCAGGCCGTAGCCGAGGAACAGCGTAAGGGCGCTGAGGATGTGCACGAACAGAACATTGGAGTAGAGGGTCATCGCTCCTCCGATCAGCCAGCGGGGATTAAATGCGCGCGGATGAAAGTCCACGCGCCGGGATCACGCGCGGGTGCGCTGGAATTCGCGCATGAACCCCGTCAGGGCTTCGACGGCGTCGAGCCCCACGGCATTGTACA
>Ga0074046_10005549_pt1 | contig 10068 bp, 7 predicted proteins | sample BogForMeECP23OM3_FD_94441 | JGI IMG/M metagenome (GOLD analysis project Ga0074046, IMG submission 94441) | Bog forest soil microbial communities from Calvert Island, British Columbia, Canada - Bog Forest MetaG ECP23OM3 | ecosystem: Environmental > Terrestrial > Soil > Wetlands ...
GATCTCATCCAGAAAGAGCGTGCCGTGGTGTGCCAGCTCAATCCGCCCTTCCTTGGTAGCAACGGCCCCGGTGAAGGCCCCCCTCTCATACCCGAAAAGCTCGGCCTCCATCAGGGTTTCCGGGAGGGCGGCGCAGTTGACGCTGACGAACGGACGGTCACGCCGCTGGCTGGCGTCGTGGATAGCGCGCGCCACCAGTTCCTTGCCGGAGCCGCTCTCCCCGCGAATCACCACGGTCGTTGAGGTACGTGCCACCCGCCGGACCGTGTCGAACAAACCTTTCATGGCCTCAGTCGAGCCCAGCAGGTCGCCGAGCGCGTCCTTGCGGCGCAGCTCTTCACGCAGAATCAGGTGCTCCCGCTCGATTTGAAGCTTCTCGATGGCGCGGAGGATGATGATGCGGAGCACGTCAGGATCGGCGGGCTTCTGGAAGTAATCGTAAGCGCCAGCGTGCATCGCCCGCAGCGCGGTGGATTTGGTGCCGTCCCCGCTGAGGATGATGACCACCGTATCGAGTTCGCTCTGCTCGAGCTCCTCGAGAAGCTTGAGGCACTCTCGAATGCCTTGCGGGGAAGATTTGAGTTCGAGCAGGAGAACGTCCGGTTGGCGTTCACGGAGCATCTCGTACGCCCCGTCGTAGTCGTTGGCTTCCAGCACTTCAAAGTCGGCCCGCCTAAGTGCGGAAGCGATCTTGGAGCATTCCTCGACGTCGCTCTCGACGATCCCCACTTTCCCTATGTTTTTACCAGGAGGCATGGCAGATGACCCAATAATGTTATGATCCAAACAGCAGCCAGGCGGTGTAAGGCGAGAAAATCTACGCGCCTTTTTTCCGTGCCAGATACATTGTCCGCAAGCCTCCGGGTACTTTCTTCGGGCTCGGCGCGGAGCTCATGTCGGTGAAATCAAAGACCCGTAGGAGTTGAAGCCCCGCCCGGCCGAGATCACGAACGATCTCCCCATGAGGCCAGTGGATTTCTTCGATTCGTTCGCGGTGCCGTTCCCAGAGTCGGCCGGCCCGATGAACGAAAATGGTTATCTCCGTCCAGCCCTTACCGCTGCTTCGGTCATAGCCGCCGCCTTCAGCCGCGAAGAATTCCCTTCCCTGGCCGGTGATCACCCCCTGCGCGATGTGTGTCTCTGGCCAACGCTCCTCGAACGCCTTGCGCTGGTGAAGATCGAAGTAGAAGTAGCCGCCGGCACGCAATGCGCGTGCGACCGCCCGGAACGTTCGCGCAAGATCGGCTCTGTGCGGCAAATGATTGATGACTCCCCATTCAGATGTAACGAGGTCAACCTGCACCGGCAAGCGAAACGTTCGCACGTCGGCTCGACTGACCCGCACGTCGAGACCTTCCGCGTGAGCCTTTTCACGCGTGATCCGGCACATCTCGCGAGACAAATCCCGCGCGAAAACTCTCAGGCCACGACGCGCGAATTCGATCGCGATTACGCCGGTGCCGCACCCGAGTTCGCATACTTGCCGCACTTGCGAGAGGACCGGCTCCAGCAGTCGGTGGCGGGCCACAGTCCACGTCCGGGGACGTTCCCACAGATCATCGTAGAACTGGCCGATCGCTTCGTACGATGGTGATCGGCGCAGCTTTTTAGGTTTCGTTTGCGGGTGTGGCAATCGCCCTCCAGTGGGCTCTTCTTATACCAACTCTCTACGGCTTTTCCCAGAAGAAAAGCCCGCGCGCTCCTTGGGCTTCCGGTGCAGCACGACGCTAGGAGTGTGCCGTGTCGTGCGACAAAAGTCAAACCACCATGGGCCACCAGTAGATCGTGAACCCTCTATGCCGGCGGAACCAGGTCCCTCTTCCACACACTGCGCAGCACGCCCAGCGCGATGGGCACGGCGCCGGCGAGGATGAAGATCATGTCCCCCGCCATGCGCACCCATTCCAACTTGTGGTAGAGGCCGCCCATCAGGAAGGTCAGGCGCCGTGCGTGCCAGTACCCATGGGCGATGGAGTCCCAAAGCTGGAGAACCCCACCCGGAAACAGGTCGAGGAGGACCATGAGGGCGAGGCCCACGTTAACGCCCCAGAAGCCCACCCGGATGAACTTCTCCGTCCCCTTCCAGACGGCGTCGGACTGCATGGCCCTCAAGCAAAAGACGAGGACTGCCAGGGCCAGCATTCCGAAGACACCAAACAGGGCGGCGTGTCCGTGGTTGGGGGTGAGCGTGGTGCCAACCTCGAAGTAAGACACGATGGGCAGGTTGATGAGGAAACCGAAGATCCCTGCGCCGACGAAGTTCCATACACCCACCGCCATGAGGAAGTAGATGGCCCACTTCTGGTTGGCGGCAAGCTCGCGGCCGCAGGCGGAGCACTGCTGGTTCTTCAGCTTGATGAAGTCCCAGGCGTCCAGGGTGAGCAGCGTCAAGGGCACAACTTCCATGGCGGAGAAGCACGCCGCCAAGCCCATGTTGAGCGTCCCCTGTCCGGTGAAATACCAGTGGTGGCCTGTACCAATGATCCCACCGCTGAGGTATAGGATGGCGTCGAGGTAGATCAGGCGCGTGGCGGTCTTGGTGCTGACCACGCCCATCTGGTGGAACATGATAGCCACCAGGACCGTAGCGAAGAGCTCGAAGAATCCTTCCACCCAAAGATGGATGATCCAGAAACGCCAGTTGTCAATCACCGCGAAGTTGCTGTGGGGGCCGTAGAACAGGGCGGGTAGATAAAAGACGGGAATGGCCACGGCTGCGTAGAGAAAGAGCGAGGACAGCTCACGCTTGCCAGGGCTCTTGATGGCGGGCCTCAAGGCCCGGAACATCAGGAAAAGCCAGAAGAGGAGACCAGCGGCCAGCAGGAGTTGCCAGAAGCGCCCGAGTTCCAGGTACTCTGAGCCCTGGTGCCCGAGCCAGAACCAGAGATGCCCCAGCTTGTCGTTGATGCCCATGTACTCCCCGACAAAGCTGCCCACGGCCACCGCTAACAGCGCACCGAGGAGAGCGTAGACGCCAGTTCTCTGGCCGCTGGGCTCCGCGCCACCCACCCAGGGGGCCAGGAACAGGCCGCCGCCAACCCAGGCCGTGGCGATCCAGAAGATAGCGAGTTGGAGGTGCCAGGTGCGTGCGAGAGTGAAGGGCAGGAACCGAGCGATGTCGAAGCCGTAAAAGGCTCCTGGCTCCACGCGGTAGTGGGCAAGCACGCCTCCCAGGAACGATTGCGCCAGGAAAAGGATCGCCACGATGGCGAAAAACCACCCAGTGGCCCATTGGCTGGGTGTCAGTGTCAGGGGCGTGGGAGCGGAGTGGGTGACATGGGCGACAGCGCCCTCACCCTTCCAGCCCAGGTAGTCAAACTTGCCAACTAGGAAGAGGATGAGGCCCAGGCCCCCCAAGAGCGTGATGAGACTCAAGGCGCTCCAGACGTAAGCTTCGGCGGAGGGTCTGTTGCCCACTATGGGCTCATAAGGCCAGTTGTTCGTGTAAGAGTAATCTTTACCTGGCCGGTTCGCCGACGCAGCCCAGGCGGCCCAGCCGAAAAAGGCGCTCAGCGCCTTGAGCTCCACAGGGTTCTTGATATAGCTGGGAGGCAGGCCAGGGGCACCGCCTTTCTTGGCGAAGTAGTCGCCCCATTCGGCAATCTGGCTGCGGGATGCCGCCACCTCCCCGGGTGTGAGGAGAAGCGTCCGCGAGGCCGGCTCGTACCGGTTCTCTTTGAGCACCCTCCTCACTTGCGCTGATGCGGCGCTTTGCTCATCCGGAGAAAGCTGTGCGAAGGGTCTGCCGTACTTCTCTACCGAGATCGTATCTCGAGTCACCTCGCAGAGTCTGTGCAGATACTCGGCGCTGTAGTCAGGACCCAGGTAAGCCCCGTGGCCCCAAAGGCTCCCGTGCTCCATGAGGCCATACTTGAAGAAAACCTCCTGGCCCTTTTGGATATCGGCCCCTGTGAACACCACGTCTCCTGCCGCATCCACGGCCTTCTCCGGAATGGGCGGGGCGTTCGTGTAGGTCAAGACAGTGACAAACGACAGAACCGAGAACCCACCGATCATGACGAGGATCGCCGAGTGTCGCCACCACGGAGAGAGAGACGTACTACTGCTGGACGTGTCTGCCATTTCAGCCCCCATTTAATTTCCGGTCAGAATCTCCATTCTGCAGCTTCCCGAGTGGCACAAGCGATCCAGGCTGCAATTCCCTAGACGGTTAACCCCGCAGCGTCTGATCCGACACCCGTTAGGTCGCCGCCCATCTGTATTGTAAAGCGATGCGTTATACACTTACAGAAGGCGGTCTCCTTGCAAAACTTAAGAATAGATTTATTGCAAAAAATGATACGGCGATCATCTCCGTAACCGCCGATAGAGGAAGCCATGACCACGCGGGACGGAAGAAACCTTGATAAGCGAGAATTTCAGAACTGACGCGCAGCAGGCATCCAGCGGTCAGGAGCAGCAAGGCCACGAACATGAGCTTGGTGCTGAATAGGGACCTTCCGGCAAAGGCCGGAAGGACTCGCTGGCCGATTGCGAACACCATCGTAGCCAGGAAGCCGGCAGTCAACGCATGACGCGAGGCTCCCCAAATCCCTTGCGGTCTTATCACCGAAGCAGCCCAGATACCCAACCCGGCGGCGACCAATGCCCACACGTAGGCAATCCGCACAAAGGTCGGGAAACTGCTATGTGCGCCTCTGACCTTGGGAAGACGCTCGGGTAATTCAAAAAGCCCGAGGGCATGAACGGCAAATGTGATTCCGGCGAAGAGGAATAGTCCGGCCAGTAACATACTGCTCAAGAACGCTGCCAGCACTCCCAGGGAATTCAGCGCAACAGCCAGCAATAGCACGCGCCCCTTTACGGGCCGCAATCCGAGAAAAATAGGAAACCACTTGGCGCTGAACCCCCAAACGAAAGGTACCAGGAAGCCCCAGGTTTGGAGGACCAGAAGGCTTTGGTCGAAACCCGCTGGCACTTCGGGGGACGTACCCGCTAGCGCAAGAAACAAAGCTGCCCCGAGGTTGACCAGAAGCGCGAGCAGCAGACCGATTGACCCGGCGATGACGACGAATATCCATTCCTCCAGCTTCCGTTTGCCGGAGCCCTGGGGGCGGTGGCCAGAAATGGTGCGAAAGAAAATTACGAAGGCGGCGAGTTCCAGCGCCGCAGACAGCGGAAGAAGTGCGCGCCAATGCCATTGATAAACATTGGTCAGCCAACGCAGGGTAACCCCTGAAGTCCATAACCCCCAGGTGACCCATACAACCGACAGCCCAAGGGGGAGGATGCGACGCAACTTGGGGATGGAATAGAAACCGATACCGAGGATGAAGGTTCCGATCCAACCGAAGATTTGGGCATGACCGTGCGCCTGAATCCATGTTGGCAACACCGAGTTCGCCGCGCGGTGGCTGCTGATCGCGAGCAGGTTCCAGACTCCCAGGAAGGTTCCTGGAAGCAACATGAAAAACAGCCCGGTGCTGATATAGAGCATCAACAGCCGCGCCAGCGTGGTCTCACGAGCCGCGGTGATCTTAAAGATCTCTGTCGGCGTTAGCGGACGTGCGGCCTCCTGTTCGTCTTGCGTCAGGATTGCGGACATAAGTTCGAGCTCCTGTCAGTTTGCATGCTCGAGCGCAATCGCGCGGGGAAAAAGAATGTTGTTTTCAAGGTGGATGTGCTGGTGCAGATCAGCCTCAAATTCCGCCAAGGTCCTGTAGAGGGTCTGATAGCTGACGCAAGCGTCGGGTGGAGCCGTATAACCGTTGCTGGATGCCCGCAGGGCACGCAGTGCGCTGCCGGCGGCTTCATGCTCATGCTCCATCATCGACACCGGGTTTCGTACGGTGCCGAAGGGCGGTGGCAGGATGGGCTCCTTCCGGATAAGGGATTCCTCCATCCTTTCGATATACGGGAACAGGACCATCTCCTCTTTCATCATGTGCGTAGTCAGTTCCTGAGCCAAGCCCTGGAAAGTCGCGCGAAGTTCGAAAAGTTCGGGATGGTGCTCTCCGTGAACCGAGCAAACCTTTTCGAAGAGAGGGCTGAGACGAGCAATCTCTTCACGGGTGTACTTGTGGTGTGTGTCCTTAATGTGGAAGATCAGGTCACCTAATGGCCCTGCTTGCCAATTGCTGTCTTTCGGGGAGGCAGGTCCCGAACGGTGTCCCGCTTCGAGCGCGTCCAGCACCTCCTCAACCGGTATACTGGCAGTGCGGCAAGCTTGTTCGAGTGTCTGCTTGCCGCCGCAGCAATAGTCGATACCTAGTTTTTCAAAAACTCTCGCGGCGCCCGGTTTTTCCAGCGCCAATTCCCGAACCGTTTTTTCCGTAGTCATGTTCATTGCTTCCTCCTCGCGGGCCAAGGTCCTCGCCTTTTGGCCACGCTTGATATGTTGATGTTAGGGAAGCAACGGCTCCGTGCCGATGACTTTTGTCACAGCCATTACAACAGGCAGCCTAAGGGCGGACGGAGATCACTCAGTTGAGCAGTTTTCGTCTTCGAGAGCCTTCAAGTTGTAGATGAGGACGTTGCGCCCATCGGTCTTCAGCATTCCTTCGGCCTGCAAGCGGGAGAGATTCCGGGAAACCAACTCGCGTACCGTGCCAATTTGCGCTGCCAATTCCTGGTTGGTGATAGGGAGAATAACTTCCACACCCTCAGCGGTGCGCTTACCGGACTTTTGGGCGAGTCGCAAGAGATAGGAAGCAAGCCGATGGCGCACGGTGGTGAATGACAGTTCTTCAATGATGCTCACCAAGCGCCGAAGGCGCGCGCCTACAACCCGCAAGACCTTGAGAGGAACTTGGGGATGAGCGAGACAGAGCGCCTGAAAATCCTGCTTGCTCACAAAGAGCAGGGCGACGTTGTCGACCGCGGTTGCCGACGCCGGGTACGCTCCTCCATCGAAGACGGGTAGCTCGGCGATAGAACTACCCGGGCCATCGATACTGAGTACTTGTTCGCGTCCGTTGGGGGAACTCTTGAAAATGCGGACATTGCCGGACTCAACCACGTAAAGCCCCGAGCAAGGCTGGCCTTCGCCAAATACGATCTCGCCCGCCGAGTAGTGGCGGGCAACCGTACGTTGGGCAAGGAAACCCAACTCGCTCTCCGTCAGGCCGGAGAAGATGGGGACCTTCGCCAGCGTTTGCGCGGGTTTACACGTGGAGTCCGGCACGGTTGTCCGTCAGCAATCGGCAATCGAGAATCGAGAATAGGCAATACCCGGCATAACGAAGCTAATCTGCAGCTTCCCGAGTGGCACAAGCGATCCAGGCTGCAATTCCCCAGACGATTAACCCCGCAATGAAACCTTCCACTATAGTACCGACCAAGGATTCCGCCAGTCGCACCGGCACGTGGCCCCTGGAGGGATCGAAGAAGTGGGTCTTATAAAAAGGCAGGAGGGCGCTCACCAACGTAGCGATGAAGACCCACAGCCTCCATGTCCAACCAAGCACCATCGCCGGGATGAGAAGCTGTCGGGTCCCGGCCAACCCCAGGAGCGGTCCAACGCCCCCCAAATAGAGAGCGGCAATCAGAATCCCCACCGTGGAGCTCCAAGCGGCAGTGCTCGATGCGGGCAAACCCATCGCCTCCAACCAGTAACGGATAATTACCAACGCGCCTAATATCGCTCCTGGCCCAACCGTCACTGGCCAGCGCCACAGCAGGTGAACCAAAGCCATGAGGACGAGCACCACAACGAAGAGAACACCAATCTCCAGTACGTGGTCAAAGATGTGATGGCCCAGGTGCCCCCAGTTCCCGTAATCTGCGGGTCCCGCAAAATGGCTCCGCTCCAGGCGAAACGCGCCGGAGATCAAGGTGAACAGAATCACCCAGCCTACCGTCCAGGCGGACAACACCAAGGCGGGTAGAGGGAGTTGGGAGAACTTCACCATCCCTTTTTTCAATGGCGCTATAGCGGCAAGGTATATAGCCGCGAGAACCAAGCCGGCGGTGCTCGAAAGGTAGCGAGTCACCGTTGCGGGCGTACCGGTGACTTCCAACACAAAGCGGGCAATAACCAGCACGGCTAGAAAAAACATTATCCCGTACAATAACCTCTTGTAAGCGTTCCCTGTGCTTGCTTCACTGTTCGCAGACATAGCGCTCCTCCTCTTGAATTTAATTGTCTTGGGTCGGACTGCACAGATTATCCAGCCTTTCAAGCCGGAAAGCAACTCGATGGAGCTTGGGTGGTAGTGTCGTTTGGGATGTGGTCCCTTTCGAAACGCCGGTCATTCCCGCGAAAGCGGGAATCCAGTCCGTCGACAGCGCATCTCGGAAGGTTCGCCAAGTGGATTCCCGCTTTCGCGGGAATGACTGCGGTTTGCGACGCCCATGTCTCGCAAATGACACCATTACCGAAGCTTAAGTTAGCGTCGCTTCTGCAAAAGCATTGCCCAGTCCAGCCAGCCTGGGGCTTTAGGTGAGGTCCATGCCGGCCCCTCGACCGGCGGTAGCGGCGCCGTTTCTCCCGTGAAAGCGTTGAACCAATCTGCCTCATAGCTCCCCGGCTCCAGCTTGATCGACACGTCACCACCCTTCGGCAGATAGACCGCATAGAGCTCGCCGGGCTTGGCGAGGCAATAGGCGCCGTTGTTCACGAGTTCATCGTGCGGTTCGGTCTTCCACCACTCAAAGCTGGTGAAGAAATCGACCATGTGTTCGTACCCTTCGAGCATCACCATGGTGTCGTCACCCCGCCCATTGATCCAGCCCCCGCCGGTGTCCGGCCAGATGTTGGTGCCGCGCCGGGCGCTTTCACCGGTAGTTCCGTAGGCGCCTGCCATCGCGATGTCCCAAGCCGTTTGCCGCAAGGTTTCCGCGGAATCTCCCGGCGGCGCCGGCGCCCAGTGCGGATAGTGGTCCTCGTATCCGTACTCTTCGTTCGTCTGCGGGATGATCCGCCCCGTCTTCATTTGGATCTGGCGCTCCTCCAGCATCAAAGCGTGCTGGCGGCGCGACCAGTCCTGGATGGACGTGAATCCGAACCAGTCGGCAGCGCGATCCTGGTGCTCGCGATGCACGGGGTGGCTGGTGGCCAGGTGTTTATAGGGATCCCAGCTCTCGATCAGCGTCCCCGTCTCGCGTGCCCACTTCTCGTCCCGGAAGCTGTCGAGATCGTCTCCCAGGTCGTAGGTGATATTTGAGAACGCGCTCAACCGTGCCACTGCGTATCGCATGTAGCGTCGCTCGTCCTCGCTGCCCGCTGGCGCTTGGGCTTGGTGGGTGGAGATGTCCAGAACCACGGAGATGATCATGTCGCGCTCTCGGGCGAACCGCAACATGCGTTCCCATTTCTGCCAGTAAGGGATGTTGAAGCGAGTGTAGTCGAGCCCAGGCTGGTCGTAACTCTGGGGCGCCTGCGCGATCCAAGGTCGCAGGAACATCGTGAAATTCTCGCCGGTCATCACCGGTTCACCCCAGAACATGTTCGCGGCCCCTGAAAGCAGCACTCGGAGGCGGTTCACCTTGAGCCGGTGAAGGCGCTCGAGGCTGTTGTTGATGATCCGCTCGTCGCGCCAGCCGGGCAGCCAATACGCCGTGGTGCCGTTGAAGAAATAGTGCTCTTGACTGCCCTCCCATATGAAGTGCCAAGGGTAGTTGGCGTCAACGCGGATAGGACCTCGCCGGTGGCCCTCGGAGGCGCGGAACGTGCCCGTATAGGTCTTCTGGAAGTCGCCCTGCCGGTAGGCCACCGAAAACGTGTAGTCGCCGGGCGGTGACGGCATGAAACGAATTCGGAACACGCTGCCATCCGGCGAGTCGCAGAAGCCTTCAACATTCCTGCGCTCCATGGCGCCGGCCTTGGCGAACCACCCACGAAGTGTGACGTCCGTGAAAGGATTGCGCGCGTCCGGCCCTGCGACGTTTACCGTTACTTCGAGAAAATCGTAGGCTTCTACGCTTCCTGCCGACGGCGAGAAAGAAACGTCCTTCGCAGCCGCCAGTAATGTTGTCGATAGCGCGAGGCTCACGAGCCAACTCCACTTCCATGCAGTGCGGCCAAACATACTTCCCTCCCCATCTAAACGCGACTTTGCAATCTCACCTCGGTTGTCCCGTAAAGATTTTCTCCCAACTGTGATAGGA
>Ga0074046_10005551_pt1 | contig 10066 bp, 13 predicted proteins | sample BogForMeECP23OM3_FD_94441 | JGI IMG/M metagenome (GOLD analysis project Ga0074046, IMG submission 94441) | Bog forest soil microbial communities from Calvert Island, British Columbia, Canada - Bog Forest MetaG ECP23OM3 | ecosystem: Environmental > Terrestrial > Soil > Wetlands ...
CAGGACACCGCTTCTATTCGCGAACCCGGCCGCTGCCGTCCGGAATTTTGCGACGAGCCGGTAGACCAGACTTCGAGAGATCCCAAGCTAGGCGCTCGCCGTAACCACAAGTTCCTCAGTCACTCGCGCAGCTCAAAGCCCGAGGCGCTCTCGCCGAGCATTGCCGGCATCGGCCGGTGCCATATTTGAACAACGTGCTCGAGCAAGACCACCGGGCCATCAAGCGACGGGGCAACGCCAGTCAGCGTTTCCGCTCCTTCTGGGGAGCTTGGCGCACGAAGAGCCGGCTATGAAGCGATACATATGATCCGCAAAGGCCAGGTGTGCTGGAGTGCGGTGGGTGCGAAGATCGGTCTGCTCCATCGCTTTATTGTTGGTATGTTTGGAATGGAAGCCTAATTCATACGATTATCGCACCCAGCTGCCTTCATTCCCAAAGTTGCAACACTGCCCGATGGAGTGCTCGTTGGTAATGTCAACGACGAGCGCTTTGGCGCCCTTGAGCACCGGGTGCGGAACCTGCGGTTTCATAGTGGAGTTTGGCTACAGCGTCATGTTGGGGACGTGATCGGGGACTGTGAGTGTGGCTTCGGTCTTTGTTAGAACGTCGTCAACTGACGACGCACTCGTGCTGGTCGAATGAGGGCCCGAAGACTGAGTCGATCAGAGCCCAGGGCTTCAGCGCTGGGAAGGCGAAGAGAGAGAGAATCGCCCTGAAAGGGCGGCCGACTGCCGGGCGTTAATCCCAAAGATAACGTTCATCGAACGCGGCTCTATTCGGACGCCCTTTCAAGGCAATTTCGTTGCGTGTGTGATTCCTTCCGAGGCGCGTTTTGGCGCGGCTTGCTTACCAGATTGTCGTCTCGTTGCCTCGTTCGCCGATGTGGCAGTGGTCGCCAGCCTTGCCCTGGGCGGTGTATTGATGAGCCCATTGCCCCTCTCGATCGTTGCATTGCTGCTCGCCACAACCATCGGTTTCACCCTCGGGATGGACTCCCTCAAACTGGCAGTCCTGTCGCGGCTGCGGATCGATTAAGCACTGCGCTTGACACACGGCATCTATCCGCCGCATACGGTTCATGTGCCCACGGATAACTTTGCGCTGCGAATGATAGGAGTTTCAGCGTTCGCTCTTGACGACATCGCGCGATATTGCCAATTTGTTCTTGCCTTTTATATCATTGCCACGCCGGCAATGACCGCTGCAGCTACTTTCACGGAAGGTCGAGAGCGGGTTCCTCTGTCCCCGCTCCTCACAGGCGACTATATTTGGAAGCCTGAAATCTCTCCTGCGGGACCAGTTGTAATCATTGTTAGCGTTCCTGAGCAAGTCCTTTATGTTTACCGGAACGGCGTTCGGATTGGCCGTTCAACGGTGAGTACTGGCAAGCCCGGCCACACCACACCAACTGGGGTTTTCACGGTTCTCGAAAAGGAGGCTTATCACCGGTCAAACCTTTATCACGGTGCGCCCATGCCCTACATGGAGCGCGTGACGTGGGGTGGAGTTGCTCTGCACGCCGGCCAATTGCCAGGCTATCCGGCATCGCATGGTTGCGTGCGTTTGCCTATGCAATTCGCCGAGAAGCTTTACACCATTACAGAGAAGGGAACCACAGTCATTGTCGCCGATGAACGGTCAGCTCCACGTGAGACGGTTCATCCAGGATTGCTTTTCTCTTCAAGCGGTTCGAGTCCAACTTCTCCGGCGCTGGTGGCAGACGACTCCTTCTGGAAACCGGAATTGGCGCCATCTGGGCCGATCACGATCATTGTTAGTACTGCCAATGGCGCGGCTTTCGTTTTTCAAAGCGGGGTCGAGATCGGACGGGCGCCGGTTACCTTGCCGAAAATCGGACCGATTGGGATTCAGGTATTCACGGCATTGGATAAGTTAGATGCCGACGGGCATCGCGAATGGTTGGCGACAACTGTGATCGGTGCTGGAGAAAACTTAAACATTGCGGCACTCGCAAAACAAAGTTCGATTCCCCCTGATTTTATCCAAAACGTTCGCGCTGTGGTTAAGGCGGGTACTACCTTGATATTGAGTGACTTGCCTGTTTCCTCTTCGACGCAGAGCAAACCCGGCTTTAAAATTCTGAATGCTGATGCGAGGTTGCATGCCAAGTGATTGCAGCAGCAGAAGCAGCGCGCAGGCGAAGCCGAGGAACGCACATCGGGCACCTTCCAGTTGCTTACCGGAGCGCTGTGACGAACAGGGCTAATCCAGTATGGACCGATTTACTCTCTTCAGCGGCACGGCGAATGTAAACCTGGCGACTGCCATTGGGCGAGAGCTTCGAGTTGGGCTAGGCGCGTGCACCGTGAACCGTTTTCCCGACGGTGAAGTCTCTGTCGATATCGGAGAGGCAGTGCGCGGCTACGAAGTATTCATCGTGCAACCGACATGTCCGCCAGTGAACGATCATCTTATGGAGTTGCTGGCAATGGCGGATGCCTGCCGCCGGGCTTCGGCGGAGAGAATCATCGCGGTCGTTCCGTATTTTGGGTATGCTCGCTCGGATAAGCGCCATGGCCGCAGAGAACCGATTATGGCGAGCATGGTAGCGCTTGTCGCGCAAACTGTCGGCATTGATCATCTGGTCACGATAGATTTGCACGCGGCCCAGATTGAAGGCTTTTTCCAAAATGCGGTCGATATCTTGAGCGCCGTGCCGATCATCTGCAATGCGATCCGGGACCGATTGCCGCCGGGTACGGTCGTGGTGTCGCCTGACGAAGGGCGAGTGAAAATGGCGGCTCAATACGCACAGCGGCTGAAGACGTCCGTCATCGTTATTCACAAGCATCGCGAGACGGGTTCCGAGGTGCATTCGTTGCGCGTTGTTGGTGATGTTCAGGAGAGGCCTTGCCTCATCGTCGATGACATGATCTCCACCGGCAGCACCATCGCATCGAGCGTCGATGCACTCCTTCGCGCCGGCGCGCGGGGTGAGATCTTTATCGCAGCCACTCACGGATTGCTTCTGCCTGGCTCGCGCGAAAAGCTCGATCATCCCGCAATCCGCAACGTTTTCGTGACCGACACCGTCCCGGTCGAGGGAGAGACTCCGCCCCGATTGAGCGTGATCACGGTCGCACCGCTTCTCGCTGAAGTGATCCGAAACATCCACCTATGAACGCCCCAGGTGCCCCGGACCCGACTTCCGCAAAGCCGCGTAAAGCGAAACATAGCGCTCCGTCTGCTAGGTGTATTGGCTATTGGGACTATCATCTGGGTGATTCCTCCGCCTGGAGGCGTCCAGCCCGCTGCATGGCATTTTCTGGCTATTTTTGTAGCGACCATTGGCGGAATTGTCGTCAAGCCGTTGCCGATGGGAGCGATGGCGCTGCTAGGAGTCGCTACGACGGCGTTTTCCGGAACACTGACCATCAAGCAGGCATTGAGCGGCTTCGGCAACAGCACAATCTGGCTGATCGTCATCGCGTTTTTCATCTCTCGCGGCTTTATCAAAACGGGTCTGGGCAGTCGCCTAGCCTACCTTTTCATGGCGGCGCTTGGAAGAAAGACACTCGGACTAAGCTACGGTCTGATCGCAACGGACCTCGTGTTGGCGCCGGCAATTCCCAGTAACACGGCTCGAGCGGGCGGCATTGTGTACCCGCTCGTTCGAGCATCAGCTCAGGCATTTGGCAGTGAGCCCGACGATGGCACCGCGCATAAGATTGGAGCGTTCCTGATCCAGGCTGCCTTCCAGGGCAATGTGGTGACAAGCGCGATGTTTCTTACCGCGATGGCGGCCAATCCGCTGGCTGCCCAAGCTTGCCGGACAAATGCACATCAATTTGAGTTGGGCACAATGGGCAGTTGCTGCGTCCGAGGTCACCACCTCTCCAAGCTGTAAAACGGCAAGATCCTTCCGCGGCCCAAATTTACCGTGCGCAAAAAGAACGACTGAGCTCGTTGGATCGGGAACAGTCAAGGCGCCATCAAGCGAAACATTACCCGCAGGGATTTTGAGCTCCGTTTTCACCGTTACAACGCGCTGGGATCGGTTTCTCGTACTATAAAGATTTTGCTCCTACGGAGCATGCTTTTTTTGCCTTGGTAATTTCCAACCGGCGAAGGCGAAATGTCCACACTCCACATAAAAGCCCGGCAGCCGCCATTCCGCACTTGCAGAACAATTCCAGCGCATTTTGAAAGCAAATCAGGTAGGGCTGCTTCTTGTGATTCACCTAAACTATATAGTTTAGCGAATTGGCATTCGAAAATGCATATGTAAGCAATCACGCCAATCCACAGCAGAACACGAAACACGTCGAGGATTTCTCATTATGCTGGCGAAAAATCATGTACAATTCAGCATCCCGCTGGAACACCGGAGATTCGTCAATGACTTTCGCACGGACGACCCGGTCGAATGTGAGGAATTCATTGCTGACCTGTTGCTGCGCGGGTACAAGATTAATTCCGTCGTCCACGATGGCGCCCCGCTGTCCCGGTCTGAATTCGATTCTGCAGTTCTGCTCGCCGCAAAAACGGCTATCACCAAGTTACTGACGACTGCACTGGATCTTGACGAAGCCGAAATGCGACATCGCTTTTCTGCGCTCTTTGACAAAATAGGTGTCAGGAAGAGGTGCGCGAGCTTTTGAACAGCCATCGAGTTGTTTTCGACGAACGTTGTCTCTGGGAATAACGCCCGGCAGTCGGCCGCTCTTTCAGCTCGTGAGGCAGTCCTTCAGGAATGCCGATGGAGAAAACCACCCGCGCAGCGGGTTGGAGTGCTTTCAGGGCGATCTGCTTTGGGTACGTGTTCCCAGGACTGAAGCCCTGGGCTATTCTCTGTTCGCGCTTCGGGCGGTTGAGACGGGCTATTCTGTTTTCGCCCTTCGGGTCGATGCAAAGTCCAGACAGCAGGGCGTTGCAAACAAGCAACGCACGTCCAAGAAATGCCCATCCCAGCGGTCGTTCCCCGAGAACATTTGCCCAGCGAACGCGGTCCACCGACTCAACAGTGATCCGGTATCGCGCAAAGAAAATCAAATTTTTGCCAATGGATGTGCAGTAAACTCTTCAGTATTCAGATAGCGTTCGCTCGAAGGTTGCGGAGGTAATCGAAGAGAAAGGGGGTTCCATATGCGAAAAATGCTCAAAGAAGAAGCTTGGGTCATGTGTGCAGGCATTTTGCTAGTATGCTTCGGAATGGCACTGATCGGATTCGGACGATGGTATAACCTGGACATTTCACAGGGATGGCCGATTTACCTTGCCGGTTCTAGCTTTTGTCTAGGAGGACTGTTCTATTTAGGATGGAAGGATCCATCGGTCGAACCTTCTTGGGACGAGCTGCCGCAGCCAGGATCAAAAATCTATCTGGGAAGAGTAGATCTTAACGGTTACTCACTCAGAGCCTATGAATGTGAGACCGATCGAGATGGCACACAATTTCGGCTGGTTTCAATGCCCGCTGTAAACCCACAGAAAGAGGCAGCTCTTATTCGTTACATCGTTAACGAAGGGCTGATCGAAAATATCTCGCGAGGGATGAGTAAGAAGATCGAAGAGGAGGCCGGCTGGGCATTCTTTCAATATTTCAATAGGGTTACGCAGTCACTTTGGCGTTCAGGAATCCAAAACTGGGTTGGTTAGGGTCGTCGCGAGTACCATGGCCATTCATCTTCCCACGACACGACGAACCTAGCAGCGTTCCCCCGTTAACCAAGCTGGCAACCGGGTGAAAGTATAGCGCTGCTGGGACAACGCAACGATGGAAATCACTGCCATCGGGCGGATATTAGCAAATGCGATCTCTCCCTTTGAAGAACCACGACCGGCGCTTTATATCGGATTTTGTTCACACACCTGCCCCTGAATGATGTCCCCTCTCTTAAGCGGCGATTCACCTTCTGTACGAACCGTAAACCGATTTGACTCCGACATGCTGACATCGAGAATTTCGGCTTCCACGCCTGGCGATTCAAACTGTAACCGCGCATTTTCCCAATTTGGAATAACTTCCTCTAATCGACCCTCGATCAGCCACGTATTTGGATCATGGTCCAGCTCTGAAGACGGATCTTCCTTTCGATTCTCTTCGATCCTGGCTTGAACTCTTTTCATCTGTTTGTGCGTGTTTAAAAATATTATAGTAGTTGCGGATGCCTCAACGTCATATTTCCATTATGGAGCCAGCCAAAAATGATTTTGTAGGAGAGAAAATGTGAACCGTCCTCGAAAAATGGCCGGGCTCATCCAACAAGGTCCAGGCGCCGACAGAAATGGTGAACAGACCGCACCGCTAACACCGGAGTCCAGGGAAGCCTATATCAATCGTGAATTGAGCTGGCTCGCTTTCGCCCAACGGGTGATGGCCCTGGCCCAAGACCGGACCGTCCCGTTACTCGAGCGAGTCAAATTTGCCGGTATCATGGGAATGTTATACGACGAGTTCGCCATGAAACGCATTGGCGGCTTGCGGCGCAGGATCGAACGCAAGGACACTCAGCTTTCGCCGGATGGGCGGACGGCGCGGAAGGAACTTCAACTCTGCCGCGAGGAGTTGAAGCGCCAAATGCAGACCCTGTGCCAGGTGGTAGAAAAGGAAATCCGCCCAGCGCTTGCCGAAGCGGGTATTGCGCTCAAGAACTACGATGAGCTCGACGCGGATGAACGAACGTGGCTGGAAACCTATTTTCGGAATTCAGTACAGCCTATCCTTACGCCTCTGGCTGTCGATGTTGGCCATCCGTTCCCGTTCATCAGCAACCTTGGACTCAACCTTGCGGTTTGGCTCTATCGCCCCGGGGAATCCCAAGCTCACTTCATACGGATTAAGGTGCCGCCCAACCGCCCCCGGTGGGTGTCTCTGCCTCGTGGGGGATTTGTTCCACTGGAACAGGTGATTGCCCGGCATCTGAACTTGATATTTCCAAGCGGCGTTCGCTGGGATTCGTACTGCTTTCGCGTCACGCGCGGCGCCAAGGACGACCCGTGGGACCGTCTGCCGCTAGGCGAAACAGAGCTGGACCTGGCTCCAGGCAGCATTATCGGCATGGTCAGCGCCGAACTCACCGCCCGCAGATTCGCCGGGATCGTCCGGGTCGAGATCAGCAGCGACATGCCGAAGAGGCGGCAATCATGGCTGGCGGAGAACCTCGCGGTCAGTGCGGCGGACATCATTCCGATGGACAGTCCGCTGGCGCTGACGGACCTAGTGAAATTCCAGCCCGAGGACCGCGAACACCTTAGGGACCCTGAGCACCGCCCCGTCGATCACCCGCGTTTACACCGGCTCGATCCGCAGGACACCGGCGCAATCTTCGAGGTGATTCGTACGGGCGACCTTCTGCTTCACCACCCCTACCAGAGTTTTGACACGTCCGTGCTTCGCTTCCTGGAATCCGCCGCTCGCGATCCGCAGGTACTGGCTATCAAGCTGACGATTTATCGCACGAGTGAACGGTCACCCGTTATACAGGCGCTCACCGAGGCTGCGCGGCGGGGAAAACAAGTCGTTGTCCTAGTCGAGATCACGGCGCGCTTCGACGAGGCCCCGAACATTGCGTGGGGGGAACAACTCGAGAAAGCCGGAGCACACGTGGAATACGGCATGGAACGGCTGAAGACTCACGTGAAACTTGGGCTGGTCGTGCGGGAAGAAGCGGACGGGTTGCGTCAATACGCGCACATTTCCACTGGGAATTATCATAGCGTCACGGCGCGCCTGTACGAGGACCTCGGCCTGTTCAGTTGCGATGCAGCGCTGGCCCGGAGCGTGGCCACGGTGTTCAACGAACTCACGGGCGCGATTCCTCCCGATGATTCCTCCCCCCTGTTGGTGGCCCCGCACAACATGCGAGAGGGTTTCACGGAGCTCATCCGCCGCGAGGTGGACCATCAACGGGCAGGCAAACCCAGCGGCATCCGCGTCAAATTGAATCAGCTCCAGGACCCGGCAATCATCCGCGAGTTGTACGCAGCGAGTCGGGCGGGCGTTCCTATCACGCTCTGTGTGCGCGGCCTGTGCTGCCTGCGGGCCGGCGTGCCGGGTCTCTCCTCCACAATCCGGGTCTTCAGCATCGTGGGCCGATTCCTTGAACACAGCCGCATCTACCGCTTCGAGAATGGGGGCAACCCAGAATTTTACATCGGTTCGGCGGACTGGATGCGCCGGAACTTCGACAGCCGCATGGAGACCGTGGCGCCTGTTGCCGATGCGGCCATTCAAGCGGAACTGGAAAGCATTCTTAATGTATACGAAAGCGACAACACCTCGGCGTGGGACATGCAACCGGATGGGCACTACGTCCGCCGAAGACCGACGTCCGGGCAGCCGCCTCTCGAAGCCCAGGAGCGTTTCATCAAGCTAGCCGCGCAAGCCCTCTCCGTCGGCTGCGAATACGCGGGCGAGGATCGGGACTAGCCTCAGGCAGCAGAATCATCCGGCTCTGCGTGACTGGAGGCCTGGGTGAGGAGTACGAAGGCGAAGGCTACGACCGCGAGTTCCCACTGCCGGAATTCCTGGATGAGCTGATCCAGAATCTTGCCCAGGCTAATCCGCGCACCATCGTGGTGTTACACGGGGGCGGCAACTTCGACTCGCTAGGGTGGATCGACAAAGTGGGTGCTTACCTGCACACGTTCTACCCCGGTCAAAACGGTGGTCAGGCGCTCGGCGAAATTCTTTTCGGCGTAGTGAATCCTTCCGGCCACTTACCAGTCACGTTCGAGAAGCGAATCGAAGACAACCCGGCCTACGCCACCTTCCCTAAGACGATAAACCAACCAGGCATCCCAACCGAGATCGCTTACTCGGAAGGGATCTACGTCGGCTACCGTGGCTACGAGAAGCACAACATCCAACCGCTCTACCCGTTTGGGTACGGCCTGTCCTACACGACCTTCGATTTCTCGAACATCAAAGTTGAGCCTGCCCAGTTCGATGGAACCAATCCGGTAACGGTGACGTGCACCGTCACGAAAACCGGTGACCGGGCTGGCGCTGAAGTGGCCCAGCTCTACGTTGGCCAACAGAATCCTACTGTCGATCGCCCGATTAAGGAATTGAAAGGTTTTAAAAAGGTCTACTTGGCGCCGGGCCAATCGGAGAAGGTCACACTGGCGTTGGACCAACGTTCGTTCGCCTATTGGTACGGAACGAGGCAGAAATGGGTTGCCCCACAGGGAACTTACAATGTGCTGGTCGGCGGCTCATCAGCGGACACCCCTCTAAAAGCCCGAGTGTCATTGCCATCGGACGTGACCTCAGGGCCATAGACGATTAACGATGCTATCTACCTGATCGACCGCTTCGTCGAGATGCTTGAGACGTAAAACTTGTCGCAGACGATCTGCTCCTAACTGGCGGCAGTCATCGTAGCGTTAAAACACGGCTCTCCCAGGTCGATGGCTAGGGTCTCGACGCTCTGGCAGTGCTCCGGTCCAAAGGCTGCCAGAGCGCTTGAACAGTCTCAGGAGTTCGTGCCCGGCGCGCGTGAACAGCTACTAACGCAACATTCGGTTACCTTCAGGAGAGCGCCACCTGGCGTTTACTGGGAGCCCGTATTACGGGGTTCTCGACGACGGTATGCACTCCAGGTTCGCTCGAGTCAGGGCTCACTACATCATTGGAGGTCCATTGATCCTCATTCTGACTTTAGAGGGTGTTTGAAAAGTCCTGACTCCCGTCAAATTCTGTCGAGTATGTGCTCACTTCAGCTTCCGGAGAGCTGGCATGAAGCCTGTACCACGTTCTGTGAACTTGGCATCGGCAGGACTTTTCAAACATCCTCTTAATGCTGTGACCGTGGACGACAAGCTTGCGGCGCTTATTCTGGTCGCGGTCGGTACGCTTGCCATCATTTACGTTGTCGGCAAATTGCGCTGGTGAAACTGCATCCGGCCAAAAAAAACAGGCGCGCCAGATTGGTTTATAGGCGCGTTTGACAAAGGGTCCGCTATCTTTTACCCTCGGAAATCAACAGGCCCGCCACCCCCCCAGAGATCGCTACAGCGGGCCTGTCTGGCGTGCGGGACAACTCGCGAAACGCCACCCGGCACTCCGAGCGCCCCGCATGCCGTTGACGCAACTAACAC
>Ga0074046_10005552_pt1 | contig 10065 bp, 10 predicted proteins | sample BogForMeECP23OM3_FD_94441 | JGI IMG/M metagenome (GOLD analysis project Ga0074046, IMG submission 94441) | Bog forest soil microbial communities from Calvert Island, British Columbia, Canada - Bog Forest MetaG ECP23OM3 | ecosystem: Environmental > Terrestrial > Soil > Wetlands ...
ACCGGCGAAGCGATGATCGACATCGCGCCGGAGATCTGCCGCAAGACGCTCGCACAGTACGAACGGCACGACAGCGGCCGCGGCTCCGCCGACTGGCCCGCCTATTTCCGCATGCTCGACCGCATCGATCCGAGCTATCGGACGTGATCCATCCCCGAACCGCAAGGAGCTTTCGATCATGCTCGATGTCACCAAGAAGCCATCTCCCGCCCCGGCGTCGATCCCGTTCGATGCGGAGCGGCTCGACCGCCTGATGGACGAGGCCGGCATCGATGTGCTTTGCGCAAGCTCGAAGCACAACGTGCAATATCTGCTCGGCGGCCATCGCGCCTTTTTCTTCGAGAGCATGGATGCCATGGGCTTGAGCCGGTACCTGCCGGTGCTGATCTACCCCAAAGGCAACTTGCAAAAGGCCGGCTATTTCGGCCACCGCATGGAAGGCTTTCAGAAGGAGAACGCGCCGTTCTGGGTGGGCGAGGCGCAGACCAACTCCTCGGGCACGCTCGATACCATGGCCAAGGCCATCGACCATATGCGCCGCGCCGGCATCAGGACGGCAAGAATCGGCGCCGAGCTTTCGTTTCTGCCGGTCGATGCCGGCAACGCGCTGCGCAAGGCGTTTCCTGACAGCGAGATCGTGGATGCCGTATTCTTGCTCGAGCGCCTGCGCGCGGTCAAAAGCCCGGCCGAGCTCGCCCAGCTGCGCATCGCTTCCGAGGGCGTGATCGATTCCATGCTGGCGGTCATTTCCAAGCATGGGCCGGGAGCGAGCAAGCGCGAGTTGACCGAGGCGCTGCGCCGCGAGGAAACGAGCCGCGGGCTCGCTTTCGACTATTGCCTGATCACCGCGGGGACAAGCCTCAACCGCGCGCCCTCGGAGCAGACATGGGAAAAGGGCGATATCCTCTCGCTCGATTCCGGCGGCAACTATCACGGCTATATCGGCGACCTTTGCCGGATGGCCATCCAGGGCGAGCCCGATGCCGAGCTCGAAGACCTTCTCGGCGAGATCGAGGACATCCAGCGCGCGGCCATGAAACCCATCAAGGCCGGCACCGTGGGCAACGTGATCTATGGCGCGGCCGAGCCGCTGGTGCAGAAGTCAAGGCATCACAACCATCTGCACTTTCTTGCCCATGGCATGGGACTGGTCAGCCACGAGGCGCCGCGCCTGACCGCGACCGGGCCGGTGCCGTACGATGCCTATGACGCGTCGCGGCCGCTCGAATCCGGCATGGTCGTCTCGGTGGAGACCACGCTGCAACACCCCCAGCGCGGGTTCATCAAGCTCGAGGACACCGTGGTGGTCACCGAGACGGGCTTCGACATCTACGGCGAGGGTGGGCGGGGCTGGAATCGCGGCGGCGCCGCGCTGCGCTGAGGTTTCTTGTGCAGGTTTTTTTTTGTGCCTGGCCCAATCATTCATGGCCGGACGCTCTCAGCATGCCAGAGAACTCTCACGTGCGCGGTTGCGGGCTGCCTTCAAATGCTCAATGCCAGCAACGTAACGATGCCGATGCCGACCACCAGCACAACGAGTGCAATGGGATCACAATCCAGCCAGTGCCCATCCCGTGCGCGCATGACGCCGCCTCACCCAACAACCAACCAACCTGCCATTCTTTTCCCGGCCATGACGGCTGGCGATGGCATTCGTCCCATTAGTCGCGCACACAGGAAGAATTCGCGCCGTTTCACTGAGCGCGTGCAGCCATACTAACCGCGCAGAAACGTAGCGATATTGCTCGCAACGATCCCAGGCTGATTATGGATAGACATGAATACAAGCGCCAGAATGACCAACGCGATGCCGAACGCAAAGCTAAACTTAGACAAGGTGCGGAGACTAAGAATTTTTGGCAACAGATCGCGAGATGGCGACCATCTTGGTGGGAACTCCCAAGCGATAGGTTTGCCTTTTTCTTGGTCCTTTTCACGGCAATGCTCGGCATTGTAGGTTCTGCCCAATGGATCACGATGAAAGATCAATTGGCTGAATTTAGACATCAATTGGAAGATACCGAAATTCAAGAAGCTGCTTCTATAAGCATAAAAAATTTCATCATTTCTGGATTTCCTGACAGAACTGTCGCTAATTTTGATATCGTTAACCTGGGTCGAACACGCGCTGATCAAATCAATGTATCTGCGGTGCTTGATTGGAGAATGGCAGAGAAGAAAAAGCCCTTCATCGTTCCCATTGATCCATTCGCCGATGAGCCTCCTCTGCACATCAAATTCGGATTTAGTCTCGGTCCGACGGACCCCCCTAGACATTTCTCGATGTATGCCGTGCCAATTCCACCAATACAGCAAGGATTGAGGGGAAAGCCTAGTCTCCCAAATCCAAGTGGAGACGATCTTGCTTCTGGGCGGTTCTATTCCTTCGTTTATGTTCTTGGGACATACCAGGATATCTTCACAAAAACTCATCGGGTGTCTGGTTGCTTGGCCTATTATGGAGTTGCCTTTCAGGAATGCTTCCCCGGCCCCATCGAATTCTATTAAACTAAACAGGAAAAAGGATCGGCGGTCGACTTTGGAGGGCTCAGTGCGGCAGAACACCGGACAAAAGAAGCAGAAGTGTAAAAATTGCGAAGGAAAAGGCACCCTCAAAAAGGGAGAGAAGATTGTCAGATGCCGGAGGTGCGGGGGGACTGGGATCAAGCCGTAACTAGACAGACCAAGATGACGTGGAACTGGCCTAATCTCCACGACGTGTTTGGTCGCGCATGAAGAAGCTATTTACCATCGGCGATCTTCTTCAAGTCCGCATACCAATCCCGTATTCGAGCGAGCCACACCAGCTGATCATTATCAGACGGTGGATGAGGAAATGCGTACACCGCAGTCCTCAGCTTCGTCAGTCGATGCGCTGCACTGCTGAGGTCTCGTGCAGCAAGCTCGATGGACGACGCCTCCGGATTTTTCTTGGAGCGGTCTTCAACACGCTCGTAGTCTCCCTCGATCTCCGGTATCGGCAACCCAAGCCGCTCCAGACGTTCTCGCGCTTCCGATAGTGAGACGCGTACATCCACTCGGCTGCTGACAGCTTCAACCGGCCGGTTGAATGTTTCGGGACGCCGGACTTTCAGAAGCAGAGCGAGCAAACTATCGCTGTACTCACGCATCTCACTAATGATGTTGCCGTCCTTGTCGCGCACTGTGCGTGCATTATAACCATCGACGGCACGCCGGAAAGCTTCGTCTTCGAGCTTGTCAATGCCCTCGGCAACCGCCTCCACCCAAGCTCTGTCGAATGCCGGGTCCTCGTTGCGCCAGCGATACGCCCCGGCGCGGCTGATGCCAGCAGTGCGTGCGGCCTTCCCCGGCGACATGCCAGTGCGAAGTTCTTCAACAAATCGATCTTTGATCGGTTGCTGTTTGACGATTGCTTGCGGCATCTTTCACGTACCTAATTTGATCTCCTGAATATTCAGAAGATCATCCTCGTCAAAGGCGGTTCCCGCGTTCGTGTCGACATGCCGGTGATCACCGCCGGCAGCGCCGTCGCCTTTGAGACCGCATCACCACGAAGGCGACGGGAGGCGTGGGATGCGGGATCTCAACGGGATTCTTCGGTAGCGGCTTCGGCTTGCCGATCACGCGCCCACGCAGCGTCAGCTTCGGCGGTAATTGTCTGATGACGGCCAACCGGGAGAGTTGCAGGAGCTTTACCTTGCGCCCGCAGCTTATAGTACATCGAAATTGATACGCGGCGGTGCTTGCACCATTCCGCGATGGTGAACGAGCAGTCAAACCGACGACCCGTCACCTGGGGATCGACACTGTCCACTTCCACCTCCATGAACAGATTTTCTGTTGGAGGTGCAGATAATTCGGTGGATCAAAAAATCAGCGAACCTAATGCGATTTGGTTGGTCACGTGACCAATTATTTTAGCTTCTCTCGGCCCACAGCTCGCATGAAGGATTTGCGTATTTTATTCCACTCCCAGTCCGGACCGCAGGTCCGCGCATCCTTTTCAAGCGCCTTTTTCCCTTTCATCTGAAGCTTCTCGTTCGGCAACTCTTCGACAGTCGGGAAACGTTGGCTCCACTGGGGTACTTGTTGACGCAAAACGGTTTGGATCAGGTCTATTCGGGGCCTGTCCCTCTTGCGGGGCCGCCTCGATGGCGCGGCTTTGAGGCGGTGCACACCAGGATCCGGTGGAGGCTCTCCCCCTATTTCCGCCGGTTTCGTCGTAAGCGACTTGGCTTGTAGGGCATGCACCTGGCCTAGCCTGGGCGCGCCGATTTCCGGTGCTCCAACATTAAGCGGCTCCGCCGTGAGACGGGTAGCGTTCATGGTGCAGTCCTTCTTACGTAGTGGAACAATGCATTCCAGGCACGGCGGCGTGCGGCTTAGCCGGTCTCACAACCAGATCAGGCGCCACCGTCTGGGCAGTATCGAGCAGGGCTCGCCGCGAGAGCGCATCGGAGTGATCCAGGATATACGCGGCGTAGTGTGCCTCGATTTCGCGCACCGACGTGTCGTGCTGTTGTGCCGCCACGGCGACCGGAACCCCGCCCAACAGCGCACGAACAATCGATGAATGTCGCAGCGCGTAGCACGTGATCTCACCGGGGTTAAGCTCGGCCTGCTCAACAGCACGGCGATATCCTGGTGCCGGTATGCCTCGATGGAACGTTTGCCCTCGATCGAGGTAGATGCGAGCCAACACCAGATCAGCCGCATCTCGCTGCGGTGTCGGATGTTGTGGTTGCGCTGGCTTAAGACGATTCGACCCTGCTTCGAGATGATGTACTATACGCTCACCAATCGCTGGCGATTCCGTTACGAGCGGTTCAGCTTTCAGAACGTGTACCAGGCCAAAATTCGCGGGGGCCCCGTCGGGAGCGCCCGTTGTCAGTGACGCGGACGCGAGCTGATGTTGATGCGGCTTCCTGCGAGTGGTGCGGGGCTTGCGGCGAGCTTGCCGCGCGGCGGTTCGAGATTTTATCTTGCGCACGTTAGAAACCTTCGCTTTAAGCTGGTGCAGGGTTTCGATATCGAGGCTCGGTGGCTGGCGGCTGACCGAGCCTCTTCACGTTCATCTATTCGCGGGCGACCCGCGGCAGCGGCACGACGTTATCGCCCCCAACCGGGCTCGCCGTGTCGAGGAGGACGCGGCGCGAGATCGCGTCTGAAAAATCCAGAATGAACTTGCCGTAGTGGGCTTCGATCTCTCGCACACTGGTATCGTGCTGTTGAGCTACAACAGCGACGGGAACACCACCGAGCAAGGCGCGCACGATCGATGAATGCCGCAGCGCGTAACTGGTGATCTGATCTGGATTGAGCCCGGCTCGCTCAACCGCACGACGGAATAGATCGCGGTGGTCGCTGGTGTTTGTGGCCTGCCATGCGCTGCCATCCCGTTTGAGCAACAGCGGCGCATCACCGGGCCGGTCGCTCGTCGCCTTCTTCAGCGCAGCAGCCAGCGCCGGGGTGATCGGCACCGGCCGATGGGTGATCTTCTTCTGCGCGCCCTTGAACGAGGACGGCATCATCAGGCGAGGGTCTGGCCGATAGGCCTGCAAGTCACCGCACGTCAACCGTGCCGCTTGCGACAACCGCGCCCCGGTCACCGCGAGCGTCTCGACCAGAAGCCCGAAAGGCCCGTCAATCTCTTGCGCCGCCCGCACGATGCTGAGCACATCTGCATCCGGCAAAACGATCCGCCGCGATATGTTTGAGCTAGGTAGGCCACGAAGACCAAGCCTGAAAACGTGGCGATTGGTGATCCGGTGATCGAGCGTTGCGGCCAGCTCCAACGCCGCCCGCAGCCCTGTGCGTGTTCTATTGACGCTGGATGCCTCCATCTTGTCGATCAGCCCGTCGCGCCACGTTTTGAGATCGCGCGCCGTGAGCATCCCAACCGGTTTGCCGGCGAGTGCTCCCGTCAGATGTTTCTCTACGCGGGTCGCATTGCCCAAATGCCCACCACGGCTCGTGAGATCTCGTTTGTAAGCGGCCACTGCATCGGCCACCGTCATCGGCTTGTCGCCGTGATGGGCATCGGCCTTACCCCGGGCAAGGGCCTTCGCCGCGTCGCAAGCCTCGTGAAACGTAAGCACGTGGGTTGCGTCGGCATCCTCAAAGTCGTCAGCGACCGCGAAGCCTTTTGTCCAGTAACCCCCGTGCCCGTTTGACGCTTTGGCGATCCAGGTCCCGTTTCCCTTGTTTCTGCGGTAGAGTAGGTGAATGCCGCGGGCAAGGGCAGGTCCGGTGAAAGGCTTCTTCTGGACTGGCAGGCGTAGTCGCGCGGTGCGGCTTTCTAGCTTTGCATCTCGGATCTTGCGTGCCATGGTGTCCCAGGAACTGTCGCCAACACGGGTGTGAAAGCCAGTGGAAGCCCGCGCAAGCATGTGAACACAAAATGCCAGAGATCAAGGGGTTAGTGCAAGGCCCGTGGAAGTCCATGGAAGGCCATGGAAGCCTAAGAAGCCCTATCGCGGCGGCTCGGCGATGGTCAACGGGCTGCTCACCGGCGAAATCCAAGTTGGCTGGTCCGGCATCCCCAACGTCATGACATTGATAGAGGGGGGCAAGCTCCGTGCCTATTGCATCAGCATCCTGCAGCGTTCGCCGTCGGTGCCAACGATTCCGACCTGCGACGAACTCGGCCTGAAGGGCTTCGACATAGCGACCGTGATGGGACTCCACGCTCCCGCCGGTGCGCCGCCGAAGGTGGTCGCGCGTCTCCAGGCGGAAGCCGCCAAGACGATGCGCGAACACGCGATGGCCGCGCGCATGAAGCAGCTTGGCATGGTGATGGAGGAGAACGGCACCGCGAACTACCAAAAGTTCATGTTGGACGACCTGGAACGCTATGCCGTCGCGGTCCGCAAGCTGAACTTGCAGACCAATTAAGGCTGCTGTCACTGCTCGTCGAATGTTCCGTCCGAGTCATGGAGACACAAACTCGCCGCGAGCATTTCGCGTCGGCAGCACCGCAGTAAGCGGACCCTCCGGCTGGCGGGCTGAGGGTCTCTTGAGTGCCACTTGCGGACTAATGCACCGCAGCAAAAGCGTCCTTCGATCACCTCTTGCCGCGCAGCAAAATGGAAATGGGATATCGGTGCCGATCTTGGTGGTCCCGGTACATCTGGCCTTCAACCGCCCGGCGCACCTTGCGTGTTCACGAAGAGCGAATAGAGCGAACGGCTCGCCGCCATGAACAGGCGGTTGCGTCTGGCGCCACCGAAGCAGAGGTTGGCGCAGCGCTCGGGCAGCGCAATGAACCCAATCGGCTTGCCGGTGGGATCGAAAATCTTAACCCCGTCCTGCTGGGCGTTACCCATGCCCCAGCCGCACCAGAGATTGCCCTCGACGTCGCAGCGGAAGCCGTCGGGGGTGCCGCCCGGCTCAGCGGTGATGAAGGCGCGGCCATTGGCGAGCTTGTCCTCGTTGACGTCATAGACCTTGATCACGCGCGGGGTCACACCCGCTTCAATGATGTAGAGTTTCTTCTCATCGGGCGAGAAGGCAAGCCCGTTCGGCCGATTGACATCGGCTGTCGCCACCGTCGCGCGGCCGGACTTGGGATCGAGCCGGTACACGTTCGTGGGCTGCTCCGCCGTAGCGACGTGCCCCTCGTAGTTGCCGAGGATGCCGAACGGCGGATCGGTGAACCAGATCGAGTCGTCGGATTTAACGACGATGTCGTTCGGCGAGTTGAGTGGTTTGCCGTCGAACCTGTCGATGAGCGTCGTGATGGTGCCGTCGTATTCGGTGCGCGTCACGCGCCTCGTGTCGTGCTCGCAGGTGACGAGCCTTCCCTGCCGGTCGCGGGTATTGCCGTTAGCGTTGTTGGAGGGTTGGCGGTACACGCTCACGCGGCCGGTCACCTCGTCCCAGCGCATGATACGATTGTTGGGGATATCGCTCCAGTAAACGCAGCGCGCATCGCCAAAATAGACCGGCCCCTCGGACCAGCGCATGCTGGTTGCCAGCCGTTCGACGCCGGCGAGCAGCAGCCGATATTTGTTGAAGCTCGGATCTAGGACCTGAACCGACGGATCGGGATAGCGCTCGCTCGGCTCCCAGCCTGCGAACGCTTCGGGTGCCACTGCAGCGAATGCCGCAGCAGCACTGATGGATGCGAGGACATCACGTCGCGTATGCATTGGCCTTCCTCCCTGTGCTCGGCATCGATTGGTTCGCGCCTCGTTGAATGCTCTTCGAAGAGCATCTGCCCCCCAATAACCGCACAGCAGGATATCGGATTCGCGACGGTCAGTCAGGGGGCATGGTCCGCGGTCCGGCCGAGGGGGCGCCGAGGGTCCGCAGCATTTCCAATACCCGACCACTTGTTGCGCCGCGGCACATCGCGGCTTCGTGCCAATAGGAGACTCATGCAGTGCAGCAAAAAGAAGCCTACTCGATCACCTCGTCGGCGCGCGCGAGGAGCTGCGACGGGACATCAAGCTTGATCGTTCTCGCAGCCTGGAGGTTGATCACAAGCTCGAACTTGGTTGACTGCTCGACCGGCAGATCAGAGGGCTTGGCGCCTTTCAGGATGCGGCCGGCATAGACGCCGACCTGATGATAAGCATCCGTAAGATTGGTTCCGTAGCTCATCAGCCCGCCGGCTTCAGCATAGTCGCGAACTGCGTAGCTCGCGGGAATCGCATGGCGCGCCGCCTGAAGGGCAAGCTGGCCGCGCCGGCCGTAGAAGAAGGGATCGGGACCAACGAATAGAGCGTCGGGGGGCGCAGCGGCGAGAGTTGCGAAGGCGGCGTCAATCTCGCTGCTGGTGCTGGCGTTGACGACTTGGAATTGCAGTCCGATGGCTCCAGCAGCCGTTTTTACCTCTGTCACGACTGTTTCGACCCTTATCGGATCAGTCGGATTGACGAGCACGGCAACACGCGTGGCTGCGGGCAACAGTTCGTGCAGGAGACCCAGCCGCTTCGCCGCCAACTCAGCAGTGAAAGAATTGATGCCTGTTGCGTTGCCGCCTGGTCGGGCGAGGCTGGCGACAAGACCGAGCTTGACCGGGTCATCGCCGACGCCAAAGACGATGGGGATCGTCGACGTTGCCGCTTTGGCGGCGAGCGCCGCCGGGGTGGTGCCGGGCGCGACGATCACGGAGACACGGCGGCGGATCAAATCGGCCACCAATTCCGGAAACAGGCTGTAGCGGCCTTCGGCCGACCGGATGTCGATTGCAACATTCTGGCCCACAACGTAACCGCTTTCGCCAAGGCCTTGATAGAACGCGGCCAAGCGGACCGGCAAATGGATGACGTCGAGAAATCCAATCACCGGCATCGCCGGCTGCTGCGCACGCGCCGCCAGTGGCCATGCGGCTGCCGCGCCGCCGAGCAGCGTGATGAACTCACGCCGTTTCATTATTCGATCACCTCATCGGCGCGCAGCAAGACTGACGCGGGGATCGTGAGCCCCAGAGCCTTAGCCGTCTTGAGATTCAGCACAAACTCGAATTTCGTGGGCCGCTCAATGGGTATCACAGCAGGGTTAGCGCCCAGCAGGATTTTGGCGGCCATCACGCCTTCTTGCCGGAAGACACCAAGAAGGTTCGGCCCGTAGGCCATCAACCCCGCATCCCGGGCGAATTCAGTGAACAACGTGATAGCCGGGAGTCGGTATTTCAGAGTTGAATTCGCCAGGAGTTTCGTATTGCCTCCAATGACCGGCGAGGACAACATGAGCACCGCGCCCGCGTCGTTCTGAGCGGCGGACTGCAAGGCGGCTTCGAGCTCGACAGGCCGTGGAACCTCCAATCGCACAAGCTTGAGCCCGAGCGTCTGCGCAGCTGCCTCGATAGCGTTCGACTGATATGCACCTGTCGCAGGGTCCCAAAGAACCGCTACGGTCGAGAGTTGGGGGAGAGTCTCTTTCAGGACCTCCAACCATTTCTTGCTGAAGTCCGGAAAATCCATAAACAGCCCTGTAATGTTGCCGCCAGGGCGCGGGTGGCTTGCAACAAAGCCTGACGCGATCGGATCGCTTTCAAGATCGCCCGCCACGATTGGAATGTTGTTCGTGGCAGCCCGAACCGCTCGCACTGCCGCTGGGCTAATCGCGAAAATCAAA
>Ga0074046_10005553_pt1 | contig 10065 bp, 6 predicted proteins | sample BogForMeECP23OM3_FD_94441 | JGI IMG/M metagenome (GOLD analysis project Ga0074046, IMG submission 94441) | Bog forest soil microbial communities from Calvert Island, British Columbia, Canada - Bog Forest MetaG ECP23OM3 | ecosystem: Environmental > Terrestrial > Soil > Wetlands ...
CTGCAATCGCTGCTCGCCAACTCCGACGCCGAACGCATTGAATTCGCTGACGACGAGCACACGCTCTTCTTCCGCGTCGGCCATCGCACGCTGTCCAGCCGCAAGCTCACCGGGCAATTTCCAAACTTCGAAGCCGTCATGCCGCGCGACAACACCAAGTTCGCCGTGGTGCGTTCGAGCGAGCTCTCCCAGGCCATCCAGCGCGTCGCCCAGTTCGCCGACGAGCGCTCCGGCGCCATCCGCATGAAGCTTGAAGACAACGAGCTCAAGGTCAGCGCCCAATCCTCTGAATCCGGCGAGAGCGAAGACACCATCGACACGCCCTACCAGAGCGAAGCCATTACGGTAGGCTTCAACTCCACGTACATCCTCGACTTCCTCAAGGCCCTCGACAACGCCGGCGAAGTCCGCCTCGAGTTCAAGGACGCCCAATCCGCCGGCCAGATGCGCCCCGAAGATCCCGACGCCGAGTACAAGTACCGCTACGTGCTGATGCCCATGCGCATCTGACACTCCTCTCATCGATGTCGAAGCGAGCCGCACCGAAGCGCGGCTCGCGCAGTCGAAAGGCCCGCATTTTCTCTTTTTGCTTGCCCCGATCGATAAGTCCTATGGAATCAGACTGAATGTTGGTTTGAATGGTGCGTTGACCGGGCCTAATGTTCGCTTGGATGGTGCGGCGCGCGCCGGGAATGTTCGCACGGGCGGTTGCGATTTTTCGAGACATATACCTTGAAATTGAGCAATCAATTGGTAAACAAAACCGTGAAATTGACCTTTTTTGCGTGATGGTTTGCAGAGAATTACCCATGAGTGTTGCATGATGGGCTTGGGTGCGTGTTTTTGCGTGGGTTGGCGCAGGAATTCGCGCCTTTTTTGCGCTCAGAAACAAGTGTGAGTGTGCGAGTGAAGGAAGTGAAGGTAGTGAAAGAAGTGAAGGAAGTGAAAGGAGTGAACGAGCGATGCGGAAGGTGATGCGGGAGCGGGCGAGGTTGGAGTTGGAGCGGATGGTGCGGTTTTATCGGCGGGCACGGTTGCATGCGCGGCCGCCGGAGGGCTGGTTGCGGGCGATGCGGCTGGCGGTGGGGATTCCGGCGGAGGAGATTGCCGGGAAGATGGGATTCACGGCGAAGATGGTGTTCCAGATGGAGCGAGCGGAGCAGAGGCGGAGCATTTCGCTGGAGCGGCTGGAACGGATGGCGCGGGCGGTGGGGTGCGACCTGGTGTACGGGCTGGTTCCGTGGGAGCGGTCGCTGGAGGATCGCGCGATGGAATTGGTGGAGCGGGAGGTGTGGAGGAAACGGTATACGTCGCGGCGCGTCGGCAAGGCGGCGGGTTAGCGGGGCAGCGGGGGAGGGCCGAGGGGCGGGCTTTCGGCCTAGGCAGCCTAGCGGTCTCATTTTTCCATTAGGCCTTTCAATAGACTCTCCATCGCTCGCCACCCCTCAGTCTTGGTGACCTTCATGGCAACGATAACTTGCTTCTTGAAACGTGCGATTGATTCCTTAATCCCCAATTCCCTTTGAAGATCTGAGAAGAGCTTTTTCCCGTCGCAATGCTCGTGCCAAGTCGCGTCCCAAGATTCCTGGAGTTGAGATTTCTGACGCTCACAGTCCTCGACAAACTTGCGCTTCCAAGTGTCCCTGTCAAGTCCGCATACTTGGCTCTTAATCTCACCTATCCTCGCGAATAAAACCTCCGCTGCATCTTGGAACCCCTTCCCTTGCATCTCTGACGCTCGCAAGCCGGGGCTCGTGAGCGAATAGGCTTGATATGCTTCGCGAATCGCGATAGCGTCTAGCTGCGACATCGCTAGCCCTTTCAGCTTTTGCTGCAATTCTCCAACGTTCCTAACGGGGTGTGTCGCGAGTCTCTGATCTTCTTTCAGCAAATCAGTCAGGATGCCGATGTCGATCAGATAGTTCTCCAAGCATCGCCGCCCCCATTGCAGGACCCTCACGGAATCAGTATTCACGAGATCAGTCGGGGCCTGATCCCTATCGAAGACAAAGTAATGCTTAGATCCCGTCTTGGCTCGGGATTCCGCCGCCTGAAGAAAGCGGATTTCATTCTCCACGTTTCCCCTCCCTCTGAGGTCTTTGAACTTGTAGCGCCTAAATAAGTCTTCGAATCCCGCTTCGAGAAGTTCGCTGTCCTGAACGCCCTCAACGAACACCGTGCCTCTGTAGAGCAAAGTCTCGCTATGAGAAGTGCCCAACCGCTGTAGGGCTTCGCCGACTTCAGCGAGGTCTTGTTTTCGCACAGGAGTGATGAGTTTCCCGGAGATTAGGTGATACAGGGCGCAGTCATCCCTGTCGAACGCTCCGCCAAGGATTTCAGGAGAATGGGAGCAAATTACAAATTGGATGTCACGCGCGATTGCGTACTGCTCGACGAGGAATGAAAGCAGACCTCTGCAAACCGCTGGGTTCAGGTGCAATTCTGGCTCATCTAGGATTACGATGCCGCCCCGTTCGACCGTCCGGGCCATTAGCAGAAACGTGAGTATCAGCCCCTTCTCGCCGCTGCTCATGGCGTCAATCGCATATCGTCTTTGGCTTTCTTCGTCCCAAATCTCAATCTTTAGCAAACCATGTTCATTCACGCCCACGCGCTCGAGGCGCTTTCCTTTCATTACGCCACCGAAGACCTTTTCGAATTCTCGCTCGAGCTCCCGAGCCTCGTCTTTCCCCTCGACAATGGCGTTAAAAATTGTGCTTTTCAGGCGTTGGTATTTGAGATGAGGCTGTGAGCTGTGTGACTCCAGCTGGTTTGCTGCATCCGCGACTCCGATCTGCACCGGCGGGTCCTGTGCGGGGATCGCGCGATCTGCCGCGAAATAGCTAAATTTCGTCCTATTGGGAGGCAGTGCCCTATCAAGAAAGGAGATTAACGCTTGGCCCACTGGATCTCCCGAGATTATTTGGCCGGTTCTCGGATCGATGGTCAGATCAAGCCTGCAAAGTTGGCCTCCAGAAGCGACGGCAGAGACGAAACCGCGAAGCTGCTCTACCTGAGCCGCAAGTACTTGTTGACTCCCTGGCTTCGAAAAGAAGGAAATTGACTCGGCGGGGTTGGCGAAATTCCTCCCCAAGCCGGCAAATACCATCTGCGCTGCAACTTGATTCAATGACTCATCTCTTAGAAGAAACGCAACTTCGTCGTCAGCCAGCGCGAAGGAGCACTTAATAGCGAGTATTTTCAGGGGATCTGACGCAATCGCGTCATAAATCAGTTTTTGCGGATTATGCGGAGAAGACGCTCCCAGTCCAAAAAGGACCTGATTGGATTCGTTCTGCGTTCGCGGTGCGAGGAGGCCTTTGGCAAGCCGGATCGCTTCCAAGAGGGTGGTTTTTCCGACTGCGTTCGGCCCGACGACAACATTCACGCGGCTATCGAAGTCAATTGAAATTTCTTCCAAGGCCCTAAAATTTTTCACCGCAAGGTTCTTTAGCTTCATGAGGCACCCCAATAGGATCCGCAGCGCTTGCGAATGCAATCCTAAACCATGTTCGCTGGCGCATGGGTCACCGAGAAGAGCAGAGTCGGAAGGCGGTCTGCGTGGGGGGATGGTGCAGAGACGACCGCTGTCGACGATAGGCTTGATCGCGGCTTCGCCGCGGACTTGATTTCTCGAAAAATGGGGACGGTTTGTGGCCCGGCTGAAGCCGTGCCCTTGTTACGAAGCGAGGAACAAATGCGGGTCCTTCGACTGCGTGGGCCGCGCCACCCAGAGGGTCCCCGGCGGCCCACTTCGCTCAGGATGACATGCGATTTTTGTTGCTCAAGATGACATCCAATTTTCGTTGCTCAGGATGATTGAAAAGCAGAAGACAGCGATCAGTGGTCAGTTCCCACCCTTTCCGCGATGAAACTGCGGAAAGGATGGGGCACGGAACCTCTGACGATGGGGCAACGAGTCTCTGCGGCCGCGCACGATTATTTGAGGTCCGCCGGCAGGTTGCAATCGCTGGGAGGGAGTTTCGAGGCGTCGTGTCCCGAGACTTGCCAGTTACTCGGAGATTACCTGAATCAAGGACCGCTCGTAGCCCAATGAACCCTCAGATTATGAAATGGCGTATCATTATCAACTAAGTCAACGTTCAAATCGTTCGTGATCCATCTGAAGTTGATTTGCAGGCGAAAAGGTTGTTCGCTAAAGAATCTAGCCGGATGTGCCGATTACCGCGCGCGGCGCCCCATAAGGCAATTGCGTTCGCTCTTGCCCTGCTGACGCTGACAGGTGGGTTGCTGCGCGCACAAGAATACAGTTTCCATAACTATGGAGTCGCGGAGGGCCTGAACAACCTTGCGATTCGGCGAATCTACCAGGACCGCGTCGGCTTCGTATGGGTGAGCACGGAAGACGGGATTTACCGATACGACGGGGACCGCTTCGAGGCTTTCGCAGCGGAACAGGGAATTCCGTCAAATTCGGGCGTGGCGTTTGGCGATGCGCCCGATGGGTCCCTTCTTGCCGGTGGAAGCATTGGACTCTACCGTTTTTCAGGCAATCGCTTTGAAAAGCTTCCAACCGATTTCACCACAATCGCCTGGACCCAGGGCATCCAATCGGATGGGAAAGGCCACACCTTTCTTGGCACCGACACCGGGCTTGTAGAACTCTATTCCCAACCTGGGCAGGATCAATTTGCCATGCGGAGGTTTCCTCAGCCCGCCGGAACATCCGGTCTGGGCGCCTTTGGGATATTGGTGGATGGCGACGTGCTCTGGTATGGCTGCGGACAGCAGTTGTGCCGCATGGACGCCCATGGTACTCAGGTTTTTGGACGAGAAAGCGGACTTCCGGAACGGGAGATGCAGGCCATCCAGAAAGACGGCTCTGGAAATCTCTGGGTGCGAGCGCGAAATTTGGGCGTTTTTGAATGGGCCGCCGGCAAGGCCAAATTCCAGAGGCCAAAATTGCCCTTTCCACCCGAAAACATAGGTGGAGTCCCCACAGTCGATAGCGATGGACGGATTCTGCTTACAACTCCTGTCGGGTTGCTCATTGGCGACAAAAAGGGATGGCAGATGGTCGACCGATCCGTCGGGCTTCGCGGGACAGTCTACTCAGCCTTCGAGGACAGACAGCATTCCCTATGGATTGGCTTGGCGGGCCGTGGGCTGGCGCAGTGGCTTGGGTACGGGGAATGGGAAGGCTACTCGACCGAGAGCGGGCTGGCCAGCGATCTTGTGTACGAAATCCTCCCGCAGGACGATGGGGCGCTCCTGGTGGGCACGGAAGCGGGCTTGTTTCGCGGAGAGCGGCGATCAATTGGCATGTCGTTTAGAAGTGTTGCGGGACTAAGTGGTTTTCCTGTACACAGCGTTCGCAGGTCCCCCAATGGCGACACTTGGATAGGCACTGAGACACGAGGCGCGGCCCGCATCGATGCGCAAACCGGCAAGGCAGAGTGGTTTGGCGAGAGGCAGGGTCTTCAAGGCAAAGCGGCATATACCTTGCGCTTCGACCGCGAGCAGCGGCTCTGGGCAGCCACCGAAGCAGGCCTCTTTCTGGCCATGCCTCCGTACAAAAAATTCTCGCACATCACCGATCTGCCATCGACCCGGATCTGGGCGGTTACCGAAGGCTCGGATGGCACGATTTGGGCCGGGGGCGTCGGCGGGCTCTATGAATTTTCAGCAGGCAAATGGAAGAACTTGACGCGCGCCAACGGGCTGAGCAACACGGAGGTGGTTTCGCTCGGTGCGGGGCCGAATGGCGTCGTGTGGGTCGGCTACAGGTTTGGAGGCGGCATTGATCGAGTGCGTGCGCAAGCTGATGGTGTGGCAATCGAAAAGGGCGTTCAGAGGCGTGGCAGCGACGGACTTGTTTACTTCCTTGACTTTGACCATATGGGGCGGTTGTGGGCCGGCACCGAGCATGGCGTAGACGTCTGGGATGGCTCCCGCTGGAGCCACTACGACATGAACGACGGCCTGATCTGGGACGACTGCAACCTGAATGCATTCGCCGAAGAGTCCGACGGAACTGTTTGGCTTGGGACCAGCGGCGGACTATCGCGTTTCAAGCCGCTCCGGCGTGCACCTTCCAATGCTCCGCTCACGGTTGTTTTCACCGGGCTTTTGAATGGACAGACAGATGTGTCGGAACTCCACAATCCATCCTTTGGCAGCCGTGCAAGCTCTCTCATCGCCAGGTATTCCGCGCTCAATGCATCCAGTCAGAACGAAGTTGTCTTCCGCTACCGGTTGGGTGGCGCCAATTCAAACTGGATAGAAACGACGCAAAGAGAACTGCAATTTGCCAATCTGGCGCCAGGAGAATACCTGCTGGAGGTCGATGCACGTGATAGCGATGGGGTATGGAGCGGGCACAGCGCGAAATTCGCATTCAGGATTTTGACTCCGTGGTATTTGACGTGGTGGTTTATCTGCATTTGTGTACTGATGGTTCTATCTGTGGCGGCGGGAGTGCTCATTCTTCGCTTTCTGGGCGCGCAAAGAAGAGAAAGCGAGCTAAGGCAGGAGATCGCGAAGAAGACAGCGGATCTGAAGAGTGCCAATGAAAAACTGTCAATCCTTTCGTCTACCGATCCGCTGACCGGACTAGCGAACAAGCGAGTGTATGACCAATCTCTCGGTTGGGAATGCGCCCGCGTACAGAGAATGAATTCGGTAGGATCGCTTCTGAGTATCGACATCGATCACTTCAAGGCCCTTAACGATACACAAGGCCACTTGAAAGGCGACGAGTGCCTGGTGGCAGTGGGGGCCGAGCTGACCCGGCTGTGCAGGCGCAAACTGGACCTGGCCGCGCGTTGCGGCGGCGAGGAGTTCGCCATGATTCTTCCTTTGACCAAGTCCGCCGCCGCCGAGCACATTGCGGAGTCTTTACGGCAGGCAATCGCCGCTCTCAAAATCCCCCATCCCGCATCGCCGGTCGCTCCGTACCTCACGGTAAGCGTGGGCGTGGCAACGGCGACACCGGAATGGTGTTGCACCCGCGAAACCCTGTTAGCTGCCGCCGACCGGGCGCTCTATGCGGCAAAAAACGGTGGACGGAATCGAGTGTGTGTGGCCCAGCAGGAAATCGTTGGGGAGGAGACCGCAGGTCCTTCGAACCTCGGGCGGGCTTGACATTGAGCGTGTCCGTCAATTGGCTAAATGGCATCCGTTGATTTCATTCGTACGAGTCGAGCATCCGCGGTTGCGTTTGTTTTGCTTTTCGCTCGACCGCAGTCGAACCCGGGACACGCTCAGGAGGGCATTCGATTTATGTTGCTCGGGAAGAGCAGCGATGCGGGGCTGAAGCCCGACATCATCTTGGGCGTCGGTTGCGGCGCGAGTGAACTCGCGCCCTGATACAAAGCTCATCGGAGTGGAATCCCATCCTTTCCGCGATGAAGCTGCGGAAAGGATGGGGCAAGGTGCCTCTGCGGCCGCGCACGATTATTTGAGGTCGTCGGGCAGGTCGAAATCGCTGAGAGAGAGTTTGGAGGCGTCGCGCTTCCTTTGGTCGTCCCAGGGCCCGGGCAACTCGGGCTCGGAGCAGATGCTCGTTACCCAGGGTTGCGGGCCGTGCTTCTGCTTGATTTCGGGCGGCTCTTTGTCCGCGCCGGTGATCCCGACAAGGAGACGCGTGCCGGTCATGTTGCCGGCGACGGCCTTGTCGACGAGGGCCTGGGCGATTTCGTCAAAATGCTCGCCGACCTTATCGTTGATGGACTTGCGGAGAAGGATTCCGCCGCTGCCGGCGGGGGCTTGGGACTCCTTGGTCTTACGGCTTTTGCGGCCACGCTTGGCGCCGGGTTCTTTGGGCGCGCTTCCGGTCTTTGGTGGGTTGTGTTTCTTTTTCAGCTCCTTCATTCGGGTCACCTTCTGCTCAATGATGGCGGTTCGATGTATTAAGGGTAGCCGGAAGTGGGGGTGTTTTCTGCAAGTAGAAGGCGTTGAGGGGATGAGGGTTAGGAGAAAGATGGCTTGACGAAGGCAGGGACCAAGAGACTGAGGGACCAGGGACTAGAGCGAGTGTGAGTGTGGGTGTGCGAGTGTGGGGGCGGCCGCTGGCTTGCTAGGTCGCTGACTGGCTGACTGGCTGTTCTTGCGGAGCCTGCAGGAACTCCAACGCGCGGATGAGGTAGGACTTCATGTCCTTGCGGTGGACGACGGCGTCGAGGAAGCCCTTTTCGAGCAGGAATTCGGCGCGCTGGAAGCCTTCAGGGAGTTTTTGGCGGATGGTTTGCTCGATGACGCGGGGGCCGGCGAAACCGATGAGCGCGCCGGGCTCGGCAATGTTGAGGTCGCCCAGCATTGCGAAGCTGGCGGTGACGCCGCCGGTGGTGGGGTCGGTGAGCACGGAGATGAAGGGGACGCGGGCGTCGTCGAGTTGCGCGAGGGTAGTGGCGATCTTGGCCATCTGCATGAGGCTGACGACGCCTTCCATCATGCGCGCTCCGCCGGACGCTGCAACGATGATGAGCGGCTTGCGCGTGAGGCGGGCGCGATCGACGGCGCGGGCAATGGTTTCGCCCACGACGGCGCCCATGGAACCGCCGATGAAGCCGTATTCCATGACGCTGAGAATAACCTCATGTTGCCCCATGCGGCCGAGGGCGTTGAGGATGGCGTCGTCGAGGCCGGTAGCCTCGCGCGCCTTGCGCAGACGCTGCTTGTAGGGCCTTACGTCGACAAAACTCAGCGGATCGGTGGAGCGCAGGCCGGTATCGACGAGTTCGTAACCGGGCTCAAGCAGCAGATTGATGCGAGCTCGCGCGTCGAGCTTGAAGTGGAACTGGCATTTGGGGCAGACCATCAGGTTGGCTTCGAGTTCGGCTTTGTAGAGAGCCTGGCGGCAGCCGGGGCATTTGACCCACAGGCCTTCGGTGCGCACGTTCTTTGCGCCTGTGTCGGGACCGTTCTCGCCGGCCGAACCGTTCTCCGGAGCGGGAAAGTCGGCGTTCTCGCGCTTGAACCACGTCATACCGAATGCAATTGTAAATGGATGGGGCGTGCGTCGTGGTTCGTGAGTCGTGGACCGTGGATCGGATTGGTGGCCGGGATTGGCTTTGGCGTTGGGGGATGATATCGCTAGTAGTAAGGCGCGCGCATAGGCCTGGCGTTCGGAATCCCGTTCAGGAAGGGAGCCGTTGCTTGATTGAGATTTCGCGAACTGTGGTTTCCATGAGCACGGCGGGGCTGATGGTGCTGGCGGCTGGAGTGATTGCCAGCGGCGCGAAGTTGACGGCGGGAACGTGGACCGGGCGGGCGATTGCACTGGGACGCGTGTTTGTGGCGACTCCGCTAGCGGCGTTCGGCGCGCTGCACCTGGCCGCGGCAAAGGGACTGATGGATATGGTTCCCACGTACATGCCGTGGCCTCTGTTCTGGGTTTACCTGGTGGGTTTCGCGCTGATTGCTACGGCGCTGAGCTTGATCTTCGACCGCCTGGTGCTGTGGTCGGGGTTGCTGGCTGGAGGCATGTTCCTGGCGTTTGTCGCGATGATGGACCTGCCGGGCGTGATCACCGCGCAGCACGATCGCTTTGCCTTTGCGCTGCTGGCGCGAGAGACCACATTCGGTTGCGCGCTGCTGGCACTGGCCGGCAGCGTTGCACCGCAAGGGTCAAACTGGGCGAGGCTGGTGAGACTATGCCGCATCGTGTTCGCGGTGATTGCGATCTTTTACGGGGTCGAGCATTTTCTGCATCCGGAGTTCCTGCCCGGCGTGCCGCTTGAGAAGCTGACGCCGGCGTGGGTTCCTGTGCCGCGCGTGTGGGGCTACGCGGTGGGTGCGGTGCTGCTGGTGAGTGGCGCGATGATGCTGCTCAACCGCCAGGCGAGCGTCGCGGCGGCGTGGCTCGGCATCGTGCTGGCTGCCACGGTGGCAATCCTCTACGTGCCAATGCTGTGGCCGGCGCATGGGACTGACCAGATCGTAGAGGCGATTGACTACATCGGAGACACGCTGCTGTACGCGGGAACGGCGCTGATTGTTGCCGAGGCGCTGCGGCGGAGGGAAATCGAGAGTGGTGGGCGCGCGTCTGTCAGTGAAGTGGATTAGGCAGAGACGGCGCGCTCTGCTCCGGGGCCACTATTTTCC
>Ga0074046_10005554_pt1 | contig 10060 bp, 6 predicted proteins | sample BogForMeECP23OM3_FD_94441 | JGI IMG/M metagenome (GOLD analysis project Ga0074046, IMG submission 94441) | Bog forest soil microbial communities from Calvert Island, British Columbia, Canada - Bog Forest MetaG ECP23OM3 | ecosystem: Environmental > Terrestrial > Soil > Wetlands ...
AGCGCGCCGCCCGAATTGCCAGGGTTCAGCGCGGCGTCCGTTTGGATGATGTCCTCGATCAGCCGGCCGGTGGTCGCGCGCAAGGTGCGGCGCAGCGCGCTGACTACGCCGGTCGTCACCGTCGCTTGCAAGCCGAACGGATTGCCCATGGCCACGACGAGCTGGCCCACGCGCAAGCTGTCGGAGTCGCCAAGTTCAACCGCCGTCAGCCGGCCGCTGTGCAGCCGCACGAGTGCTGTGTCGGTGTCGGCGTCGCCGCCAACCACCTCGGCGGGTGCGATGCTGCCGTCCGCCAGCAGCACCTCGATCGCGCCTGCGCCCTGAATGACGTGATTGTTAGTCAGCACGTAGCCGTCCGGCGTGATCACAAACCCCGAGCCCGCGCCGCCCATCATGCGGGGATCGCCCTGCGGCGCACCGGGCTTTGCCTTGCGCTGGATGCCCACCATCGCCGCGGCGACGCTGTCGACGACCCCGGTGACGATGGCGGAATAGGCGTCGAGCGCTTCCTGCTCGCGCGCATCCGCGCCGCCCGCCTGCGCGCTGGTGCCGTTCGAGCCAAAACTAATGGGAATGATATTCATGGTGCGTTCCGTAGTGGCAAGTAGCCGCTCAATGCCGTCAAATTGGTTAACGGCGGCGAAATTTCAATTCCCGTACCAAAGCCGCTTAGCCGCCCTATATTAAGCTTAACCGCCCTATATTAAATAGAAATCATTAGGCGGAAATCTCGAAAGGAACTGCTCATGCCCCTAATCAAGCACGCCGCGCTGGCCTTCCTTTTGGTTCTCATTCCAAATACGCCCCTCTGGGCCGCGGAAGGGGCCGAGGATACTGGGCTTCATATAGAAGTCCCCGTCCCGCTCAAACCATCGAAGGTGCTGTTCAACATGGACCATCTCGCCTTCGCTGGCGATCAGCCCATCGGCCTGGCCCAGATGAGAATAATGGCGGAGCGCTATAAGGCCGCAAAGGTCCCCGTTCAGATCGTCGCGGTCTTTCACGGCCCAGCGGGCTATATGGTGCTGAGCGATGCGGCTTATGACAAGGCGCGCAAATCCGGAAAAGGCAATCCGCTCAAAGATCAAATCAAGGCGCTTCAAGAGGGAGGCGTTGAGTTCGAGCTGTGCGTGAATACGGCCAAGAACAATGGCTGGGTGAACGCCGATTTGCTTCCAGGCGTCAAGGTTAACGGCGGAGCCATCCTGCGCATCGTCGAGCTTGTGCAGGACGGCTACGTCGAGGTGCAGCCATAGCTTCGTTACGCGCCGGGCAGGCTCGTTAGATAAGAGCCTATTCACTGTAACCTGCCCTTGACGGAATAAGATTAAGAGCCATTACATGTAATGCCAGTTGGCCGGATGGCCGCTGCTTGGAACGCGCGCGCTGTGGCCGGTTCCGGTTGAAGCGCACGTCTCAAGTGGAGGAAAGTCCGGGCTCCACGGAAACACGGCGCCGGATAATTTCCGGCGGGGGCGACCCACAGAAAGCAAACCGCCCGCGCTTCGCGCGGGTAAGGGGAAAGGGTGCGGTAAGAGCGCACTGCAGCACTGGCAACAGCGCTAGCCCCTTGAGCTGCATTTTTGCCTAATGGATGCCCATGAAAAAAGCCGCCGAACTGCTCATGCCAGCGGGATCGCTGGAAAAGCTGAAAGTCGCCATCCTTTACGGAGCCGACGCTGTCTATATGGGCACGCCCGATCTGTCGTTGCGCACGCGCTCGAATTTTACGCTCGATGAGGTTGCCGAAGGCGTCGCCTTCGCCCACGCCCATGGCAAACGCGCCTATTTGACCCTCAACCTGTTTTCGCATAATCGCGACATCGAGAAATTGCCTGAATATATTGAAACCATACGCAAGGTGAGCCCAGACGGCGTGATCGTCGCCGATCCTGGCGTGTTTAATTTCGTCAAAAAGGCCGCGCCCGAGCTGGAGATTCATATCTCCACGCAGGCGAATGTGTGCTCGTGGCTTTCCGTGCAATTTTGGCAATCGCTGGGCGCAAACCTCGTCGTTCTCGCCCGCGAGGTGTCGTTCGGCGAACTGAGGGAAATCCGCGCCAAATGCCCCGGCATCAAGCTTGAGGCCTTCATTCACGGTGCGATGTGCATGACCTATTCGGGACGCTGCCTGCTCTCGAACTATATGGCCGAACGCGGCGCCAACCAAGGCAACTGCGCAAATTCCTGCCGCTGGAACTATAAAATCAAAGTCCGCCTGAAAGACGGCACGCTGAAAGACCTTGAGTTAAACGAGCAAACAAAGGAGCTGCTCGATTTCTTTCTTGAAGAAGAGCAGCGGCCCGGCGAATTGATGCCCTTGGAAGAGGACGATCGCGGTTCCTACATCCTGAATGCCAAGGATTTATGCCTGATGCCGCGGCTCAACGATTATCTGGCGCTGGGCGTCGACTCCTTGAAAGTGGAAGGACGCAACCGCAGCGCCTATTACGTGGCCGTGACGGCGCACGCCTACCGCATGGCCATCGACGATTGGCGCAAAGACCCGGAAAATTGGCGGCCCGATGCTTACATGCGCGAGCTTGGCACAATCCCGAACCGCGGCTATTCGCTGGCATTTCACGAGGGGCAGCTCAGCCACCACGCGCATAATTTCGAAGACACGCACACGCTGTCCCCCTGGGAATATGCGGGCATAATTGCCGGTGTCACCGAAGATGCCTTTTTGCTCGCTGTGAAAAACCGCCTGGAAATGGGCGATGTTCTGGAATTCGTTCCCCCCGCATCGCGCGCGCCCCTCTTGCTGCGCATTTACGAATTCGAGGATATCCGCCAGGGACGCACAACAACGGTGGAGGGCATTAACGCCGGGCCGCAGCCCGTGATCCGCATTCCTTTCGCGTGGTTCCACGAGGAGGAAAATCTGGAGCGGTTGCGCAACGATTTTCCGGTGCACACGGTTGTGCGCAAGGAGCGGGCGCTCAGCAAAGATGCCTGGGAACGGCTGAGGCTCGACCGCATCGCGCAAGCCGCCGAACTCGGCAAAGACGTGGAAAGCGAGTACCAGGAAAAGCGCCAAGGCCTCATCGAGGCTCTTGCATCGCAATATGAAGGCGTGACTTTCCGCACCCCGCGCTTGGGCGTCGAAGGCTGTTGCGGGCGCGGCTGCAACGGCTGCCAGCATTTCTGGAACGATCCGCGCTATGCCCGCGCCCGCGAGCTTCTCAAATCCAAAAAACAGGGGACGCTGCTTTCGGATGAAGAAGCCCGGCAAGCGAAGGATGTTGCGACGGAGCCGGCTGTCTAAGGAGGTTCGGGCCCTTCCCGTCCAAAGCCCTTGACGGAATGAAACGAAACGCCATTACATATCGAGCCAGTTGGCCGGATGGCCGCTGCTTGGGGGGCGCGCTGTGGCCGTTCGCGGTTGAAGCGCTCTCCAAGTGGAGGAAAGTCCGGGCTCCACGGAAACACGGCGCCGGATAACGTCCGGCGGGGGCGACCCCAGGGACAGTGCCACAGAAAGCAAACCGCTTTCCAGAACCTAAAGCAGCGCATGGCGGGCCAGATGGCCTCAAGTAGCGCAAGGCGCGGTAGGCCCACTGAGAGAGTAAGGGTGAAAGGGTGCGGTAAGAGCGCACCGCGCGGCTGGCAACAGGCGCGGCAAGGTAAACCCCGCCGGGAGCAAAACCGAATAGGGACGGCACTGAGGCGCGCCCCCGCGCGCTTCGAAATGCGTTTCCGCATCGCCGTCCGGGTTGGTTGCTAGAGGCGCCTGGCGACAGGCGTCCCAGATGAATGGCCATCGCGGCGGAGCGATCCGCCGGCACAGAACCCGGCTTACAGGCCAACTGGCATTTCTCTCTTCCGGGCTAAACCTCGATCTCCGCATCGGGGTCGCCAGCGGCGAGCGCGCTCATCCAGGCGAGGCAAAGGTCGCGAGAAAGATAGCGGCCATACTTGGCCTTCTCCTGCCGCTCGACAATCGGAAAGGTGGAATAGATATAGCGAACGTCGTCGCGATCTGTGACGCCGTAAAGATGGAAATAGACCGCGTCGAGTTTCGCGCGTAAGCGAAGGCGGCGATCCTCGTCCCATTTGAAGGGCGGCTTGACCTGGCCTTCGCTATCGACGTATCCCATATCGCGCGCGAACGGCGCCATGTCATGCGCTGTGTAGGAGAGTTCGAGCACGGCTTCCTTGATGATTTCGGCCGCCGCTTTCGTCCCAAAGCTCATTTCATTGTAACTTTCCGGCAAAATAACCGGAAGCTGCTCCAATATGAACCAACTAATATGATTGCTTAATATCTTCGTTCTGGCGACGTAATCGAGGACGATGCAATTGAGATTTGCACATAAGAGCGCCTGAGCCTCTGCTTTTTTATCCGGCTCTTCGATTTGCATCTTAATAAATGGGAGCGTATGCCCGGCGGCATAGGGCGGAATGATGCAGCAAATTACGGATCTCGCATTTGTGGTTGCCGTAATGTCTTTGACCACTATTTCATGACTTAACTCCGCAGATGGCAGGACAAAATAGCGCGGAGTAGGGCTAAAGCTGGGATCCTTGTATTGCTCAAGTGTTGTTGCAGCGCCCTGGCCAGGCCGGTAAAGATTCTTCTGAACGGTTGTTATACCGGAAGCTCGATGATCGAAAGCTTGGACCATCTTTCCTTCGTAAAGAGGCACCCAGGTTCCCGCCCGGCTTTTCCAAACATTTCCCTCTACCGGATACGCTCCTTCCTGCTCCTCCAGTTGCGCGCGAGTGCGGAAAAGCTGCGAGTCGTTCGCCATATCGAACATTCTAATATATTTGACGGGCCAGCATTTGACTTCCCGGCCGGAGGAGCGATTAACCAAGGTGGGCATGCGCCCATGTAGTGCCGTCACTAGCGACTTATCCTTGCTATTCCGATAAACCGGCGCGGTCTTCGTATTTGGGTTGATTTTCTCCAAGTCTTCAACGGCGAGTGTGAAGCCAAAGCCCTCCTGCCGGATTTGAGCGACATCTCGAACGAAAGTGGCAAACCGTGATTCTTTGAAGGCGCGGTTCGGCGACAAGACAACGGCGCTGAATTTGAAGCGATAATATACATCTGGAAAGAAAAGCGTTGCATCCTCACGCTTATTGAAGAAATCGTAGACACATTTTATGGAGCGTTTGCTCAACTTCTCAAAAAAGAACTTTTGGGATGCGACCTCAGTCGCGATGCCGGAAGGAACCAACAAGCCAACGATTCCGTCTGGCTTGCATAGCTGCGTGGCACGCTCCACAAAAAGTGAATTAAGGTTCGTATCGCCTCCGGAAAGAAGCGGATAGTCACCGCAGGAACGGGCAATACTGGCGCTGGTTTGAGCGCGGCCGGCAGCCTTTTCATATTGCGCTGCAAGCGGATCGCCTGACGCTTGCAGCTTGGCTATCATCGCGCTTCGATCCGCCGCATGTTGCGCACGGGCGATTTCCGGGCGGCGGGCGGCAAACCATTCCACTTGCTGCAGCTTCATGCGATCCCACGGCGGATTGCCGATCACGGCATCGAACCCGCCGTGCAAGCCGTCCGCTTCCCAATCGGTCCACACGCCGGGATAGGCGACCTGCCAATTCAAAAAACGCTCCTCCGCCAGGAACACGCGGATCTTGGCGAGCAGCGCGACGAATCTTTCCGCTTCCGCTCGAACGGCGGGGGTCGGATACTTTCTTTCCAGCGGATCGAGTTGCCCTGTTACGACCAGCACGGGATCGCCATAGACGCCGCTGTAAAACGGCGGAATGAGTTTGCGCTCGCTTTCGTCCAGATCCATCCAATCGACGGCGTTGAAAAGGTCGAGCATCGCTTGCAGCGGGCGCGTCTGGCTGACGACGCCGCCAAATATATCCGCCGACAAATGCGCCTCGGCGATCTCGGCGTCGGTCAGCCCCTCGATGGTTTTCATCGGGGCGGCTGCTTTCAAGGCCTCCTTGATGTGCTCATGCAAAAAGAGTGGCGCGCGTTCGACGCCCTTTTTGACCCAAAGACCGAACAGGCTGTCGCCGCAGCGCAAATGGTGATCGAGGAAGCTCAATGGCGCGCCGACCGTGAAGGTATGCAGCCACAAAGCGACCTTCGCCAGCTCCACGGCCATGGGGTTTTTGTCCACTCCATAAACGCAGCGCTTGAGGATCATGCGCCGGATGATATGGCGGTCGTCGAGCTGTTCGGGATTAGCGGCCCAGCCACGCTCCTCCGCATTGCCCATGATCGTGCGGCGGATTGTTTCGATGCGAGTCGCGAGCGGCGACGTATAGCTTCCCCAGGTGACGATCTCCTCCGCTTCCGCCATCGCGGCGATGACTTGCACCGCCAGATAATCCACAAGCGCGACGAGGAAGTGACCCGAGCCCATGGCGGGATCGCAGATTTTGAGATCCAGCAGCTTCTCCGCCGGGTCGAAGTTTTTGAGAAGGCTAAGCCGCCAGCCCTCCTCTTTCGGGCTGACTTCCAGCTCCGCCGCCTTCGCCTGAAACGCCGCCTTCCGGTCGGTGATTAAGGGCTCAAGAGTTTCGCGGATGATAAGATCGACGAGGTCGTCGGGCGTGTAGTAGCTGCCCGTTCTCTTGCGTGCGAATATGTTTGGCCGGATGCCGATGACGTTTTCTTCGCGGATAACTTCGTATTCCAGAAGGCGCTCGTAGATCGATCCCAATTGCTGCACGCTGAGGTCGCGATAATTGATGTAGCGCCGCTCGCCATCGGGCATGACGTGATAGGAAAGACTATCGATCGCATCCGCCATGACGCCGTCGGGCAGTCTCACCTTGCCAAGGAGCGGGGTGCGGGCGCTGTCGAAAAGCCCGCCATTATAAGGCGGCAAGCCAATCGAGCCGTCGCCCTGATCGATGGCCGTGCAAAGGTCCGCTAACGCGGACCAATAGCGCGCGGCCGAAGCCGAAAAGCCCTCGCCCCGCCGTTTCCGGTCTCCGATCTCGCCCCGCACCTTGTCGCGCAGGCCGTAGTTTTTGTAGCGGCCGTCCCGGACGGGCAGGAGATCGCGGTCCTCCGCGTAGAAGATGAAAAGCAGGCGATAAAGCAGAATAAGCGCGGCCTCGCGGACCTCTTGCAACGGGGCCTTCGGCGCAGCATCCGCAATGGCCCTGGCAAGGTTGGGGAAGACGCCCTGAAAGACCTTTTCCGAAAGATCGGCGGCGACGCGCTCCTCGTAAAAGCGTCCCTCCTCGCGCGCCCGCTGATGGAATGTCCTGGGGTCGCTTGCTGTGCCGAGGAAGGCATCCTTACGGAAAACGAGCACAAACACCCGCAGCCAGTGACGCCGCTCTTCCTCCGAAAGGGCGAACAAGTCCTCTTGCGCATCGCCTGCATTCAATAGGGCTGGCAGATCGGCCTCGAAGAACTCTTCGGCGACCGAGCGAGTGCCTTGATAATAGAGCCGCCAGCGCACACCGTTCGTCAGAATGCCCCAGCGCAGCTTGCCGGTGGTCAAATCCTCCACGCGGCGAAGATAACGCAGCATCTGAGTGGATGGGGCGATGTCCTCGCCTTTGCGGCCCGAGCGCCGGTCCAAAGGCCGCTTCCAGCGCTTCGACTCGACAATCGCAAGACCGTGCTCGTAACGGCGCCATTCCTCGCGGAGTTTGTTGGCCTTCGCCTTCGCCGCCGCATCCTGAAACAAAATCCCGTCGGGGACGTCATCGCGCCCGTGAGGCGCGAGGTTTTGCTGGGTAAGCGACGCGGTCCAGTTCAGCGCATCCAAGACAGGCCAAATCAGATCGTTTTCGGTTTGGGCCTCGTTCGGGGACTGGGCCGACGGAAACCGGTCGAAAATGCCGCGAAGCGTGGCCGCTAGCGAGTCGAGATCGCCGTCTTCGAGATCGCGCCATTCCTGGGATTGCGCGATCGAAGTTGTCAAATATCCGGTCGTGAAGAGACTGCCTTGGAAAGCGTTCTGCATCTTCTGCCGTCTATAGCTTGCAATCCGCATCCGAGCGGTGTTTGCGATTCAGGTCAACCTTAGGCTCAGACTTTCCCCCACTGAAGCGGGCGAAGTTGAAATTTCGAATCTCAACTTGGCGTCGCCGTCCGGATTGGTTGTGTAGATTCCGCTATTTTCGTAGCGCCGCGCCGTGGCGTCAGTTGGACAGCGGGCGGACTCCCTGCATCTTTCCATCAGTTCACGTTTTCCTCCTCCCGCGCCTTCATGCTGAGCCGCCGCACGCGCTCCATGAACGCCCAAGAAGCGAAAATCGTGATGGGCAGCGCCAGCGCCGCCATCATGTCCGCGGTCATAGTCTTCGGCAGCCATCCGGCGTCCTTCAAGCCCTTGGCGAGATAGACCGTCAGGCCCGAGAGATAATAGGCCAGCGCCGCGATGGAGATGCCTTGAACGATGCCCTGCAGGCGCATTTGCAGCCGTGCGCGGCGGTTCATGTCTTGGAGCAGGTCGCGGTTTTGCTGTTCCAGCTCGAACGTGATGCCGGTGCGCATGAGATCGATGGCGCGCTCGACCTGATTGGACAGGCGCGCTTGACGCGTCTCGACCGCGTTGCAGGTCTCGATGGCGGGATCGAGCCTCGCGCTGAAAAAGGCGGAGATGGTGGTGTAGTGACCCTCTTTGGCCTCCCGAATGAGATCGAGACGGTTTTTGACGATTGCGTGGTACGCGCGGCTGGCGCCGAAGCGGAACGCGGTGCGCGTCGATAGCGCTTCGCTCGACGCCAGAAGATCGCTCAGGCGTGTGAGCAAGTCCTGGCTGGTGCGCGTGGCGCCGGTCTGGCTGAGCGCTTGATTGATCTCAGAAATTTCGCGCTCCATGCGGGCGAGTTCAGGGCTTGCGCGCCGCGCTTCCGGAAGTCCGAGCAGCGCCATGGTGCGGTAGGTTTCGATCTCCAGGACGCGCTGCACGAGCCGGCCGGCCCGGAGCGCACCGATCTTGTCCGTTTCGATGAGTAGGCGTGTGAATTTGTGCGGCCCGGCGGCGAAGTCGGTCACTATGTGAGCGGCGCCTTTCGCCGCGCCAACGATGCACAGGCTCTGCGGATCGAACAGCGCCGCGAGAGTCTCGAGCGGATGACCGCTCTCGATCAGCGCCAGATGCGCCGCCACCACGAGACGGCCCGGCGCCCGGAACGCGATTTCCCCTTCGCCGATAGGATCGGGATGGGCGAAGGGCTCCGCGGCACCCGATGACGTAGACCATGTGTAGGTCGTGAACTCGGTATGCTGCTCCCAGCGCAATTCCCAGTCACCCAGAGCGAAGCGGTGGAATTTGGCATCCTCGGGGAGCTGAGCGGCGCCGTTCGCCTCGCTGAGAGCGGCGACAGCCAGGCGGTCGGCGCGCGCCTCTTCGTCGTTGGTCGCAAAGGCGAAATGATAGAGGCGCCGCGGCACCTCGACGGGCAGGAAAGGGCGCGCGTGAAGTTCGGCGAGAATGGCAGGGCGCGCTTCGTGCTCGCTCATGCCGGGCTGCCCGTTTGCCGCGTTGTGCCCGGCGTCCCGGCCCTGCGTCATGTCTCTTCCCCCTCATCCGGCAAGGTTTCGCCCCGTCAACAACATCGTTTGCCGGCTCTTGTCGAGGGGCAAATGAACGGCTGGGTTGCCCTCTTCGCGCGGAAACTGCTGGCGATGCACAAGGATTGCAAGGCGTGTGTAAAGCGAATACATTAGCGTAAAGCGATTATGGAAAACCCGCGTAATGCATAAAGTGTCCAAAATCTCAAGCAAAGGGCAGATTACTTTACCGAAATCCGTGCGCGAACGGCTTGGGTCCGAGTTTGTGCGCCTGATTAGCGACGACGAAGGCGTGCGGATCGAGCCGGTGCGCGACGTTGCCGGCAGCCTGAAGCGATACGCGAAATCTTATGTGACGATCGAAGAGGCGCGCGAGGGCGCAGGCCGCGCGGCGGCGAGCGATGACAATCCACGTTATTGATACCAACATCGTGCTGCGGTTTCTCCTGGCCGATCACGAGGAGCATTTCGAGCGCGCCAAGCAGCTCATGTCCGGGGTGCAGGCCGGAAAGCGAAAAGCCTATTTGGCTGAGAGTGTGCTGGCCGAATGTATTTTCGTTCTGACCAAGTTTTACAAGGTGCCGAAGGCGGAGGCGG
>Ga0074046_10005555_pt1 | contig 10058 bp, 8 predicted proteins | sample BogForMeECP23OM3_FD_94441 | JGI IMG/M metagenome (GOLD analysis project Ga0074046, IMG submission 94441) | Bog forest soil microbial communities from Calvert Island, British Columbia, Canada - Bog Forest MetaG ECP23OM3 | ecosystem: Environmental > Terrestrial > Soil > Wetlands ...
CCTTGCGGTAGAGCTTCCTCTGCAGTGTCCTGATGCTTTCCGGGGTTGTTAGCATTTCTGCAATCCCCTCATCCTCCACTCTTTGGTTGCGTGAACAAAGCAGGGTCCCTTCCCTCGGACAGGGTTATGTTGTCCCACGCCCTCAAACGGTACTATGGACCCCTCCGACTCCCGGTACGGCCCGCTGCGATTTCGTTTCCTTATACGCACCGGTTGATGTTCCTCAACACCACCGTATCGGGTCTCCAGCACTGGACTGCCTGTCTTCCGCAACATGCCGCCCCTGCTACCCCGGAAGATCACCAGGACCGATTCCGTTGTCTAAACCCTGGTGCTGCGGCCTTCCCCATATGACCAGTGGGTCGGCATCTTCAATCAAGTGACGAGGCTACGTGCAGGTTCACTTGCGTTACGGCCTGCTGCTTTGCCGTTTGGAAACTCACGACCCTCTGTTGCCAGAACGCCGCTTCCGCGTGCTACCGGGGTGTACGGACAATTCCCCGGACGGGACTCTAACCCGCTAGATCAAACAGTTGTTACTGCGTACGGTCAGCCTTTGAAAATGGAAATTGCCCGACAGCAGACGGGGTCGGGCCGCCCAGGCCAAATCAAGTCTCTGTACCTATTAAATAAACCCTCAACAACCCATTTTTAAGGCTTTGGACCCGGATAATAATCAGGGCATTCCATGCATCAAAAAATGAGGTACTGTCAATCCAGGAAAATGGGTTGAAAGCGGCTGTTTCGCCATGGAGGGTTGCTCGATCTGGCGCTATATCAGTTATAGGTAAACCAAATAGAGGAAGCCAGCGATCAGGAATGGTTTCTCACTGTTCGCCGCCTTTATCACTTCATTTTGTGTTTGACAGCACTTCTAAATTTGAAGTATAATTTTCCCGGATTTATTCTGAGGCGTTTTAGCACGATAAGATTTTATACTTAGGTTATTGATAATGATTGCTATTCTTCGTGTCATGGTGGTAGTAAAATCATGCTCAGAGCCTGCCCCGGACCTGATCCGGGGGCCGAACAGCCTCGCGGGGTCGGCAAGAATATCGACGCTCCGCGAGGCGTATACTCAAACTCCGGGCCCTTCGTGCTGAAAGACGGCCTGGCTCTTTGAAAACTGAAGGGTGGATGCCTCTTATCGTGTTCATCTACCCCGCTACGCTCCTTCATCCGTGTCTAAAATCCAGAAACCGTGTCAAATCCTTTCATTTCATGTAATCAGCAGGAGGGATGAATGCCTGGTTGCGGACCTAAACAAAAGACCCCTCCAAAAAGGTCCGGTCCGGGACGAACATCTTTCCAGGGTTCATTATATTAAGCGGATCGAGGGCCTGTTTGATTCTTCGCATGGCGTCGAGCCCGCCCTCCCCTACCTCCAGTTCGATGAACGGGGATTTGGCGATCCCTATGCCATGCTCTCCGGAAATGGTGCCTTCCAGCGCAAGGACTATTCGGAACAGTTCCTCGACCGCTTTTCCCGCCCGCCGCCGCTCGCTTTCATCCTTTCTGTCGAGCATGATATTGGTGTGGATGTTGCCGTCTCCTGCGTGACCAAAGCAGACTATGGTCAGGTCGTATTTTTCGGCCAGGGAACGTATGGACCTGATGAGCTCCGGTATTTTGGTGCGCGGGACTGTAACGTCCTCGTTTATCTTGCCGGGCCTGATCTGCCCCAAAGCCGGGGAAATCGACCTGCGCGCCTGCCAGAGCCGCTCTCTTTCCTCATCGGATCGCGCCGCCTCGGTTCTGTTCGCGCCCGCTTTTTGGCAAATTCGCTCGATTCTGGCAACCTGACCGTCCAGCACGGCGTCGGGTCCGTCCACTTCTATGAGCACAAGCGCCTCGGCTTCAACCGGGAGCCCGATCCGCAGATAATTCTCGACTGCGCAGATCGTCGGCCGGTCCATCAGTTCGATTGTGGATGGAACGATGCGGTCCCTCAATATCTCGCATATTGCGTTTACGGCGCAATCAAGGTTGGAAAATACCGCAGTCAGAGTGCGCACCGATTCCGGCGCAGCAATCAGCCGAACGACTATCTTTGTGAAAATCCCCAGCGTGCCTTCGGAGCCTGCCATAAGACGAGTCAAGTCATAGCCCACGACTCCTTTCATGGTGCGGGTCCCGGTTCGAATGACCTCACCGGTGGGGAGCACCATTTCCAGCCCCAACAGATAGTCCCGTGTCACGCCATATTTCACCGCCTTTGGACCGCCGGCGCACATCGCGACGTTTCCTCCCATCGTAGAAAAAGCAAGGCTTGCCGGGTCAGGCGGATAAAAAAGTCCGTACTTTGCGGCGGCTTTCTGGAAATCTCCGGTGATTACACCAGGCTCGAGTACTGCCGTCATATTGTCGGCGTCGATTTCAAGGATTCTGTTGAGCCGGTTGGTAACGATTACCAGCCCGCCCTGCGGGAGGCAGGCGCCAACCATTCCGGACCCTGACCCCCTCGGGTATACGGGAAAACGATGTTCGTTGGCCAGTTTGACAAGAGCCGATATCTCGGCCCTGTCAGCAGGGAATACCACCCCTTCAGCAACAGAGCGCATCTTGCTCGCATCGAAGCTGTAGCAGTGGAGTTCTTCCGGCGAACTCAACAGGTTGTCATCGCCCACAATGGACTTGATTTGCGAAAAAGGCAAAGGCATGTATGGAAAAATCCTTTCATATGCTGCCTGTGGCGCGTCCTGAAATATCGGTCCTCAAAAAAGATTTTCGAGAATATGAGCTCGCCGGTCAAGACATTCCTTGGATCATCGCAAAATTTTTGACTCCTGGTGATTTCTTTGACACTCAAATTTTTGCCATCGGCCGAACCGGTTTGATAGTCGTATCATTTTGCTATACTCTGAAAGTATTTTGCGTCTCCACCAAATATGTTTTGATAACATATATGTAATTAAATGGCCTCTGAGTTGCTAATATGTTATAGACATACCCGTTTTTAAGGAATTATAGGCAACCCATAAATCTGACTGGATCGGAAAATAAAAGCAAAGGAATTAAAATCGGGTGATCGGCCACAGTCAAACCAGGAAAGGCGATCAATTCCGCTTGGGGTGCGAAGTTTTGCTGCAGTCGCCCCCCTCATGGTTTCGCTCGGGGCGGCTTGGGCTTCTGGCCAATCAGGCTTCGGTCAACAGGTCTTTGGAAAGCATCAAGGAATTGATCTTGGGTGCTGGAGGAAACCTGAGCTGCATTTTTTCGCCGCAACACGGATTTTACTCGGACAAACAAGCAAATATGATTGAATCGGCCGACTCGCGCGATCCGGACACAGGCGTCCCTGTGGTGAGTCTTTATTCCAAGACCCGTGAACCCTCGCTGGAAGCTCTCAAAAAAATCGACGTGCTCGTGATCGATCTACAGGATGTGGGGACGCGGATCTTTACGTACACTACCACAATTGGCCTCTGCCTCGAAGCTGCAGCTCGGGCAGGCATCAAAGTGGTCGTTCTGGACAGGCCTAATCCGATAAATGGTACGGAAATTGAAGGCAATGTGCTCGAACCGGCATTCCGCTCCTTTGTGGGAAGATACCCGGTTCCTATGAGACATGGATTAACGACGGGGGAATTCGCACGCTTCGTCTGCGCTGTAACAAATGTGGACTGCGATCTGGATGTTGTTTCTATGAGGGGCTGGAGGCGAGGCCGCCGGTTCGATAACCTCGGCCTTCATTGGGTTTATCCCTCGCCCAATATGCCGACCCTGGAGACTGCCTTGCTCTACCCTGGCATGGTGCTCCTGGAGGGAACGAATATCAGTGAGGGGCGGGGCACGACAATGCCGTTCCAGCTTTTTGGAGCGCCTTTTTTGAACCAAAAAAGATTTCTGGAAGAAATGAAAAAACCCGGTTTGGATGGCGTAACTTTTCGGCCTGTTACATACGAACCTGCTTTCGACAAGTACATGGGGCAATCATGCTTTGGGTTTCAGATACACATAACGGACAAAGCGGGGTTCAAGCCATACAGGATGGGGCTTACCCTTCTACAGGCCCTTGGCCTGACACATCCGGAACGCTTCAGATGGCTCGATCCTCCTTATGAGTACGAACGGGAAAAACTGCCGATAGATATTCTAATCGGGAGCGGTACCGTGCGGCGTCGGGTCGAACAGGGGCAGAATCTCGACAAGATCGAATCGGACTGGGAACAGCAATTGCAAAAATATCGCGAAAAGCGTGAACCGGGTTTGCTATACCCTGAATAAAAAAGGATTGGAGCAAGTTACACCCCCAATCCTCTCTTTGAAATCCCGAATCATTATTTACCGGAAGAGCAATTTACCGAACCTGTTCCACCGGATGTAGCTCTCGGAGGGCTCGATACTGAATGCACCCTCCTGTCTCCAGGACCAGTAAATGATGAAAGCTTCGCCGACGAGATCGCCATCATCGACGAAGCCCCAGAAGCGGCTGTCATGGCTGTGGTCCCGGTTGTCGCCCATGACGAAATAGCTGTGCGGAGGAACGATGACAGGTCCGAAATTATCCCTTGCACCCGCCATCAGGTGCGGATCGTCGTAATAGCCGTAGGGATCGTTCAGGGACTCATCGTTGATATAGATTTTCTTGTTAATTATTTGAACCTTTTTTAGAGGCAGCCCTATTACTCTTTTGATATAATCCTTCGAGCGGTCGTTTGGGTAGCGGAACACGACAACATCAAATTGTTTGGGAGTTTTGATTGGGATAATCTCTTTGTTGACAATAGGTAGCCTTATGCCGTAAATGAACTTGTTGACAAGGATATGGTCCCCGACGAGCAGGGTGGGCTCCATTGAGCCGGAGGGAATTTTAAATGCCTGAACAACAAAAGTGCGAATAAAAAGGGCGAGAATTACGGCTATGATTATGGCCTCACTATATTCGCGAACAAGGCTCTTGCGCCTGACTCTGTCGCCAGGGGTTTCAACTACGTTTCTCAACTCCAACTCCTCTCGATGTAAATTGTTGGCGCAATCTTTTATACTAAATGCTTTCTTCGAGGTTTTCAAGCCAAAGATGTTGGATTCGGGTTTTGTGGGAAGAGACAAATGAAAATGACCGGGAAAATGTTTGATATGCTTTCTGTATTCTCAAAAGCAGAAAACCTCATCGGCCTCGACATAGGTTCCCACAGCGTGAAGCTCATGCAGGCCAACACCGGCAATGTCACGCCCAGGCTCATGAGCATGGGCGTTGCGCCTCTGCCCCGAGAAGCATTCAGTGAGGGTAGATTGGCCAAACCTGAGGTCGTGGCAGACGCCATACGCCTGCTCGCAAATCATTTAAAAATCAAACGCAGGCCGGTTGCCGTCTCAATATCGGGCTACGACGTAATGATCAAAAAAATAGAGCTCCCCACCATGACCGAGAATGAACTGGTGGAAAGGATGCATTCCGAACTCGGCCAGTATATACCCTATAACATCGATGAGGTGGACGTTGATTACCAGGTAATCGACGTCTCCAAGAACCGCCCCAATTTCATGGATGTCTTGCTTGTCGCCGCAAAAAAAGAATCCATAGCCGACTTCAACAATCTTTTAAAGCTTTCCGGATTCGACCCCTTTGTTGTGGACGTGGACTTCTTTGCTCTGAGCAACTCCTTTGAGGTAACTTATGGGTTTGGTGATGAAAGAGTTGCTCTGCTCGATATAGGCGCCAATAAGTCCATTATGAACATTGCCTACAAGGGCCTGCCCGTCTTCACCAGGAGCATCTCGATAGGGGGAAACCAGCTAACGGACGCCATAAAAGAGTTTTTCAACATCTCCTTTGAAGAGGCTGAGTCGGTCAAGCTGGGTGAATCGGTGGAAAAATATCCCATGCGCGACCTGGAAGAGATTTTCGTTTCCACTATAACCGGCTGGGTGGCCGAGTGCCGGCGCGCACTGGACTTCTACGATCATAATTACCCGGAGGAAAAAATTGCCGCGATCTACCTCAGTGGTGGTTCGTGCCGAATTCCCGGCCTCGACAAAGTGCTGCGGGAAAACATGGAGATCCCCGTCGAGATTTTTAATCCCATCTCCCGCGTCCAGTACGAAGTGAAACAGTTCGACCCGGCTTACGTCGATTACATAGGCCCGCAAATGGCCATCTCTCTGGGGCTCGCCTTAAGAAAGACGAAAGAAAAATGATTCAGATAAATCTGCTTCCGGTCCGAGTACAAAAACGAAAGGAAGGCGCCCGGCAAATCGCCTCAATCTACCTTCTGACTATTGTTCTTGCCATGGCGATTATCGGGTTTCTGTGGATTTCCTACAATCAGGACATCGCCTCCCGACAAAACGAGCTTTCGGCGCTGCAGCAAGAGGTGGGCAAATACGCCAAATTTGAGTCCGAACTGCAGCAACTCTCCAAACGCAAGGATCTCATTGACAGAAAACTGCTGATCATCAAGGATCTCCAGGGCGACCGGGACGCGGTGGTCCGGATGCTGGCCCTTCTCTCGATCCAGGTGCCGCCTGAGAAAATGTGGTTCGACAAGCTGGCGCAGACAGGCAACTCGGTCACCCTTGAGGGAGTGGCCCAGAGCAACGAGGCCATCGTTGAGTTCATGCGCAACCTCGAATCTTCCCCTTACATCGAAAAAGGCAGTATCAATCTGGTCCTTTCGAGGCAGCTTGCTGTAAAGGAAATTAAGCTGAGGGAATTCCAGTTGACATACCGTTTTTATCCCTATTCCGAAGTTCAAAAAAAATTGAAGATGTAGCCGCTATGAAAAATCTCTTTACCGATTTCCAGGAAAAACTTTCGAGCCTTAGCGCCGTGCAGAAGGTGCTGCTTTTCGCGGCCACTCTGCTGGTCATGGGCGCTGCTTTCTACTTTCTGAAGTTCGAAAACCAGTTGGACACGATTAAACAGGTCACGGGTCGAATTACTGAGCAGCAAAAAAAACTTGCCACTCTCAAGGCGGCGGTTACAAAGGTTCAGGTGCTTGAAAAAGAGCTCGCCCAAACCGAAGAAGAACTTACAAAACTTCTTATGCTCCTGCCCGATCAGAAAGAAATCCCAGGCCTTCTGGAAAACGTTTCGAGACTTGGCTCCAAGGTGGGTTTGGAAAATATTCTTTTCCAACCTCAACCCGAGGTGATACGGGAATTTTACGCTACCATTCCTATCCGGCTCGACCTTCTGGGCACCTTTAATGACCTTGGGGTCTTCCTGGATAGTATCTCCAAGCTGGACAGAATCTTAAAAGTCGAGTCGCTTACGTTGACTCGGCAAAAGGAAAAGCAGGGTGCGTTGCTTCAGGTGGCCTGTAACATAGTTACTTACCGGTTTTTGGAGAAGCCGCAACCGAAGCCCGGCGTAAAAAAATAGCGGCGATACTCTGATTCGTTATTTTTTAACCGGCAATTATGATATTGAGATGGGTCTATCAAGGGGGGATCGCATGCGAAGGCAGGGAAAGATTTTGACCGGCACTCTTCCTTTTGTCCTGGGACTGGCGCTTCTCTTCGGCTGCTTTTTGTGCTCAGCGGAAGTGCGCGCCGTGGGGACCGGCACGGAGGCTTTACAGGGGGCGGGGGAAACGCCTGAGGGAACCCCGCTTGCCATTGAGACCAACGAGCGCGACGCTGCAACCGGTGCGGCCCCCAATGAACCTGCAAAAGCAGCACCTTCCAAAACTAAGGCAGCCAAAACCAAGCCCGCCGCAGTACAAGCCGACGCTCCAGTGATGTCTGTCGAGGGAATCGCCACCCCGGCCGCCGCAAGAAAAGAGTACACTGGAAAAACTGTAAGCCTGGACCTCATGGACACTGACCTCAGGAATGTCCTCCGGCTCCTTTCAGATCTCGCCGGGATAAATATCGTCATAGAGCCTGACGTCACCGGTAAAGTAACCTTAAAAGTCGAGCAGGTCCCCTGGGACCAGGTGCTCGATATGGTGCTTTCCATGAATGACCTGGGCAAAGAACAGCTCGGCAACGTGATTCGCATAGCCAAACAGGTCAAGCTGCGCCAGGAGTATCTTCAGCAGGCGGAAGCCATCAAGGCGAAACAGAGCCTTGCCGAGACAACCCGTGACCTGGGCCAACTCTCAACAGTATATTTCCCGGTCAATTTTGGCAAACCAGCCGAAATGGCTGCTAAAATCTCAGATGGCAAGAGTGAGCGAGGAAAAGTCGCCGTTGACGAGCGTACCAGTCTCATCATCTATACCGATTACCCGGCAAGGATCATAAATGCCCGGCAACTGCTCGCAAGGCTCGATCGCCCAACCCCGCAGGTGCTGATCGAAGCACGCATCATCACGCTCACAAGTGAAACCAAAAGAACACTGGGAGTGAACCTTTCGTTCTCATCGAATCGCCCCGCTACGAAACCCGCTGGCGCCCCCAGCGAGAGCTATGCTATCAATCCCCCGGCTGCCGGTATCTCGCAGTTGAGCGCTAACGTTTACACATTGATAGGCCAAACCCTGCTCCACGTGGACCTCGAGATACAGGCGCTCCAGACGGCCTCACTGGCACGGATAGTGGCCGCGCCCCGTGTCCTTACTCTCGACAATGTCAAAGCCATTGTGACCCAGGGTACGCAGGTCCCATACCTCCAGGTTGGCGATACGGCCGCCAATATTACAGCCGTCGCATTCAAGGATGCCGTCCTGGAGCTTCAGGTTACGCCGCATATCACCCCGGACCGCAAAGTAAGAATGCTGATAAACGCCAAGCAGGATTCGGTCTCGGCGACTTTGTATTCAGTTTCTTCGGGCACCATGGAACCGGGCATCGACACGAGAAAGATCCAGACCGAGCTTCTTGTCGACGACGGAAATGTTGTCGTCATCGGCGGCGTTATCAACAATCAGTCTACCTTCTCCAACACGTCTACTCCCGGGCTGGCCGATATTCCCATTCTAGGACGGCTCTTTAAATCCGAACAATCAGATGACCAGCGAAACGAGCTGCTGATCTTCATAAGCCCCAAAATAGTTGAGGTTACAAAGCCTTACGACAAAAGCTGATTGAATGCTGATTTTAGGCTTGCCCCGGCAGGGAGTGGCATGTAATATCGCCTTGACGGGGTTGCAGAGAGAAACACCACTGAGAGGGCGCAGCTATGCAGGGGCTTATTCTGCGGGGAGGGTTCGGGGGGATCTTCCTTTGCCTGGTTTTGTTTGTGATTTCAGCATGCTCCATGCAGAAACCAGACAGCAGCTTCGATTCGTCCAAATCAACCGAAAACAGAAAACAGCCGCAAAGCAGAACCGCCCAGCAGCAACCACCCAGGGAAAAAGAACCCGTCAGGATCGACTATCTCACCGCGTTAACCGACATTGTAAATCCCGAAATCTATGTCTATAAGGAAAAGCGACGGCTCTATGTGATCCAGTCCAATGTGATGGTCCGTGACTATCCAATAGGCCTTGGATTTCATCCGGTTGGAGACAAGGAAAGCGAGGGGGACGGCCGGACCCCTGAAGGAGACTTTCTCATCTGCCTCAAAAACCCTGTAAGCCGGTTCAATAAGGCGCTCGTTCTCAACTACCCGGACAGAAAGCATGCCGAGCGGGCTCTTTTCGCAGGCATTCTTTCACCTCCCGAGTTCAAGGAGATACTGTTAGCCGCCGAGCGTAAGGCTGCGCCCCCCTGGTACGCAAAACTGGGCGGACAGCTATACATCCATGCAGGAGGGGCGCATAAGGACTGGACACAAGGCTCCATAGCACTCTACAACAGCGATATGGAAGAGCTTTTCAAGATCGCCTCCACCGGAACCCCGGTGCATATCAGACCCTGATTTGGTGTAATCCACATTTGAATTATATCTTGTAAGAAAAAGCTTGGGCAAACGCAAAGAAGCAGCATGAGCGATCTTCAGCCCATGCTGCCTCTACATCAGTACTGCTGAGTCCCCATTGCCGGCAAAGGGGTTAAGCCGCCGGCACAGGGTCTTCAGTTATTCTTTTTCTTTCTTCTTGTCTTCCACAACGCACTTTTTGACCAGCTTTTCGTACTGCTCGTCCACCCTGCCCTGAATAAACTCTACCTCGGCTTCGGTCAGATGGCGGAAGCGGCGCTGCGGCTTGAAGTATTCGGAAACCGGC
>Ga0074046_10005558_pt1 | contig 10054 bp, 11 predicted proteins | sample BogForMeECP23OM3_FD_94441 | JGI IMG/M metagenome (GOLD analysis project Ga0074046, IMG submission 94441) | Bog forest soil microbial communities from Calvert Island, British Columbia, Canada - Bog Forest MetaG ECP23OM3 | ecosystem: Environmental > Terrestrial > Soil > Wetlands ...
GCGATGATCCAGCGTCGTTGATTGCGGTTCGCCCCGCGGAGGGCCTGGGTGTGCATGCGAATCGGAAACAGCGGCCCGGTCAAAAGCGCCCGCCACGCTCCCATCGTGGCGCTCATCGCCTCGACGTCGTCATCGGCCATACAGTGCCGGTGGTGCCGCATATGGTTAAACCGCACCGCGTGCATCGAGGCGAGCATCCCGACGCTCAACGTCAGCATCACGGCGTCCGATGCCCACCGCGGCAGTCCGAGGGTAAAGTGGAATGCGTTGTGCACCTGCCTCAGGCCGGTCAGGTAAAACACGAAGGACGCCCCCCGCCGCCGGCAGATACAGGGCCCGCGCCGCCAGCCACAACGACAGCACCAGCCAAGGCAGCGACAGTGTCAATTCCTCGACAATCTCCCACCATGCCAGCCGCGTCAGGTCGCGCCATGCCACCAAGCGGATTCTTGAGTCTTGCAACAGGTTTGAGGTCATGATGTGTCTCCTGGCCCGAGTCGCGTCCGCGCGCACGTCCGGGACGCGCCGTGGCTTGAAAGAGCGGTGCCGATATCCAAGCCCCCGAGGTTGTGGCTGGGTTGGTCGGTCATCTTAATTCGGTTCTTGATCCGAGGTCCATTGGCTGCTCTCCGCCTGAACCGGCCTGCCGACGCCAAACGACGAAGACTCACTTCGAGGAAGATGTCCGTTTCGCGTGCGATTGTGACTTCGCGCTCGCGATTTGTGAGTTCGCGGGTTTGAGGCTGTTCATCGCTTCACCGAGCTGCAACGCATTCATCCACGGCGATTCGCCGGAACTCATACTCCAAGGCAACTCCCCGGAAATAATCTCAGCTCGATTCGCGGCGCAGGTATCACGCGAATCCGGTATCATGCAGAGGATATTTGTCGGGAATTCCCCAAGACCGGTGGTGATCGACAGCCGGAGGATTCGACCCCGTGAGCGTACCGCCCGGATTGGTTCACGAATAGGCTCAAGCGTTGGCTGCGGGAAGTGCAAAGAGAGGTCCCACAGCGGGCGGAAGATACGAGGCCAGGGCGACCTGCCCGAGCGCAACGCGCGTTTGCCGGCGGAGGATGCCTCGTCGCTGGGCGAGAGCGTAAAGGAAGAGAAGACCCACCGGGACCGTCAACCCCGGCCAGCGGAACGACACCGCCAGCGCGGCCACCGGCGACATCATCTCGAGGATCGAGGCGCGAAGCCGGCGAACCGGTGCGAGCCGTTTCCCCTGTGACTCATTCATACGAACGTCGTCACTCACGGGTTCTCCATCGGTGACGGATATCAGGTCGAATCCGCATCCGCGGCCAGAACGCGGCGGATCAGGGCCAGTTGCCGCGCGACGGTGCGGCGGGCACAGCCGAGTTGGTCGGCGATGGCGTTGGTGGTGAACCCCTCCATGCGGAGGACGGCGACCTTGCGGAGGACATCGTCGCCCAGTCGGTCGAGGAGTCTTCGATATTCTTCGGCGACCATGGCGGCGAACTCGGGGGTCGGCTCGGAGCCGACAGCCTGAGCCAAAAGCTCGTCGTCATCGCCGTCATCGGCGATTTCCGAGGCGGGGCGGACCAGCCCGCCGCCGCGCTTTTGGCGGAGCCGGTGGCGATTCTGCGCCTGAACTTTCCGCGAGGTGATGACCACCAGGAGCCGCCAGAGGTCGTCGCGGTCGGCCAGTTTGGGGAACTGTCCCCTGGCCAGCCCTGCGCAGAGGCTGTCAAAGGCGCTCAGAGCCGCATCCTCCTCGTCGCTGGCGGCGTTCCGGTGCCCCGATGCGCGCAGCCGCGCCCGCGCCAGGTCGACCATCCGCGCGAAGTATCGCTCCCACAGTGGCTGCGCCGCCGCCAAGTCGCCGGCCCTCATGCCGGCGATCCATCCCGTGATCGAGCCCTCACCGTCGTCCGGCATGGGTCGGTTCCCTGGGTTATCTTCTGGTTGCAGCAATTGTAGCAGCCCCCGCGATCGAGGTGAATCAACCCGGCCGCGCAGCTCCACCATCTCACGCCCGATCAGGCATTCCACCCAAATCGTTGATTCATGACGGGCTCCAACCCCTCGAACGGCCGCACTGTAACGATCACCGTGAATCGCCGATCGTCGATGCAAGCGGCTCGCAGAGGCAGGGCAGGCAATGCACAGCGATCGGATCAGTGGCACAGGGTATTACAGTCTATTGTTGCCGCACTCGAGCCGGTACACTCACGGAGCGGACGCCGCCGGCCGTCGCGCGGCGCCGTCCTGGCATGTGGGTGCGGGCGGATCGACGCGGATGACCGTGGGTGGGCTCTGGCGGGCGAAGAAGCGTTTCGCGCGCTCGAACTCCCAGATCGCGAGCGCGATGTCACAATCGCGTGCGAAACGGACATATCCCTGGAACGAGACTGTCATCATCGATGTCCAGGCTCGGTCAGCCGCTCGGACGTCGGATGCGGTCGTAAGCGGCCGACGCGTCTCCGACCAAGGGGCCGTTGAAGATGAGCGAGCGACCCAGCCAGAACCTCGACGGATTGGACCCCGAGCTGGCCCGCCAGATCGACGCGGTCTGCCGTCGATTCGAGGCCGGCTGGCGGGAGGGGCGTCAACCGCTAATCAAGGACTTCCTGGGCGACGTGCCTGACGAGGGCCAACCCGCTCTCCGGGCCGAGCTGGAGGCCCTGGAACGCGAACTACGAGAACAGGGGAAGGGCGACCGCATCGTCGGTGCGGTCCTGCTGGGAGGGTTTGCCGCCTTCTGCGCGGCCGCAGTCGCCTGGGCGATGGAAGTCAGGCCGGTGGGGCTGGTCGTCGCGGGACTGGCGGGAGCGCTGGCCGGTGTCGCGGTCGCATCCTGCAAGCCGTTCTGGGCGGCCGGCTTGCGGGCGTCCCAGGCATTCCGGCAGGCCACCGAAGAGTACGATGGCCCGGCACGCCACGGCGAGGCGATCCAGAGGGCTCTGGCCGGGCAGAAGGACATGCTGGCCTGGAGAGTGGCCGTCTGGGCGATCTCGGGGGCTCTCATCGGGGCCATGCTCGGAGGGATGTTTTCCAAAGGACTCGGGCAGCCGTTGGCGAGTCTTGCGGGCGCCGTGCTGGGCGTGGCTGCGCGGACCGGCCTCGGGCTCCTGGTGTGGTTGGTTTCGACCGCCTCGACCGTCCTGATCGTGCGAAAGGCCGGATTAACTCTCGGAGGCGCGATCATCGGCGGGCTGTGCGGGGCCATTTTCGGCATGGAACTGTGGAGACGGTGGTGGCACGTCTCCCCGCCCAACTTGGGTGCTCTGGCGCTCGGCATACCGATGGCTCTCCTCTTCGCCCTGGCGGGCAGGGAAAGGAGTAGGCTCAAGCTGGAGAGAACCAGGAACGGCAAATGAGATAACAATAGCTAATGGTATTGTTAATTTCCGAAGTGGATTCCCTGACACGGGACCGCATCTTCTCTGTTCTGCGGGCCAAGATGATGTTGTCGTTGCGAAAACCTTCTACCGAGTCCACCCGCCGATTTCTGACGGCGCAGGCAAAGCTGGAGTTCAGTTATTCGGCAGTCGGAGCGACGGCAAATCAGCTTCCAGCCGGTTTCGCCGTGGACCGAACCCGCATCAAGCTGGGCGAAGGCGAGCCGGTATTCCAAGCTGCAAAAGCCGCATTGCGGCGGTGGAGGCAGTTCGACCTGGGCTGGATGGAGGCATGGTCGCCGGAGACGCCGATCCAGACCGGCGAGGTTGTGGCAGTCGTGGCCCGTGCCATCGGCCTGTGGTCTCTCAATGCCTGCAAGATCGTCTACGTCGTGGATGAGTCGGGACCGATCAGCAGGTTCGGCCTGGCTAGTGGCACGTTGCCCGATCATGCGGGTAGAGGCGAGGAGCGATTCTTGATCGAGTGGGATCAGGCCGACAACAGCGTGTGGTACGACATCTTGGCGTTTTCCCGACCGAATCATTTCCTGACCTGGCTCGGCTATCCGATAGTTCGCCGAACGCAGAAACGATTTGGCCGGGAATCGGCAGCAGCGATGCTCAAGGCTGTTCGTTCCGTTGACGAAGCGGCTTCGCGATCTACAAACCGTGATGGTTAAAGGAAAGCCATGGATTCCCGCCTATGGTCGGCCAAGGTGATGGTGGGGGTCGGATTCCTCATGTTGCTCCTGACGTCACTGCAGGGATGGGGCATGGTCGGCATCATTGCTTTTTGGGCTCAGGGTGGTGCGGAACTGCTCCACGAGCTCAAGCGCCTTCACAATCTTGGTCTCTCAGGAGGATTTCTGGCCATTTCTTCTGGGCTCGCATTGATTGCGCTGCCACTGGAGGCCAGCCGTTCAAAGACGATTTGTCGAGTGTTGCTACCATCGTTCTTGATCGCTCCCATCGCTTTCTGTGACCGCCTGTTGGTCATTCTTGCGGGCGCGATACCATCTGCGCTTCAGGCGTTTTTCTACGCGTTGCAGGCCGCTAATGCGCTGGGCATTACTCTGGGTCTTGGTCTCATCGTGCTCTCTCTCTTCCGGCTCGAACAAACACGCTAACCATCAGGGATTGCAGTTCGCGAAGCCGCTGGATGTATGCGTTGCGGCTCAGTGAATCGAAGAACTGCCGCGGACCCGCGAACTCCCTGATCGGCAAGCGATGTCACAGTCGCACGCGAAAGGGACATCTTCCTCGAAGTGAGACTTCGTCGATTGGCCTCTTAAGGCCGGTTCAGACGGCCACTACCTGATGGACCTCCAAGGACCGATTTAAGATGAGCGATCGACCCAGCCACAACCTGGAAGGCCTGGATGTTGAATTGGCCCGCCGCATCGATGGGGTCTGCCGGCGGTTCGAGGCCGACTGGCGGGCCGGAGCCTGTTCGCCCTTCTAAGTGCGCTGGCCCGCGGTATCGGAGAAGACCTGTCAGGTAGTTGGCGAAAACGTAACCTCGGTCCAAACCCAGAGGCTTCGGAGAAACGGAACGATGCATTGGACTCTTCATTGGCCCTGGCCGCTTTGGATGATTGTCGTGGCTGCGGTCGCGTTCTGTCTGGGGTCCAGGTGGATGTTTTATGACATTCGTCGTCGTTACGGCCCGCTGGCGCCGGTGGCGATCTTGATGCTTCTGGTGATCGTGATGATCTTCATCGCGGGTCTTCCCCGGAAACGTGACAGGGACCGGGTCATCACCTTGCTGGCCGCGCTGGGTGGTTCCGTGATCCTGATCATCGCCCAGACCCGCAAGCAGCAGCACTATGTGCAGATGATTTCCGATTGGGCCGGGAGCCAGGGATTCACTGCGGAGTCCGAATCCCGGACAGAGGGCGTGGAGACTCTGCCCGAGCCATTGCGACAACTTCCGCTGTTTCGCAGAGCCTGCGAGCCGGCCACTGGATACGTGCTAAGCCGCGATGAGCCTTCCAATCGCCGCACAGTCCTCTTCGAATTCGAGACCCATCAGAAGACCCCGGCGCCAAGGTGGATGTGGGCAAACCCCAATTACGACGCTCAGCGGATCACGGTGATCGCGATTCGCCATGCCAAGCTCGGCTTGCCGGCCTTTGAACTGCGCCCCGCGGCGGTCGCCGAACCTCCGCTGGAGGACGATCCTCCCTGGGAACGCATCGAGCTGACAAATCGCCCGCGTTTCGCCGGCATTTTCACGCTCTACGCTCAGGACCTGGCTCAGCTTCGTCGGGTGCTCAGGAGCACTCTGATCAGCGAGCTCGAGCGCGATCCGCACTGGTGTCTAGAAGGGCTGGGCGACTGGTTCATCGCCTACCGGGTTCGCCGGGCCGGGGGCCTCTGGTCGCTCCCTCGTGGCAAGTTCGAAACGCACCCTGCCCCGGAGCAGCTCGGCGCCCGGATCAAGACGGCGGAGCACCTCTGTCAACTCCTTACGCGGGCCTCGTTGACGAGCTGAACCCCGATCGCCTGGAAAACCGCAAGCCAACCAAGCCAGGCACCCTCGATGAGTAAGTACGTCGCGGCAAATCGCGCGGAGTCATGTCGCCTCCACTCAGCCCATTGGCGGACCGATCCGGCGCCAGGCATGGCCGGTCGCGTCCCCCCCTTTCGTCACCGCCACAATCAAGTTTATGGCCGTCGCACGCCGGATTGTGCCATCCCCCTTCTGATTCCCGGCAATTCTCGCAGCCAACGCTTGAGCCTATTCGTGAACCAATCTGGGCGGTACGCTCACGGGGTCGAATCCTCCGGCTGTCAACCACCGGTCTTGGGGTATGACTTCCGGCGAATCGCCGTCGATGAGCGCGGTTGGGCTCAGAGAGGCGATGAACAGCCTTGGTGCCGTGAACTCCCAAACCCCGAGGGCAATGTCACAGTCGCGCGCGAAACGGACATCTTCCTCGAAGTGAGTCTTCGTCGGTTGGCCTCGGCATGCCGGTGCAGGCGCCCAGTAGCCGATGGACCTCGAAGTGAGGGCCGAATCATGATGACCGACCGACCCAGCCACAACCTCGACGGTCTGGAGATCGACCTGGCCCGCCGCATTGATGGGGTCTGCCGGCGGTTCGAGGCCGACTGGCGCGCGGGGCGCCAACCGCGCATCGAGGACTATGTGGGCGAGGTGCCTGACCAAGGCCAACCCGCACTGCGGGCCGAGCTGGAGGCGCTGGTGCACGAACTTCGTCCCTCGGATGAGACGGTTGTGCGCCCTGAGGCCGGCCCTTCCAATCCTGACGAGGCCCCGACCATCGCTCCGGGACCCCAACCGAAATTGCCGATTCCGGACACGTCGAGCCCGGCGGTCCACGAGGAGGCTACCCTGCCGCCGCGGGATCAGGCCACGGTCGATCTCGGACCCTCCAGGCCGGCCCAGCCCGGTGCATCCTTACCGGACCGCGTCCGCTACTTCGGTGATTATGAGTTGCTGCGCGAGATTGCCCGCGGCGGCATGGGGGTGGTGTACCGGGCGCGGCAGGTCAGCCTGAACCGCCCCGTCGCGCTGAAGATGATCCTCGCCGGCCAGCTCGCGAGCGAAGACGAGGTGAAACGCTTCTATCTCGAGGCGGAAGCGGCCGCCAATCTCGACCATCCGGGCATCGTGCCAATCTACGAGGTGGGCCGGCACCACGGGCAGCACTATTTCAGCATGCGGCTGGTCGAGGGCGGCAGCCTCGCCCGCGAGGTGCCCCGGTTCAGGGATGACCCCAAGACCGCGGCCCGACTGTTGACCACCGTGGCCCGCGCCGTGCACCACGCCCATCAGAGGGGGATCCTCCATCGCGACTTGAAGCCATCGAACGTCCTGCTCGACCGCGAGGGCCGTCCGCACGTCACCGACTTCGGCCTGGCCAAAAGGGTCGAGACCGACAGCGGGTTGACGCAGTCGGGGGCGATCATGGGAACGCCCAGCTACATGGCGCCCGAACAGGCCGCAGGCAACCAAGATCTAACGCCGGCCGCCGACGTCTATGGCCTGGGAGCTATCCTGTACGAGTTGCTCACGGGTCGTCCTCCGTTCCAAGCCGAAACGCCGATGGATACGCTACTCCAGGTCGTGGAGCGTCTGCCGGCGCCGCCGCGACTTATGAATCCGACCGTCGAGCGCGACCTGGAGACGATCTGCCTGAAGTGCCTTGAGAAAGACCCCCAACGTCGCTACGCCGATGCCGAAGCCCTCGCTCTCGATCTCGAGCGGTATTTATCCGGAGAGGCCATCAGCGCCAGGAGCATCAACTGGCTGGAGCGTGTGGACGCGGCGCTGCGGCGCAGCCAATACGACGTCCAGTTCCGCGCATACGGCCCCATGCTCTGGGGCTTCGCCGTCGTCGAGCTGCTCGTCGAGTTAGTCTTGAACTTCGTCATCCTCACCAACCAGCCGATCTGGCTCTTCCCTCTGATCCAGGTCGCCCGAGTTGCTTGTTTCGGGCTGATTTACTGGCGCTTTCGGCCGTCAGGTGTTCTACCGGCTCGCGGAGTCGAGCGCCTCCTCTGGTCGACCGTTCTCGGCTACATCGCCACTGGCTTCATCTTGGCCTTCTCGTACAGGCTCGGTGCCGGTTGGACCGCGGCGATTGAGTTGAACCTCTATCCGCTCATGTCGGCGCTGACAGGGATGGCGTTCGTCGTTTTAGGTAGCAGCTACTGGGGTCGGTGCTATGCCTTCGCACTGGCCTTCTATGGGCTGGCCCTATTCATGCACGTCGATCTTCGCTGGTCCCCCATCGAATTCGGGATCACATGGTCCGCCGTCTTGATCATCATCGGCAACCGTCTCCGCAATCTGGGGACAGGGAACAGCCGGATATAAATAGAGAAGAAACAGCATTATAATAATTCCAGCTTCAGGTTTTCAGATTGCCTGGTTTCAAGAGGCTGGCGCGGCATCTCCGCCCCGAGCAAACTGTGCCCCGAGAATCGCGTGGATTTCTGGAAGCGATGGTCGATGATGGCCGGCCCTTGGTATCACTGACCGGGGTCTGCCTGGCCGTGTCGGGCGCATTTGCGCTGTTTCAATCCGCGACCGGTCATTTTCTGCCGCATGACACCGAATTCCTTCAAATGGCAGCGCAGGATCTGTGCAGAATTAATGAGTGTCGGATCGTTCATTTCATGTTCCACGATCGCGTGAGCTTCGGTGGCTCGCTCATCGCGATCGCCGTGCTATACCTGTGGATGGCGGCGTTTCCGCTCAAAGCCGGAGATGCGTGGGCTTGGTGGGCGCTCTGTGTTAGTGGCGTTGTGGGCTTCGGCAGTTTTCTCACGTATCTGGGTTATGGCTATCTCGACACGTGGCATGGCGCCGCAACTCTCGCCCTTCTGCCGTGCTTCATCGCCGGACTGTGGATGTCGCGTCGATTGGTACTAACAAAGGCAGCATCCAGCGGCGATAACGCGTCGTGGCGATCTTTACTGCGCGCCAGTGCCGAAACGCATTGGCGGTCGAGTGCGGGTGTTGGTCGTATGTGCCTGCTCATGGCCGCTATCGGCATGCTTGGCGCAGGGTTTACGATCCAAGCCATCGGCACGACCCGTGTGTTTGTGCCGACCGACTTGACGTTCATGGGGCTGAACCGAGAGCAGCTCGAGTCGATCAATCCGCGCCTCATCCCGCTCATTGCCCACGACCGCGCAGGATTCGGCGGCGCTGTCGCCACGGCAGGCCTCCTCCTGTTCGCCTGTGTCTGGTACGGCGCACCTTCGCGCTCGCTCTGGCAAGCATTGTTGATCGGCGGTATCGCCGGCTGGAGCACCGCCATCGGAATCCATCCGTTGATCGGGTATAACGACGCCGGCCATCTTGCACCGGCAGTCACCGGTGCTCTCCTCTTTTTCGTTGGGCTTGCGCTCACGCGGTCGTCCATGTGTGGCGCGGCCCACGCAGCGAACTAAGAAATGCCCACCGCCGCGAATCATTCAATGGATCAGCAACTGCCGACGCTCAGTCAGCTCGGTGGCGATCTGCTCCGTGTCACACCCCTGCGGCTCTTGACCACCCTGGCACTGCCGTTCGTCGCGATGGGATGCTACGCGCTCTTTGCATGGTGGCCCTGTTGGCCGCTGGCGGTCGCCTCGGTGATGATGCTCTCCTTCGTCACCTACGGTTCGACCTCGCACGACCTGGTGCACCGCACGCTGCACTTGCCGCGCCGATTGAATGACTTCATGCTCAGCCTGATCGAATTGCTCTCGCTACGCAGCGGCTCAGCCTATCGTCTCTCGCACTTGAATCACCATCGGCACCTGCTCGACGATGACGACATCGAAGGCGCGACGGCACACGGTTCACTGTTCAGGGCCATCGTCAGCGGGCCGACCATGCAACTTCAACTTTGGCTTTGGGCGTGGCACAAGTACAAGCCAATGCGGCCGCGGCTGTTGCTCGAAGGCGTCGGAATCGTGGTACTGATCATCATGGCCATTCTGACGTTCCGCTGGAGTCCCGGGCCACTGGTTTACGTCGCGCTCGTCATCGGGGGCAGTTGGTTATTTCCGCTGATTACAGTCTACGTCCCCCACGACGCACGTGCTCAAGAGCCGCTGACCCAGACCCGTCTCTTTCGTGGACGGCTCGTTCAGTTGATCGCCTTCGATCATCTCTATCACCTCGAACATCACCTATATCCGGCTGTGCCCCACCATCACTGGA
>Ga0074046_10005559_pt1 | contig 10053 bp, 13 predicted proteins | sample BogForMeECP23OM3_FD_94441 | JGI IMG/M metagenome (GOLD analysis project Ga0074046, IMG submission 94441) | Bog forest soil microbial communities from Calvert Island, British Columbia, Canada - Bog Forest MetaG ECP23OM3 | ecosystem: Environmental > Terrestrial > Soil > Wetlands ...
AGGTCCACGCTTGACAAGCTCTCTGAAGTTGCCTAATGGTCAAATGGTAAGACCATTATTTTTTTTGGCCGTGTGACGGTGTCAGGCTTTAGGGCGTAATTTGGGCCAAGGTAGTTCCTCCAACCATCAGCCATCTCTCCCCGATCAATCATGAAGATCCAAAAATACACTTTCGGCACCGGCGACCGGTTCGCACACCAAGGGCAGGCCCAACTCCGGGCCGTCTTGAGTGCGCGTGCAGCGGGCATCGACGTTCACCCGGTTTGGAACAAATCCAATCGCGAGCATTCGATCATTAAAAGCCAACCCCATGACGTTCGGGCCGAAGCCGACGCAGCGGTGGCCGCGTTAGGCTTCACGGGAGCTTACTATGTCGATGCCGACCACATCGGCTTGAAAACGGTCGATGCGTTTATCCCGGGAAGCGACTTTTTTACCATCGACGTGGCGGATTTCACCGGCAAAGCGGCCGAAGCCGACGCAGTCGAGGCTTTCGTGAAGGCTGTGCGCCGCTGGACCGGCTCGCTCTCCATCCCGGGAATCGAGCGGCCTTTCGGCCTCACCGAGGAAACTGTGCGCGGGGCCGCCGGCAAGTTCTTGCTCGCCGTGCAAGAGGCGGGTCGCATTTACCGGCACGTCGAGGAACGAAAGGGACCCGAAACCTTTATCACTGAAGTCTCAGTCGACGAGACTGACGCGCCCCAAAACCCGGTGGAGCTGTTCCTGATCCTGGCGATGATCGCCGAGGAAAGGATACCGGTCCAAACGATCGCCCCAAAGTTTACGGGAAGGTTCAACAAAGGGATCGATTACGTTGGGGACCTCGCGCAATTCGAGCGAGAGTTCGACGAGGACCTGAGTGTCATTGCTTTCGCCATCCGTGAATTCGGGCTGGCGGATACCCTCAAGCTCAGCGTCCATTCGGGCAGCGATAAGTTTTCGATTTACCCAATTATCAATCGCCTGATTAAAAAGCATGACGCCGGGTTGCACGTTAAAACGGCGGGTACCACCTGGCTCGAAGAGGTGATTGGACTCGCCGAGTCCGGCGGGGAAGGGCTGGTGATCGCGAAAGAGATTTACGCCCAGGCGCGCGAACATTTTGCGGAGTTGGTGGCCCCGTACAGCACGGTGATCGACATTGACCCGGACAAGCTGCCGGACCCGAAATCCGTCATGGGCTGGAGTTCGGCCCAATACGCCGGCGCGCTGCGCCACGTTGAGTCATCTCCCCAGTATAATCCCAATTTCCGCCAACTGTTGCACGTTGGTTTCAAGGTCGCGGCGGGGATGGGCAAGCGGTTTACCGGCGCACTTGAAGCAAATGAGGAGATCGTGGGCAGGAACGTCACGCAAAATCTTTTTGAACGCCATTTGCTACCGATCTTCGCATGAAACAGTCCGCGCAGAGAAAAGCCGCTGGTCCGAGGGTTGGCCTGCGGGCGCTTAACGGCCGGTCGGCTTTTCTGCTCACCGTGGACTGAGTGCGGTAGAACATCTACACGGGGACTAGAGGGTTTTTTGAGAAAGAGAAAGAAATGCTACAGGATCTGAAAGTTAGCCCCGAGACTCCCCGAACAACCAGCGGTCGGTATCGCTGGGTCGTTTGTGGGCTGTTGTTCTTCGCGACGACTGTCAACTACATGGACCGGCAAATTCTGTCGCTGATTAAGCCGATCCTCGACAATCAACTGCACTGGAGCAACGAGGCGTTTGGTGCGGTGAACTCCGCCTTCCAGGGCGCCTACGCTGTTGGCGGATTGATATTCGGATATTTGGTGGATCGGTTAGGAACCAAAATCGGCTACGCCCTTTCGATTGCGGGTTGGAGCCTCGCGGCCATGGGGCATGCGCTCGTCTCCAGCGTGGGCGGATTTTTCGCCGCTCGCATCTGTCTGGGACTAAGTGAAGCTGGCAATTTTCCTTCGTCGATTAAAACGGTGGCGCTCTGGTTCCCCAAGAAAGAACGGACCTTCGCCACGAGCTTATTTAATTCGGGCTCAAACTTCGGGCCGATCATCGCACCGATCATTATCCCGTGGGTTGCGCTCACCTGGGGCTGGCACATGGCATTCATCCTGGCAGGCGTCGCAGGGTTTGTCTGGTTGGCTTTCTGGATTCCGCTTTACCAGGTGCCGGAACGGCAGAAGCGCCTTAGCGCTGACGAACTGGCTTACATTCAGAGTGATCGCGATGAATCGCACGCCGAGGGCGCCGGAAAAATCCCTTGGCTGAGCCTGTTCAAGTACCGACAAGCGTGGTCCATCATCGTGGCAAGATTCCTGACCGATCCGGTATGGTGGTTTTTCCTTATCTGGTTGCCCGATTATTTTAAGAAGACGCGTAACCTCGACATCGCGCACAGTTGGATGCATCTGGCTGCCATCTATGCGATCATCACCTTGCTAAGCAATATTGGCGGCTGGTTGCCCGGGTACCTGATGAGGCGGGGCTGGACCGTTACCCGCGCGCGGAAAACCTCCATGTTCATCTTTGCGCTGTGTGTGGTGCCGATTTTGTTCGCCACGCGTGTCGGGAACTGGAGTGCAGTTTTCTTGATTGCGCTAGCGGGATCTGCGCACCAGGCATGGTCGGCGAACCTTTACTCAACCGCTTCTGACATGTTCCCCAAGCACGCGGTAGCATCTCTGATCGGGTTAGGCAGCGCGGCGGGTTCGACTGGGGGAATGATTTTCCCGATCGTCTGCGGCCTCTTGCTGGACAAGTTCACGGCCGCCGGCAACGTCACGGGCGGCTACACCATTTTATTCTTCATCTGCGCCTTTGCGTATCTCGTGGCGTTCGCGCTTAACCATCTGTGCGCGCCCAGATTCGAAGAACTGTCCGCTCCCGAGCTGCAGAAATGATGATCCCCTTTGTCCATATGTTATACTATGCGTTAGTTTTCCTGGTAATTGCCCTTATTGGCGGATTCCTCGGTTTCTCTGGAATTGCGGGCGCCTCTGCATGGATCGCCCATGTTTTATTTGTGCTCTTCCTGGTCCCTTTCATCATGTCCCTTATCTTTAGGGGAAGGCCATCAGTGTAATAGTTAGTTGACCTGAACAGGCGGCATTATTTGGCTTGGGACCGTGTCTTCATCCCGGCTTTTCCTAATCGGGAGCCGGTTCTGTTCAGGTCTTTAAAAGAAGATCCTAAGACTCTGCTCCGAGGAGCTGAGTCCGCGCGGTCTCATGCTTCTCGTGCGCGAACTGCCCAGCGGACGGATCCGATTCGTCATCAAAGACACCGCCACCCATTCCTTTATTCATATGGTGGAGTGCCCGGGGGAGGACGATTCTTCCTTATTCTCAAGGAGTTATCGGCCGGAAATGGAAGAAATTGTCTCGCCTGGTATGATTTATGTTCGTGATGCGCTAAATAAAGTGCCATAAAAAGGAGAATCATGTGTCAAGAGCCGTCCGCAGCGCAGATCCCCGATAGCGACGATTCGAACGTGGCCCTGCGACAAAGCGAAGAGCATTTTGACACCCTCGTCGCAGGCGTCGAGGATTACGCTATCTTTCTGCTCAATCCGAAAGGGTATGTCATCAGCTGGAATGCTGGTGCGCAACGCATCAAGGGGTATGAGAGCAAGGAGATTATTGGTAATCACTTCTCCGTCTTTTATACGCGCGAAGCTAATGAGCACAACCGGCCGGCAGAAGTGCTTCGTATTGCCGCAACGGAGGGGAAGTTCACGGAGGAGGGCTGGAGGGTCAGAAAAGACGGTTCCCTTTTTTGGGGGAGCGTGACCATCACGGCGCTTCGGACTCAAAACGGGTCGCTTCGGGGATTTTTGAAAATCACTCGTGATCTCACGGAGCGGCAAAAAATTGAAGCGCTTCAAAAGGCCGATCGCTCAAAGGACCTTTTCCTGGCGACCATTTCTCACGAGTTCCGCACACACCTAAACGCCATCCTAGGATGGACAAGTTTAATGAAGGAGTCGCCGACTGATGAGGCCCTTATTTCCCAAGGACTCGACGTGTTGCAGCGTAACTCGATGACACTATCGCGCCTCGTTGAGGATCTTGTGGATATCTCGAAGATCGCTGCCGGGGCATTAACCCTGGAATTCGAAGAAGTAGATTTGAAGCGGATCGTTATTTCCAGCGTCGAATCGTTGCGTGTCAAGGCCGCCGAAAAAGGTATCGCGCTTAGGAGTTTTGTAGAAATCCCTGACGAGGTCGAATCCAGAGTGTGGGGAGCGCAGGTACGACTGCAGCAGATATTAACCAACATTTTGAGCAATAGCCTAAAATTTACACCTGATCAGGGTGCCGTTACAGTGCATCTAAAAACGGCTAGGGGACGAGCGATTCTGCTGGTGAATGATACCGGTATCGGTATCTCGCCAGAGTTCCTGCCTCATGCTTTCGAACTGTTTGCCCAGGGTGAATCGGCTCCGAGAGAAAATCGCGGGATGGGATTAGGGCTCTCGATTTGCAAATATCTTGTCGATGCGCACCGAGGTTCTATCAGCATCGCGAGCGATGGTCCAGGTCGCGGTGCAACGGTCAAAGTGGAATTGCCGTTATTATCATCCGGACCAGCGCGGAACATCGAACTTGCAAAAGTTCACGCTTTTACGGAAGAGGAAAAGATGCCTGATACCAGATTGGAGAAGATAAGAGTCTTGGCGGTGGACGATGATGCTGATGCGAGAGATTTGCTGAGAATCGTTCTGGAACGCGCCGGTGCCGACACGACGGTTCTCGGTTCCGGCAAGAAGGCGCTTGAGGCGATTAAAAAACTTCGACCCGATGTATTGATTTGTGATCTTGGGATGCCGCAGATGGACGGCTACGAGTTGTTAGAGAACGTGCGACGCCTGGAAGGAGAGATCGGATCGTTGCCCACGATTGCTTTTACAGCTTCAGCGCGCGAAGAAGATAGGCTTCGAACCCGTCAGGCCAATTTTCAGGCTCATCTTACCAAGCCCGTGACCCCTAACGAACTGGTAAGGACAGTTGTTGAACTGGTCCATGTGAGCAGACGAATGTGATTTCGACCCTCCGGCAGCATCCCGCTGGGCTGAATGAATTGTCGAGAGAATAAAGATTGCAGGTTTTTCATTGCGACTTTGCGGGACCTTTTCCCTTTCTCGCAATGAACAATCGTTCTTTACTCATCGTCACCTGACCGGCTTCTCTGGAGTCAATGCCGGCCCAAACCAAATCAGCCACCCTGCTCTCACCGTTCTCGGACATTTTCTCGGACTTGCGGGTGCGGTATGGAATCAAGCTAAGCCTGGCTGCTTTGCTTTCCTTGTATGTCGCGCTGGTTCTCAGACTGGAGCATCCGAATTGGGCGGTCCTGACGGCCCTCGTCATGATGAATTCCCACTATGTTGGATCCACCTCGCTCAAAGCAATTCTTCGATGTGTCGGCACGATCGCCGGGGCATACCTGGGAGTCTGGCTGGTCGGTTCCTACACCTCGAGGCCGGTTCTTTTCCTGCTCTTCATCTTTATCATTTTGGGGATTGCCGTTTACAAGTTCGGCCAGTATCCGGGCAGCCAGGTACCTTATGCATACTACCTCGTCGGGGTGACAACGTTGAGTGTCGCAACCTACGGGATTCAGGATCCCTCCGATGTATGGAGAACCGGACTGAATCGAGCATTGGAAATTCTTGTTGGATCATTGAGCTCTTTGGTAGTGACCAGCATCATCTGGCCGCGTTACGCGCGCGAAGAATTCTTCGAACTCGGCAGCAAAGCGCTAGAGACAGCTGCCGAGCTTGTAACGCTGGAAACCGCCTCTCTTATTGAGGTCCGGGATACGTCCGGTCAACGGGAACAGCTCCAGAAGCGATTTGAACAACAGGTTTCGACGCTTCGCAATCTGCTTCAAGCCGGCGCCCAGGAGAGCACTCGCTTCTATGGACGCCTCGGCAACTACAACGCATTCGTAGTTTCACTGACAAACCTGTTTCAAGCCGCTCTGCACCTTGAGAGAAAACGACAAGAAGAGTCACACTATATTGCTAGAATCCAAAATGAGCTCGCGGCCGCATTCACGGCCATCGCTCAGGAGTTTCAGATTTTGATGCGCCCTGATTCTCCTGGGGCCCGGCTGCCGGAGACTACAATCGACAAGGCATTCGACGCTCTGTTTGAGAAGCTGAGTACGTTACGTGCGGCTGGTCTATTTGTCGAATCATCGACTGAAATAAATATCGACTTTTTTTCGCATATTGCTGTGCTTCGGACGATTCGAAACGAACTACTCGAGATGCGGCAAATCAAACAAGGACTACCGCGGCTCAGGGCGGCTTTCCCGGAACGGAAACGTGCTTGGGACGTATTGCCCGCGATTGACTGGTTCTGGATGAGGACCGCTTTCAAGGCCGCACTAGCGGCCTCTCTGTCCCTTTTTTTAATTAGGTGGATCCATCCTCCGGGGCCGGCCGCGCTGCCTGTGGCCGCGCTACTCTTCAGCGTCTTGCAACGCACATTTATGCGAGCCGGAGGGACAGGCGACCTCCGCGCGTTTCAGAGACTTTTTTTCGCGTGCCTTATTTTGTCGGTCTACGCGGCTCTCCTGATAGTCATAACACCGTTTCTGGCGAGCTACCTCGTGATGAACCTAACCTTGTTCGTTGCGTTGTTCATTTTTGGTTTTATGACCGCTCGCACTCCCGGAATTTCGTTCTGGACACTGGTGACTATTCTGAGCACGAGCGTGTTCGTGGGTTTGAATGCGCAGGTAACGGTCGAAACCAGCACGATTATCGATTCGGTCCTGGGATTAATTACAGGAATGGCGATCGCAACAGTAATAGGGAGGCTGATCTGGCCGTTGCTACCCCAACGATTGTTGCGTGACGATCTGGTGGACTTCTTCGGCCAGTTAAAAGCGCTTTCGAACCCGGAGCTGCCGATGAAGAAAATCCAGACCCGGCTGGCGCTATTGCCAATCGAAGCGCTGCAAGCCGCAAAAAGAATTCGGCTACCTGATTTTACGGGTGAAGAGCAACGTCAGTTTGAATTGCTCATACGCGCACTCTCGGGTCTGGCGGCCCGACGAACGGCGCTTGCGAGGCGCCGATTCGAATTTCCGGCGCAGCTGGAGGCTCTTGTGCATCCCGAGCTTGACCAGTTGGAGATTGAATTCGGTCAAATGACAGATGCCTTCGCTGATTGTTTTCGTAAAGGTGACTGCAGGCGTGAATTCCCTACGGTCCGCGGCGCGCTCGACGGTTTGCGCCTAAGAGCAGACCAGATTCGCCGGGAACGCATTCTCGCCACGGAAAGTTTAGATGCGCCTATCCAGCTTCTCGAAGTTATCAGCCGGTGTCAGCGTATCGGTGATACACTGGAAGAATGCGCCAGGCTGATTAAAACATTGTCGATACATCGGTACTGGGGCGATTACGCACTATAAAGACATAAGTCGGTAGCGATGCAAATCGTGTCAAGGCGTCAGGAACGAGAACGATATGAAACACATATGCGCCAGCTTGAAAATCATCGGCACTTCTGCTCTTTTGGTCGCAGGCTTTTGCAGCTGCGCAAGCACTGAAGTGCAAAAGTCGTTTGCCGAAAAACAGCGTGAGGCCTGGTATAGTAATTACGTTGATAATATCGATCAGAGTTGGAGCGAGCACTTATAGCCAGCGACTTTAATACACTGTCCTTTAGCAGGAGCAGTCTCGAATGCTCCTTGACGCCTTGACGATAAGATCCTGGTTGCCTTTCGCCGGCCAAGTGCAAATTAAACACCGAAGATGATGCCCGTCCGTTTTTCGCATTTATGTAGATCATTGACCCTTCTCCTGCTGCTCTTGGGCGTCGCGGATATCTGTCGGGCGAGAATCGGAGATACCCTGGAAGAGGCAATCGAAAGGTACGGAAAACCTGTGCGCAAAGCGTCTGCAGATGAATTCGCGATGTTCAAGGAGGCGTCGTACTACCTCACGGCCCACTTTCATGACGGCAAGACCGATGCGATCACCTATGTGAAGGCCGGATCCGAGTCCTCTACTAAGGGGGCTTTTTCCGATGACGAAATTGAAACGCTTCTGAAGATCAATGGAAGCGGTCAAACGTGGGAGCGATCGAAGGCCAAAGCAGGCCTGCAGGAATGGAAAACGGAGGATAGAAAATTCCAGGCAGTTTACTCGGAATCAAAGTTTCTTGTGATCACTACCGCCGGCTATGTGAAGCGATTAGAAGTAGCTGCAAAGAAAAAGAAAACGGCTGTGGACAAGGATAAGTAGAATCGATGTCATCCTCTGTCATCAAACCGATCCATCCCGGCGTCAATATCGGGCATGTGCACCTCAAGGTTGCCGATCTCGAACGTGCGCTTTGCTTTTATTGTGGAGTGCTCGGTTTTGAACTCACGCAGCGCTTTGGCAGCGCCGCCGCGTTTATCTCGGCCGGTGGTTATCATCATCACATCGGGCTCAATACCTGGGAGAGCCTCGGCGGTTCGCCGCCGGCCCCAGGCACGACCGGCCTTTATCATCTCGCGATCCTCTATCCAACGCGCGCTGAACTTGCGAACGCCTTGATTCGCCTCGGGCGAGCGGGAATCGCGCTCGATGGTGCCTCCGACCACGGCGTGAGCGAGGCTCTTTACCTCCGGGATCCTGACGAAAACGGGGTCGAACTCTACTGGGATTGTCCGCGCGAGCAATGGCCGCGCACACCCGAAGGCTCGTTGACAATGTTCACCCGCCCGCTCGACCTCGAGGACTTGCTATCCGAGGCGAAGAGCAAAACGTAACTTTCACCGCGTAAGCAATCGCTCAAACCAATCACATATTCCGGTCCGACCATGATGAAGGCAATTCGGCAGGTGTTGGACGGACGCATTTACCTGAGCGACAAATGGGCGACTTACGAACGCATCGCGGTGATCCTGGCCCAAGACCAGCTACCCACGAACTGATCGATTTCTGCGGAGAGCGCTTTACCAGGCGCATCAAGCCGGTAATCGTCGATAGCGATTCCCGTCAATGGCTAGCAGAAACCCAAGATCTGGCGTCCTTTCAGGACGCGTCGTGTTGGGCGCCAATTCCCAGGGTTAAAACCCTGGGCTAAGTCCTATTGCCCGTTCCGGGCACAAACCATTTCTTATTCGCCTGGTCCACCGAACGCGGCCCATGCCGCATCTCGGTTCCACTCCGCGGCTGCAATATTTTCGTTAGCCAATTTATTCTTCAAACGAAGCTGCTCATAAGCTTGATACTCTTTTTGACCACCTACGTAGGCCTGATTGTTAGCCGCGTCCGGGAAAACGTAGTAGATCTTCCCGTGTCTCTGGACCAAGGCCACTTTGCCAGCCGGAAGTGCTTGGAGTTTGTGTCGCTGCGCGACAGTGGTGGGGACAACCACTTTGAAGCCTGCGGCGATCAGAAGGTTCTCTTTGCTCTGTGTCTGCATGCTGGTGCAGCCAGCTGCCAGGGCTAGAAGCGCGATCGCTCCGATAACACTGAATCCGATGAATATGTGTTTCATGGGCTTTCCAATTTTGGTTAGTTGTTTGCTCTTGGTTTGACTCCGGTAGTAAACGCGCTTTAGGCGAGAAAAGCCATTTTGGGCGCGTCGAATTGAATTATATAGTTGTCTTCTAAAGCCCCGAAAGGCGTCATGTAAATGGGATTCATTCCGGCGAACGCATCTTTCACCTTCGCGCTCGGTGTGGCAAAAAAAACGAGGCGTGTGGGCTTCACCACTCCCATGAATCTCGCGGCAAAGTTCGCGCCGAACGACTCCAGGTGGGTCATGGCGGCGGCTGAGTCCTCGAAGCGCTCATAGATGTGGCAGACAAAGGTTCGGACCTGGACAAGTTCAGGCAATCTATGCACACGACGACGCAACGGCTCTCGGCGCGATGCAGGTGGTCGAAGAGGCCGGCCGGCTGAAGGAGATTGCGATTGTGGGTATTGACGGGGAAAACAACGCCTTTCAGGCGATCAAATGGCTTTTAGAACAGTCTCCTAGTGGCCTCATTTTTTTCGCCGACCGCGCGCAAGGCGCCCGGTTCAGCCGTTCGTGACCCATTCTGCGACGAATGGTCTTGAACTCCGAGCAGAAC
>Ga0074046_10005560_pt1 | contig 10051 bp, 7 predicted proteins | sample BogForMeECP23OM3_FD_94441 | JGI IMG/M metagenome (GOLD analysis project Ga0074046, IMG submission 94441) | Bog forest soil microbial communities from Calvert Island, British Columbia, Canada - Bog Forest MetaG ECP23OM3 | ecosystem: Environmental > Terrestrial > Soil > Wetlands ...
AGCGCCACCAGCCCGCTGGTTTTTGCGGCAGCCACCATATTGCTAGCGGCGGTCGCGGTGCTGGCCAGCTACATCCCCGCGCGCCGCGCCACCAAGGTCGATCCTATGGTGGCGTTGCGGTACGAGTAAGGCAATGGTTATACTGAACGTCATAAGTGGGTGCCGAAAACCTTCAAGCATGTCATTCTGAGCGCAGCGAAGAATCTCTCTTTAATTCAACCGATCCGCAAGACCAAAGAGAGATTCTTCGCTGCGCTCAGAATGACATGGGAACTGACTTCTGACGCCACGTATAGATTACCGAAGGCCACGATCAGGCCGGTGTCCGCAATTGCCTTCATGAGGGGGCAAATCCTTTGCGCGAGGAGAGATCGCGCGGGCCGCTGATTTTGCCCGCATGGCGAAGGAACCGTTGGTTACCTGTCTCGGATTTGGCCTGCTCGAGCCGGTAGCGGATAATCCGGCTGACCGGCAACCCGGTCTGTCGGCGCCTTTCCTGGAGCCACTCGGCGAGCTCTGCTGTAAGACGGATCGTAATTGTCTGACTCATACGATCAAGATGTAACACAAATGGAGAACGCCGTCGACTTCCGCCGTAGCAATCGTGCTGGAGGCTGGCACGCAGAAAACTCAAGTTATCTGGGGGTTCCATGAGCATCTGGGATTGGTTATTTCGCCGACGCCGGCGCGAAGAGGAACTGGACGAGGAAGTCCAGGCCCATCTGCGGATGGCCGCGCAGGAGCGCATGGAGCAAGGCGAAACCGCCGAGCAAGCTCGCACTTCAGCCGCTCGCGAGTTCGGCAACGTCGTTTTGGTGAAGGAGGTAACGCGCGACGTGTGGGGATTTCAATGGTTTGAAATCTTGCAGCAGGACCTCCGCTTCGGCGCGCGAATGCTGGCAAAGAATCCTGCGTTCACGTGTGTCGCCGTGCTGACGCTGGCCCTCGGCATCGGGGTCAACACCGCAGCCTTTACCGCCTACAAGGCGTTTTTCGGCCGATCTCTCGACGCTCGCGATCCCCGCAAGATGGTCAACCTCGCGCTGATCCTCCACTCGGGCGTTACCGATCCCTGGTTCAGCTATCCCGACTATGAAGCCTATCGGGATCACCTCCATTCGTTCAGCGGACTGATTGCACATGCGAAGAACATTGACCTCCTGACCCTCTCGGGTGCCGGCGGTGTCGTCAGCCAGCGCAGCTCCGAGTCCGGCACGCTGCTGGGAAAATGGCTGCTTCCCGCGGGGACCAGCGATGCGGAGTTTGCCAGCACCATGATTGTCTCGGAGAATTACTTCTCGGTTCTCGGAGCCACAGCCCCGCGCGGCCGCACGTTCGAATCCATAAATATTCCTGTACTTGCGGCCTCTCCCTCGGTTCTGATCAGCGACAATTATTGGCAGAAGCGGTTTGCCAGGGATCCCGCGGTGCTGGGCAAAACCATTCGTCTTAACGGGGTCGCGTTCACCGTCATCGGAATTACGCCTCACGACTTCGTCGGCACCACTGTGGCCGTGCCCGATTTCTGGGTTCCGCTTAGCCTTGAGCCGCTGTTGCACGCCGACGATCATTCACTGAGCGACCGCGAAAACCCTTGCTGCCGCCTATTTGCTCGTCTGGCCCCGGATGTCAGCATGGCGCTGGCGCAGGCGGAGATGACCGTGCTTGCCGACCGCCTCAGCGCCCTTCACGACCCTCACTCCGATTTGGGAAAACCTGCTACCGCACTCCTCTGGCGCGGCTCCCCGTTCCCCTGGCCGCTCGAGCACTACGGCGGATTAAAGTACGCCGTTCTGCTTATCATGGCCGCTGTCGGGATGGTGCTGGTCATCGCCTGCGCCAATGTCGCCAGCCTGCAACTGGCCCGCACTGTATCGCGCCAGAATGAACTGTGCATGCGCCTCTCGCTTGGAGCTAGCCGGCTCCGCCTTGTCCGGCAGTTGCTGACCGAAAGCGCTTTGCTGGGCCTGCTGGCCGGCGGCGTCGCGCTCCTGTTGACCTCGGCCTTGCTGGATATAGCGGTGACCATGGCCGCGGAAGCCTTCCCTGCCGAGTTTGGAACGGTTATCTTCCACGTGACCCCTGACCTGGGAATCTTTGGCTACGTCTTGGGCCTCTCCCTGACCGCCGGCGTCCTCTTTGGGCTTGCCCCGGCGCTGGAAAGCTCCCGCGACGCGCTTTCCTCCGCACTTAAGGTCAGCGCGGGAACTTCGCTCGGTCGCAGCCGCCGGCTACGCGGCTTCCTGATCGCTGCCCAGGTTGCCGTCTCCCTGCTGCTGATGATCGCCGGAAGCATGTTGATTCACAGCTCGATTCGCGCCCTCAAGATGGACACCGGCTATGAAACCAAGCACGTCGTTGATCTCGAACTCCAGTTTCCCGAGGGGTCGAAGTACACCGCCGACCGCAAGCTTGCCCTCGTCCGCGAGCTTCGCACCCGCCTCGCTGCGCTGCCCGGAGTGATTGCGATCGCAGGCTCTCGGGCGCCCAATGGCAGTGGCCTTCGAAGAGCCGCCGTCTCGCTCAATGGTGAAAAGGCCTCGGCTCAAAATGCGCGGGTGCTCTATTACACCTACGTTCAGGCAAACTATTTCCGGACCCTTGGCATTCCCCTGCTTTTCGGCCGGGGGTTTCAACCTCAAGCCGGGAAGCCTGAGCCCTCCGTCATCCTCAGCGAATCGGCCGCCAAACAGCTCTGGCCTGGCCGGAACCCTATCGGCCGCAGCCTCCGTTTGGACACCGACGAGCAGTTCCACAGCAAGAGCGAAGTTCTTCCCGACGGGCCCGCCTACCAGGTTATCGGCGTCGCTCGCGACACACGCGGCACTATGCTTGACGGCAGCGACTCCGAGCAGGTTTACTTACCGTTGCCCGAAGACCGGCTCCAAGACCAGCCAATGCTCATCCGCACCCAGACTGACCCGGCGAAGTTCATGGGTGCGATCGCTTCCGTGGTTTCGTCCGTCGATCCCAATCTAGTGGCAACCTGGTCCACTCTCGAGGAGATGCTCCGCCAGTCCCAGGCCTTTCTCGCCTCCAGCCTGGCGGCCGTCATCGCTTCCGGTGTCGGCCTGCTGGGGCTGCTGCTGGCCTCGATGGGCATTTACAGTACGGTCAGCTACATCGTGGTCCTTCGCACGCGCGAAGTCGGCATTCGCATGGCTCTCGGCGCCAAGAAGCGCGACATCTTTGGACTCATCCTGGGCGAGAGCACGCGGTCCGTGCTTTTTGGATTGCTTGCCGGAATGTCTCTCGCGTTGGGAGCAGGTTATCTTCTGCGCGGCGTGCTTTATGGGCTTCGCACCGTCGATGGCGTCTCGTTTGTCGGCGTTTCCCTCTTGTTTCTGGCCATCGCGCTGGTCGCCGCCTACCTGCCTTCCCGCCGCGCCGTGCGCGTGGATCCTATGGTGGCGCTGCGGTACGAATGAGGAGGGGCAGCCATGAGTTTCCGGAACTGGTTGTTGCGGCGACACCGGCGCGAAGAGGAGCTCGACGAGGAGGTCCAGGCCCATCTGCGAATGGCCGCGCAAGAGCGCATGGAGCAAGGCGAAAGCGTCGAGCAAGCTCGCACTTCAGCCGTCCGCGAGTTCGGCAACGTGACCCTGGTGAAGGAGGTAACGCGCGACATGTGGGGATTTCGTTGGGTCGAAATTTTGCATCAAGACGTTCGCTACGGATTACGGATGCTGGTGAAGAATCCCGGTTTCGCCGCCGTCGCCATCCTCGTGCTGGCTCTCGGCATGGGCGTGAGCGTGGCCATCTTCGGTTTTGTGGACGCGGCTCTACTGGAGCCGCTTCCGTATGCAAATCCCGGCCGGCTGATGTCGGTGAATGAAAGCAGCGTTGAATGGCCGCGCTGGCCTCTCTCCTACCCGGACTATCTTGACTGGCAACGGCTGAACAAATCCTTCAGCTCGCTCGATGTGTACAGCGGGGCCGGTTATCTCATGCGCACTCCCTCCGGTGCGGAGCCGGTGCAGGCCGAGCGCGTGAGCGGCAGCTTTTTCCAAACCCTCGGGGTGCATCCCCTGCTCGGCCGGGACTTCTATCCCGGCGAGGATCGCCCGGGTGGCCCCAACGTCGTGCTCCTGAGTTACGGAGCCTGGCTCCATCGCTTCGGCGCACGGCGCGACGCGGTGGGCCAGACCGTGGACCTGGACGGCAGCGCCTTCACCATCATCGGCGTCCTGCCCCGCACGTTTTCTTTCGCGCCCAGCGGCAACGCCGAGTTCTGGGTTCCTCTCAACAGCTTCAGCCCTCACGAAAAGATGCGGGGCTTCTATGATTTTTGGGGAATCGGAAGGCTGCGCGACGGGGTCAGCATCCAGGCAGCGCTGGCCGAAATGACTGCGATCGCCAAGCAACTCCAGCAGCAATACGCCATAACCGGCCGCAACCTGGGCGCCAGCGTCGTTCCGCTCTCTGAGGTCATCGTTGGTGATGTGCGGCCGATCCTCTTGACGCTGCTGGGCGGGGCCGGCCTGCTCTTGCTGATCGCCTGCGTCAACGTGGCCAGCCTGGTACTGGTCCGCTCGGAGAGCCGCAAGCGTGAAATCGCTATCAGAGGCGCGCTGGGCGCTACAGCGGCGCGGCTGGTCCGCCAGTTCATCACCGAAGGGCTCTTGCTGGCTGGGAGCGGCAGCCTGGCAGGCGTGATCGTTGCCAACGACACCATGAAGCTCCTTGGCCGCCTGGTTCCCAAGGATATGGCGTCAAACATGCCTTTCCTGGAAGGAGTCGGACTGAATGCCCATACGGGCGCGTTCGCCGCGGTCATCGCACTGCTGGCTGCACTGCTGCTAGCGGTTACACCTGCGTTGCGGCTCTCGCTTCAGGAGGTGCGCGACGGACTAACCGACGGGGGCCGCGGCGCGGCCAGCCGGTTGTGGCGCAGGATGGGAGCGAACCTGGTGGTGGTGGAACTGTCCATCGCGGTGGTGCTGCTGGCCGGCGCAGGACTGCTGGGACAGAGCCTCTATCGCCTTCTTCATGTGCCGTTGGGCTTTGATCCGAGCCATCTCGCAACCCTGAGGGTCATGGCTCCCGGCACGGTTTACCGGACTGACGAACAGACCGTAGGACTTTACCGGGAGATTGTGCGACGCGTCTCCAGCTTGCCGGGCGTAGAGTCGGCCGGCATGACTATGATACTCCCGGCACAGTGTAACTGCGCCGTTGACGAGATCCGCATTCCGGGAAGACCGGACCTCGGCGAACATAATGAGGTGGACGAGCGTCATGTGAGCGCGAAGTATCTGCCCACACTCAAGGCGAGGCTGTTGCGCGGACGGTTCTTCACGGACGCCGACGATGCTTCCAGGCCCGGAGTGGCCCTCATCAATCAGACCCTGGCCCGAAAGTACTTTCCCGGCCAGGACCCCGTCGGCCAGAGGATTGTCAATGACGAAGGGGGGCGTCCGTCCGTGTGGGAGATTGTCGGCGTGGTCGACGACGTTCACGAAGGCCCACTCGATGTCGAAACCTGGCCCGCGGAGTATTTCCCCATCAACCAGACACTGGACCACGACTTCAGTCTGGCGGTACGCACCGGGCAAGACGCCGGGGCGCTGCTGCCGGTGCTGGTGACTACCTTGCATCAGATCGACCTGAGCCTGGGCGTATCCGACGAAGAGACCATGAATGAGAAGATTGACGGCACGCAGGCAGCACTGCTGCATCAGTTTTCGGCGTGGCTGGTGGGCGGATTTGCAGCGATGGCGCTGGTCCTCGGCGTGGTCGGACTGTACGGAGTGGTCGCCTACTCGGTGAGCCAGCGAACCCGCGAGATCGGAGTTCCCATGGCGCTCGGCGCACAGCGCAGCTCCGTCTATCAACTCATCCTGAAGGAAGCGGGGTGGCTCACCACGATCGGAATCGCCTTGGGCCTTGTGTGCTCCGTGGGTGCAGCAACGCTGATGCGCGGTATGCTCTTCGGCACTCAACCGTGGGATGTGGCGACGTTATCCGCTGTGGGTGCGGTGCTCGCCGTCTCGGCGTTGCTCGCCAGCTACATCCCCGCCCGCCGGGCGACGAAGGTTGATCCGATGGTGGCGCTGAGGTACGAATGAGGAGGGGCAGCAATGAGTTTCCGGAACTGGTTGTATCGCCGACGCCAGCGTGAAGACGAACTGGACGAGGAAGTCCGGGGTAGCCGTCTTTGCGGCCGCTAACTGAATCCCACGATATGCCGCTCGTCATTCAAAGGCTCTCAACAATGCGGCAATCCCCTGCCATTCTTACCCGGAAGCGCGGAGAACGGCACGAACGGATTTATTGTCCCTCCCAGAGACTTACCGAAGGTGCTTACCTCGAACACGCCAACGAACTACTAAGGCCGGCAAAGTGAGAAGCAAAAATTCTCATTTCCTGCTGACAACCAAGTTATCTATGCCAGCCGGGCTCGCGACGGCGTAACGGGTGAAGGTCGAGATCTCAATCTCAAGTCTGTCGATAGCGACGTCCTTGTATGCGTTTTGGACCGTAGCAAAGTTGCCGAAGGTGTTTGGAACTATGCCAGCGACCTTGAAGACGGGATTCCGGTCCAGAAAGCCCGTTATAACGTAGGGAATGGGTGTGACACTCGCGTAGAGATCTGCGGAAGTGAACGTGAATGTGTGCCCCGACGCGGTGACAGCGATTGAATTTGTTGTTGTTCCATACTCCGTCGCTCGCTGCGTGAAATAAATATATGGTAGAGGGTGGCCGAAGCTTTTGCCGACGAGCCAGTTTCCCGATGCCGGTGCAACTGTAAAACCACCTTCCGTGTAACAATTGAGTAATGAGCCATCGGGACCCGGCAGCCCATCGAAGGTAATGATCTTCTTTTCCGATGGTGGGGCCGTGCCGGGAGGCGCAACTCTGTCACAATCTCTTCCAACTTCAACCAAGTCGGTTGGCAGGTCCCAGCCGCGAAGGCGATCTTTGATTTCATCGATCGATACGGCAAACGTGTCAATTGCGCCGGACGTATTCGATACGACCATCCCAACGATCCCATCGACCGTCACCACGGCCGCGCCGGAACTCCCAGGCGCCGTCGGGAGACCATTGAAGACCTGCCGTTTTGGATCATCTCTCGTGCCGGAGAAGCTTCCGTGCGAACCTGGCAGAGACCATCCGGTTTCTCTCCCTATCGTCCACACCCAGCTCCCCGCATCTCGGGGCGCCTGCAGTGAAGCACCCGACAGGACGGTCGGGGATCGATCGGCCGCGTTTCGAACCATGAGCACAGCTAGATCGTCATAGGTCTGCGGGCTGCTGTATGGGAGGCGCACCGCCTCTACGTCGTCGCCGGGTCTCACTCGGAAACGCACAAGCGGCCGATCGTTCAGCATCTGGTCGCGGTCGAACACGACATGGCTGGGGGTGACCACGTAGAGGTCGGGGCCGCGTCGTCCCACGATCAGGCCAAAGCCCTGGTCGCCGGCTGGCGTGCCGTCTTTCTGTTGTGGCAGCACTCTGACAACGCTGCCGGCGAACCGCTCGGCCTCGGCGCGCGCCTGGCGGTCGACACCGTCACCGGTGACCTGCGCCAACACTGGTGAGGCGGAACAGATTGTGAGGCACAAGGCTGCGCCGACGCACAGACGACGCGTCCGATTCGGCGCGCGCAGGCTGACAGAAACTCTCGAAGGCCAATTTTCGGACGACATCACGACCATGACTGCTTGAGCTCCGCCATCGTGGGGCGCGAGTGGTCCCCTACCTCCCCCATTTGAAAGCCCACTGACGAGCTTTCCAAAGTGCCGCCAACACGGCGAGTGCAGCTCCCCAGGCAAGTTTTAATTCATGCTGGCCCAACAGGTAGGCGAGCACGCTTGGAGTGACGTCACGGTCCGGGAGTGGCGGTGAACCGGGTCGCGGCGGCCCTATGCCGATACTGAGAGCGTGCCCGGACGCGTTGATGGCAACCCCGTCAGCACCAAATTCTAGCCGACCCGCCGTCGCCGCTACCTCCTTGAGCCAGATCAGTTCGCGCGGCTGCAGCGGCAACTCATCGCCAGTATCGAGGAGTTTCAGCTTGCCGCTCAGCAGTTCTGATTGGAAGGGCAATCGCTGATCCTCGTTGGTCGGCCGGGGCCGGGTAAAATCCAGGCGGTGGATGGGCTGATCGTAGAGCGCAATCCCTTTCAGCTCTCCGGCGGCGGGAAGCACGAGGCGAACTGGTACCACGGTTCCGCTAGGGGTGGCGTCAAGTCCGAAGGGCCTCTCGGTGACCGCAATTTGTCGCGCGACCCCGTTGTCGGCAATCTGTCGAATGGTTCCTGACAGGGTCAGCTTGATGGCGCCGCCGACCATAATACGGAGGTCGGGTGATCCGTCTGTTGTGGACGTGAGCGTCAGGATTGTATCGGGGTCGAGTACGACGCTTTCCAGGACAACTGAATCGGCGGTGAGCCTGATCCCGTTGTAGGGATCGCCAGCTTGCGCTAGTTCCGGCGGACGATTCTGAAGGTGTGTTCCGAAAAGACGGAATTCTGCGCCCTCGGCTAGTTTAACCCCGATCGTGTGGGTCGCCCGTGTGGATGCGGTGACCTCGACCAAGCCGCTGACCGCCTGTAGGTCGAATCTGTTATTCCTCCAGGAAACGGATACAAGGATGAGGAGAACGAACACAGCGCCGCTGGCGACAAGCAGTAACCAGCCACTTCGCAACAGGCGAGCGGCGATACCCTCAGGATCTGCGAGGCTCATGGACGCTCTACAGGAGGCGGAATTTAGCGTGCAAGAAGGACAAACCGATCTGTTCGCGGTATGCCGTCGAGATAGAACGAGAGTTCAAGTGTGTTCCGCGCCCCCGGCAGCGTTCGGCCGATATCGACATCAAGCCGCTTTCCCTGAGGCACGAGCCCGGCGGCGTCAGGCAACGGTACCCATGACATCGTGTGAGCCGGATCGTAGATGCGCCACGCGACATTAGTCACGTCAGAGCCCGGCCTGACGACCGCCACAATGTCGCTCGGGCGCAAAGCGCCGGGTCGGCCAGCATATACCGGAACGTAGCCGATGGTCCCGTCCGCCAGAACGCGAATGCCATACACGCCGAACTTCTCCGCATCGATTTGGCGCGGCGCGATCACATCGTGTAGCGGCAGGCGAAACGCCGTCTGGCCGGACGGCAGTTGTGCATCCAGGCGGTAATAGAGCTGCAAGGGGACACCGACGCCCTGGATGCGGGTGGTCGCCTCGGGGGCGTCGGCGAATCGGATCTCGATACTGGGGTCCGTGTTGAAGTCGTAGAGGACGTGACCGATGGTCAGGGACACCAGGGACATGCCTTCGCCGCCCGCGACTACCTTTGTGAACAGACCCTCACACCGCGGTGTATTTGCCCGGAATTGATACCTGAGTGGTGACGACATGTCCGTCGGCAGAGGATCGCAGGACTGCGCGACGGAATTGCGCCCGATGGCGCCGACCGACAGGGCGGTCAGGAGAAACAGCCAGGTCCGGCGAGCCCAACGACGCATGGCATTTCCCTCCCGCCGTGACGCCCTCTTGGTTCGTATCCCTCTTTCATTAGACTCATCAAAAATGCACTTGATAAGGGTTATTACTCCGGTTAGGACCTTGCAGCCAGTAGTCGCGAGCGGAACGATCACCTGAGTTAATTCCGAATGACCTTCCACACACTCCGTGACGACGACCTCGCCCTCGCCGACCAAGGCAAGATCATCATCATCGATAGTTATGCCTTCAATCTCAAATGAAAGCTGACTGGTCGTTGTTAGGAGGTCTTCGATCGGGTAGGTAGGCTCGTCTTCCCCAGCATCGCAGATGCGGTTAAGGGCTTCGTCTTCGTTCAAAGCGTCGTTGACATAGGGCGACCGCGTTCTCTGCAAGATCGCCGCGACCCCCAGCACCTCCACCAGCCGACGCAACCGAGAGAAACGCTGCGGGCGGCCCGAGCTAACAGGGTTCTTGGTCCGGTTTCTTCCTCTTGAAGTTGGGCTTGAACGTCGATTCTTCATTGTCTTAGGTTACTAGTATATCGTTTCATTAAACTGTAACCGTATTACTGGTGGTTAATGCGTCAAACTTTTTCCAGCGG
>Ga0074046_10005561_pt1 | contig 10050 bp, 12 predicted proteins | sample BogForMeECP23OM3_FD_94441 | JGI IMG/M metagenome (GOLD analysis project Ga0074046, IMG submission 94441) | Bog forest soil microbial communities from Calvert Island, British Columbia, Canada - Bog Forest MetaG ECP23OM3 | ecosystem: Environmental > Terrestrial > Soil > Wetlands ...
CCCAGTTCATTCACGGTGGAGGACCAATCATTAAAGACAAACTGTTCCCATTCCTGTTTGTCACCATCGCCTGCGGATCGATTTCCGGTTTCCACTCGTTGGTTTCTTCCGGCACGACGCCCAAGATGCTGTGGAAGGAGACGGATGCGCGCATGATCGGCTACGGCGCAATGATGTGTGAAGGCATGGTTGCCGTGTTGGCGCTGATTGCTGCCTGCTCCATGTTCCCCGGTGACTATTTCGCGATCAACGCCGCGCCCGCGGTTTTCGCCAAGCTGGGAATGCACACCATGAACCTTGACATGTATTCGGCGGAAGTTGGTGAGAAGCTGGCAGGTCGAACCGGCGGAGCGGTTTCTTTGGCCATCGGCATGGCCCAAATCTTCAAGGGCCTCCCCGGCATGAAGACGCTGACCGGCTACTGGTATCACTACGCCATCATGTTCGAGGCGCTGTTCATCCTGACCACGGTTGACACCGGAACGCGCGTGGCACGCTATGTCATGCACGAACTATTGGGCAAGGCTTACAAGCCATTCACCAACACGGCATGGCTGCCCGGGAACCTTGTAACCTCCGCCATCGTTGTGGCGAGTTGGGGATACATGATTTACACCGGGTCAATCTCCACCCTCTGGCCGCTGTTCGGTACCGGCAATCAACTGCTGGCGACCATCGCGCTTGCCGTAGTCACCACTTTCCTGGTGAACATGGGGAAAGCGAAGTATGCGTTAGTGACTGCCCTTCCCATGTGCTTCGTCGGAGTCACGACGCTGACCGCCGGCGTGCTGTCCATCAAGGACATCTATTTGCCCCTGGCTCAGCAGCCCGGCAAGGGTTTCCAGGGGTATCTTGATACCACGCTAATGATCATCTTTGTTGTCGGAGTCGTTCTGGTCCTGTTTGAATGCGGACGTCGGTGCTGGAAGACGCTGCATGGAGCGGAGATTCCCAAAGAAGCGTTTGGCGTCCCCGAGATGGAGACGGTAAAGATGGGTTGCTGCTGAGAGGCGTCGTTATCGCGGAGTGGCTTCGCAGGCTGCATTTTCGCGGCTTGCGGATGCTGTGCAGCACACGTGCGGTTGACGCTCTGATGGCGCAGCCCTACAATCGGAGCAGCGCTGTTGTACGGGCGCATCCCGCGCAAAGCCGCAATCGCTGCCCCCTCGTTCAACGGCAGGACAGCTGACTCTGGATCAGCATATCGGGGTTCGAATCCCTGGGGGGCAGCCAAACACTTTCCGCTATCTCCGGTCATTTCTCAGACTTCCAAGAGTCCCTGGTTTCGTTCGTAACGCGTCGTATCGCTCCGAAGCGTCTGGCGGGGGCCACAATAGGGGTCACAGTTTCGAGCGAGCCGCTCCCTCTCCAGGTTAACCTCAGAAGCCTACGAGCACCGAGTTGTTGTCTCTGGGAATAGTGATCTCGATTCCGCGCTCGTGATTGGCGCCGACGGTCGCGTCGAGGTCAAGGTCGCTGACCGTGATCGTCCGCTGGTGACGGCCGACCTCGATCTGCAGAGACTCGGCGGTAAGCAGGTAATGGTGACTTTCAAGCCGTTCGCCATTCGTCAGCACGAACAACGTCGGAGGCAGTCGCTTGGTGACCACGGCTTCTTTCGTCTGTGGCACTTCGATGAGCTTTGGCGGCTCCGGAGGCAGCCCAGGTGACCGAGGCTCTTCCTTTTCCCCGACGATTACCTGCGGCGACAGTCGCATTCATCGGCTGCTGGCAAGGAGACTCATTCTGAAAATAACCATCATCATCCCAGAACGGAAAATATCCAGGTAGCCTTACCGTTCCGTATCCTTGACGACGGCCAAAGTCAGAATGCCGCGGGAAGAAACCGCTCGATGGGCCCGTCATGATGGCATTGCCTGGCACACCAGCTCCGCCGCTGCGAGATCCGCCACCTGCCCTCTGGGCTTGTAGAAGGGTGGCACTCAAAACCAGAGTCGCCAAAACCATCAAGCCTTCTCGAAGCCTTGTTCTTTCAGGTCTTTTTGCAGGCGCTGGGCGAGTGCGGCTCCGTCTTTGCGAGCGTAGGAGATGAAGACGCGGGGCTGCTCAGACGGCGGTGAGGCTGACAGACCATTATGAGCAAGGTACGAGAGCCAAGGACAAGCCGTTAAGGTTACCTAACCAAGGATCACAAGGCCGAAGTCCGCTTCTGGGACTGATGGCGTGATGTTGGATAGGTTGCGATTGTAACTACCTTTGTTCGGAATATTTTGCGAGGAAAAGCTTTTCCCGCCTGTTTGTTTTGAATATTTTGCGAGGGTAGGGGGAGGGGGTATAACCATTCGGTACCGCCTAATCCCAAAATCGGAAAAGCAAGCAAAGTGCGCGGTAGTTAGTGTCCCCATCGGGGATGGTTGAAACCCCTCGCCTTCAGGCAAAGAAAGTTTGGCGAAATGGCCGCCGACTCTTGCGGCCATGAGCCAGGCGGTTTTTCGTCGCGTGCATCTTTCAGTCGTCTTCCAGACGACAGCTAAGATGGTTACGCAAATGACGATGAAACCGCCAAGGACGCACTAAACATCAGTGAACCCTCGACTTCCAGTCGAGGGTTGTTCAGTTGTTGGTTAACATATTGTCCTGGCGGGTGGCCCGCTTTTCGCTTCGAGACTACGCATCCCGCTTATCTGTGGGTGCCCCCTCGATAAGATGCGCCGCAAGCTGCTTTCTATGGAGCTTCCAGCTGGCCTTGCTGCGCCATAGAGGAAGGGCCGGTCTGCGTGGCTTCTCCAAAAGTAGACGAGAATGATCGCACTTGCGATCGCCGCATACGCACACCACAGCGAGGTGAACGCGTACCGCTTGACCTCCATTACAACCAGGAGAATCGCAAGGTTTGCCGCGCCGAGGAGCACCATCATCCTGATCTTCGAGAAAAACAGCGAACCGCAGGTCGCAATCACGTACAGCAGCGCAACCGCTGTATTGTTGGTCGCCTGATTGATGTACACGATGCTGTTTCCCCTGATGTATACCTCTGTTGAGTACGCCGTCAGCGCCCACAATATATAGAGCGCCGTTGCTCCGCCCAGCACGACGAAAGGCAGCATGCGCCTGCGGCTCTTCACGTCGGCTCGAACAGCATCACGGCTAGCGGCAGCAGGAAAGGCAGGAGTCCTTGCGCATAAAGCATGAACGCCGCGCCCATGCCGTGCGTCACCCCCGGGGAGAAAACCCCATCCAATCCCAGCCAGACGAATCCCTCGATGAATTGGTGAATGGCGAATAGCGTGGGCAGCGTCGCGAAAAGCAGTTTGCGCCTGTGCTTCACCTTGGTCAACGTGACCACGCCGAGGGCGCCCAGAACGCCTCTGCCAACAAAGTTAGCTGTTGCTGAAAACACACGGCTCAACCTCTTCCTTGGGAGCATTACACCTATCATCGCGGAACGCAAAGCATTTCTCGTCACGCAGCGATTCGGATTACCGGGAATGTCGCCGGTCGGCGGGTGGCCCACCTCTTCGGTTCGAGGCCACGCATCCCGCTTATCTGTGGGTGCCCCACTCCTGTCGCCCGCTCTTGGCGACGGGGCGGGCACAATCTTCACTCGGGGTTTGCAGGCTAGGCCGCCTAGACGCGAACCGTCCCCGGCTCGGGCAGGATGCGGAAGCGTCGGCGGCCGCCGATGCGATAGGCTTGGAAGTCGGAAACATCGACAGTGAGAATTGTGGTCAGCGACTCACGTTCCGCAAGATGAACTAGGGTGGCATCCGCGAAGTCCATCGGCCTATCACTATACTGATGCATCAGTTGTGAAAGTGCCGGAAGATCCGCATCGGTGATTGTGCCCAATGTGAGGGCGCCGGAGCGGACGAATTTCCAGGCAACCTCCACTAGATCAAACCGCCCTCCGATGAAATGGAAGAGTTCCGTCAGCACCGCCTCCGAAGTCAGCAGAGGAAAGCGCATGTAAGCGAAGGCTTCTGTAACAGCTCGATGCCAACGATCATTCTCGCCCAAGAAGGCGAGGATTGCTCCCGTGTCGGCAAGCGCGTTAGTGCGCATTTCTTTCTCTCACACGCTTGCGCACTACCTCCCTGACTTTTTCGGAACCGTAAGGGTCAGCCCCCGAGAGGGTACCGGCATATTTCGCCACAGCAGCGTGCAATCGCGCTTGCTCAGCTTCGTCATCGCCATTTCGCTGCTTTCGCAATTCCAGCCATTGTTCCGCAAGGCGGTCCAGCACTTCCGCTAGCGTCATTCCCTCCGAGCGGGCCTCCGATTCCAAGGCCATCTTGATCTTAGGATCAAGACGCCAGCTGTATACTTCAGTCTTGGCCATGCACTACATTGTAGTGCATGGTAACCCAGGCGGTGGAAGCAGAAGTCTTTGCGGGCGCGGAGGATGAAGAAGGCCAAGGCCTGGTGTAAAACATGCAGCCGTTGGAATCCAAGTAGGCTCGGTCCATGATGTAGATAGAACCCGGTTCGATCAACACCTGGTCGATAATGTGAATCTCGTGCATTTTCGCGGGTGCCACGCGGATAAAGACCGGAATATTGCCATGCAAATCGAGCAGCTTATGCAGCTTCACGGCCGCGTTCTGGTCCCGGTAGCGTGCCCAAGGGAACAGCGCAAGACAGAGATCGATGGTGGTGCAATCCAGCGCGTAGGCGGTCTGCTGCAACTCCACCCCGAAACTTTCGTGGGCGTACAACGGCCGCGCGAGAGCGATCAAGACTTGGGCCAAGTCGGCATAAATGCGCCAGTCGCGCAACTCGTGGGCATCGGCCAGAGTGCTGCGTGCGATCGGTGCACGAATCCCGCATGGTAGAGCCGCGGCCCCAAGGCCCGGCGGCAGGCGCACAGTGCACAGAAAAAGTCTGTGCCCTCGCCTTTGCTATAATGATGATTGCAGCGCTCCAATTCGCAACCTGGTTGTGAATTGGAGCGCGTGTACTGGCGCCGAAGTTCCACGCGCAGTGCTTGCAACGTCGGGGAGTGGCTCAGCCTGGTAGAGCACCTGGTTCGGGACCAGGGGGTCGGAGGTTCAAATCCTCTCTCCCCGACCAATTAACACAAGTACTTTTGGACGCATACAGCCATTCCACTCGCAGCCGGCACGGTTATGGAATCAAAACAGAAATAGTCCGCTGGAATCCCTCGATGGGCATATAGTGGGGATGATATAAACTTAAACGGAAATTCTGCTACTATTCCGCAAGTCTCAGGACTTCTCCGGGGAGCAACTACATGGACTTTCAAGGCACTGGTTTCGCGATGTCCGGCGACGGCCTGTCCGCAGCAGCCGACATGATGGGCGTGCATGCCGCCGAAGTGTTGACCGTCCTCGCCGTCGAAACAAAAGGATGCGGGTTCATTTCGGACCGCAGGCCGCAAATCCTGTACGAGCGTCACATCTTCCATCGGCTCACCAACGGCCAGTTCGACGACGGAGATGTCAGCGATCCCAGTCCCGGAGGCTATGGACCCGCCGGCGCTCATCAATATGATCGCCTTGCGGCTGCAATTGCCCTCAACCGAAACGCGGCCTTGCAAAGCGCTTCCTGGGGAGTGGGCCAGATTATGGGAGAGAATTTCCAATCCGCCGGGTTCTCCGATGTTGAATCGATGGTTGCCGCCATGATGCAGGGCGAAGATCAACAACTTACTGCAATGGGCAACTTTCTTGTGAAGGGCAAACTCAATGGTCCGCTCGGGGCGCACGATTGGACGAAGTTCGCTCGCGGATACAACGGACCTAACTTTGCGATTAATCAGTACGACAGGAAATTGAGCGGGGAATTCCAGAAGCTGACTACGGCGGGGCTTCCCGATCTGCTGGTACGGGCAGCACAGTTGTATTTGACTTATCTTGGATTCGATCCTCATGGCATTGATGGCGTAGCTGGAAAAAATACGCTCTCGGCACTGGCAGACTTCCAAACGAAAAACGGATTGCCGGTTACTAGCTCCGTAGACGCTAACACAGTGACCCAGCTCGTCAACGCTTTGCCGCAGGTTTGAGGTGCGGGGGCCCGGTAGCGTAAGCGGCTGTTTTCGATGAGCGATCTTTGGCACCTCAGGTACTAGGTTCGGCGGGTTGTATTCGGACCGAAATAGGTTGGGGAGCCGGATCGCCCGTTTCGAGCGCCTGTAACCGGTCGCGAATGTCATTGCAAAGCAAGTCGACGGAGACGCCTCCAAAGTGCGCCGGATAACGCTGGAGCCGATGCAGTGCGGCTTGCAATAACAGCGCGGTTCCGAGCCGGTTGTTGCGCTGGAGGTGATGGAACGCTGCCGTCACTTGAATTAATCCTTGCAAGAATGTCTTGTCCGGTTCCTCCGACCCCAACCACACGCTCTCCCACTCTTCATGCGCTACAAAAAACTCGCCCGCTTCGTACTGTCGCAGACCTTCAGCAAGCGCTCCCTGGGTCCAATCGAATTTCATGAGCTGCGGCCTCTATGCCAAAAGCTAGCACGGTGCGGACTGCCGACTGTTGACTATTCAATAATCGTTTTCCGCTATTCGCTGCTTTTCCCATTTCGGGATGGCCTAGTAATAGCCTGGTTAATCCCCCTCCCCCTCCCCTGTTCTTTAAAGAGACCTTGACTCTGCTGAGGAGTCGGTGTAGCTTTCTCGCCGTATCATTCGGTTAGGAGGATTTGTGGCCAATCAGGGAAAGGTTGCGGTTTTACATAGTAATGATGTGGTCTTTCTAGCGTGGCAGTACGACGAGGCAATTCCAAAGTGCCTGGGATTCAGCGTGCGCCGCAAAGACCTGGGCAAGGCCGGCTCCGGATTCCAGGCCCTGCCGGCGTGGGTGGGATGGCAGGGCGGAAGCAATGCCGACTGGAAGCCACAGAACACCGACCTGTGGCCGGTGCAGAAGTTCAACTGGCGCGACTTCACGGCGCAGCCCGGCAGCAGCTATCAGTATCAGGTCGTGCCCATGACGGGCACCAAAGACGCGTTGACCCCGGCCAACGACCTTGCCTTGACCACTGAAGAAGTGCATCTCACTCCCGACACGGCGAACAACGTGAAGGCGTATTTCAATAACGGAATACTCTCCACTCAGAGCATAGCCCACTACTTGCCGCCTGGCTCCACAGGAGCGCCCAGCTCCAGCGCTCTGCTGCAGCACATCAACACACCCGGCGATTCCCTGCGCAACAGCCTGGCCGGACAGATGATCGACGCTGTCACCTCGCTGCTCAAGCGCGCCCAAAAAGAAGGCGGCGAGTGCTACATGGCGTTGTATGAATTGGACGATGAAGAGCTGATCCAGACCATCATCGCCACTGGCAAGCAGGTCCACGTCGTGCTTTCCTACAGCACCACCAACGGCGACCCGGATCCAAAGGCAAAATCTGCGCCCAAGAAGGACGCCGCGCCCAGCAGCCGCCAGAGGCTGCATGACGCCGGAATTGATATCTACGACCGCATGCTACCGGTCGCCGACATCGGACACAACAAGAGCATCGTGTACGTGGATGCCCAGGGCAACGCAGCCGCAGTGCTCGCGGGCAGCACCAACTGGACCCAGACTGGCCTCTGCGCCCAGAGCAACAACTCGGTGATTATCGAAAATCCAGCGATCGCGGCCTTGTACCTCGACTACTGGAACCGCTTGAAGGCCGACACAACAAAGGCAGGCGATGATCCTAAGGCCCTCCAGGCAGCGGACTTCCGCAGCGCAAACAACAAGCCCAACCTGGTCGGAAACACGACTGTGTGGTACTCCCCCAACACCAAGAGCAAGTCCAAGCCGGCGAAGGCGGTCATGCCGACCGACTTGAGCGCCGGCGCCAAGAAACCCGCGGACGCGCCCGGCGACATGTTCGAGGTTTTTCAAGCGATCAACGCTGCCAAACAGGCAGTGATCTTCCTCGAGTTCATGCCGGGAACGCCCAGCGTGCTTGACGTGATCAAGAACGTCGAGCAGGCCAATCCCGGGCTGTTCATTCGCGGCGCGGCAACCGATCCCAAGGCCATCGAGAAGTTCAACGAGAAGAACCCCATCACCACCGAGCTGTTTCACCGCGGTGCCGGCGGCAAGCCCGACAAGGTGTTTGAAACCGGCGCGGCGGCCACGGCCGTCAACGACCAGTTCGCATACTGGAAGAAGGAGCTACTGAAGTCGTCCCCGGGAGCGCACGCTATTATTCACGACAAGATCGTGGTCATCGATCCGCTTTCGGAGACTGACTGCGTGGTGGTGATGGGCAGCCACAACCAGGGGTACAAGGCTTCCTACGCCAACGACGAGAACCTGGTGATCTTCCGCGGCAATCGTCCGCTGGCCATGGCCTACGCCACGCACGTAATGGACGTGTACGACCATTACCGGTGGCGGTTCAAGGTCCAGACGGAAAAGAGCCACGCCTGGACGGGGCTACAAACCACTCCCGACTGGCAAAACATCTATTTCGACAAGACCGGCATGGCTTACCGTGAGTTGTGTTTCTGGGTTGGCACGACGCCTCCACCAGTCGCAGCGCCGCCGGCAACCACACAGGCACCCAAGCCCGCCTCGGGAACCAAGCCGAAGCCTTCTCCTCCAGCGAAGAAGAAGGTTGCAAAACCGAAGACCAAAGCAGCAGGCTCATCCGCCAAGGCGAAGAAGTCCACTGCAGCCAAGTCCACACCAAAGAAAAAGGCGAGTACTGGTCGTGGAAAAGCAACGGCAGCAAAGACTCGGGGGGCTAAGAGCACGAAAGCTCGGAAACCACCAGTCACAAGAGTCCATAAGCCGGCAGCTCGGACGGCTGCAAAGAAGAAAACCGCTGCCAAGACGAAAACCCGGCGGAAGGTCGCTCCGAAAAAGAAGAAGCGTTGATTTCTTGAGTTGTTCCTCGCCAAGACTCGGAGAGGAAAAACAATGCGAAAGGGGGGACTCGAACCCCCACGGGTTTCCCCGCCGGATCACGGCTAAACTGCTGATTCTTAGTTCGAGTGGAACTTAAGGCCAGCTTCCGGCCGATTGACCCCCGTTTCCGGCCAACCTCCGGTTGGCCGATCACACATCTGCAACCGATCATCGGCCCTCCAGAAGTCCTCTTTACCTTGACGATACGCCGCCAATTAATGCGATGCCCTGCAATCGCTCCATTTTCGCCGAAAGGCGCGCGCCTTCAAACTGCAAGTCGTCCTCGGCGGTGTGGCGCCTGAATCCGGTTTATAACACGCAAGTTTGTTCGGGTTCTGTCGCGGAAGTAATTGTTCTAGGCATCATGTTCCATAAGATCGACGGCCTCCTCTTTTGAGCGGCGGAGTCGGGCAGTGTCTCCGAGGAAGATACCTAATGATGGGTCCGGCAGTCAGCGGGGCAGTTCAAAGTCAGATTACAGAACTCGATGTTCTGTGGGTGACGGCCGGTCTGGGGTGCGATGGCGATACACCTTCGAGGAGGTGCGGTACAAGTATCTTTGGGAATTGTTCACCGTCACCGATGAGGCTGATGACTTCCGAGCATTCTTTGAGCAAATGCGCGCGGGCCAAGTTCAGAACGAATACGAGAGCCACTGGGTCACCGAAGATGGTTCACGTCGCCTGATTTCGTGGTCGGGTACTGTGCTCCCCGGTGACCAGGGAAGTCCGGCCTACATTATCGCCACTGGAATGGACATTACGGAGCGCAAGCGCCTGGAGCAGGCGGTCCTCGACATAAGTGTGCGCGAGCAGCGGCGCATCGGCCAGGACCTCCATGACGGATTGGGTCAGCATTTGACTGGGATCGCGTTCATGAGTAAGGTGCAAGAGCAAAAGTTGGCCGAGAAAGGCCTGCCGGATGCCGTCGAAGCCGCCAAGATTGTCACCTTCGGAATAGGCTGATGTCGGTGAATTGTCAGCCCGGCTAGCTTCGTCTCGCGGTCCAGAAACGGGGTTTGAGGACCCCTGAGCTCGGTCCGCAGTCAGCGGATCACACTATCACACTTTCACCCACGAGAATTGCGAATCCGACGATGCCCTGCAAGTTGTTGGTGCGAAAGGGGGGACTCGAACCCCCACGGGTTTCCCCGCCAGATCCTAAGTCTGGTGCGTCTGCCAATTCCGCCACTTTCGCATTCCTCTTAATTATAAA
>Ga0074046_10005563_pt1 | contig 10048 bp, 7 predicted proteins | sample BogForMeECP23OM3_FD_94441 | JGI IMG/M metagenome (GOLD analysis project Ga0074046, IMG submission 94441) | Bog forest soil microbial communities from Calvert Island, British Columbia, Canada - Bog Forest MetaG ECP23OM3 | ecosystem: Environmental > Terrestrial > Soil > Wetlands ...
CGAAATATCGCACCGATCGCACCGAGCCGCTGATGTTCTCGCCCCTCGACCCCCACACGCTCTATTTCGCCAGCAACGTGCTTTTCAAAACCACTGACGGCGGAAACTCCTGGCAGACCATCAGCTCCGATCTCTCGCGCCAGAAGCCCGGAATTCCAGCCAGCGTCGGCAACTTGATCCCGAAGAATGCGGATCAGCAGCGCGGCGCGATTTACGCTCTCGCTCCCTCGTTCAAGAGCATCGATACGCTCTGGGCCGGGACTGATGACGGATTGATCTGGCTGACCCGCGACGGCGGCAAGAAGTGGAACGACGTTACTCCGCCGGAGCTGACACCCTGGAGCAAGGTTACACAAATCAGCGTCTCGCATTTCGACGATGACTCCGCCTACGCCTCGGTGAGCCGCTTCCGTATCAACGACGAGCGTCCTTATATCTATCGCACCCACGATAGCGGCAAGACCTGGAAGCTGATCACCTCGGGCCTTCCCGACCTCGGCTCCGCCGATACGGTACGCGAAGACCCCGTGCGGAAAGGGCTGCTGTTTGCGGGCACGGAGAATTCAGTCTGGGTCTCGTTCGATGACGGCGACCACTGGCAGTCTCTGCAGCTGAACTTGCCGCACACCTCGATGCGCGATCTTTGGATTCACGATGACGACCTGATTGTAGCCACGCACGGGCGCTCGTTCTGGATTCTGGACGACATCGCACCCCTGCGCGAAGCGGCAGGGCCGCTTGCCGATACTCATCTTTTCGCTTCCCCGCCGGCATTTCGTATTCATCGCGATACCTACACTGATACGCCGCTCCCCCCCGACGAACCAGCCGCAGCCAATCCTCCGGACGGCGCGATCATCGATTACTATCTATCCCAGCCTTCTTCTTCTCCCGTTACTCTGGAAATTCTCGACGCTCGCGGCCAGTTGGTGCGCAAGTTTTCCAGCACCGACAAACCCGAAGTGAGCGACGACGAATTGAAAAAACAGCTGATTCCCCTCTACTGGCTTCGCCCTTTTCATGCTTTGTCTGCGGAAGCCGGCATGCACCGCTGGGTTTGGGATCTCCACTATCCCGCGCCCGATGCGGTTCGGCATGACTATCCGATTGCTGCAATTCCAGCGGACACGCCCAGGCTTCCGCTCGGTCCTACTGCCTTACCGGGCTCTTATACCGCGCGGCTCACAGCTAACGACAAAATCCATGAAGTCAAGTTCGTAGTCAAGATGGACCCGCGGGTAAAGATTTCCGAGGCCGCGCTCGAAAAGAAATTCCAGTATGAGGTCCACCTTGCTGCGCTGCTGACGGAAACTTCTATGGCCGTGCGGCAGGGAAGCTCTCTTCGCGATCCGCTGGAAAAACTCGATCTGCAGAGCAGCGGGCATCTGCCCGAGATGCTCCAGGATTTTGCGAAGAAACTGACCACCATCCTCGGAGCGCCGGCTAGCTTTACGGCACCCCCCTCCGACGAGATGACTCTCATACGTGTAAACGCACAGGTCGCAGCGCTATACGGTCAGATATGGCAGGCCGACGCCGAACCGACCGCTGCCCAGCTCGCGGCCAGTTCGGCGATCGAAGGCGAAGCACGGAATGCGATGAAGCTTTGGAATGGGCTGAAGACCACCGATCTTCCAGCGCTGAATCGCGCGCTGCGCGAAGCAAACCTGCCGGAACTAAAATTGGAAGACAAATTTTCCAAACTCGAGAGCGCTCTGGATGAAGAGTAGGCGGTTCCTTTCTCCGTGCCTCCAAAACGCCGGCTGCAAGCCCATCCGCGGCGATGGTGTGCAAGATCTTGCAAGCTGAGCAGCCCGCGCGCGGCGCTCCATGAATTAATTTTCAAATCCTGCTATCACAACGGTCGAGAATTTCGAGAATCGGGTTATAATTCTGCGGCTTTGAGATTCCGGCGAGAAGGCAAGCCGAATTCTCCCTGCGGCGTTGCGCTGTCACATCAGAAGTTCCAGCTTCACAAACAAGACTAGATCCAACAGGAATGAGAGGAAACATGAAGGCTCCCCGTACCCTTGCAATTGCGTTGATTCTGCTGGCATGGACAGCTGTCGCCGGCGCACAGGACCCGCTTACCTCCACTTGGACAAAGCTTACGAATCAACCTACATTCAATACCGATACAGCCCTGTTGCTAACCGACGGCACTGTTATGATGCATCAGTTCATGAGCCCTAAATGGTGGAGGCTTACCCCCGACATCACGGGAAGTTATCTCAATGGCACTTGGTCAGCATTGGCCTCAATGCCGAAGGGTTATGAGCCGCTTTACTTCGCCTCCGCCGTCCTGGCCGATGGACGCGTTATTGTCGAGGGCGGAGAGTACAACGGCAATCAGAGCGAGACTAACTTAGGTGCAATTTACGATCCCACGACTAACGCATGGACTTCAGTTACTCCGCCCACCGGTTGGTCCACCATCGGCGACTCCCCAGCAATCGTCTTACCCGACGGGACCTTCACTCTGGGACAGGCTGCGACACGGACCCAGGCGAATTTCGACGCCACGACTCTGACCTGGACCACCGTGGGCAAGGATAAAGCTGATGCTTTCTCCGAAGAAGGGTTCGCGCTTTTGCCCGATGGTTCGGTTCTAACCGTGGATTGCGAGGACGGAACCAACTCCGAGATCTACAATCCGACGACTGAGACCTGGAGCAGCGCGGGTAGTACGATTGTGCCCCTGCCGAACAACGGCGGCATGCTTATTGTTCCGGAGATGGGTCCGCTCATGCAGCGTCCCGACGGCAGCGTGGTGGCCTTTGGAGCCACGACCAACACATCCATCTACAGCACCACAAGTGGCGTGTGGACCAAAAGCGCTGAGTTTCCAAATAAAGACGATATGGCCGACGCCCCGGCTTCTATATTGCCGGATGGCAACATTCTCGTGTACACGAGCCCTGGGGTATTCAGTGGCGGTGGCAGCTTCTACGAATTCACTTATCCAGGGAACACCTTCGTAGCGGCGCCCTCGACGGCGGAATCGGCCACGCTGCAATCGTGGGAGGGCCGCCAGTTGTTGCTGCCGACCGGTCAGGTGATGTGGTTGGCTGCATCGCAGCCTAAAGTGATCGACGTCGAGCTTTATCAATCGAAGGGTACGATCAACCCCGCCTGGAGACCCGCAATCACATCGGTTCCGACCGCTTTAACGCGCGGCGATTCCTACACCATCTCCGGCACCCAGTTCAACGGTCTGACGGCTGGCACCGCTTATGGCGACGATGCCCAGATGGCTACCAGTTACCCCATCGTCCGCATCACGAACGCGGCGACGAAACATGTTTTCTATGCCCGTACCCATGATCACAGTACGATGGGAATTGCCACCGGAAGCACGACAGTCTCTACCACCTTCGATGTTCCCGCAGCCGCTGAGACCGGCGCGAGCACGATCGTTGAAGTGGCAAACGGAATTCCTTCGAAAGCCATAAAGGTCACCGTCCAGTAGGAATTGCCGTCTGCCGGGGAATGAAAACTGGGAACGCCGGGATTCAGAAATCGAGTCCCGGCGTTTTCGTATTTGCGAAATGCGTCTATAGGGACTGGACGGCACACTGCAGGTCCTGAGCGATCTGCTCGGGTTCGGAGTCAGGTGCAAACTTGATTGGACTTCCGATGCGCACCGAGATCTTCCACGGGGCGGCGAATTTCTTGCCCGCCTGCTTTAGTTCGAATAATCCGGTGATCCGCATAGGCACGACCGGAATGCCCAAGTTCTGGGCCAGCAATCCGATGCCTGCGCGGAAGGGATTGATCGTACCGTCCACCGTATGTCGGCCTTCGGGAAACACCAGCACGCTGTATCCCCGGTCCACGGCCTGACCGGCGTAGGCAAAACTCTGCCGGAAGCCGGCTTGGCGCGGCAAGGGAAACAGATTCAACAAAGAGACGCCGAGCGTCCATTGGATGCGATCGTAGATTTTCCCCGGAAAACTTCGGCTTGCGAGTGGCGTGCGCAACGCTTCCAAGGCTTCGCCCCCGGTTGCCGTCGCGAGGCAATTCCGGAGTCGCGCCGGCAAGGCCGTCTGCACGAATCCTACATCCACGTCACCAATATGATTGCAGACCACAAGCACAGGCCCGCGGCAGCCTTGGAGGTTCTCCCGGCCTTCGATCCGGGGCCAACCCAACAGAATGATCGCCGGCCGCATCAACAAGTAATGCGCCAGCCACCGAACCCAGGTCACCGGCCAGCGCAGTACCCAGTTCGGATAGTGATAACGGACGCGCTCGCCGACCTCGCCCCGCAACATTTTTTCCACGTCGCCAACGGTCCGCGCCGCACTGAATCGCGTCTCACTGAGATCGACCTGATAGCGATCTTCCAGCGCGCTAATCAACTCCACGCGATCCAGAGAACTCAGGCCGAGATCAGAGGAAAGATCGTATTCAAGCGACGATTTCCCTGTTACTCCGGTTGCACTTCTGCCGGTGATGCGGCTGATCATGTCGATGATCAGGCTGTCATTCTCAGCCTCTCCGCCGGCCCGCAGAATCTGCTCGTTGGCGAATTCCGCAATCACTTTGCGGCGGGGTTTTTGCGTGCTCGTGCGGGGGAAGTCTTCCTGCGGCCATCGCACCCACATTCGCATGCGCTGAAATTCTGCCAGCCCCTCGTTGGCACGGTTGAGCACTTCTTCCACCTCGGCGTCGCCCCGCATAATCACTACCGCGCAAGGCTCGGCATTTCCTCCGCGCTCGATTCCCACCACCACGCAATCTTTCACCTCTGGCTGTCGCCGGAGTGCAGCCTCTAAATCCTCGGGATAAATGTTCAACCCCGCCGGCGTGACCATCACTTCTTTCTTGCGCCCCTTGAAATAAAGATTGCCGGCCGCGTCGAGTGCGCCGACGTCTCCAGTGCGATACCAACCTTGCTCGCTGGAAACATCCGTACGTCGATTTCCCTGCCAGTAGCCCGCTGCCACGCCGCCGCCCCGAACCAAAATCTCTCCATCTTCGGCCAGCTTTACTTCTCTTCCCGGCAACACTCTCCCGATCGATCCTTTGCCCAACCGGAAGGGATGGTTCACGCTGACCAGTGATGTTGTCTCCGTCAGCCCGTAGCCCTGGATCGTGGCATAGCCCAGGCGTCCCCAGAATTTCTCCGTTTCACCGTCGAGCGCCGCGCCGCCACAAATAAACGCCCAGAACTTCCAGCCGAACTGCCGGTGAACGTCGCGGAAAGTCCACCACCGTCGCAGGAAGTGGAAGTCCTCTGCCGCTCGGAAGCTCCGCAGAAAATCTTCGAGTCTCCCACTATTTTCGAGATCGCGTTCGATCTTCTGTTTCAGCGACTGCAGAACCCTCGGCACAGTCACTAATACGGATACCCGCTCCCGCCGAATTGTGTTCATGATTTCAGAGGGCTTCATCTCCTCCTGGAAAATCACGGTCCCACCCAGCAGGGGCGGCAGAAACATTGTCAGGAATTGCCCGAACACATGGCTCAGCGGCAGCAAATTCAGAAAGCGCACGGGATGTACCCAGCGTTCATACTTCAAATACGGCTGCATCTCCTTCTGCAGAGGATCGATGTTAGCCAGCACATTGCCATGCGTGATGACCACGCCCTTGGGTTCCGCCGTAGTTCCGGAAGTAAAGACAATTTCTAATGTGTCGTCTCGGTTGACCGCGACATCCGGTTCGCGACGGGTGCCCCACGCTTGTTCTTGTCCCTGCGTTTGGAGGGGCAGAGCTTGCCCTGAGCCTGTCGAAGGGATGGGTTGTTTGACTTCCTCAAAGGATAAGACTGGAACTGAGCCGGCCGCGCTCGCATGCTCAGCCGAATGCTTGCGCGAACAAATCCAAAGCTTCGCCCCGACCTGATCTGCAACCCGCGCAGCAAAATCGTCAGAGGCCCCATCGTCCATCGGAACCACAACAACGCCGCACATCGCGCATCCAAAAAACGTCGCTACCCACTGGGCGCAGTTCTCTCCCCAAAGCATCACCCGGTCGCCCTTAGCGATTCCGCGCTCCTCCAATTCGCGGCAGAAACGAAACGCCATCTCCACGATCTGCCCATAGGTGAACCATTCCATGCGGTAGCCGCGATGCTGCCCGTAGGCCCGCTCATCGCCGTGCGCCTTGAAGTTCACCAAGAAAAATTCTGCTAACGATTCAGCCATGGAGTGGTGAGGTCAGGTGGCTTGTATCATAATTGTTGTATGGCATTTCCGATCAAAGTCTGCGCCGTCTGCTCAGAGGAGTTCGAGCTGAAGCCGGGCAAACCCGGCTTCGCCAATCGTTGCCCAGCCTGCAGCGAACCCGAACAAGCTCAGACTAAAACGAAGCAGGGCGTAGACGCCGACGAGCGCAAGGCTCTAAAAGAAGCGAACGAGGAGCGGAGACGCGCGATGCGCAACCTGCTCTACCGCAAGGATGGCTGAGGCTGTCGTAGCAGATCCGATCTCGCTTATTTTGCTCTGGTCTTTCCGCCGATATGTTCGTACGCTAGGGGCCCATGGTTTGGCTTTACCGGCTGACGGCTCTACCATTCCGCGTCTGCAAGCTGGCCCCGCTCTTGGTCTTGCTCGGCCTGCCGGGATGCAACTCCCCACAGCCGCAATCTCAATCACCCCAGCCTGAGCCAGTTCGCCGCGATTTCCGCGATTCTCCCGACTCCAATCTGCCAAGCCGTGATCTCTCCCAAGACGAAGCGGCAGGTGGACACACCTTACGCAAACACGTCGGCCGCACTGACGAACAACTGCGCGAACGGCTAAGGCATGAGCGCAATATATCTGCCGCCTCCACCTGGAATGACCGCGGTAGCGCCGAGGCTGCCGTCGGGGCGGCCCTTGCCCAGCAAAGCAACCGGATCAATCGCTGGCTCGAACGGCAGAACGGCCACCCCAACCTGGTTCTCGACTACGATGGAGACGCCTCGCATCCCTTCGGACGAAGCCTGGCTCGCGGCGAGGACCAAGTCGAGCCCTGCTCCCATGCAACCATCGTCCTCAAATGGGATGACCCCTCCTACCATGTTCTCACCGCGTATCCGGAATGCAGGGAGCGCCGATGAATCGCCCTCCAGAGCCCGCACGAAACGCACTTTCTGCAGAAGACTACCCTGCGCTGAGGGGATTCCTTCGCGGTTACTTTCATCAGGACATGAAGGACGAGTACGGCTCGGCAGAACAAGCGACGCGTCAGTTTTGCGCGGATGCGAGTTCAGAGGAACGCGAAGCTGTGGCGCGGGAGTGGGCCCAGCTTCTTAGCCGTGCCCTGGGACAGCAAGGCGGGGAAGCAATTGACTTACTGAACCGTGACCTTACCGGTCCACTGGGGAGTTCCTACGCTATTTCCGCCGAAGACCTTAAGCGTATCTCGGCAGTCCTGGCGGAATCTGCCGCGAAAGCCCCTAGCTTCTCCCCACCCCCAGGGCGTCCGCCACACGATTGATGTAGTTAAACCACGATGCGATCAGCGTGATCTGGAGAATTCCGCGGTCGTCAAAACCCGCGGACCGAAGGCCATCGATATCGTCCTTCCAACACTTAGTCGCGTCCTTGGTCAACTTGACCACATAATCCAACATCACCCGCTCCTGCGGCGTAATGGATGCGGTCGTGTAATCCTTCTCCAGCGCTGCGACCAACTCTGCATCCAGCGTCACTCTACGCAGAAACTCTGCGTGCGACTCGATTCAATATTTGCACCGGTTGGTCACGGAGACCATGGTGGTGATCATTTCATGCTGCCGCCGGCTCAGCGGCAAGTCTGGCGACATGAGTGCGCCGAAAGTGCTGAACGCGTGGTGGAGCGCCTCTGGAATCAGCGTATGCGAACCTACAATAGAGGACGCTCCCGAAGCATCCGGATGCACCGGTTCGGCATACTCCTTGGGATACAGCGCCCGCTGCCCCTCGATTGCTTGGCGCAGCTTTTCATCGGCCTCGGGTAGAGGAACAGTTCGAATCCAGGTCATAAGCTCGATTTACCTTTCGTCGCGATAAGGTCGAGTGCAGCCGGAAGACTATACGGTTGCGCGGCAACTCCACCTAGCCCATTTATATTAGCGCCGGACTAGCAAGGGCAATGCGAACAGTCAGTTCCGCGGCTGAAAACAGAGCCAAATCGCAGGTCCCGCCCGTTGATTCCCTTGGTAACCCGTTCGTACACTCCCTTTCGGTAACCCTTGGTAACCATGCGATTCCACCCCTCCAGCCGTACAATTGCCCTTGTCCGACCGGCCATGTCTCTTCACAGGAGTTTGGCCATTTGATGTTTCCTGGGTCAGTACTCCCGGAACCATCATTACGTTACTCAAGGCAGGCTTTTCAGGTTCGAGCTTTTTCAGTTTCGAGCTTTCTCGGTTCTGGCTTTCGGTTCAACGCGGGTCTGGAGTTCTGACTCTTATGGCGTTCGGTTTCGGGTTCAACAAACAAAAGGTTCTCAGCGCTGCGGAGAAATATGTCCAGCAGGGCAAGATGCAAAATGCCATTGCTGAGTACGAAAAAGTCATCAAGGCCGATCCCAAAGATCTAACCGTTACCAACACCGTGGGAGACCTCTACTCCCGCCTCGGCGATGCCGACAAAGCCACCGAATGCTTCAAGACCGTGGGCGATGCCTATGCCAACCAGGGCTTCACGGTCAAAGCCATCGCCATGTACAAGAAGATCAGCAAGCTCAAGCCCTCGCTCGAGAGCGTGCTGAAGCTGGCTGAACTTTACACTCAGCAGGGACTCTTCAACGATGCCCGCTCGCAATACCTGCAGGTTGCCGATGAATTCTTGAAGGCCGGCGAACTGGACAACGCGGTCCGCATTTTCCAGAAGATTCTGGAGATGGATCCGGAAAACACCGCCATGCGCGTGCGCCTGGCGGAGGTTTACGTCCGCCTCGGCAAGAAGGATGACGCCTGGCAGATTTTCTCCGCCGCGGCTGAGACGATGCGCTCCAAAGGCTCTCTCAGCGGCGCCGAAGAAGTTCTGCAGCGCATGCTCACGCTCGATCCCGGCAACAGCTACGCCCTCCGCATCCAGGGCCGCAATCTGCTCGAAGCCGGCGACGCCGAAGCCGCCATCGAATCGCTGCAGAAGGTTTCCGACCTCGATTCCGATCCCGAAGCTCTCCGCGACCTGCTCAAGGCTTATCTGAAAACCGGCCGACTTTCTGATGCGGGTACGCTTGCCAGCAAACTCTTGACGGTGCACAACGATCTGGCAGCGATCTCCACTTTTGCCGATGCTCTCATGCAGGCCGGCCAGTATTAGAATGCGCTTCAGGTCTACGATCAGCACGCCGAGCGCCTGCTGGCCGAAGATTCGGATAAGGTCCTAAAGAACCTGCACTCCATCATCGGGCACGTGCGCGACAATTCCGCCTCGCTCGAAAAGCTTCTCGATCTTTTCCAGAAAGCCGGAGAATCCACCCACATCAGCGAAGTCATCGAATTGCTGGCGCACTCGTCGGTACAGTCCGGCGACCTGGCTCGGGCTCGCGATCTTTATCAAAAGCTCACCACCGTTGAGCCTGGTAATCCTCTGCACATGAATAATTACCAGCAGGTGGTAAGCCAGCTGGGCGGCGATACAGGAACCCAAATCATATCCGCCGAAGAAGCGGCCGTCATCGTCGACGAACTGGAAGCCACCGCTCCCTCGATTGCACAGCACTATTCCGATGCAGTCGCGCTCGCGGTTCGTTCCGCACTCACCGATGCCGAGCTTTTTATCTCCTACAACATGCCGGCAAAGGCTCTGGGACCGCTGATGGCGGCGCTCCCCCAGGCGCCCAACGACCTGCGGCTGAATCAGCGTCTGGCCGCCCTGCACACCCGCGCCGCCCGCTTCGCCGAGGCGGGAGTCTGCTGCCGCACGCTGCAGAATATTTATTCCGAAGCGGGATATCCTGAGGAAGCCACTCGCTACGGCGAACTGGCCACCCGCTACGAAGGCCGCTCGGCGGTTGACGTTGTTTCTTCAATTCCCGCAACCGCCGCTACGCCTTCCCAGCAGGCGGCGGAAGCGATTCCGGAGATTACGGCAACGGCTCCCTGGCCGGCTTCTGAGCCTGC
>Ga0074046_10005564_pt1 | contig 10047 bp, 9 predicted proteins | sample BogForMeECP23OM3_FD_94441 | JGI IMG/M metagenome (GOLD analysis project Ga0074046, IMG submission 94441) | Bog forest soil microbial communities from Calvert Island, British Columbia, Canada - Bog Forest MetaG ECP23OM3 | ecosystem: Environmental > Terrestrial > Soil > Wetlands ...
CGCGGAAGTTCTTCCAAAAGCATGGCGCGGTTTTGCGCGTAGACGGCCTTGTATGCCTCAAGCTCCTCGACCGCGTCGAAGGCTGCCAACGCCGCAAGCTGCGAGATCGTGGGGGGCGATATATAGAGGTTCTGGGCAAGGCGCTCGAAGACGCGCGCCAGGCTCTCGGGCACGACCATCCAGCCGATGCGCCACCCTGTCATCGAATAGTATTTCGAGAAACTGTTGATGACGATCGCGTTCTGCGAAAAAAACAGCGCCGTCGCCGCCGGGCCGGAATAAGTGAGGCCATGGTAGATTTCGTCGGATATGAACCAGCCGGACGTTGCCTCGACCAGACGGGCGAGACCGGCGGCAGGCAGCATGGCTCCCGTCGGATTGGCCGGGCTCGCCAGCAAAACGGCGCGCGCCTTACCGCTGCTGAAGGCAAGCGACACATCCTCCGGCGTTGGCATGAACCGGCTTTCGGCCCGCGCCTGCAAATAGATCGGCTTCAGCCCAAGAACCCGCGCGATCTGGCGGTAACAGGGATAGCCGGGTCGCGGCAAGGCAAGCCCGTCGCCAGGATCGAGGAGAGCCAGAAACGCCAGAACAAATCCTGCCGAGGAGCCGGTCGTGACAACGATCCGGCCAGGGGAAACGTCGATTTTGTGCGCCTCGCGGTAATGGCGCGCGATGCGCTCACGAAGTTTGGGCAGGCCAAGCGCGTCGGTGTAGCCCATCGCGCTCCGGCCCATCTCGCGTTCGACGGCCTCGCGCACGAGGCGGGGAGCGGGCGTCCCCGGCTGACCCACCTCCATGTGAATAATATCGCCGCCAGCGGCCTGGCGTGCGTTCGCCTCCCTCATGACATCCATCACAACAAAAGCGTCGATCGCGCTTCGCAAGGATGGCGCAAGTGCTTTCTCCGATGTCTCTAGCGCACGCTTCGTCATGAGGTCTCCTAATCGGCCGCGGCGATGGAGGATGTGCTTGACTCTTTGGGACCGTCCGCCATGCAATTGTCATCCTTACGCCCGATTTACAAAGCCTTGCTTGCAAGGAAGACACAGCTTGCAGCGATGCAAGTCCCGTTGAGAGCCTGTTTCTGGCAGCGGCGTCAGCCGGTTGGATAAGTCGATGGTTGTTTCAAACGCAAGCGCGCGCTTTCGCCGCGCGCCAGAATTGAAGTTTCAATTTGTCCCCCGCAGGACCCTATCTAGGCTGACGGTTGCCTTTGCGGCACTCATCTCGATAGCCGTGCCTGTCACGCAAGCGCTGGCTCAGGAGCTGAGCCTGATCCGCGATGCGGAGACCGAAGCACTCATCGCCGACTACACGATGCCTATTTTCCGCGCGGCGGGCGTGGCGAGCAACAACATCAAGGTGCATCTGGTCAACGATACGAGCTTCAACGCTTTCGTCGTCGATGGCCGAAATATGTTCATAAACACGGGCGCGATCCTTCTGTCTGAAACGCCCAATCAATTGATCGGGGTGATCGCGCATGAAACCGGTCACATCAAAGGCGGCCATATAGCGGGCCTTCGGCAGCAGATCGCGAAGATGCAGACGGCGGCGCTCATGCTTCAGGTCTTGAGCCTTGGCGCGGTGGTCGGCGGCGCAGCGACGGGGAGCAGCGACACGGCGCAGGCAGGAACTGCCATGATGTTCGGCGGCCAGCAGGTGCTCATGCGCTCCATCCTTTCCTATCGCCGCGCACAAGAATCTTCCGCCGATCAGGCCGGCGTGGACTATCTGACCAAGTCGCATCAATCGCCGGCGGGAATGCTGAAAACGTTCCGCTATTTCGCGGATCAATCTGTGGGTACGCTTAAGGTCGATCCCTATATTCAATCTCACCCGGTTCCGATGGACCGTATAGCGCAGTTGCAGGAGATCGCAGAGCGCAGCCCCTACTTCAATGAAAAAGACCCAGCACAGCTGCAGATGCGGCACGATCTTGTCCGCGCGAAGATCTACGCTTACACCTACAAGAACAATCCGCAGCGGATCCTTCGGCAGTACTCCGACAATGGTTTGCCCGCGCGTTACGCCCGCGCCATCGTGAAATTCCATGGCGGCGGCTATCAGGCTGCGGCTCCGGCTTTGGACGAACTCATATCGGCGGATCCGAAGAACCCTTGGTTTTATGAGCTGAAGGGTACATTTCTTATGGAAAGCGGAAATGCGAAGGATGCCGTTTCGCCATTACGAAGGGCTGTGTCTCTTGTGCCGAGGTCGGGATTCATGCGCATAGAGCTTGCCCAAGCAATCCTGGAAAGCGGCAGCGGAACCGCGGATGAAGCGCTCCAGGTTCTACGTATCGGCCTCGTGGACGAGGACCAATCCTATCTCGGCTATCGCCTTCAATCTCAAGCTTATGGAAAACTGAAGCGTTATCCCGAAGCCGATCTTTCTGCGGCATTGGCGAGCTTTCACCAAGGCGACGTCAAGAATGCGCAAATGTTGGCGGAGCGTGCCAAGAACGGCCTACCGCAGGGGACTCCCGGATGGGTCAAGGCCGAAGATATTTTGAACTTCAAAATAGAAAAAGTGCGTGGTTAGACACGCCAAACTCAGCTAACCCCTTGCGAACGGAATTCCGGAGGAAAAATGAGGAAATCAATGAAATTCGCGGCCGCAGTTCTCATGGCCGCGGGCCTGACCTTCGCGCTGCATCGCGGCGGGGTACCTGCGATGGCGCAAACGGATAGCTTCAGCGAAGGGCAGGTGAAGTCGATCGAGAAGATCGTCAAGGAATACCTGATCAACCACCCTGAGATCATGCTCGAAATCCAGGAGGCCTACGAGAAGAAGGTCGAAGCCAAACGCGGAGAAGCGACCCGCTCGCGCATGCCGGAATTATACGGCGCCCTTTCCAGCATGAGCAAGGAACTGGGGCCGCTGAGCATCGGCAATGGAGATGTCACCGTTGTTGAGTTCTTCGACTATAATTGCGGTTATTGCCGGCAGACTCTTCCGGAACTCATCAAGCTGATCGATAGCGACAAAAAGATCAGGGTGCAGTTTATGGAGTTCCCGATCCTCGCCGCAGGATCAGCGGAAGCCTCAAAGATTGCCATCGCCGCAGCGAAGCAAGGCAAATATCTTGAGTTCCACAAAGCTATGTTTGCCGCTGGCCGGGCGAACAAAGAGACTGCGCTCAAGGTTGCCGAGCAGATCGGTCTCGACATGGAGAAGATAAAGGCGGATAGCGCCGCGCCCGAAACCGAGGCTCTGATCACAAAGATCTCAGAGATCGGCAAGCGCTTATTCGTTGATGGAACGCCGACATTCATCATCGGCGACAAGACGAATCCTGGCGCTGCCGACTACGATCAACTTAAACAATTGGTGGACGAAACTCGCAAAGATGGCTGCAAAGCTTGTGCGGAAGCCACTGCACCGGCCGGTGCAAAAGACGAAAAAAAATCCTGACGCTTTTTGCACTGCGTCATAAAAGCTGGTAACAGAGAGCCACAGCTCGTTTGGTGTGGCTAGCCGTTTTGGCGGTATGCTGGGCGATGCTCGCTTTCAGAGGAGGCGCACCCGAGCTTTAGTCAGAGCTGAGGGAGTGTCTCTATTTCCAGCGGAAGAACGTCGCGCTAGTGTCAATGAAGCCGATTTTTATTCTTAATGGCCCGAACCTGAATCTCATTGGCGAGCGCGAGCCTGAGATTTACGGTGCCGATACGCTTGTCGGCATCGAGGAAAGCCTCCGGCTACATGCGTCGGCGGCGGGGCTGGAGATCGTCTTCCGCCAGACTAATCACGAGGGTGTGCTTGTGGATTGGATTCAGGAAGCGCGCGTTGCGGCGTCGGCGCTTATTCTGAATGCCGGGGCCTACACCCACACCTCCATTGCGATGCTGGATGCCCTGCGGGCTCTTTCACTTCCCATTGCAGAGGTCCACCTTAGCAACATCTTTAAGCGCGAGTCCTTTCGGCACCGCTCCTATGTCTCGCCCGCCGCAACAGGTGTAATCTGCGGATTTGGAGCACAAAGCTACCGTTTGGCGCTCGCGGCCATGATCGAGGTTCTAGAGTCTTCTGCTGCTTCCACCCGGGGTCTTCATGCCTGAACCGGCCAAAAAATCGATGCCTGAACCGGCCCAAAAGAAATCGCCCAGTGAGGATCTTATCCGAAGCCTCGCCGAATTGCTGAATGAGACAGGGCTTTCCGAGATCGAGATCGAGGAAAACAATGTGCGGGTGCGCGTGGCGCGTACGATTACGATGCCTTCGCATTTAATGCCATCCTCCTATGCAGCGCCCGCAACGGCGGGGATCTCCTCCACGAATTCCATAGCGAACCTGGAGAACCATCCCGGCGTTGTAACGTCGCCAATGGTTGGCACGGCATACCGCGCCCCCGAGCCGGGCGCTCCATTTTTCGTTGAGGTCGGATCGGTGGTCCGGGAGGGCGAAACGCTGCTGATCGTCGAGGCCATGAAGACCATGAACCAGATCTCTGCGCCGAGGCCCGGCACGGTCAAGCGCGTCCTCGTGGAAAATGGTCAGCCTGTCGAGTACGGTGAACCGCTCATGATAATCGAATAGGCGCGGCCATGTTCGATAAGGTGCTTATCGCGAATCGTGGGGAGATCGCTCTTCGCATCGAACGCGCCTGCAAAGAGCTAGGCATCGCGACCGTCGCCGTCCATTCTACCGCGGATGCAGACGCAATGCATGTTCGCCTCGCCGATGAGAGCGTATGCATCGGGCCGCCCGCAGCCAGCGAAAGCTATCTGAACATCCCGCGCCTTCTTGCGGCGTGCGAAATCACGGGCGCGGATGCGTTGCATCCCGGCTATGGTTTTCTGTCCGAAAATGCGCGGTTCGCCGAAATTCTTGAAGAGCACGGCGTCACCTTCATCGGGCCCACTCCCGAGCATATCAGGACCATGGGCGACAAGATCCGGGCGAAAGAGACGGCAAAGAAGCTGGGAATTCCGGTTGTCCCCGGCTCTGGCGGAGCCGTCACCAGCGATTCGGAGGCCGCAAGGATAGCGCGCGATATCGGCTATCCGGTCCTCGTGAAGGCGGCGGCAGGCGGCGGCGGACGCGGTATGAAGGTTGCGCGAACGGAAGCTGATTTGCCGATCGCGCTTTCGACGGCGCGTGCGGAATCCAAGGCCGCTTTCGGCGACGATGCGCTTTATCTCGAACGCTATCTCATGAAGCCCCGTCACATCGAGGTTCAGGTGATCGGGGATGGCAAAGGGAACGCCGTTTACCTCGGCGAACGCGATTGCTCCTTGCAACGCCGCCACCAGAAGATCTTTGAGGAAACACCGTCGCCGGCTCTGAATGAGGCGCAGCGCCGCGAGATTGGCGAGACCGTCGCCAAGGCCATGCGCACGTTGAATTATCGCAATGCTGGCACTGTCGAGTTCCTCTACGAGGACGGTCAATTCTTCTTCATAGAAATGAACACGCGGCTTCAAGTCGAGCATCCGGTTACCGAGATGGTTACCGGTATCGACATTGTGATCGAGCAAATTCAGATCGCGGCAGGCGCAGCCTTGAGCTTCAAGCAGGAAGACATCCGCTTCGAAGGTCACGCCATCGAGTGCCGCATCAATGCGGAGAACCCGACGACTTTCCGCCCCTCGCCTGGAAAAATTTCCTATTTCCATCCGCCTGGCGGCCTTGGCGTACGCGTCGATTCCGGCGTTTACGCGGGCTATACGATCCCCGCTTATTACGACAGCCTGATCGGGAAGCTGATCGTGCACGGGAAAAACCGAAACGAATGCCTCATGCGGCTCCGCAGGGCCTTGGGCGAGTTCGTCATCGACGGGATCGAGACAACGATACCGTTATTCTCATCGTTGATTCAGCAGCCTGACATCGTTGACGGACTTTATGACATTCATTGGCTCGAAAATTATCTCCAAAAGCATTAGATTAAGGAGCTGGGGATAACCACAGAAGGCAAGCCCGCAAAAGATGGGATCGCCCTCCAACTTAACGATCGAAATCACGCCCCAGGTGCTTCTCAAAGCCTATGCCTGCGGCATCTTTCCCATGGCCGAAAGCGCCGGGGACCCGACCCTTTACTGGATCGAGCCGGAACGCAGGGGCATTCTTGCTCTCGATAATGTCCACGTTCCTCGCCGGCTTGCGCGCGTCATTAAGCAAAACAAGTTCGAGGTCCGCGTCGATAGCGACTACGCGGGCGTCATCGACGGCTGTGCATCCTCTCGCGCTGGCCGCCGCACGACCTGGATCAACAAGCGCATCCGCGAACTTTACGCCGAACTCTTCGAGATGGGGTTTTGCCATACGATAGAGAGTTGGCGAGACGGCAAACTCGTGGGAGGCCTTTACGGGGTTTCGCTTGGAGGCGCATTCTTCGGCGAGAGCATGTTCTCTTACGAGACGGACGCCAGCAAGGTCGCGCTCCTCTACCTTGTTGCGCGGCTGAGATATGGCGGCTTTTCTCTGCTCGACACGCAATTCGTCACCGAACACTTACGACAATTCGGGGCGCAAGAAATAAGCCGGGCGGCTTTTCATCGCCGCCTGGAGCAGGCGCTTCAAGGCCTTGGCGAATTCGGGCGTCTCCCGGACGACGTATCTGCCTCGGGCATTTTGCAGCTTGTCAGCCAGACATCGAAGGTCGGGTGCTCAACCGAGTGAATGCCGGGGCTTTCGGCAAAGGTCCAGCCCGTGAAAATGCGTCTTGACGAGCCGTCCAATAGAAGCTCGTCAACCTCTATAAAGGCGCTTGTCAGCGGCGTTTCGGTCGGCGGCCGAGTGTAACAAGCCCGCGCCGTCACTTTGAGCGCACCGAAAGTCACGGTTTGGCCCATCTTGATTTCGAGAGGGGAAACGCGCCCCGTAACCTTGTCCAGCGCGGCAAAAACCGCCAACGCATTTGAAATGCGTTCGGCGCGCGCCGAGGATACGCCAATCGTCAGCGCGGCGATGAACGCGGCCAAAATCGAAAGTGTTGTCTTTCGCGCATTCATGACGCGTTCCGATAGCGCAGTTTGAGGAGGCCGGCACCGGCTGGACCCTAGCCGTCGAACATAGATGCTACAAGTTTTTTGAGTCCCGCGACGCACACGCCGCAGATATGGAAGCACCCGATGCGGGGAAAGTCTGGCAAGACAGCCGATGCGCAAGGCCATCTTGTCTGCCGCCATTAAGCCATTTGATTTTAAAGCGTGTCGATTCGGAATCCCCTTATTGTCATGGCCGCCCTCCGAGGCGGCCATCCAGATAACAAATTCCGTCTTTTTGGATTTTGAGCCTGGATGGCCGGGTCAAGCCCGGCCATGACATCGGTTGCAGCTTATCGCAATACGCTTTAAGCGTGAAAGCGGGGCCTAATTATCGAGAAATTGCCCAGCCGCAGCGACCGTGCGCGCGGGGTCTTCTTCCTCGGGGGCGTGCCCCAAATCCTCGAAAATAGCCAAGGTGCTGCCCGCAATGTCGCGATGAAAACGCTCGGCGTTGCTCGGGGGGATGAGGCGATCCTTCCCGCCCCAAATGATAAGGGTGGGAAGCTTCAACTCGGGTATTCGATGAGCCAGGTTTCCGCCTTGATGTTGATGAGAGCGATCCAGGAAAGCGCGGCGATTGCCCTCGCGCTGGGTCAATTCCATCGAACGCTCCACCATTTCAGCTGTCACCCTGTTCGGGTCGCCAAAGACGTCACGAAAGCCTTGTTCCACAAGGTAGCGCGGCAGAATGTTTTCCAAGAGCCAATCCATCCCGGGAACGCTTGCGAGACGAAAACCGAGAGGCTGCGAGATTGGCGTTGTGGGGTAGCCTACCGAATCCACGAGAATCAGTCTCTCGACCCGCGACGGACGGGCGAGGGCGGCGCGCCAGGCGATCCCGCCGCCAAGCGAGGCGCCACCCAGCACACAGCGCTCGATCCCGAGCTTATCAACGATGGCCATCAGCACGCTGATATCGTTGTCGATCGAATAAATGCCATCGGCGGACGGGCCGGTGAGCCCGAAGCCGGGCAGATCAAAGCGAATCACGCGCCTCTTGTCTTTAAGGGCTTGCGCCCAGCCCTCCCATGCGTGAAGGGAGGAACCGGTCCCATGCAGAAGCACGATAGGGCTCTTGTCGTCTCTCGGCCCCTCGTCGCGAAGGTGAACCTTCATACCGGCAACGTCGAGGAATTTTGAGGGCGGAGGAGCCCATCGCGCCTGCAACTCCGCAACGGGGCGTTCCGGCGCCCAATTGGCCGCGACAAAAATTGCGGCCGTAAGCACGAGCGCAAACAAAACGCCTGCGACGTCCATCACTATGATCTTCATCGCGTTCAAGATCTGTCGTCTCCTGCGACGCGTGATCCGGCGGCTTCCCTGATGGCGTGAGGGGTGCGAGCGCCGTAGCCGGCCTTGTTGCTCATGGTCCGGAACGTAATCGAGTAGCGGAGCGTCGCGACCGCAGGAATGCTGTGCTCCCAGCCGGTGCGGACGGCGCCTCTGAGAAGATAGGCTGAGCGCGGGTCCAGGATAATCGAAGCGCGATCCCACCTTTCGCCAGCCTCCCGCCGGAAGCGGAACGTGCATTGCGAGGCGAGTGAAACGCCGATGACTTCGCCGAAGATCGACCGATCCCTGTGCCAGCCGATCGCGGCGCCAGGCGAATATTCCGTGACCATGGCTTGCTCGATTGCGGCCGGCGCTACACCAGCGGCCTTAGCAGCGCGCTCGCGAAGAGGAAGGAGGAATGCAGGGATGTCGACGGCGCGTTTGAGGCTGCTGTCAGTGAAATCGTATCGCCAGCCGAACGCAATCACACGCCGGTTCCCTAAGAAGCCCTTGAATTCGAAGGGTTTGAATTCAAGCGAGGACACGGCGTCCAAAAGCGCCGCTTCCTCCTGCTCGGATATGAGTTGCGGCCAATAGTGGAAGCCTTCGGGCATCAACATGCCGGGTGAACCGGCCTGAGTAACGATGGTTCCTTCTTAAGCCCAATCGCGGCCGCCTTCTCTTGCGCTTTCGCTGGGCGAGCCTTTCGCAGTTCTCTGCCTGGCTTCGATCCTTGCCGTATTCGCATGCTCGAGTTCGGGATTGTAGCCCGTAATCAAGCGCGCGCCGCTCTGGTATGTCGCCCAGTCCCACAGCCAGTTGAACGCGACTGCGAAGCGGTTTCTCAAGCCGATCAGAAAGTAGATGTGCGCCACGCCCCAAAAAACCCAGCCCGCGAAGCCGGTTAGTGTGATCGAGCCAACCTTCACGACGGCGGCCCTGCGCCCAATCGTTGCGAGGTCGCCTTCATGTCTGTAACGGAAGGGCGCGATGTCCTTCCCCTCTATCGCCGCCGTGATTCTGCGCCCGGCATAGTTTCCCATCTGTTTAGCCGCTGGCGCGATCCCCGGCACGAGTCCCTTGTTCTCCCCGTAAACAGCCGCGGTGTCGCCAATCGCAAAAATGTTCGGGTAGCCAGGCACCGAGAGATCGCCGTTCACTTCGATGCGCCCAGCCTTGTCGGGCTTGACGCCGAGCCATTTAGCGGCTGGCGATGCCACGACTCCCGCCGCCCAGATGATGGTAGCGGCATCGATGCGGCCGTTGCCGGTATCGACGCCCCTCTCGTCGCAGCCGGTCACCGGGGTTGATGTTCGCACCTCCACGCCCATCTTGGCCAAGGCGCGATCCGCGTAATTGCTCAGGTTCTCAGGCAAAGCGGGGAGGATTCGTGGTCCAGCCTCAAGAAGGATGACACGAGCATCGCCAGCATCGATATGCCGGAAGTCGGGCTTAAGCGACTCCTCCGCAATCGTGGCAATCGCTCCTGCCATTTCGACGCCTGTCGGTCCTCCGCCCACGATCGCGAATGTGAGGAGCGCCTTGCGCTCTTTTTCGGTCTGCGCAAGCTCCGCCTTCTCGAAGGCGAGCAGCATATCGCGGCGGATTGTGGTGGCGTCCTCGATGGTTTTCAGGCCCGGCGCGACCGTTGCCCAGTCGTCGTGCCCAAAATAGGAATGCGTCGCACCCGTCGCGAGAATGAGGAAATCGAAAGGAAAACTTCCTGAATCCGTCAAGACGAGATGCTCCTTCGAATCGACGCCTGTTACGTCGGCCATCA
>Ga0074046_10005565_pt1 | contig 10047 bp, 7 predicted proteins | sample BogForMeECP23OM3_FD_94441 | JGI IMG/M metagenome (GOLD analysis project Ga0074046, IMG submission 94441) | Bog forest soil microbial communities from Calvert Island, British Columbia, Canada - Bog Forest MetaG ECP23OM3 | ecosystem: Environmental > Terrestrial > Soil > Wetlands ...
CGACCATGATCGCGATACCGGCGAAGACCAGGCTTTTTCCTATCGGCGCCATCGCAGAGCTGACTCGGCACCGATTGTACTAGACGGGCGGCCCTTGCAATACCCGGCCGCGCCGCCCTGCCCCGCTCGGTTATGCGTGGGCGTGCGCGTGCGATTTGGCGCCGGCGGCCTCGCGCGCCGCGAGCGTCTCCTTGATGATTTTCTCCGCGACAGGCGCCGGCGCCTCCTCGTAATGCGAGAAGTGCTGCTCGAACGAGCCGCGGCCCGAGGTGATCGAGCGCAGGTCGGGTGCGTACTTCAGCACCTCCGACATCGGCACCTGCGCCTTGATCACCTGGCCATGGCCCTTGCTGTCCATCCCGAGCACTTTGCCGCGGCGCGAGTTCAGATCGCCAATCACGTCGCCCATGCATTCATCGGGACACGCAACTTCGACCGCGACGATCGGTTCGAGAATGATCGGTTTGGCCTTTTCCAGCGCCGCCTTGAAGCCCATCGAGGCTGCGATCTGAAACGCCATGTCCGACGAATCGACATCGTGATAGCTGCCGTCGAATACGGTGACCTTGACGTCCACCATCGGATAGCCGGCCAGATGTCCTTCGACCAGCGTGTTGCGCACGCCCTTTTCGACCGACGGAATGAAGTTGCGCGGGATCACGCCGCCCACGATGTTGTCGACGAACTCGAAGCCTTTGCCGCGCGGGTTCGGCTCGACCTTGAGCCAGCAATCGCCGTATTGCCCGCGGCCGCCCGATTGACGCTTGTACTTGCCTTGCGCTTCGGCGCGTCCCTTGATGGTTTCCTTGTAAGGAACTTTGGGCGCCTGAAGCTCGACGTCCACGTTGAATTTCCTGCGCAGCTTCTCGACGGTGATTTCGATATGCATCTGGCCGGTGCCCGACAAAATGATGTCGTGGGTTTGCGGATCGCGATGCATTTCCAGCGCGAGGTCCTCCTCGATCAGCTTCTGCAGCGCCGCCGACGACTTCTCCTCATCGCCCTTGGTCTTTGGATGAATCGCGAAAGACATCACGCCCGCCGGACGCGTCAGCGGCGGCATCACGAGCACCTGCGCTTTCTCGTCGCATAGAGTGTCGCCGGTGGTGGTGTCCTTCAGCTTGGCGACGGCGACGATCTCGCCGGCGATCGCGCCGGCGATCGGAGACTGCTTCTTGCCTTCGAGCCGCAGCAACTGGCCGAAGCGCTCCTTCGATTCTCTGGTCGAGTTGAACACCCCCGCGTCGGTCTGAGCGCGGCCCGAAATGATGCGGAAGATGGAGAGCTTGCCGGCGAACGGGTCGATGATCGTCTTGAACACCAGCGCGGCGAACGGCGCCGCCGGATCGGCGGGACGGCTCACCGGCTCGCCGGTGACGGGATTCTGGCATTCCACCGCCGGACGTTCGTTGGGCGCCGGAAGATACGTCGTCACGGCGTCGAGCAGCGGTCCGATACCGATATTCTTTGCCCCCGATCCGCAGAAGACCGGCGTGATCTTGCGCTCGACCACAGCCGCGTGCAGCGCCGCGCGAACTTCACCGTCGTCGAGAGTCCCCTTGTCAAGATATTTTTCGAGCAGCGCATCGTCGGTCTCAGCGACCGCCTCGAACAACGCGGTGCGCGCCGTTTCCGCGCGGGCCTTCAGCTCGGCCGACAATTCTTCTTCCTTGAATTTGCCGCTGGTGTCGGCGTAGGTGAGCGCCTTCATCGCGAGCACGTCGACGACGCCCGCGAAGCCGAGCTCTTCGCCAATCGGGATCGTCAGCGCGACGGCGCGCGCGCCGAGAACCTTTTCGAGGTCCTTCATCGCGGCGTCGAAGCTGGTGCGCTCGCGATCGAGCCGCGACACGAACGCGATCCGCGGCAGTTTGAGCTCCTCGGTCGCGGCCCAGATTTTTTCCGATTCAACCTTGGTGTCGGCGCCCGGGCTTATCAGCATCACCACCCCGTCCACCGCGCGCAGAGTCGTGATCGTTTCGGGCAGGAAGGCGGTGTAGCCGGGCGTGTCGGCGAGAATTACTTCGGTTTTTTTCCAGTTGAGATGATTAAACGCGGAACTGATCGAAATGTGATGCTTGGTTTCTTCGGGTTCGAAGTCCATCGCCGCCGAGCCGTCGTCGGGCCGCCCCAATCGCGGCGTCGCGCCGGCCGTGAAGAGCATCGCATCTGCGGCCTGCGTCTTGCCGGTCCCGCCCTGGCCCACGATTGCGATAGTTCTAAGCCGTCCGATTTCCTCCACAGCCATAGAGAGCACCTCTTCAGCCTGCCCGGCGGTACCAGCGCCGATTCCACAGCGCCGCGCCCCCGCTCGATGCAGTTTATTTCGCGTCGATCACATACGGCCTACTCGTACGCCCCTTCCACGCTCACCTCACCCGCGACGATTCTCTCGACCCGGTCCCCGATGTCTAGCAGCAGTGCACCTGTCCCGTCGATTCCCTTGACTACTCCCGACTGGCGACGCCCGCCGTCCACGATTGCGATGCGCCTGCCGGTAAGGGCCGAGAAGCGTTCCCACGCCGGGCGAACCGACTCGAAGCCGCGCGTCAGGGATTCCATATAGCGGGAGTCGAGCAGATTAAAAAGCGAATCGGCGATCGCAATCCGGTCGCATGGATGCCCGGTCGCGATACGCATCGAGGTCGCCTTGTCGCGCAGCTGCGGCGGGAGGTCGTCCGCCGCGAGATTGATATTGATTCCAATGCCCAGCAGCACGCAGCCGAGTTTCTGGCGTGCGTCGGTGACAGCTTCGGCGATTATGCCGCCCGCCTTGCGTCCGCGCAGCCATACGTCGTTGGGCCATTTCAGCGCAACGATCCCCGGCGCCTCGTGCTCGAGCGCCTCGGCCGTCGCGACTCCGGCCACCAAGCCCAGGCGTGGCACGTCGGCCAGTGGAATCGGCGGGCGGAGGATTATCGTCGTGTATAGATTGACGCCGGACGGCGAATGCCACGTGCGGCCCATCCTGCCCCGCCCCGCACTCTGACGCTCCGCGATCACCACGGTGCCCTGGTCGGCGCCGCCCGCGGCCAGCTCGCGCGCAGCCTCCTGGGTGGAGTCGATCTCGTCGAAATAATGTATCCGCCAGCCGATGCGGCCGGGCGCGCCTCGTTCGCTGGCAAGATATGGATTCTGAGGCATTTTTTCAGTGAATCCGCGGTCCGGTAAGTCAAACGGGGTCGCCAATCAGACCGCGTCGATTCTCATGCTGAGATCCAGAAATCGCGCCGAATGCGTCAGCGCGCCGACGGAGATTAAATCGGCGCCCGCCTCCGCAATCGCGCGAACCGTCGCGAGTGTCACGCCACCGGAGACTTCGAGCTGGACGTCAGATCCCGCCATCGCGCGCGCCTTGCGGACGTTGTCGAGCGTCATGTTGTCGAGCAGGATCGCATCGGCGCCGGCCTTAAGCGCTTCTTCAACTTGCGCGAGCGTCTCGCATTCGATCTCGATTTTGAGCGTGTGCGGCGCTGCCCGGCGAGCACTCTCGATGGCTTTCGTCACTGTGCCTGCCGCCGCGATATGGTTTTCCTTGATCAGCACGCCGCTGTCGAGGCCCAGGCGATGGTTATGCCCGCCGCCGACACGGACCGCGTACTTCTCGACGACGCGCAGGCCGGGATGAGTCTTGCGCGTGTCGATAATCTTCGCGCGCGTGCCCGCGATCGCATCGACGAACGCTCGCGTCGTGGTCGCGATTCCCGAGAGCAGTTGCACGAAGTTGAGCGCCGTGCGCTCGCCGATCAGCAGTCCCGCGAGCTTGCCCTCGATTTCCGCGAGAATAGCACCAGCTTTCAGCTCAGCGCCTTCGGGCGCGAGCGCAGCCACGCGCGGCTCGGCGCCCGCCAGTCGCATCACGGGTTCAATCAGGATGCCGCCGGCGAGAATCATGCGCGGTTCTTTGACGGTGATTCGTGCGCGGCCCATCTTGCCCGGCGCGACGGTCGCAGCCGTTGTGATATCGCCCTGCCCCACATCCTCGGCGAGCGCCCGCTTGATGAGTTCGGTGAGGTCGAGTTGTTTCAGCAGTTCCATGCGATTGCGCCGTGCCCTAGACCTTCTCGCCTAGCTGACGAAGTTGAACCTTTAGGCGCAGAATTTGGTCTTTGAGGGTTTCGGCACGAATGCGGGTGTTTTCAAGCGTCTCTGGATCGGCCTTTGCCTGGAATTCGGGATTGGAGAGCCGCTTCAAATGCTGTTCATAGTGACTCTCTGCTTCCGCCAATTGTTTCCGTAGCTTCTGGCGCGCCACCTCGAAGTCAAATCCTTTGGGCGCGGCCACACCGACATCACCGAACGAAACCTGCGCGAAGACCACGGCGGCGTCTGGATTCTCCATGTGCTCCAGGCTCTCGAGTGTCGCTCGCGTCATTACATACGGTATCCACTGAGCAAATTGATCGAACGAAATGTCACTCACCCGCTTAATGAATGCTCGGACGCGCTGGCCCGGATGCCATCCGAGCAGCGAGCGCAGCGAGTTGATGGCCTCGGTCGCCTCGATACAGTGATTCATCGCGGTTTCTTCCTCCGGTGACAGCGGATTCGTCGACGACGCCTCAGGATACTTCGCAATCGGCAGATGCGCCGCGAGATTCGGCTCGTCCAGATACGGTCGAATCACCTGCCAGATTTCCTCGGACACGAACGGCATGAACGGATGGATCAAGCGCAGCATCCTGTCGAATACGTTGACCAGCACCCATCGCGCGGCCGCTTGCCGCTCGCCGCCCGCCTTGAGCGGCTCCTTGGACAGCTCGATGTACCAATCGCAGAACTCGTGCCAGATGAACTGGTACAGCTTCATCGCCGCGAGGTTGAATTCGTAAGCGTCGATTGCGCGAGTGACTTCGGCAATCGTGTCGTCGAGCCGCGACAGAATCCATCGCTCGGCCAATCCCAGTTTCGCGATTTCAACTTTCTCGATCGGTGCGGGCGCGCCGTCGAGATTCATCATCACGAAGCGCGCCGCGTTCCAAATCTTGTTCGCAAATGCCCGCGACGCCGCAAACCTGTCGTGCGACAGGATTACATCGCGCCCCTGCGCGGCCAACTGCGCCAGCGTGAAGCGGACCGCGTCCGCCCCGTACTGTTCCATCAAATCGAGCGGGTCAACGACGTTGCCCTTCGACTTGGTCATCTTCTTGCCAAGCTCGTCGCGCACCAGCGGCGTGATGTACACGTCCTTGAACGGCACCTTGTCCGTGAGCTCCAGCCCGAACATCATCATGCGCGCGACCCAGAAAAAGATGATGTCGAATCCGGTCAGCAGCAGGCTGGTCGGATAGTAGCGACGAAACTCGGGCGTATCGTCCGGCCATCCGAGCGTGGACATCGGCCACAGGCCCGAACTGAACCAGGTGTCGAGCACGTCGTCGTCCTGGATGATGTCGGAACCGTCGCACTCGGGGCATCGCGCCGGCCGCTCGGCCGCGACAATCAGATGGTCGCATCGCGCGCATCGGTAGGCGGGAATCCGATGGCCCCACCATAGCTGGCGCGAGATACACCAGTCGTGGATGTTCTCGAGCCAGTTGAAAAACGTGTTTTCCCAAAACTTCGGATGAAAGGTCGTGTCGCCCTTGCGCACCGCTTCGATCGCGCGATCGGCCATCTTTTGCATCGCCATGAACCATTGCTCGGAGAGCATCGGCTCGACGATCGTGTCGCATCGCGAGCACACGCCGAGCGCGTGCGAATGCGGCTCGATCTTTTCGAGCAGGCCGGCCTGTTCGAGGTCCTTGACGATTTGCTTGCGCGCATCCTCGCGCAAAAGCCCCCGATATGCGCCCGCGTTTTCATTCATCCGCGCCTTGCCGTCGAGCACCGGGATCTGCTCGAGGCCGTGACGCTTGCCCAGTTCGAAGTCGATCGGGTCGTGGGCGGGAGTCACTTTCAAGGCGCCGGTGCCGAATTCGCGATCGATCGCGGCGTCGGCGATGATCTTTATCTCGCGCTCCATCAGCGGCAGACGAATTATCTTGCCGACGTACGATTTGTAGCGCTCGTCGCCGGGATTCACGGCGACCGCGGTGTCACCGAGCATCGTCTCGGGCCGCGTCGTTGCGATCGTGATCGATCCGCTGCCGTCCGCAAACGGGTATCTGATGTACCAAAGGCTGCCCGCAACGTCCTTGTGATCGACTTCGAGATCGGACAGCGCCGTTTCGCATCGCGGGCACCAGTTGATGAGCCGTTTGGCGCGGTAGATGAGACCCTGGTTGTAAAGATCGACGAAGACTTTCGTCACGGCGCGCGAAAGACCCGGGTCCAGCGTGAAGCGCTCGCGGCTCCAGTCGCATGACGCGCCAAGCCGGCGCAACTGGTTCAGGATTCGATCGCCGTAAGTCGCGCGCCATTGCCAGACACGATCGACGAATGCATCGCGGCCGACCAGATGACGGTCCTTGCCGTCCTTCGCAAGGTCCTTCTCGACCGCGTTTTGCGTCGCGATTCCAGCGTGATCGGTGCCGGGCAGCCACAGCGTGTTGTAACCCTGCATCCGGCGCGCGCGCACGATGATGTCCTGGAGCGAGACGTTGAGCGCGTGGCCGAGATGCAGCTGACCGGTGATGTTCGGCGGTGGAATCACGACCGAGAAGACTTTGCCCTCGCGCGCGGGATCGGCTTTGAAGTAACCCAGGTCGATCCACTTCTGAAACCATCTTTCTTCAGCGGACTTCGAATCGAATGTCTTGGGCAAATCCACCGTGAGTATCCTGACCCCGCCGCTCCTGCGATATTTTACGCGATGCCGGAATCGCTCCGTCGAAAAAAGGGCGCGGCGCGCCCTTCGATCTCAAATCATATTGTCCTGATGGCCACCTCTCAAGCGCGCTGCTTTGCGGCAAGGCGCCCCGTCGCTCGAACGGCTTGTAAAAGCGCGCCGGTTAATAATATCGTGCGCATGCCGGGATTCTTGGGGGATGGGCTGAATTCGACTCCGGAGGGGATATTTCAATGGCTGACGCGTTTAGCAGATTGGGTATGGCGGCCGCGCTTGGAACGTTGCTTCTCGCGGGCGCAATGTCGGGTTGCGGCTCGATTTCCACCGACCACGTGGATTGCAACGTCGTGAAGTTGCAGACGGAATCGGGTCGCTCCGATGCTGAGATCGCGTCGGCCATCGGCGGCAGCGTCACGGATGTCGCAAAATGCCACGGACCGGAAAAGTCGGGCAACAAGAGCTCGAATGACGCGATCCCTTCGGCCTATTGAGCACGCCGCGACCGCGCGGCGCCGGTGAAAAACGCGACCGCGCGGCGCCGGTGAAAAACGCGACCTCGCGGCGCCAGTGAAAAACGCGGCCGCGCGGCGCCAGTGAAAGACGCGATCGCGCGGCGCCACAGGATTGGTGCGAGAGAGGGGACTTGAACCCCTACGAGCTTGCGCTCACAAGGTCCTGAGCCTTGCGCGTCTGCCATTCCGCCACTCTCGCGTGCGAGGGCAAGAGTATAGGGTTTAACCGGCTGATGATTCCAATTCAAGACGGGATTCCAATATTCGCGCGGCCGGCTTGAACGCGCGGCGCCAGTGAAAAGTGAAAAAGCGAAAAAGTGAAAAAGTGAAACACCATCTGCGGCTGCGATGAGTGAACGGGTTCGCGGCGCGATTGCGCTTGCGCCGGCGCCGGGGCCGTCAACGCTCGCGCTGGACTTGAGTGCGGGCGACGGCCTGTCGAGCCGTCTGCTTGCGGAGCGCGGATGGCGGGTAGTATCGACCGAGTATCGAACCCGCAAACCCGGCTGGGTGGCGGTCAACCTCAATCACGATCTCCCGTTTCGCCCGGCGCGCTTCGACCTGGTGATGATGCTCGAAGTGATCGAGCATCTCGCCGACATCCCGCACGCGCTCGGTGAAATAGCGCGCGTGATGCGGCCCGGCGCAGTCGCGATCATCACCACGCCCAATCGCCTGAACGTCAGCTCGCGAATACACTACTTGCTGAGCGGCTACTACAAGGGACGGCGTGCGCCGCTGGCGTACCGCTATCGCGTCGCGGACGGCCGCAACTGGCACGTGATGGGCCTCAACGACCTGCATTGGATCGCATGGGGAGCGGGACTTCGGATGGAGGCGCTCGGGCGCAGCCGGCGCAAGTTGCGGTCGCGAATCCTTGCGCCGATTCTGTGGCCGTTGATCGCGGGGTTCTCGTGGATGCTCTACGGGCGCGCAAAAGAACCGGCGCAGCGCAGAATCAATCGTGAGCTGCTGGGTTTCATGACCAGCGCGAGCCTGCTGATGGACGAAAATATCATCATGCGATTTCGCAAGGTGGATGGCTCCGATTAGCGTCAAGATTGAAGCGCATTGAAGACGTCTGTCATCGTCGCGACGCACGCCAGGCCCGACTCGATTCGGCGGTTGGTGGCAAGCCTCGCGCCCGAACTCGCGACTGGTTCGCGCGAGATAATCGTCGCCGAAAACGGCACGCCGGCGCCGATGGAGCTGTCGCTCGAAGGCGCGGCGCTCAAGCATCTGCACGAACCTCGCGCCGGAAAATGCCGCATTCAGAATCGCGCAATCGCGCAGACGATCAGCGAAAGCGAAATCCTCGTCTTCCTCGACGACGATCTGATCGTCGCGCCGGGCTATCTCGAGGCGGTCGAGCGGTTCTTTGACACCCATCGCGAGTTCGCCGCGATGAAGGGGCGAATCCTCCCGGCCGAAGACCCCGAAAAAAAGGTCGGGCCGATGGCCGCGTACCTCGACCTGCCGATCGCCGACCATGGCGAAGAAGTAATCGAGGTGCGCGGAGTGCTCGGCGCGAATATGGCCTTTCGCGCCGCCGTGCTTAAGCAAGTGGGACCCTTCGACGAGCGCCTCGGTCCGGGCGCGGGCGGGCACGAGGAGGAAACCGAGATGTCGCAGCGGATCCGGCGCGCGGGCTTTCGAATCGGATACGCGCCAGAGGCGCTCGTCTATCACGAAGTCGATGCCGCACGCGCCAATCGCGAACGATTCATCAGAATCGCGCGCGAGCGCGGCCGGTGCCGGATGCTGCATGAAAAGCATTCCAGCCTCGACGTGATCCTGAAGAACGCGATCGCGATGACGCGGCTGCGGATTGCGCAGTTGACGGGCGCCGGCATCCCGCGAATCGCGCGCGAGGAACGCAGGCTCGCAATCGCGCGCGGAATGTTCGACGGTCTCGCCGGCTAGAAACGCGGCGTGCGCCCTACCCTATCGATTCAGGCTATCGAATCAATCAGGGCGTTCAATTCGTTTGCGTAGCGCGTCCAGGTGAATTTCGCAGCCACCTCGCGGGCCTCAGCGCCGAGACTTGCGGGCGCGTCAAACAAGGCGCCAAGACGAAGCGCAACCTCGCCCACGTCGTCGGGGTTCTCGACTCGAAACCCGCGCATCGAGGGCGGGACCAACTCCGCAACGCCCGAGAACGCGCTGGTCATCACGGGCAATCCGCTGGCCATCGCTTCCATTACGACGTTGCCGAACGGTTCGAACAGCGACGGCATCGCAAACGCGTCCGCCGCGTGAAAGATAGCCTCGACGTTGGGTTGTGGGCCCGCGAAGACTATTCGAGCGCCGACATTGAGCGCGTCAGCGCGGCGCGCGAATTTGCCGGCGGCTCGATCGACGCCGGCCACCAGCAAAAACGCTCCGCCCGCGACCAGCGGCCATGCTTCGATGAGGAATCCTAGTCCCTTGCGCGCGAAACCGTTGCCAACAAAGGCGACCATCCGGGCGCTGGCCGGAACTGCAAACTTCTGGCGGACAGCCGCGCGCTCGGACGGATCGGCGGCGGGCCGGAAGCGATCGAGATCGACGCCGTTGTAGATCGTAACCGTTTTTTCAGGCGCGAGGCCGAATTCCCGAATCAGATCGTCGCGAACAAAATTCGACACAGCGATCGCGCGTTTCAGGCCGGGACTTCGGAAGGCCTGGCGCTCGCCGAGCATCTGCACCTGATGATACGGGCTGATTCGCATCGCAGACGCGCCGAGCGCGCCGCGCCATTTTCGCGCCGCGCGGATGTAACTGGCATGCGCGCCGCCGCCGGAGCGCATCACGTCCGCGCCGACG
>Ga0074046_10005567_pt1 | contig 10044 bp, 8 predicted proteins | sample BogForMeECP23OM3_FD_94441 | JGI IMG/M metagenome (GOLD analysis project Ga0074046, IMG submission 94441) | Bog forest soil microbial communities from Calvert Island, British Columbia, Canada - Bog Forest MetaG ECP23OM3 | ecosystem: Environmental > Terrestrial > Soil > Wetlands ...
GCACGGGCCTTGGGCTTATCCCGAACGTTGGTGGCTTCCGCAGTGGCATCGGATATGCCGTAAAGAATCCGAGCCTAGCTTCTTTTAGGAGTTCAGTTGAGGATGGCCTGCGCTGAGGGCTGACATATTGCCACGAATTTCCGGGTTCCATTCGATTTCCGAGCACTCTGAAAGAATAGTCGACTCTTGCGCGTCTTCACCATTACGAACTGGTATTTGCCCGGAAGCAAAGGAGGCGGGGTAGTCTCCGCCATTTCCAATTTGCGGGTGATCCTGCTTTGACAAAGAAGATCATTCTCACAAGCGCGTGTGAAGTTGCCCCCGATGTGAGAGTGGAGAAGATCGCGGAGACGCTTTCTCTCCTGGGACACGGTATTTCTGTACTTGCTTGGAACAGAAGGGACAAGTCTCCGGAGCGCGAGGCGAAGGGCTTTGGCGAAATCAGGCGCTTTAAGGAACCTCTGAGGAACTCCCTAAGCGAGCATTGATGCAGGTAGTGTAGCATTTGGAGGCAAGGCTCGATCCCGCAGATCAATCTGGCTTCGCACGGCAGTTTCGAAGGAAATAGGAAGAAGACGCGGCGGGAGAAGGTTTTGGAGGAGATAAAACGGGTCATGCCGTGGGCGGAGCTGGAGGCATTGAAAAACCAAGGAACCGAGGCCGAAACTGAGGCCGAAAGAGTCAAAGACCGTTCCGACCCATTTGCAGCTTCCAAAACCGAACCTTACTCAGAGGTTTTCTAGCATTACAGCGATGCGTCAGGCGCGCGACAAAATGATTTCAGGTGTTTCGATTATTGTTCCGCTGTTTAACAAAGCGCCGTATGTGGCTTCAACCCTGCAGGCACTAATTGAACAGTTGTGCGAAGCGGATGAGATTCTAGTGGTCGACGATCAGTCAAGCGACGGTGGGGCTGAAATTGCCAGAGCGTTACTGAACGGAGCAGGGAATCGTGGCCGTGTAATCAGCTTGCCGGAGAACGTAGGTCCTGCAAGCGCGAGAAATGTTGGGGCCCGTCAGGCAAAGTCTTCTCATCTGCTATTTTTCGACGCCGATGATATTCCCTCGCCAAATCTGTTGCAAGCCTTGCGGGGGGTCATTAAGCAATATTCATCGGTGCAAGTATTCGCCTACCAGATTGCCTCTCAGGCTCGGGGCGCCGATATTCAGCGAGGAAGCCCGTCAAACCAAATCACCGCGAGCCTGCGTCCACCGCATGCTTTCGCAGCGGATTATCTGAAAGGAAAGACGCTGTGTACGGCATCGAGTACCTGTGTTACCCGCGATGCGTTCTTTTCGACGAATGGAGGCTTTCAAGCAGGTCTCAGATTCGGCGAGGATCCTGAGTTTTGGGCACGCCTTTCGGCGAGTTACTCCATGCTAGAGATCCACGAAACCTTGGCCACCTATCGCGACGTAAAGGACAGCCTGTCGCATAGCTTGCGTGGGCGTCTGGGATCGGTTAATCCCTATGTGGATAGCCTACAATTGTTGGCAAAGCAGCATGGGCGCCTTTATTTGCAACTGGCGAGATTGATACTTTTCAAGAACCTCGTCTTCTCGCGCGCCTCCGGGGCCTCGCACTCTGAGGCGTCTCGGCAGATTTCCAAATACCAACATTGTCTCGGACGGCGAAAGCATCTCCAACTCCGCTGTGTGAATATCTTGCCATCCGTGATATTTCGAAAAGCCCTCGGGTTCCGCACAAAAACACAAATCCAGATGCGATTTTTAGGATCAGGGCGGGATATGGCTACGGGATAAAGCTGCCGCCGAAGATGCTCCGCTTCTGGCTAGTGCTTTTCGCAAGGAATCACTGACCAGCGCACTTTGCTTCTTAAGAGCAAACCCCGGCATCGCGCGGCAGATGGGAGAGAACGGCCGGCGCGCCTTGGAGAAATTCTATGACTGGAGATTCATGTCAGAGAGGCTTGCGAAGCTTTATCAATGAGAATGACCTGGTTTTTATGCTCGGCACGACAGAAAGCTCCACCGGGCGACCTAGCGACATTGCTTCGTGCGTGCGGTGGCGATAAAGCTATCTGAGACGGCGCTGAATGGATCCGAATGCGCAGTTCGACTTGATGGCGCTTTCAAAGTGCAAATAAATCGGAGGCCAAAATGGCGAAAGTACTGGTAGTTGGCGGGGCCGGTTATATCGGCGGAGCGGTTACGGAGCTGCTCATCGCGGAGAGAATTCCTTTTGCCGTGTATGACAGCCTGGTGTACGAACCGCATTACCTGAAGAAAGTGGACTTTGTGTTTGGCGATGTCCGGGACGCGGCGAAGCTCAAGCCACTGCTTGCCAGCTATTCGCACGTGATCTGGTTGGCCGCTATCGTAGGTGATGGCGCCTGCGAGGTGAATCGAGAGCTCGCCGTGGAAGTCAATCAAAACGCCGTCCAATGGCTCGCGGAAAACTATCATGGAAGAATCGTCTTCACCTCGACTTGTTCCGTTTACGGCCAATTCGACACCGAGGTAGATGAAGAGGCGCCGGTCCAGCCATTATCTCTCTACGCCCAGACGAAGCTGGCTGCGGAAGGTTTTCTCACGGCCGAGAATAGCCTGGTCTACCGTTTGGGAACGGCGTTTGGCGTCTCGGACACCTATTCGCGCCCAAGAATGGACCTCGTCGTGAATTACATGACCGCGAACGCCCTGACCAAAGGAGAACTCTCGGTGTTCGGGGGCACGCAATGGAGGCCGCTGGTCCATGTGAAGGATATCGCTCAGGCGATTGTCCACAACCTCGAGCGCCCCGTGCGCGGGGTGTACAACCTGGCAGCGCAGAATCTGCAGATCAAAAACCTTGCGGGCATTGTCAGCCAGATGACCGGCTGCCGGGTAAAACACACGGAGCAGAAGTTCCAGGACCAGCGCAATTATCACGTCAGCACGGGGAAAGCGTTGCGGGACGGAATCTTTAATCCGAATACGATGCGCACAGTGCAGGACGGAGTGCGGGAGATCGCGGATTTGGTCGGACTGGGACGAATTAAGCATACCGAGAATGATGTTTACTTTAACGTGCGGCATGCGGAGAGCCTGAAAGCCAATGGTCAATTCGCCTAAAGAACCCACGCTCATCGCCGGCGGATTTGCGGTGGACGACCGCGGCCAGGTCTCCTTTGTAAATGGCTTCGCGTTCGACTCAATCCGGCGCTTCTACCTTGTGGAGAACTTTTCAACGGAAGTTGTGCGTGCATTTCACGGCCACCTGAACGAAGGGAAATTCGTGTTGGTCGTGAGTGGATCGGCAATCGTTGCTGTCGTTCCGATCGATGACCCTGTCAATCCGAGCCGAGACGCTAAACCGCAGCGGTTCGTCCTATCCGACCGGCAACCAAGGATCCTGTTCATCCCGGCAGGTTACGCCAACGGCTTTCGCACTCTTGAGCCTCGGACGAGAATCATGTTTTTCTCCACGGCGACGCTGGAAGAATCCGCCAAAGACGATTACCGCTTTCCATATGACCACTGGGGAAAAGACGTATGGGAAGTCGAGTTCCGCTGAGATTCACCGAGCATAGAGGAGAAGAACCATGAAGAGAGTCCTGTTACTCGGCGCCACAGGCATGCTTGGGAGCGCCGTTTATGGCGTTCTCAATAAAAAGTACGATCTTATTTTAGGAATCAGGAATCTCGATAAAATCTCTCTGCTCGAGAAGGCCTATGGCGGGGCGGACAAAGCGAAGATTCTCCCTTTCGATGCGGCGCTAGTTTATCAGGACTATGTCGCCAAAAAGGGGTTCCCGGGCCAGTACATGACACAGTTCCTTCAAGGGGTCGGTGAGGTGGATCACGTCATTAACGCCATCGGGGTTACGATCCCTTTCGTCCTGCGTGAGCCGGCAGTGACATTTTTTGTCAATGGAGCTTTGCCACATATATTGGCCCAACATTTTCAAGAGAAACTCATCCATATCACGACTGACTGCGTCTACAACGGCAAGGATGGGTTCCCGTATGATGAAAATTCACCCAAATCTCCCGTTGATGTTTACGGCCTCTCGAAAAGCCTCGGTGAGCCCGCGAACTGTCTGACAATTCGCACGTCGATCATTGGGCGTGAACTCGACGGTTTCACCGGGTTGCTGGAATGGTTCTTGCAACAAAGAGGGAAAACGATTACGGGCTTCGCAGAGCATTATTGGAATGGCATCACGACGCAGCAGTTCGGTAAACTGTGCGATCAAATCATGGAGTCGCCAGACGCATATCCCCGGCGCGGTGTTTACCACGTTTTTTCGACGGCCGTGTCCAAGTACGATATGCTTCTGGCTTTTCAACGTAAATACGGCATTTCGTGCACGATCAAAACAGAGAAAGAAAACAAGCTCAACCGCACGATGACAACGGTAAAGGAACTAAACCGCTTGTTGGAAGTTCCTTCCTTTGCCGAGATGTTGGATGCGCTCGAAAACTGAGGCCAGATGAAGAATTCTTTCAAGCTGGTAACATTTTTGGGCATTCGGCCTGACATCATTCGGATGCACAAGCTTTTGACACTTCTCGACCAAGGGCAGGCGCAGCACAACTACCGGCACACGTACGTACACTCTGGTCAACACTTTGACTACCAACTCGATGGCGTCTTTCACAAGCAACTGAATGTTCGGCTTCCGAAGGTGAATCTCAGAGTCGGGCGGACTCTCAAAAGAACGGGTAAGACGGGCCATGTCCACCAGAGTGCTCTGCTTTTTCAAAAGACCGCGGAGATGCTTGAACGTTTGCGTCCTGACGCCGTCCTGTACCTGGGCGACACAAACACAGTTCTCTCCGCAATCATCGTCGCCAAGTACAACATCCCCGTCATTCACATTGAAGGCGGGGGCCGGAGCTTCGACTGGCGCATGCCTGAAGAGAAAAACAGGATCATCGTTGACCACATGGCGGATCTTATCTATTGCTATTTGGACCGATATAAGCAGCTTCTGGTAAGTGAAGGTATCCCAGAGTTTCGCGTCGTCACCGTGGGCAATATCATTGTGGACGCGCTTTCGAGCTTTCTTCCCGCCGCGGACAAGAGCCTGGTGCTGAATCGCTTGGGACTGAAAGAGAGGGAATACGCTCTCTGCACCCTGCATCGGGAAGAGAATATCGATAATAAAAGCGTCCTGCTCGATAAGTTGAAAGGGCTTCGGCAACTGTCACACATTCTTCCGGTTGCCCTACCCATGATGCCGCGGCTGAAAACGCGCATCCGTAAATATGGGTTGGAACGGATCTTGAAGGACTCCAAAATCACCGTGACAGAACCGCTAGGATTTATTGAATTCCTCAAGCTTGAAAAAGAGGCGCGCGTGATCGTCACTGACAGCGGCACGGTACAAGAGGAAGCCTTGATTCTCGGCGTGCCATGCCTGGTTACGCGACGCTCGACCGAGCGGCCGGAAACAATCGCAGTTGGTGCAACCATTCTCGCCGATGAAGACCTGTGTGCAAACGCCCGCCGGGCGTTACAGATGACTCCGCTCTGGGACCGCAATATCTTGAATCCGATGGGCGGGAGTCCCAGCGAACGAATTTATAGCGATCTCGTCAGCAGAATTCGATCTGGTTATTTCGCGAACTCTCGGAGCTTCGACGCGCTTAGGGAGAGCCGATTTGTGCGTGAGGCCTACGGCCTTGAAAACTGCACGCTCCTGCAGAGTGTGGAGAAGAACTGAACTGTTCAATCCGGTTACATTGGCCCTGATATGCGAATACTTCTCCTTGTTGACTGTTATTTGCCACATTCGAAATCTAGCGCTACGCAAATGCATGAGCTGGGAGTGGAATTCCGGCGGCAGGGCCATGAGGTGACCATACTCACGCCGAGTGACACAATCCCCAAAGCCTTTCACGTCAGTACCGAAGATGGTCTCCGTATCGTGCGGGTCAAGAGCGGCCGGATTAAGGGGACGGCAAAACTGCTCCGCGCACTCCGCGAAGTCAGGCTTTCTCAATCCATCTGGCGGCGCACTCGGCCGTTCCTCTTGGCGAATCCTGCCGACCTAATCCTCTTCTATTCGCCGACCATTTTCTTCGGGAAACTCGTGCGACTTTTGAAGGACCTCTGGAAGTGCCCCGCCTATCTGATCCTGAGGGACATTTTTCCGCAGTGGGCTGTTGATGCAGGAATCCTGCGCAAGGGGCTAATTTGGCGATACTTCCGGAGGAAGGAATCCGAGCAATACGCTGCTGCCGATTTTATCGGTGTTGAATCACCGGCCAATCTTGCATACTTCGCGCGGGAATTTCCAAAAAAGTCCTACCGCCTGCAGGTGCTCTACAACTGGGCGAAAGTAGATGAACGGAATCCACCTTCGACTGGATATCGCCAGCAGCTCCTCCTTCATGGGAAAGTTGTTTTCCTGTACGGAGGGAATCTCGGTGTTGTCCAGGACTTGGATAATATCATTCGCCTTGCCAAACGGCTCTCGCCTCACGGGGTGATCCACTTTCTACTTGTCGGTGAGGGGAGTGAAGTACCGAGGCTGGAAAGGCTGATTGCTGCGCATAATCTCTCTAACATTCAAATCTTGCCGGCTGTGTCTCATCCGCAATATATGTCCATGCTCTCGGAAGCTGACGTCGGGCTGATTTCGCTTGATCGGCGCCTTAAGACTCATAACGTGCCAGGCAAATTGCTTGGATATATGAATTGTGGAAAGCCGGTTCTGGCGAGCATCAATCCTGGGAATGATCTCTTCGAGATCCTCAAGAAAAATCAGGCGGGATTCTGTCTCCTAAACGGCGACGATGACGGTCTAGGCGCCGCAGCATTAATGCTTGCAAATAATCCTGAGCTCCGCACTACCATGGGCGCCAATTCTCGCAAGCTGCTGGAACATTTGTTTTCTGTCAACGCAGCGGTACGCCAGATCGTGGAGAACTTCGAGGCTCGAACTAACCAGACCGGCGAGAAAATGATGATGCAGCTCCCGAGTCCTTCGCCATCCGCGAGCGGATTTCAAGCATAACTAGCTTCACTTTCACGCCTGACTTTGAAATTCAAGTTATCAGTTCATTGAGTAGCCTAAGAAAGGGACGACCTCGTGTCCACTTTGCTCGTGCTCCTATTCTGCCTTGCGCTTCTTCTTTCCGGGGTTTTCACCAGGTTGGTGCGCGATCTTGCGCAAGCCCGCGGCTGGTTGGAGACTCCCGTGCTCGATCGCCACGTGCACACGACCCCTCTGCCCAGAATCGGCGGCATCGCCATCTTTGCGTCGTTCACGATTGTAGTGGGCTGCGCTCTTCTTGCCGCGAGATGGTTTTTTTCGCCTTTCACTCTGCCGGTTGTTCCCATTCTGAAGCTTTTGGCGCCCGCGGTAATCATCTTTGCCCTGGGACTCTACGACGACCTGCGCCGCGTCAGTCCCACGGGGAAATTCCTGGTTCAGGCACTCGCGGCCACACTTTTGTATTTTGGTGGTTATGGCATTCATCACTTCGACCTCGTCTTCTCCGGGCGTCCTCTCCAAACCTTCATTGGACTTCCCCTAACCATTTTCTGGGTCCTGCTGATCACCAATGCCTTCAATCTAATCGACGGGCTTGACGGTTTGGCCGCGGGTTCTGCGCTGTTCTCGACGGTTGTCATCTTCATGCTGTCCCTCTTTACCCCGAACCCCGTGGTCAGTTTCCTCGCCGTCGTCTTGGCGGGTGTCATCCTTGGCTTCTTGCGCTTCAACTTCTATCCCGCCTCGATTTTCTTGGGTGATTCCGGAAGTTTGTTCATTGGATTCATGATCAGCGCCCTGGCGATCGCTGGCTCCCAAAAATCGCCCACAATTGTTGCCGTTGCGATTCCTCTGGTTTCCCTCGGGCTTCCGATCCTGGATGTTCTTCTTGCGGTGGGGCGCCGGTTTCTTGGAGGCAAGCCCCTATTCCGGGCAGATCGCGATCATATCCACCACAAATTGCTCAAACGAGGGCTGTCACAGCGCGAAGCCGTCCTCCTTCTGTATGCGGTCACAGCGGCCTTCGGCTTCATCAGCCTCGTCCTTCTTCATCGGGGCACCGCGATTGCTCTGCTCCTTGCGCTCACCGGCACGGGCGTGCTCATCGGCGTCCAACAGCTGCGTTACGGCGAATTTGGCGAGATGCTCTTCATCCTGCAGCGCGCCACGCGCCGGCGCCAAATCGTCGCAAATCATGTGGCTGTCAGGCACGCTGTGGAGTCGCTTCAGAGCTGCGATGAGTTTCGGTCCATCTGTCTCGTGCTACGGGATACTCTCCAGCCGGTCGGCTTCGATGGCATTCGATTCCAGATGTTTCACCCAAACGGTTTTCTCCCCGCTTCCTTTCTTCCCCTGAAATACGAACCGGATGACAAGTTCTTACTCTCCTGGTCGGAGCATGGATCAGACGATTCCCCGTGGGAATTGCGGTTAGAACTAGTCACGGATTCCAAGGAGCGCTGGGGATACGTGTCGCTTATTCCTGTCCACGATGAAAAGGCGATTGCCTTGGATATGAATGTCCTGACTGGAGATTTCCGCGCCGCTCTTTCAAAAGCCGTTGCGCGGGCCTGCCGCCGGATGGAAAGCGAGCTCCAGCGCGAAAGCGACAACCGCATAGCCCAATTCCACAAGATCGCCGCTGGTTCGTGAGTGTTCCCCTCTTTTTGCAAGTGGGCGGCAGACGCTGGGATGTTCTCCGAATCGTTTATGCACTAAGGGTAGCGTCGGTCGGAGTAGAGATGCGAACCATTATGCCCAGATTTCCTTCTGAAGTGGGAGTACGTGGTCGTTCGATCTGAGCCACTGTCAGTATTCACGCGACTTTGAGAGCGAGATCGACTTTACGCAGACTTTCCGAGTGAGAACAAACCCATCGCATAGCCTTTTGGATCGAATCGTTCGCAAGCATTTTAGCTTGGATAATATCTATCAAAATGAGACTACGAAACCTGGCGTTGCTTACCCTGATTCTGGCATGTCTCACCCACCCCGCGCTATCCCTTGGCCAAGATTCAAAGAGCCAACCTTCGGATGCGATTTTACAGAAATCTAAACCGGCCGATTTCAACACCAGCATCTATTACAAAAACAAGCGCGAATTCTCCTTGGAAACGGGATGGCTTCCCATCAATATCCCTTGGCCTTTCGATTTTCTCTTAGGCGATAAGTATGATGAGACTCCGCTTAAGTACACCTTGGTACCCACCATTGCTTCTCTGCGATGGCAAATGGACGACATAGGAGGTCCTTCGGTTCTGCGCGGCAATTGGGATCTCACGCTCAGCGGGTCTCTCACTGCGATTCCGAGGGGACCTGAAACACGGTACGGGGCTTATGACATGGGTATTCGGCGTAATTTTGTCCGCCCCAACTGGAGAATCGCGCCCTACTTTGACTTACGCCTCGGCCTGGGGGGCATTGACGCTAAGGGACCCAAAGGGGTGCCCTATGCACAAGGTCAGGACTTCACGTTTACTTTTATGTTGGGCAGTGGGGTGCGATATAACTTCAATCCTCACTATGCCATTTCCGCCGGCATCAATTACATGCACGTCTCGAATTTTTATTTGTCCGAACCGAAGTTTATCAACTATGGCATCAACGTTTACGGCCCCATGGTTGGTCTTGATATCCGCTTAGGCAAACCTAAACGAGACCCTGCACAACAACATCTGGATACGAAGTGACGCTGGCCTGACCCCGTTTTATGTACCAGTGTTTATGAGAGTCGGTTGGTGTTGTGATGGAACTTGGGGCGGACGGAGCGTAGCGGAGTCCGGCCCAAGTTCGGCGGCGAGTTCGGCCGGCGTCTTGTATCCGATCCCGCTGTGCAACCGCTCCTGATTCCAGTAGTGCTTGTATTCCGCTCCCAAAACCTTCGCCTCCATCAACGATGCAAACAGCTCGCGATCCGCAAACTCCGCCTTCATCCGGCTGTTGAACGATTCGCTGTAGCCGTTCTCCCACGGACTGCCCAGAGCAATATACAACGGCCCGACTTTCCGCGCAGCCAGCCATCGTTGCACCGCTCGCGCGATGAACTCCGGCCCATTGTCGGAACGAACCGCTCCGGGCGCGCCATGCTTCGCCTCCA
>Ga0074046_10005571_pt1 | contig 10042 bp, 7 predicted proteins | sample BogForMeECP23OM3_FD_94441 | JGI IMG/M metagenome (GOLD analysis project Ga0074046, IMG submission 94441) | Bog forest soil microbial communities from Calvert Island, British Columbia, Canada - Bog Forest MetaG ECP23OM3 | ecosystem: Environmental > Terrestrial > Soil > Wetlands ...
AGGAAAATCTCAACCGCCTTGATTGCCATCGGGCTGTCGCAAAAAACCGGCAGGCGCGGAATCTGTCCCGTCTCCATCAGTCTTTTCAGGATGAAAAGAAATTTCTGCGTCCGCTCCACGGCAAACGCCGGAACAATCACGCTGCCGCCGCGCTGAGCGGTGTCGCGAATCAGGCTGGCGAGGATCGGCCGAGGATCGGTGTCGGGATGCTCCCGGTTGCCGTAAGTGGACTCCATGACCAGCACGTCGGCGGTCTCGTCTTCCTGCGGACCGGAGTGCACCACCTTGCCAGGTGCAACCACACTGTTACGCACGCGGCCAAGGTCGCCGGTGAAAAGCAGCCGGCGGCTCTGTCCGTTCGTTTCGAGCGTGACTTCGGCCATGCAGGAACCCAAAATATGCGCGGCAGGCACGAAGCGGAACCGAAGCTCGGAGCATAGTTCGGTGGTTTCTCCGACCGCGACCGGCTTGAAGCGCTTCAGACAATCCTGCGCCTCTTCCAGCGTGTACAACGGCAACGCCGGATCGTGCTTCGACACTTTCCTCTTGTTGTAGAACGCCGCGTCTTCTTCCTGCAGATGTCCGGAGTCGGGCAACACGACTGAGCACAAATCGATGGTTGGCTGCGTGGCGTAGATCGGCCCGCGAAAACCTTCTTTCACCAGACGCGGAATCCAGCCGCAGTGATCGAGATGCGCATGAGTCAGCACAACCGCATCAATTTCACGCGCCGGGACTGGAGTGTCCTGCCAGTTGCGCTCGCGCCATTCTTTCGGTCCCTGAAAAAGACCGCAGTCGATCAGAACCTGGAATCCCTGTTTGTTATTCGAGTCGTCAGTGCTGATCAGGTGCTTCGAGCCAGTCACGGTTCCGGCAGCGCCGAGAAATTGGATGTAGGGCAAACGATCTCCTCCAAAATCGCAGATTGCAGAGGTCAGATTGCAGAAGTGAAGAGGCGAAGGTCGATTTTACCTCTGCAATCTAACCTCTGACCTCTGCAATTCCGCTTCACTTCTGCGGTGCACCGATCTGAAACACATTATTCGTCAGGTCGCTTTCCGGAACGCTGCCGTCGTTGACCCGGATCTCGCTGACTCTGGTCCCACTTGCCGTGCCCGGCAATTCAACCCGCGTCGTGGCCGTGCCCTTGGCGCGCACCTCAATCCGCTTGGTGATCTCGCCGCCTTCAAACAACACGGTGAACGGGACTTCCGCCCCCGCGTTGCCAAGGTTCTCCAGCGTCACGGTAACAATCTGCGCCCCCTTATCGGTCTGCCACGGATGCACCGACTGCACGTGAATATCCGGCAAGCCGCGATCCGCATACACCCAGTCGTCGAAAAACCAACCCAGTTCCCGCTTGGCGGCGCCTTCGATCAACTGCTCCACATACTTGGGATCCTTGTCGTCCTCGGCTCGATACTTCCGAATGGCCTGCTTCAGCGCATCGTCGCCCACCATGTCGCGTAACATCCACCACACGTAGGCAGCTTTGCTGCGATAGTAGGCTTCATCAAAAGTGCCTGCCAGTGGTTGACCCAAACTGTTCTTCGTGGCCGCCACTTCCTTTTCCGAATCGAAAAACGCCGCCCGGTGCAGCCCCAGGAAGTCGAGCGCCGCCTGGCGTCCACCTTGTTCTTGCCGGTACAAAGCCTCGGCAAAGTGCGCCAATCCTTCGTAAACCCAAGGCCTCGGCGACGGCAACGCGGAATGGACCAATTCGTGAACCAGGTTAATTCCTGCGAGCCTCGAGTCTTCCGCCGCCAACGACGCCATCAGCAAGGTGCCGCTCTCGAACGGAGCGGAATGCGGATCGGCAAGATCGGCGACCGCAACCGGCGCAGTCGGCGGGCCAAACCATTCACTTACAAACTTCATTGCCGGTTCGATCGCGTTGAAATATTTCGCCGCCCCTGCCTCGTGACCCGGCAGACTGAACAATCTCAATGGCGCCTTGGACTCGCCCACATATTCGGCCAGCGCAAACGTCGGAGTAACCGTCCCCAGCGGACTCCAGCCGCATTCCACCCGGATCACGGGATCTCCTTCCGCCTTGGCAGAGGAACCGCGAGCTTCAGCGCCGCACAGCAGAGTCCGAGTCGCGTCTACACTTCCGCCCTGCAAGTTCAGCGCAAGCTTGAATTCGCTCCCCGCCGCCCGCGCTTTCCAACGATCGACAACCTCAAACAAACTGTTCCCTTCGGAGAAATCCGCCGACTCCGTCGCGATCGGATACCACGCCACATACCCCGCACCGCGTACCGCCGCGAATGACGGACTGATCTGGTCCCAGCTCGAATGTTTTGCAATCTCCTCCGGCACACCGACGCGAGTCAACCGCGTCGTATCCATCGGGATCACGCCCTCGTAGCCGATTTCGAGCTCCACCGAATTTTTCGGCTTGATCTCAGCCGGCAGCGTGACGATTGCTTCGGAAAGTGCGCCTGTGTGGTCGATGTCCGAAGTGTAGTGTTGCGAAACAAATTGCACGGCCTTGCCGTCCACTCGAATCGAGCGCCAATTGAGAGAGGAAGAAATCTGCAGGGCGGCAATCTTCTGCGGGTGAGTGGAGTCATTGCGCAACGTGATCTTGCCGCGCGCGCCAAGCCTTTGCTGCGCAGGCTCAAGAGTAACCTGCAAATCGTACTTCGTAATGGTGAAGGCTTCGCGCTCCAGAGCGAAGGACAAAGAACCTAACCCACAGAGGACACAGAGCAAACAGAGGACTCTCATGATGGTTTGGATGCGCCCAGCCGTCTCTGCCGCACAACCTCATACAGCACCACCCCCGCCGCCACCGATACATTCAGCGAAGGCACTTTCCCCAGCATTGGAATCGACACCAGGAAATCGCAGTGTTTGCGCACCAGGTCGTGCAGGCCCTTGCCTTCGGCGCCGAGCACGATGGCGCAGTGCATGTTGTAGTCCACGGCATCGTAAGTCTGCTCCGCGCGCTCGTCTAATCCAACGACCCATAGGTCCTTCTCTTTCAATTCTTCGAGCGCGCGCGAGATGTTCGTCACTTTGGCAACCGGGAGGTGTTCGCTCGCTCCCGCCGAAACCTTCGCCACCGCGCCTGTGACCGCGGCCGACCGGCGTTCGGGAATCACCACGCCATCCGCCCCCGCAGCGTCCGCCGTGCGCAGGATCGCTCCCAGATTGTGCGGATCTTCGATGCCATCCAGCACCACGATCAGCGACTGCTCGCCGCGGCGCGAAGCAACAAGGTCGTCGAGATCGCTATATTGTTTTGCCGAAGTCGCAGCCACCAGGCCTTGATGCGCGGCGTTCCCCGCAATTTCGTCGAGCTCCTGACGCGACAAAACGCGCACCGGAACGCCGATCTTGCGGCATTCGTCAATCACCCGCCGCAGGCGAATATCTTTGCGCTCCTTGGCGACGCCAATCCACTCGAAGTTGCGCCCGCGCGCCTTGAGCGCTTCCGTGACCGTGTTGATTCCGTACAGGATATTCACGCCGATTAGTTTACCGCGTGCGGCCTCTATTGCTTGTGTGGTGACGAGGCTCCGCCCCGTCCAGGCGGGGCAAAACTCCTCCGCCACACAGTACAACGATCCTGCGTTTGATCTAGACTGAAACGTCTGGAGGCCCGCTTGAACAACGTGTATATCCTCTCCGCGGTCCGTACGCCCATCGGCAAGTTTGGAGGCTCGCTCGCCTCGCTCTCCGCCGCGGATATGGGCGTGGTTGCCGCAAAAGCAGCGCTCGAACGCGCCGGAGTGCAGCCGCAGCAGGTGGAAGAGACGATCTTCGGCAACGCCCGGCAGGCGGGAGGCGGCCCCAATCCCGCGCGGCAGATTTCCATACGCAGCGGCATTCCCCAGGAAGTTCCCGCCTACACGGTGAACAAGGCGTGCGCGTCTGGCATCAAGTCCATCGCGCTTGCATTCCAGGAAATTGCCACTGGTAACCTCGATTGCGTGCTGGCGGGCGGCACCGAGTCGATGTCGCGCCTTCCTTACTACCTCGAGGGCGCGCGCTGGGGATATCGCCTCGGCCATCAGGAACTCGTCGATGGCATGTACCGCGACGGATTCTTCTGCCCCATGGCCAAGATGCTGATGGGCGAGACCGCTGAGATCCTCGCCGCGCAGTACAAGATCTCGCGAGAAGAGCAGGATCACTTCGCGCTCGGGTCGCAGCAGCGCGCCGCGGCTGCGCAATCCAGTGGACGCTTCGACGCCGAAATTGTTCCGGTCACAATCGAGGGCAAAAAGGGCACAACCGTTCTTTCCCGCGATGAGCACCTGTTTCTGGACGCGACCCTGGAGAAGATGGCCAAGCTGTCGCCGGTTTTTTCCAGGACCGGCACCATTACCGCGGGAAATTCTTCCGGGATCACCGATGGCGCGGCGGCGGTGGTCGTGGCCAGCGAAAAATTCGTCCAGCTAAACAATCTGAAACCGCGGGCGCGAATCCTCGCCGCAACATCGGCGGGAGTAGACCCCCGCCTCATGGGCATCGGGCCGGTGCCGGCTATCCGCAAAATGGAAAAGAAGCACGGTCTCGCTCTCAGCGACTTCGATCTGATCGAACTCAATGAAGCCTTCGCCGCGCAGGTGCTGGCATGTGATCGCGAGCTGCATTTTGATCGCGAGAAACTCAACGTCAACGGAGGCGCCATCGCGCTCGGCCATCCCATCGGCTGCACCGGGACGCGCATCACGGTGACGCTGCTCCACGGAATGCTGAAGCGCAAAGCGCGCCGCGGCCTGGCCACACTCTGCGTCAGCGGCGGCATGGGCATGGCGCTGGCGATAGAAAGTTCTTTGTAGCGAAGGGTAGCGGGCGGAGCCGGCAAAGCCATGAACCACCAAGGACGTGAAATATCACGAAGGTTCTTAGTCTTAGCGTGTTCCTTCGTGTAACTTCGCGCCCTTTGTGGTTGAGGTTTCGCAAATCCGTTTATGACCTGAAGGAATTGCGACTGGCGGCTCACCCTCGGCGGTAGTTATACTCATCGTTAAGGACATGGCGATCGCCGCCGTAAATACCGGCTCCACCACTTCGGCTCGCAACCCTATGCCCCTCTCCGCGATCATCGTCGACGACGAACAACTGGCGCGCGACGAGCTTGCTTACCTGCTTAAGAACCTGAACGACGTGAACGTGGTCGCGCAGGGTAAGAACGGCCTGGAAGCCATCAGCCTGATCCGCGAACACAATCCGGACCTGGTCTTTCTTGACGTGCAGATGCCGGGCTTGGATGGTTTCGGCGTCATCAAGAAGCTACTCGACCGCAAGGTTCCCCTGCCCAAGATTGTCTTCGCGACTGCCTTCGATCAATATGCGGTAAAGGCGTTCGAGGTGAACGCGGTGGACTACATCCTGAAGCCCTTCGACAAGAAGCGAGTGGCCCAGTCCATCGAGAAAGCGCGGGCGAAGATTGAAGCGGGCGCCGGGCCGGAAGAAAAATTCGAAACCCTGGTCCGGATGCTGGAATCGCAGAAGCCGCAGACGGCAAAGATTCTGATCAAGGCGGCGGGAAGGTTATTCCTGACCGATCCGAAAGATATCTGCTACGCGACCATCGATGATGGCGTGATCACAGTGGCCACCAGTGGCCATGCGGGCATGGAAGGCCACTCGAACTGCCGGACGCTGGAAGAGCTTTTCGAAAACCTCGACCCTAATTTGTTCTGGCGGGCGCACCGGTCCTTTCTGGTCAACATCAATCACATCCGCGAGGTCGTGCCCTGGTTCAAGAGCTCCTACCAGTTGCGCATGGACGACAAGAAACAGACCGAGATTCCGGTGAGCCGCGCGCAGACCCGCCGCCTGCGGGAACTGTTCAACCTGTAAAGACAATTGGTCGTTCGCGGTTCGCCTTACGCCAGGCAAATGATTCTCGCGAACAGCGAACGACGAACAGCGCCCTCAAAAAAAAGGGCGGACGCGGAGACCGCTTCGTCCGCCCGGGGAGGGAACTCTCAGGCTGCGATGGCTTGCAGCGCGATCCGGTTGGGGATCACCAGGGTCGCACCCTCAAGCCGAATTAGATCTTTCCGTTTCATAACACTTAACAAGCGGGTTACCGTTTCTCGCGAAGATCCGATCATTTGTGCAATTTCTTCGTGCGTGAATTCCGTACATACGCGGAGATCCCGGTTGCGGGGCTCGTCCGAGGCCCAGGAAAGCAGCAGCCGGGCAAGTTTCTCGGTGGAACTTCGGGCCAGCAGCAAATCGTAGACGTCATCGAACGAGGTCGTGGTCTCGCGGGCAAGCAGGGTGGCGCAGGCCAGCGCAGCGTGGCTGTTGTGTTCGATCAGATGCAGAAAGCTATCGCGTTCGATGAATTTGATCTGGCAAAGCTCGATGGTGGTTACCGTAATCGGCGAAGGCCCTCCGGAGACCACCGCGCTCAGCCCCAACACCTGGCGGTCCCCGGCAATTTTCAGGATGATGGTCTTGCCATCGCGAGCTCTCACCGAGAGCTTGGAGCGACCGGAGCAGGCGATGTAGACGCCGCGTGGAACTTGATCTTCCGTCAGCAAAGTGGCATTGGCGGGATACAGGGTCAGGTGCCCCAGCGCGCTGAACTCAGTCATCAGAGGCTGAGGCAAATTGCAGAAGTCGCGGGTTCCCCTTAGAGTGCAGTTTAGACAGTCATTCAGTATCGCTAAGCGACGGGGCATGCCCACGGAAATCTCCTGCCGGTCGGTGAAACTTGGCTGGCGGAAACATTCGCCCGGGGGAATGGCGATGGATCAGCCAGACAAACCGGTGCACATGGGTCACCATACGCTTGATATGAACTAACTTCTTGTAATTGAATGGCTTAGGATAGTTGGGATGGGCAGTACGCCAAAGAGGATGCCGCAACGCTGACCGCCTGCCGACAGTTCGGCAGGATGTCACGCAGCTTAGTAACCCTACTGCAGATAATCCGTGCGTGAGATTCCCAGTCGCTGCATCTTGTACTGTAATGTGGTGCGCTTGAGTCCAAGCCGGGCTGCCGCGCCTGTTGGGCCCGACAAGGCGCCGCGGGTCTGACGCAGAATTTCGATAATGTGTTCGCGTTCCCGGGCGCGCAGCGTACCGTCGGGTTCGGACGGCGGTCGTGAGATTTCCTCGCGCAACTCGCCGAGCGGCAGGCTCAACCAGTTGCCCTCCGAAAGGATCACCGAGCGTTCGATAAAATTCTCCAACTCGCGGATGTTTCCCGGCCAACTCCAGCGCATCATCGCTTCGAAGGCTTCCTCGGGGATGACCTCGATCCGCTTGCGCAGTCGGGCCGCGCATTTTTCGGCGAAATGGCGGACCAGCATGGGTATGTCCTCGCGCCGGTCGCGCAAAGCCGGTACATGCAGCGGGAATACGTGCAAGCGGTAGAATAAATCGCTGCGAAATTCTTTCTCTGCGACCGCGCGGACCAGGTCCCGATTGGTGGCGGCGAGCAGCCGTACGTCCACGTGGATCGTCTTCGTGCCTCCCAGTCGTTCGAATTCCTGGTCCTGCAGAACTCGCAGCAACTTGGGCTGCAACTCCAAAGGAATTTCTCCCACCTCGTCGAGCAACAACGTGCCCTTGTCCGCCAATTCCAGGCGGCCGATCTTCTGGCTTACGGCCCCGGTGAATGCTCCCTTTTCGTGGCCGAACAGCTCGCTCTCCAGTAATCCGGTGGGAATGGCGGCGCAGTTCACCTTAATGAAGTTGCGCTCCTTGCGCCGGCTCATGCCGTGAATCAAGCGAGCGATGCGTTCCTTGCCGGTCCCGGTTTCGCCGGTGATGAGGACGGTGGAATCGGTGTCGGCGACAATGGCAGCGTGGTCCAGCACACGTTGCAAGGCCGGGCTGTTGCCGATGATGTCCTCGGGCGGGTTCGCGCTCTGGACTTCGTGCTCCAGATAGCGCTTTTCCTGGGCTAGGCGTTCCTTGAGTTCTACGATCTCGCGATAGGCGTGCGCATTCTGCAGCGCAGCCGCGATCTGGTTGGCCACTTGTTGCAGGTATTCAACCTCCGACGGGCCGAAAGCACTCTCCATCATGCTGCTCGGATTCAGTGCTCCCCAGATCCGATTGCCCGCAACCAGCGGCACACTGCAGACCGACCGAACTCCGCATTCATACATCGCCCTCGCCAGCGGCTCGTTCATGTCGTGCAAATCGCCGGCGGTGAGGAATGCAACATCTCGGGTCTGGATCGCGCGCACGGAGAGCGATTGCTCAAGCGGAATAGCACTGCCGTGGTTGACAAAAGGCTCCCATTCCAGAGCGTCTCCATACAGGCGCACGCTCTTGCCATCCTCATGCAATAGGCACAGGACCGTCCGCTCGTAGCGCGCGATGCTCCGAAGACTCAAGAGAATGGCCGGCAACAGCTTCTCCAATTCCAGACTGGAACTCAGCTCACGGCTGATCGCGACCAGGCTCTGCTGTTCCTCAAAGGCGCGATCGGCTTTTTCTTTTTCCAAGGCAAGCGCTCCCATCAACGCGACGCGAGAAAGGAATTCGATGTCTTCATTGTCCGGAACCTCGGCGACCTTCTTGCCCAGGCCCAATGCTCCAAAGCGGTTCGAAGGCGTGCTCAAGGGAAGAGCGGTATAGGATCGGACGCCGTGATTGCGTAACGCGGAAACGATGCCGGGAAAGCGATGCTCCTGCTCGATATCGGGAATGGCGATCGGTTCCTGATGTTTCCATGCCCATCCGCTCGCCGCTTCGTCCACGGGCAAAGCTTCGAACTCCCCACTCTCCCGGTTCTTTTTCCAGTAGTGAGTCAGCATGCAATCCCGGCGCGGGTCGTGGAGGGAAAGATGCAGCAGTTCGCCACCCGTCAGCGCCAGCACCGGCGGGGCGAGTTCTTTTAATGCTTCGGGCAGGCTGTGGGTCCGTGCCACCCTGTCGGTGACCTCGAGTAACAGCCGATACCGGCTACGTTCAGGCGAGGCATCTCTCTCGATTGCGACTCCGCTTTCTGACATAGAATCACCTCCTGCACCTGCCGAGTGCAATCTTTCGGGCAGCGTATTTTGAGCAGGAACTGGGGGTCATCGCAGCTTGCCAAGCTGCGGGACTCTGTTCAACGTCACGGTGTCTGCAGGCGTCGGTCCCTTTTCTTGGGAACCAATCTCATTCTCCCCGGTCGGGAGCCCCTCAGGTTCTGCGTCACCGTTTTCCCGGATTTATACCTTACCGTAAGAAACATCCTCCCCCGTCTGTGGGTCACGGGCAAGTTGTTTCTTGATTAAGGCGTAGAAGACTGTAATGTAACGTTCCCGAAATGGCACGCGGCTCGGATCTTGGAGATGCACTTTACTTTCATCGAGACCTCCGCTGTTCGAGGACAAGTCGAAATTCTTCGATCTGTTCACGGACTGCCGGATCATTACCAGAGGGATTAGATTCGAGCAACTTAAGCACATCTGCCAAGCCGACTTCCTTGAAAGCGGGGGGCCGATACCGTCTCTTGACGCTGTCAGCCTTGTTTCCGCGAGCCTCAATCGGTTTGAGATCGCTACGATTCATTTCTACCTTTGACACAGCGGAATGCTATAGGCCTCCTGTCCTACTGCGCCGGCAACGACATTTCTGTTACGAAATCCGGAAAGACCCTTACCGGCCCTCCCCAGTTGGTGCAATTGGCGGCCCAAGTCTGGATCCAGGAGGAAGGAATCGCACTGTATCCACGCGCTCTTTTCTGTTACGAAATCCGGAAAACCCATCCGGACACTCGGGTTCATTTCGCCATTGAACCGGTGATAGAATGTCCCCGTAGAGGTCGGCGGTTGTGCAACTCAATGGCGGGCAGAAGCTGCGGGCGCTGAGAGAATCCCTCGGCTATCGTATGAAGGACGTGGAACTGGCCAGCAATCGGATCGCCCAGAAATTTGAAGATGAGGAATTCGCCATTCCGCCCAGCCGCTTGTCCGACATCGAAACCAAAGGCATAACCCCGAGCATTTTTCGACTCTATTCGTTTTCAGCGATTTATCGGCGAGAATACCGCGAGTTGATGTCCTTCTATGGCCTCAAACTCGATGGCATCCCAGCGGACATTGGCTTTGGGCACCCGCAGAAG
>Ga0074046_10005572_pt1 | contig 10042 bp, 8 predicted proteins | sample BogForMeECP23OM3_FD_94441 | JGI IMG/M metagenome (GOLD analysis project Ga0074046, IMG submission 94441) | Bog forest soil microbial communities from Calvert Island, British Columbia, Canada - Bog Forest MetaG ECP23OM3 | ecosystem: Environmental > Terrestrial > Soil > Wetlands ...
GTCACCTACCTCGAAGCCATCCGCCAGGGAATCTGGGAGGAAATGGAGCGCGACCCAACTGTCTTTTGCCTGGGCGAGGACATTGGCGTCTACGGCGGCGCTTTCAAAGTCACCGAAGGCTTCATCAACCACTTCGGCCCCGAGCGCGTGATGGACACGCCCATTGCCGAGTCAGCCATCGTAGGCGCTGCCTTCGGCGCCGCTCTTACCGGATTACGTCCCGTGGCCGAGTTCCAGTTCATGGACTTCATCGGCTGCGCCTTCAACCAGATCGTCAACATGGCCGCGAAATCGCACTACCGCTGGGGCGCGCCTGCCCCACTGGTGCTGCGTGGTCCCAGCGGCGGGAACGTCCACGGCGGACCATTTCACTCGCAAAACCCCGAGATGTGGTTCGTGCATGCGCCGGGCCTGAAGGTCGTTTGCCCGGCAACGGCATACGACGCCAAGGGGTTGATCAAGGCGGCGATCCGCGACCACAACCCGGTGATTTTCTTCGAACACAAGTATCTGTACCGGAGAATCAAAGAGGAAATCCCAGACGACGATTACGTGGTCCCTCTCGGCAAGGCGCGGGTCGCTCGCGAAGGGAATCATCTCAGCGTGATCACCTACGCCGCCATGCTATACACCGCACTCGAAGCCGCGGAGATCCTCAGTAAAGAGGGAATTGAGATTGAAATTCTCGACCTGCGCACGGTTGCGCCGCTCGATCGCGAAGCCATTGCCGCCACCGTGAAGAAGACCAACAAAGTCATCATTCTTCACGAACACGCGCGCACTGGAGGACTGGCTGGAGAAATTTCCGCGATCATCAACGAAGAAGCATTCGACGATCTCGATGGTCCTATCGTTCGCCTGACGTCTCTGGACTCGCCGGTCCCGTTTTCTCCGCCGCAGGAGGAATTTTTCCTCCCGAAAGTTTCCGATCTGGTGCGCGAGGCTCGCCGCCTGCACGCCTACTAAATAAGCGGTATCCTTTTCTGGCAGCTGAAAGGGAACATGCGAATGACCATCGGCAAGGTCTCCTCATACGCCTTAATCGCCGCTTTGGCGTGTTCTATCTTTCTCTTCGCGAAACCTAAGGACAAAGACAACTCCGAAGTCAAATTCACCGCGCGCACGGAACTGGTGTTGATTCCGACGCTGGTGACCGACAAGTCCGGAAATCACATCAGCGGACTCAAGAAGGAAGACTTCACGGTGCTGGAAAACGGCGCTGAGCAAAAGATTGCCACCTTCGAGGAAATCACCAGCGACCCGCACCGCTCGTCACATCCCAGGAATCCGAATGAATTCAGCAATTCCCTCACGGGCGGACCGTCGACCCGGCGCATTACGCTCATCGTGCTCGACTTGATTAACACGCCCTTTGTCGATCAGGCGTTTGCCCGCAAGGATTTGCTCAAGTATTTAACGCAGTCGCTCGATCAGCGCGAGCCGACGGCCCTCTACACCCTCACCCGTAGCGGTATTCATGCCGTTCATGATTTCACCACCGATCCTCGCGTCCTGGTCGCCGCACTGCACAAAGTGAAGGGCGACACGTCCCAGATGGTCGATAGCCCGGAAGATGTAGAGTCCCTGACCGGAACTGCCAGCCCCGATGGCAGCGCGGGGGTCGATCCTGGCGCCGTGCAGACCGAAGCCCAGCAACTCCAGACCATGATGGAAGACGCGGAACTGAATTTTCAATCGTTCCAGCAGCGCCTGGCCATCACCTACACCTTGGAGGGAATGCAACAGGTAGCGCAGGCATTAGGAGGATTTCCGGGGCGCAAGTCGCTGATCTGGGCGGGCGGAGGATTCCCTTTCAGCGTGAGTGATAACACCATGCAACTCGCGCCCGCCGGCCGCGATTCTCTCACCGATGTACTGCCCCTGTATGAACACACCTGGCAACTGCTGAACGATGCCCAGATTGCACTCTACCCTGTGGACGTCAAAGGGCTGCAGACTGTGACTATGCCCAGCGCCTCCGTGCGCAACCCCGGAAAAAACTACGGACGCAACATGACCACGCGGAATCTGGACACTCAGGGCACATTTGAGACCTTTGCTTCCATGACCGGAGGCCGCGCCTATTACAACTCCAACGACCTGGTAAAGGGCTTTCGCGCCGCGGTGAACGATTCCGCCCAGTACTACATGCTCGGATACTATTTAGACCGGTCGAAAACCAAAGCGGGTTGGCGCAAACTGGCGGTGAAAGTGAAGCGCGATCACACGGAAGTGCGCGCCCGCAGCGGCTTCTTTGTGACCAATACCACCATTGATCCTGGGAACAGCCGTAACAGCGACATATCGTCGGCTTTGCAGTCCCCTTTGGATTACACATCGCTTGCGCTCCTGGTGCGCTGGGATAACGTCGAACCGGCTAAGGAGCCGGGCAAAAAGCGTGTACATTACGAGATGCACCTGGCGCCGGATGCTTCGCTGACCGACGACGCCGACAACAACCATGTTGTGCTGGAATTCCTAGCCCTGGCGAAAACACCTGAAGGCAAAGCGGTGGATGGTCCGATGGGCCAGAAAGTCGACGCTCACCTGACGGCGGAGAAGCTAGCCGCGGTTCGCCAGATCGGCCTCGCCTATGGCGGTGCTCTGGATCTTGCCCCTGGACAATACACCGTCCGTTTCGTTGTCCGTGACGACCTTAGCGGACGCATCGGCTCGGTTGCCGCGCCCTTAAAGGTAGAATGAAAGTGTCCGTGTGGTGACGGGGCTCTGCCCCGTCCAAAGCCGGGTTCAGCCCGGCAGATCTCCGAGGCTCTGCAATGCGCAACTTCATTCTGGGGATTGTCGTCACCATTCTGGTTCTGTTGCTTGGTGGCCTCGGCCTTGCCTTGCTCGGTTTTCTGCCGACCCGCGCCAACCGCGCTCCCTCGAAGATGGAACGCCACCTCGCCATGAGCGCGCTCGATAATTCGGTGGAACGCCATGCTCCCCGCATCAACAAGCCCGTGCCTCCGACTGACGAAAATCTGATTGAGGGCTTGAAGATCTACACCATGAATTGTGCGCTTTGCCATGGCGGTATCGACCGCCAGCCCTCGGCCCTCGCCAACTCGTTCTATCCTCCGCCTCCGAACCTCATCCTTCACCCGCCGGACGATGCGGAATGGCATGTCTTCTACGTGATTCGCAATGGTGTCCGCTATTCCGGAATGCCCGCCTGGGATAAGACCCTCTCTGAGCCTGACCTGTGGAAGGTCACGGCTTTCTTGACCCGTATAGACAAGCTGCCGTCAGCCGTACAGGACTATTGGAAGAAATCCAGCGGTGTGGCTCCTCCTGCCGGCGAACCGCAAGGTCACGAGGATCACAAGTAGGTCGGGTGGAGCTTCTCTATCCTGGCGGATAGCTGAAATTGATCGTGATCACGGTTTGCATCGCTGCGGCTTGGCCGTTGAGACTGTACGGTTGGAATTTCCACTGCTTGACGGCAGCGATGGCGGCCCGTCCAAGAACGAAATATCCACGAACAATTTTCAAGTCCTCGACGTTGCCGCTGCGTCCAATCACCGCCTGCAGGACCACCGGCCCCTGGAGTTTCTGCGCTAACGCTTCCGGTGGATATACAGGGTCCACAGTGTGAACCAACAACGCTCGGGCTGCTTCTTCGCTCACTGCCACAGGTTCGCTGAATTGCTGAACTGCGGGCTGCAACTGCGGCGCGGAAACCGGCATCATCTGTCCCGGGGTCACCGTCGCCACAACCGGCCGCGCGATGGGTGGCGAATTTTTCATGCTTTCGGGAATCGCCGCGTGTTCCACCCGGACTGGCGGGGGGTCTTGATGCACAAACACCGGCATCGGCAGCGGAATGTCGGAAGCCTTTGGTAAAGGAAGACGCGTGTCGATCTGCGTGGATTCCGCCGCAACCACTTCCAGCGCCGGTGTCTGCGCGTTGGAACCGCTGGTAGCTCTCCTGATGTACGATTCTTGTTGCGCCTCGCTTCCGGTCGCAACGGGCAGCTCGTCCGTCTGGTGCAGCGAGAAAAGTGCCACGACGGATTCCCGCAAAATGCGGTATCTTCCCTCCGGCGTCCGTGCCAGATACTCAATGGAGTCGCGCGATCTCCACAGACAAAACACTGCCACAAGCACAAGCACCGCGGCACAGGCGCTGCGGAGCCGTGTCCCGTGGCTGCGCTCTTGAGGTTCCTCTACTTCCCTCTCACTGTCGCCGGCGTCATAGCCCTCCGCCGCATTCTCTTCCTGGAAATTGACGGCCTGATCCGGCTGACTGTGTTCCGATCCATCGGGGTCAGCAGAAACCGCGCTCGGGACCTCGTTGCTCGCGTCGCTCTCACCCGGCGACTCAGTATCCTCCGCGCTGAGGGGTTGCATCTGCTCAGATGCTTTCGCCAACACTGCGGCGGCTTCCGCGTCTGAGATTGGACGATAGATGAGAAAATCGAGCCGGTTGTCGCGCAGTTCCGCGGGCGTGGGGTCGTGATCGACGATGGCGATAGCTACCGTGTCGCGGTTCGGCGCGGATTCGCGAGCACGCCGTAACAGGAAGCTCGCTTCCGGCTGGTCAGCCCAGTCCGCAATTAAACAGGAATAGGATCGCTTGGTCCCTTTTGCGATGGCCGAAAAGATGTCCGAACAGACTTCGGCGCCAATACCTGTGCTCTTGCAAGCCGCCGTCATGGCGGCGTCCGTCTCCGGACTCTTTGAAAACAACAGGGCGCGGAAAGCCATCGCGGCACTAGCTTATCGGGATTCTCTTCACCGCGACAGGTAACCAGTGTGTAGGTCACGGAGGGAATCTGGCCATCCCCTTGATAAACCGTCGGTGACTTTCGTAACTAGCCGCTCATCCCACGCCGACAATGTCAGATCTCGGCCCAGTCCCCAGACAGCTCATGGCACAGCTTGTGCTGCCGTTCCTGCATCTTCCGCTGCAGATCCTGCAGGCTCTTATCGATGTTTTTCAAATCCATGTCTTTCAAGCGCAATGTCTGCTGCACTTTCTCCACGATGGCCGGAGCCATACGAGCGATTTCGTCTCCGGAGCGGTTGATTACCTGCTCGGTCTCTGCCGTGAAGTCGGGAACGTCAAAGCTCTCTTCCATCATGCTGCCGGAATCCTTCTTCTCGGGAAGTGGCAGAGTCAGGTTCTGTTCTTTCTTCTCGCGCATCACAATCACGGCGGCCGAACCGCCCGACGACGATCGCAGAGCATGCGTGAAGTCAGAGGTATCGTGCACCGGCTGGTTGTTGACCTTGATGACCACATCTCCGGCGTGGAATCCGGCTTTTTCCCCGCGACTGCCTTTATCCACCGAGCGCACCAGCACGCCCTTGCCGCCCTTGACGCCAAAGAACTCTCCCAGCTGCGGAGTAAGGTTTTCCACCATCAGTCCGCTGCGCAACGACGAGTGGACGACAACCACCGAGACCGGTACGTCGAAGTCCGGCATGGCGGGCATATCCGGCATCTTCGGCATATCCGGCATCTTCGGTTCCCAGGCCATCGACTTGTGCCGGTCGGCAAGTTGTACTTTGATAGTCAGGGGTTGACCGTCGCGGCTGACGCCGAGATTGACCACCCGCCCTGGCGGCGTTTCCTTAATCATCCGCCGCAATTGGGCAGCGCTGTCTACCGCCGTACCGTTGAGGCTTACGATCACGTCATGCTCGTGCAGCCCGGCTTTTCCGGCAGGAGCGTCCTGGTCGACCATGGTGACTTCTGCGCCGTGTTCTTCCTTGAGCTTGAGTTCTCCCAGCCGCTCCGCGGAAACGTCGGCGATGTCTACTCCGAGATACGACGATCCGCCGCCGCCCTCCTCCGATCCGTAACCCCAACTCCAGTTCTCGCCCGTGCCGTTGTGCGACAGCTCTGTCGGTTGTGCGCTGGCGACCAGCGTGAAAAGAAACATGCAAAGCAGGAAGCGATGGATCATAGGCCCTCCTGAATCAAGAAAAGTTGTGTGGCGGCGGGGCTTTGCCCCGCCGGGACGGGGCGGAGCCCCGTCACCACACGAGCACGACTGACGACCAACGACCGTTCTTCGCCGCTAGCGATTGATGCGGCGGAAGCTGACATTCCCGGAATTTGTGCGGACCTTCAGCACCGGCCCGCCACCGTTTAGTTGACCCTCTGCCGTCACCGTCTTCTCCCACGGTCCGCCTTCACTGGACACGTGAATATCAGAAAAGTCGCTGCGAATCGTGTGGCCATTAGCGCTTTCGATCTCCGCCCGAACAGAGACCGCCAGATCGTTCGCAAGATAGACGGTGATGTCGCCAGCCGAGGTTTCAAGCGTGGAATCGTTGCGACTGGCGCCGCCAGTCGCTGAGACCAACTTCACAATGATTCCGCCGGCAGAAGTCTCCGCCTGTACCGACGTCGCTCCATCCAATTGGATACTGCCGCCGCCGGTCTGAGCCTGCACCCGGCCCTTCGCGGAAGCCAACCGGATGCTGCCCGCGCCAGTTTCAATTTCCGCCGGCCCTCCGATATCGCCCAGGTCAATGCTGCCACCACCGGTGGTGGCTTTCACCCGCCCGCTGCACTTGTCCACCCGAATACTGCCCCCGCCTGTCTCCAGCACGGCGCCTTGTAAGCCGGAAAGAACGACTACGCTTCCCCCTCCACTTGCCGCCTTGATCTCGCCCTTGGCGGATGCCACCTTGATGTTCCCTCCGCCGGTTTGTAGACTCACATTGCCAGCCGCGCTGCCAACTTCAATCGAGCCCCCGCCGGTTTCCGCCGTCACCTCGCCGCCGATATCATCCAGGTGAATATTTCCGCCACCGCTGCTGAGGTCGACACGTCCGGCAACCCCGGTCGCGTTTACGCTGCCGCCCCCGGTCTCGATCTTGGCGGACTCCAAGCCGCGCGGCACACTGATGACAAAATCATCCGCACACTTGGCGTCACGCCTGCTCGACTCGGCCACGATCCACGCCGTGTCTCCCTTTAGCGACGTGCTGATCCTGTAAGACTCAAATTCGCGGCGCGCCTGCTGTTCTGAAGATGTATAAGCCCGACGATGAATGACGTATGTGATCCCCGCTTGCGCTCCACCTTGAACTCTTACCGAACCGGCGGCCAGCTTCACCCGCAGGTTCTTCGCCGCCCCCAGGTCTCCAGTCATTTCCTGGACCCAGTTGCCGCCTTCGCGATATACCTTGGCTTCCTGGCACAGCGCCAGAGATGCCAGCGCCACCATCGATACTGCAACGCCAGCGAGTTTGATTGCGTGCTTCAATGAATGTCCCCCTTGTCGTTCCAAATTCGGTGGAGCGCCGGGCACCCCCGCCCGGCCACCTCGGGACCAGACGGGCGAGGCGCCCGTCTCTCCACTAATCCATCTCCGGCATCTGTGCCAGCATCGTTCGCGCCTGCGAGCGAATCGAGGCGTTCTGATCCGTTTGCGACAGCTTGGTCAGTACCGATCGCACATTGCTGTCCGCCTTCATCGGCTCCACCAGCCGCAAAGCCTGCATCCGAACGCCCGAATTCTCGTCGCTGATCAGCGCCCGCAAAACCCCGTCCCGTACTCGCGCATCCTGCCGCACAAAGCCACTCAACCCATCCAGCGCCTTCAACCGCACCCCTGGATTGGTATCGTTCTGCAATGCATACAGCAACGCCTCGCGCACCCGCGAGTCGTCGGGAGCCTGCGTCAGCACATCCACCGAATCCATCCGCACTCCCGAGTTGTAATTGTTGCGCGCCGCAAACAACAGCAACTGCTGGATGCGCTGGTCGTTCAGCGAGCCTTGCGCTTCCTGGGTCAACACCGTGTCGTACTTGATGCTCACCTGATTCGATCCCGGCTGCTGCGTCACCGAGCGGATGCCCGCGATGGCAGATTCGTCGACGGAAGGGGTCTGCTTGGAGTGGTCGTCGTTCGCTAGGTCGATAATCGGGTGACCATTCCCCAGAAAGTTGTAAGTTACGCCAATGCCCCCGCCAAATCCCACGATGAATATCACCGCCGCCAGCGCCGGCGCCATCCGAATCTGCCGCAGCCACAGCGCGGGCTCGAAAACCAGCCGTCGCCAGATCCCTCCCGGTTGGGTCGTTTCCAGCGCTTCCTGCAGCCGCATCCGCGAGGCCGCCAGCAGATTTGGAGTCGGCTCAGCCACCGGCATTTCCGAAAGCGTGGCGTGGAACTTGCGCGCCGCCTTCAGTTCGATGGCGCATTCCGGACACCGCGCCAGGTGCTGCTCTACCTCGTAACGGGCGTCGTCCTCCAGTTCGTTATACACATAGAACAAAACGTTCTGCCGTACCCAATCACATTTCATGTTCGTATCCCTTCGACGGGACCAATTCCAATGTCATCGCATCTCCGCCAGCGCGGCCCGCAGTTTCTGCGTCGCGCGAAATAAAGTATTCTTTGCCGTTTCTTCCGTCGTATTCAGCATCTCGCCTACGGTGCGCAGCTTCAGCCCGTGGTAATGTTTCAACTCAAAAACCATCCGTTCGCGAGGCGTCAGCATCGTCAACGCCGCCCCAATCTTTCGCCCCAGCTCTCGCCGCATCAAATCGCGCTCCGGATTGGCTCCCGAGCGCGCATCTGGGAACTGTTCCAAACGGTTGAACTCTTCGCCCGACGCGTCCACTGCAACTGGAGCATCTTCCTTGCGGACGTTCCGCTTCCGCAGATGATCGAGGCAGAGATTGGTGACGATGCGGTAGATCCAGGTGTAGAACGAGCACTCAAAACGGAAACTGCCGAGGTTCTTGTAGGCCTTGAGGAAAGCCTCCTGATAAACGTCCTGGGCGTCCGACTCCGATCCCGTCAGATGCAGCGCCAGTCGCAGAACCGACTGATCGTAATGACGCACCAGGACCTCGAAGGCCGCACGGTTGCCTTGCTGCGCCTCCCGGATCAGACTCGTGTCGTCAATGCGGTTGCTCTGCGCTGCCAAGGAGCCCCTCATATTCCAATACGACGTGGGGTTCTGGTTGCCGCTGTCGCTGCTATTAGTCGCCCGCCTCGGGCGGTAATTGTCGCCAACCGGAATTGCTGCTGCGTAAGAATCGGCCGGCATGGTCTGTCTCTGTCCCCTACAAGTGGTCCTATCCTTGCCTTGCATAGAAAGAGACGGGGCAGCAGCCCGAACGTTAGCAGATTATAAGGAGTTAGCCCTTGATTTGCTGGACAGGTGAAGACACCGATAAAAACAAGTGTTCTCAACAGGTATCGCTGAACCAACCAGCTCATTGCACGCTAAGGAACTCTTGGCGTAGAGTGCAGACTGTGGCAGTGTCCGCGTTCGCTCTTTTGGGACAGCTGACATATGAAAAACACGACCAAGATCATAGGAATCATCTGCATCGTTGGACTCTTCGCGTCCTTTTTTTTCGCGATTTCTTTCTACTATCGTGGCTTCCCCGGCAGACCGCAGCCAGAACTTGGCAGGATTTACCCTATCAACAACCATGGGTTTCCGTTGTACCTGACCAAGAGAGAAGACTTTGAGCAAACGTTGGCGTCCGTCCTGGCTGTGCTGTTTGTTGCAGCTGCCGCAATCCTCGATCATTTCTTCGACGCGTTCGGCAATCGCACCCGGGAGGCCCTTCGGAAAAGAAGAGAACCTTGGAATCATCGCTGGGGACCCTAAGCAACCGACACTTATAGCTGTTTCGTCCCATCAAACTTCAGCCGCATTTCGTTCGTAGCCTCAAACCCCAGCTTTTCATACAAATGCCGGCCCTCAGCGCTAGCGTGCAAATTGACGGCGCGAAAGCCCCGCTGCTTGACCCAGGCCAGAATCGTCAGCATGATTTGCCGCGCAATTCCGCGCTTCCGAAACTCCGGCTCCGTATACACATTCAAGATCACCGCCCGCTCGATACATGGGTCTTTGGGATTCGCCGGCCATGGACACAGCAGCACCCCACCGCCGCCGGCCACACGGCCCGAGCCGTCCACTGCCAGCCAGTGATGATACGAACCATCGGCCAGAGCCCGCGCCAGCCACGGGCCGGCAACTTTCACCATCCGATCAAGTTCCTCGACCGTGCCCTCACCCATGTCACGAAACATCGACCGCCGGTGGTGGAGGATGA
>Ga0074046_10005573_pt1 | contig 10042 bp, 15 predicted proteins | sample BogForMeECP23OM3_FD_94441 | JGI IMG/M metagenome (GOLD analysis project Ga0074046, IMG submission 94441) | Bog forest soil microbial communities from Calvert Island, British Columbia, Canada - Bog Forest MetaG ECP23OM3 | ecosystem: Environmental > Terrestrial > Soil > Wetlands ...
GCCGAGCAGCAGCAGGCTGCCGAACGCCAGCGCGTAAGCGGTCACCACCCACTGCCGGTCACTGTCGGGGAAGTCTAGGGCGCGCTGAGCCGACGGCAGGGCGATGTTCACGACGGTAGAGTCAGGTACGGTAAGAGTCCTGTTACGGCATCGATGCAGCTCAGCGAGGGCAAGAAACCTCGCGCGAGGGTTCGCGCGCTAGGGCACGCGGGCACGGGCTCAGCGAGACTCTAGCGCTCGGCTTCCTGCTCGCGGATGGCAGCGATCAGAGCCTCTGGCGAGTCCACGTTGATCGTGGCTATCGGCGTTCCCTTGGGACGAGCGCACCATGCCGTCTGCCGCATCGTGGCGTACCGGACTGCCCAGAGATCCCACCCCGGATACAGCGGGCGGAGCATGGCTAGTTGCTGATCTGTCCAGTCTGTCACGTTCCGCGAAGGCATAGGGACAGTCTAGGTACCCATGGGATGCTCTGGGAACCCCCATCTACCTGCAAGTTTCCATGATCACCTACAGTCCCCCTTGTGACGATCGATCACGAGGGAGATGTGCCGGTCTACTTGCAGCTTGCCGCGATCCTGCGAGGTCAGATCGAGCGAGGCGAGATTGCGCCTCGCCGTCCCCTGCCGTCAATCAATCGCCTGTCACAGGAGTACGGCATAGCTCGTGGGTCCGCTGAGAAGGCTGTCCAGGTGCTCAGGGACGAGGGACTCGTCCGGACAGTCATCGGACGCGGCGTCTATGTCGTCCCTCGGGATGGGGCCTAGATGACACCCAATGGATACGATACAACTGCGGCGGTGATTGGTGCTCAGTTTTCCGAGTTGGCGTCGCGATCAATTGCCTTCTTGTGGCAAGTCTGCACGAAGCTGTCATAAGCCTCGACAAACGCTTTGCGGACCTCTTTGATCGTATCCATGGCAGCATTGTATTGTTTGCTATCTCCCCTATCGCGCCGTTCGGTCGGTACTTCTAGCCGCGTTCCGCCTTGATCGGTGAGAGTATGGTAGAGGATCTTGTCGTGGAAATTCTCGATGGCCTGCCGCAGTTCGTTGTACCGATCATTAGCCTCTTGGTCGTCGAATCCGACAACCTCCAAACTCATTGCCTTGGCTATTTGCGCAACAGCGTCAAGATGCCGCACCGGAAAGTATTTCAGAACGAAGTTATTCTTTAGCCAGTCGATTATCTCTCCATCTGAAGGTATCTGCTTAAGCAGTCGAAGGAACAGGTCCCGGTCGTGAGTAGTTGCCTGCGCCTCCGCGGGCGCCACAGCAGGGAATACTGGATATTCGTATTCGCCGATTACCATATCGACGAAACGGGAATAATGACCCTGGTACGCTACGGTGACTGTGGCCGTCGGGCCATTTCTATTCTTCGCCACGATAAGATCAGCCTCACCAGCACGTAGATGCTCCCGGTCGTCCTGGTCTGGTCGATCCAGGATTATGACTACATCTGCGACTCGTTCGATCGCATCACTATGCGTAAGTTGCTCGAAGGGGTTTGCGGTCAGGCCCCCCTCCTGGCGCCTTTCGGCGTGGGCAGCAATAATAATAGGGATCTTTAGTGTTTCTGCCAATTTTTTCAAACGCCGCAGGGTCGACTCTACAGACCCACGTGCCAAGGCTTCACGATCAGTTATCCAATGGAGGCTATCTATCAGAAGCAGCTTCAATCCTGACTCCCGGACCAGACTAGCTACGTCTGAGCTAAGCTTCTCGATTATGAAATCAGGCGGCGTGCCAATATAGATAGGACAGTCAGCTACCATACTCATGACCCGAGCAAGACGACCCCAGTCATCGTCATTCATCTGCCCCGTCCTCATGTTATGCGACGGTACGCGGGATTCGGCTGAGAACAGACGCGTTTGAAGCTCTCTCTTATTCATTTCGCCGCTAATCAACATAGCAGGAAGCCGATATTTGATCGATGCTGCCCGGCAGAAATGAAGCAACAGCGTGGTTTTCCCTGAGGAAGGCCTACCTCCAACTATGATTAGATTTCCCTGCGACCAGCCGCCTAGCAAAACATCAAGAATGTCAAATCCGGTGGGAATGCGAAAGGTGCCAGTTGTATCACGCGACCCAATCGCTTCGATCTCATCCAAGAGATCCGGAATCAACTGCGAGATACGCCAGGAAAACGGTTCTCCCCATTCCCTTATCCCTGGCTCACTTGCCTTGGCGTGTTCAGAGACGGTGGCCTCGGGCTCGGCCGCCATGCTTCCTGGACGGGCAGCCTCAGTCCACAGCGTTCTGAAGCGTGCGACCTCAGCCTTCTCATCGCGTCCAACTTGGCGAGCCATCACCTGAACAAGCGGCTCAACAAGTCTCCAGGTGGGTAGCTTGCTACCAGTGAACACCTTGTGTATCGCCGCGTGGCTAGGAGCGCTACGACCACCGATGTCGCGCTGAAGGTCTCTTAGGCTCGGCTGCCCCACATCTAGGTGGAGCTGGTGTAGGGCATCCATGAGATCACTGAGCGGGCCGGGCGGCAGTGGCGCTCGCTTGAAACCTGGCACCATCGACCTCCGGGATCGTCAAGAGTCTGTCAACTTCTGTCAACAGGCGCTCGATGAGCATACCCCCGAACACGCAGCTCAACATGCCTACGACGCGCCGGTGACGTACGACCTTGTAAACGAGCGTACGACGTCGTTAACGCGCTTGTATAACACCGTAGCAGCCACCGAAACTAATAGCAGGCGTCTCGCAGATGTGGCGAGGCAAAGTCTCGTCGGGAGAGCGAAGTTGGGTTCATTCAAGGAATTCTGGGAGGCTGCCTCAAATGCGTTGGGCGACTGGCCCAAGACAACACGCATGTGCGTGTTGATTACGGTCATAAGCCTAAACTGGGCTTTTGTTCAATGGTTGCATTGGCATTGACCTGCCACCGACCGTAAAACGGCCGGAAGCGTCCCAGGAGCTTCTGCCCGGGACGCTTCCGCCTTGACCGGCACAAAGGATGTGCCGACGGTCCTTCCGCGCGTAGTGCCTCCCCCCTGGTGGCTCGTGGCAGCGTGCGACCTGGTGGCGCGCGACCGGTCCAATCTGCGGAGTCCGCATCTAGTGCCTAGGAGACTCCGCCACTACATCTAGTGGCTCAGGTCCGCTGGCCAGATGTCGTAGTGCCAGGGCTAGCGCACCACAACATCTAGGGTTACCATGATCATCCATGGGGGACGAGTGAAAGGATCGGATCATGGGGACGGCAGAGGCAGACCTGACCACCTCGGCGGCAAAAGAGCGCGCCGAGGCTATCCGTAGCGGCATCGATGCCATAGCCGCCGCGCTCGATAAAATCCCTCCACTAATCATCGAGGCGTACAAAGCCGAGGACTGGACGGCCCTCGGTTACGACTCGTGGGCCGAGTACGTCAAGGTCGAATTCGGCACGGGCCTGCTCAGGCTTGATAAGACCATGCGGAAAGACTGGACGGCTGCCCTCAAGAGTGCTGGCCTTAAGCAGCGCGAGATAGCGCCGGTAACCAACGTGAGCCAGATGCAGGTAAGCAGGGATAGCGCCGAAACGAAAGTTTCGGACGGGCCGAAGAAGCCTAAGCGCAAACTGCCGACAATAGAGCTGTACGGCATCAGGGTAGAGGGCGCTGATATCTCTGTCCGTATCCTCTATGACGATAAATCGCGTCACCTCGTATGCCCGCATTGCGAGGCTGATATCTGATGGAACAGACAGTCAAGCTCGATGACCTTACCCTCACGCCGAGCGAGGCAACCCGCAAAGTAAGCGTGCTATTCGATGACGCTGAATACACCCTCGACCTCACGCCGGAATCGGCCGAGGCATTCCGGGCGCTATTCGCCGACCACGATGGCGGCAAGATACGCGCGCTACTTTCTGGCGGCATCACGGCGAAAATCGTCCAGCCCGCAAAGGAAAAAAAGGCAGGGGCGAAAACAGAGGACGAGCCTAAGCCGGCGGTTGTGCGCGAGTGGGCTAAGGCCGAGGGTATCGAGGTATCCGAGAAAGGCCGGGTGCCGGCGGATATCGTCAATCGGTATAAAAGCCGATCACTAAAGCCTGGTTAGGTAGCGACCAAACTAAGGGACAATCTCCGCAGTCGGGCTACCACGGCGGGCGGAGAAGGAGGACAATGGCATCAAGCAATGATCGCAAGACGGAATCCGCGACCACCCGCCAAGAGGCGACCCTTTACCGATTCCGTGCGCAGATCCGAAGTGCGGCGGTATCCGTATACGGGAAATACAAGAGGACGCTTGAGCTTGACGACACGCGGCAGCAGGCCGCGCTGTTGACACTGGAATATCTCGATTCCGGGGTTCTCGCCGGTATTGCTCGGAATGCTGGTGATGATCCCGGCCAGATGGACCGCTATTTCTTGCGAGAGCTGAAATGCGATCTGCTCAACTGGGCCAAGAAAATTCACCGGGCAAAGGAGAGGGAAACCTTTACCGCCCCGGCTGGATTCATCGAGATACGCACCCGCCTGGTTATCGAGAACAATCCGTACGATGAAGTGGATTTTCGGATGACCTGGCCGATCCTGTGCATGCAGGTATTTGACGACATGGAGATAAAGGAGATAGCAAAAGAGCTGAACGTCAGCCCGAGAACCGTCAACCGCATGCTCGCAAAGGAGAAGTCGAACGCCAAGGAGTTCTACTCTACATAGGGCTCTGACCAGGGGTTTGGCGCGAATTCCGTTTCTGTGGGGAGGTTCTTTTAATGTAGAGCAGAACAGAACCACCCAGAACAACAGCCGCGCCTTAAAGCGCGGCTACAGTACGGAACAGAACAGGTCTTGGGCCGTGCCCCTCAAAGGGCACGGCTCAGGATAACCAGTACAGAACAGAACAGCTCAGAACCGCTTAATGGACGAGTCTGTTTCTGTGCAGACACAGGGCCTCGAAACCTCTGCCCTGCTCGTCCTGGCGGTATTCAGGTAACCATCGGTTCACTAACCATTGGATAACCTATGCCCTATTCAGTTGTTGAGCGCGATGCCTTCAAGCATCGCGAGGATGACGACGACCCTACTCAGCAATGCCCGCTGGCATTGAATGGCAGAGGTCCGTATCGTGACCACTGTATCGCATGCGTTAATGCGTTGCGACCGCCTCGTCCTTACCAGGTATGGGACTACCTTGGACGGCCTATTGTCTGCGATCGAATGGACATCTAATGTCAGAGATATACACGGAACGCTGCTACTGTTACCTCTGCCTTGACATGACTGACCACACCACCGTAACGATGCGCGCGTATGTCCTTAGTGAATGCATGTCTTGTCACAACGTCAGGTCTAACAGTCTGCCATTGGACTAGGCATGGTAACTGAGTATGAGTGCATTCGCTACTGCAATGCATGCAAGATCAAGACGAACAGCGCGATAACCATCCTTGATAAGATGGTCCTTCTTTGCTGCCTGGATTGCACGAGGGTTACCGAGTTGCCGCGTATCCGCTGCGTTCCCCGTGATGACGACTGATGTACGGCACACCAATGCACATCGGCAGGCAAGACGTACTGCACTCGCATCGTTCATAGATGGGTCTAAGTGCTGGCGTTGTCGTAGACCTATGCACAGTTGGCAACGTCTTGACCTAGATCACGTGCGTCCTGTTGCATTGGGTGGATCGTATGGCATGACTCGACTAAGTCATGCTCATTGCAACAGATCGGCAGGCGCATCGATGGGTAATCGAATGCGCAAGCATAAGAGCAATGCAAATCATAAAGCAATTAAGCGTGCATTGCCGCACTGGTTAGGCTGCCTGCATGGTAAGCGGCGGCGCACTCTGCCGCCGCGTGAGGTCAGAGGATATGGGATGCTTTGTAGCAAAGCATTCGCTAGAAATCCGATCGACTTTTTCCTGCACGTGCATATGCACGCCGGTTGGAATCGACCATCTTATAGAGACCCCCGTTTTGAAGATGATCTTGATCCTTTCATAGGGCTACGCGGAGCGCGTATCCCGTTATCGCGGCATCGTCTCCGACGATGACGCTAAGCATGCGCCTGCACTTGCCGGCGAGGTCTGGTTAACCTCAGCCGGGCTGATCCCGGAGCAGGCGATAGACGGTAAGCCGGAGCGGGGAGGGGCTTGTCCTTCTCTCCTGTCCCCGCCGAGGCTTACCGTCGCCTCGCCGGCCCCCCGTGATTCCCGCGTGTCCTTGATTCGCGCGGCTGAGATCCGGGGGGCTGGCAACAAAGCTCCAGGGGCGGTGTCACACCCTCTCGCCGGACATGAGCCGTCCCTGGCCTGCCATTCCGCTTGCACTGCCACCTAGCGCTAGAGGGCAAATCAGCAGGCGGGCGGCAATGGTCAGTCAAAACTGACCATTGCCAACCCCTCGTGCCATAAGCCAGAAATCAGACTGGTAATGGCACGGGCAGAACGCTTCACCGCACCGCATTAGAGGCACAGGTCGGGGCCATACTTGCGGCAGGGAACCAATCGGAGTTACGCGGAGAGACGTTGGTTTTATCTCAATTCCAACGAACATCGATAGGTTAACCTATGAATATCGAAGACCTAATTGCACATTATGCCGCTAAGACTGATTCTGCTCGTGGCCGCATGGAGCGGGCGCAGGCTAGCGTCAAGTCAATTCTCAGCCAGGCCGAGGCGCAGGGTCGCAAGAACCTGAGCATCGCCGAGGACGAGCGAGCCGAGGCATTCTTCGCCGAAGCGGATAAGGCGAAGGCAGAGCTTGCCGCCGCTGAATCCGAGCTTGCCCAGTGCCAGCAGACTAAGCGAGACGACGATGCCTATGTGGCGCAGTCTCATATCCGCATTCCCACCAATGCGCCGAGGGCGCGCACGGATGACGAGTCCCCGCAGTGGATGCGCAATACCGACGGCCGTACTGCCACCGTTGCCCGTGGCGAGGCTTTCGCCTCGCATGAGGTTGTGCGTGAGCAGATCGCACGCGACCGCGACCGTGATGCCGCCATCATCGGCGCGCACGGCAATTTCGGTTCCTACCTCCGGTCGATGACCACGAGCGGGGCAAGCGCTATTATTCCTACGGTATGGAGTTCCGAGGTAATCGATCGTGCCAGGAATGCTGCGGTTGTATTCCAGGCCGGGGCTCAGACCGTACCTATGGACGCTAAGACGGTCCAAATCGGAAGATTGACCGGAGATCCCACGCCGGCCTTTAAGACTGAGGGTTCCCCCGTTACCGCTGCGGACCTCACTTTCGACTACGTGCAATTGACGGCGACCTCGCTTACCGCGCTCGTGGTCGTGTCGATGGAATTCCTACAGGATGCGCCTAACTCAAGCGGCCTTCTACAGGACGCTTTGGGTAAGGCGATGGCGCTGGAAATTGACAAGGCGGCCCTATTCGGGCAACTGGGTGCTACGGGCACCAACGACGAGGGTGCAGCCTACGGGCTGGCCTCGCCGTACCCCAAGGGCATCCTTAAGAATCTCCTCGATAACGCGGCCGGCAACGTGCTCGGCTGGGCGACCAACGGCACGGCGCAGACTGCCGCGACCCCGTGGCTGGAATTGCTCGCGGCTTATTACAAGCCGCTCCGCTCTAACGAGAAGGTTACGGCCATCGTGTCGAATGTTGCGCTACAGCAGCAGTACAACGGCATGGTTAACACGCTGTACGATCCGATTCGCACGCCGGACGTTCTCAAGAACGTCCCGTGGCTCATGACCAACGCTATACCTTCGTACACGCGGGGAACCATGACGTCGAGGGCTACGGACGTTTTCGCGGGCGATTTCAGCCAAGTTCTTATCGGCCAGCGGATGGATTTGACCATCCGCACCCTCACGGAGCGATACGCGGAAAACGGCCAGGTTGGCCTTCTGGCAGTCTGGCGCGGGGATGTGCAGGTGGCCCGCCCGGCTGCTCTCACCTGTTACCGCGCGCTGCAAGGCGCCCTGTAATGGCGCGCATGGCACGGCTATTCAGCCGGGCTAAGCGCTCGTCTAATGCCGTCACGCCGGTAATGAACCACATGACTTACGAGTACCCGCTGAGCGCGGCCAGCCGTAACGAGTGGTCAACGCCGGCAGGCGTCATTATCGACGGTGCCTGCTATTCGCTAGAGGGTGAGCCCCTGCCTTATCCGCCGAGCGTGCATTTCGGCGGCAACGGCCAGCTCTGAGAAATCGCGACAGAATCGCTCTCACAGAAACATGCAGGTAGGGACGCCGGGGAAATCCGGCGTTTCCCCAGGTCGCGAACCCCGGTTCGCCGACCCTGATGGATTCCCCCTGTTTTGCCGTTTTTCGCTTAGGATGGCTCTGTCGCAACCCCCGACGCTGTCTCTGCGCGGCTCTGAGAGCCACGCTACGGGTCTTTAAGGTCATACCTGGTGTGGTTCCTTATCCTCGGGCTGGCAGGCCCTTGCAGGCGAACACAGCGTTGCAGGCAATACGAAGGCCCTCGCGGGTTTCCAATTCACCCGCGAGGGCCTTTTGTCGTCGGTGGGCTAGCTCCATGCCGCCGTGGTGATCCTGAAATCTGCCCGGAATTGGCCGTCGTGGTAAACGACCTTGCCGAGCCGCTTAAGAATCTCACGCTGGCCGGGCGTGTCCAGCCTCGCGAACCTTTGCGCGTAGGTTTCGCCGGTATCGATCTCACGGGTTGTATCGGCCTTCCGCATGGTGCTCAGCCGGCGAATCTCCGCCGTGATCTCGGCGACCCTGTCCTCGTAATCCTCGGCCAGGTCGTCTAGCTCGCTACGGTCCTGCCGGAGCCTGCCTATCTCGTTCCGGTAATCGCTGCCCGGTATCGTCTCGGTGACCACGTAGCGCATGCCGCCGATAGGGGAGAATTCGATATAGCGGCGAATCCACTCGTCCGCTACGTCTACCCGCACGTTTGCCGTCGCTCCGCACTTGCGGCAGTAGTAATAAGCAATGCGCACCCTCGGCCCTCCGCCGAGGCTTCGCGTCATTGGGTGGCCGGCCTGGTCAATCAGGATCGACGTCAGCAGGGCAACGTTACCGGGCGAGATTCCCTTACGGTGCGCGCGGCTATCGAGCCTCGCGACCAAACGCTCGTGCTCGTCCCACGTGATAGGGCCGGTATATTCAAGGATTGTCTTGCCCGCTGCGTTCATCCGCCGGCCGGCGGATGCCGTGTTGCGGAGAAGGCCGGCTAGCGTCCTGGCGGACCACTTGCACCGCGTGCCCTTGATTGCCTTACGGGTAATCGGGTCCTTGGCTAGCCCGGCACCGGGAATCCCGCGCGTGTTGAAATCTGCCACGATAGCGTCGATGGTTTCGCCGGCTAGGTAACGGTCCTTTGCCTCGCGGATTACCTCGGCCTCGCCTGGCTTGGGTGCCAGCGTCTTGATTGGCCTGCCGTCCTCACCCTCGGCGTCGATGACCATTAGGCCATAGGTGGGGCGGCCGGTAAGCGATCCACGCGCAACCTTGGCCTTTTGCATCCTCCGGTAGCGCTTGCTCGTCCTAACCCACTCTTCGCGCGCATCGGATGCGCCATCATTCCAGCGCCTAACGCCGTCCTCGTAATGAGCGGGGTCGGGTGGCCACTGCATGTTGCGTTCCACGATAAAGAGCGTCTTGCCGTTCCGCTCGGCCCACTGCCTTAGCGCTACCTCGTCCCAAAAGCCCTCACGGCTTAGACGGTCCTGCTTTGCGGCAACTACGCCCTGATAACGGGCCATTATCTCGGGGTCGGTGACCCACGGCTTTAGGTTGGGCCGATCCCACATAGCGTATTTGCCGGACTTGATATCGGCCACCGTGGCGACCACGGTGTGCCCGTTCTCCTCGGCCCACTCCTGGGCGTCCTCGTCCTGGCTGTAAATGCCCTCTTGGCCCTCGCCGATCTGGCTGAGCCTGGCGGCTATGATGACTTCCATCTTGACACACCCTCTGAGCTGGTCTTTTGTACCTCGCTTTCCATGATAGCACTCTTACTCTTCCTTCCAGCACCACCATGAGCTGGGCGATTGCCACGATGACCAGGATCAGCCAGCGATGGTCGTTTTGCGCGGAACGCTGACTGCCGGCGACAGGTGTGACGGATGACATAACGAGCTATACCCCC
>Ga0074046_10005574_pt1 | contig 10040 bp, 7 predicted proteins | sample BogForMeECP23OM3_FD_94441 | JGI IMG/M metagenome (GOLD analysis project Ga0074046, IMG submission 94441) | Bog forest soil microbial communities from Calvert Island, British Columbia, Canada - Bog Forest MetaG ECP23OM3 | ecosystem: Environmental > Terrestrial > Soil > Wetlands ...
TCGGCGGCATTTGGGCAAAGAACTGCCCCAACGCTTCCAACCCGCCGGCCGAAGCGCCTATTCCGACGATGTAGAAGGGTTTTGGGGAATTGCGCCCATTGCTCTTGACGGGCGTCTTCTCCTTCGAAGCTCTTTGGGATGTTTCCCCGGCGCCATGTTCCGGTTGCGCAAGACTTTTCTTGCCTTTTTTCATTGCGGATACCTCGTCGGTTTCATGTAGGCGTCATTAGAAAATTAAACATTATAACACGCCAAAAGGTATTATTATGGATATGGCGCAAATACCTACATAATTAAGCCAGCATCCTATGAATAACTCAAGAAAAACATGGAAGCTTTTGTTGTTTATTGGTTTGAAATTGCGGTCTTAAACCAATAGTTGTAAATACTTTTAGCCGTTTGTTCTAACTCATCAAAAGTGTTGTATTTATGTATTACCGTATTTACTCCCAGATCATAACACCGCTTTACGTTTTCATCCGTGCCCAAAGCTGTATATATCAGGAGCGGAATCTTTTTTAACTCTGAATCGGTTTTGATTTCTTCTATTATCTCAAACCCGTCCCTCCTGGGCATGCAGAGATCCAGAATGATGAGATCGGGCCGATACGCAATACGGGAGTCGCCATGGCTACCCCGCCGATAAAGATATTCCATTAACTCCTCACCATCCTCGACGAGATGAATGATAATCTCTTCTTTGCACGCTTCGAAGGCCTCCTTTAAAAAGAGCCGGTCATCGTCATCGTCCTCGGCAATAACAATTATTGGCGTTCTCTTTTCCACGACAAAATCCCGCTGATTATTTTAGTATTTTCGTTATCGTAAGATAACAACGGGAACTGACAAAATGAATACCCAAAAGTGAGTATCTAATGTCTATAAAAAATAAGCATTAGGTAAGGCTTGCAAGATAGGCCTCTAAATTGGCCCTTTTCCCGTGTAAACCGAGTTTGCCCCTAATGTGATTCCGATGCACGGAGATGGATTTTTCTGAACTGCCCAGGATTTCGGCGATTTCCTTAGTTGTTTTGCCATCTCTCACCAAGGCAGCCACTCGAATTTCGGTGGGGGTAAGATGCATCTGCTGAAACGTAAGCTTCCTGGTGAAGGGAGAAGTGATTTCTCTCAACTGAGTCTCCAAGATATCAAGCCACGTCTTCTGATTATTTTCCAGCTTGCTCCCCCTGAGCTTTTCAAAATACGGAAGAATCAGGTTTTTCACATTCAAAAGAACGGCTTCTTCAAATTCTTTTCTATCCTCATCCCTCTGCCTCAGAAGGGCTTTTAAGGCTGAATTGACCTCGTTTAAATTTTCGGCACTCTCGCGCAGAGCCAGTTCCATCCGCTTACGTTCAGTGATATCTACACCTATCCCGACCAGCCATTGTGCCCGAGCAATATCGATCCGCGATCCTGTAAAAAAGTAGGCCGTTTTGCTCCCGTCTTTTGAAGTCAGGTCTGCTTCTACGCTAGTATGCCCGTTGGTAAAAACCGCAATACTCTGCACCATAGTCTCTTTGTCTTGCCCTGCAAAAAAATCCAGGAAACGCATCTTTGAAATCTCAAGAGCCGAATATCCTGAAGCTTGTTCCAAGTTTTTGTTCCATCGCAATAATTTGCCCTGTTCATCAAGGAGGTAGAAGATGCCAGGCATATTGTCTATGGTCGCATCGGAGACGGTCTTCTCCCTCAGGCGACCCGCTTCTGATTTTTTGAATTCGGTGAAATCTCGAACGACCGCGAGCACGAAAAGATCTTGCTCAATTTGAAGTGGGCCGAGAGCGACATCTACGTGGAATTCGCTGCTATCCTTCCTCCTGCCATACAGTTCGAGCTCCCTACCCATGTGACGGACGTGTGGCTCAGCCATATACTTTCGACGATGTTCCTTGTGTATTTTCCTGAATCGCTCCGGCAACAGGATTTCAAGTGGTGTATCGAGTAGTTCGTTTCGAGAATAGCCGAACAGCCTCTCAGTCTGCTTATTGACCCGAATAATACGGCCTTTATGGTTGACAACCAGAATGGCATCGGGGGCAAATTCGAAAAGCCCCTCAAACATTGCCTTGACCCGATTGAGTTCCTCCTCGTACTTCTTTTTGTCCTTTTCTATTTTTTCCAACTCACTAATTCGTCGACGCAATTTTATTAGGTCATTTATGAGCTGCTCTTTTGTTAAGTCTTCAAGTGTTTTCATCTGATGTGTAGCCTCTCTCTCAAGTTCATTATCCCTGATTCAGCAAGAAGAGGTCGATATTAAAACATAATCAGCACCCGCAAATTTTGCTGTCTCTCAATGGCTACGCAGCAGCGAAAGGAGGTATTGAGACGGGAATTTTCGATAAAACTTCTTCGGCGCACATTCCTCTGCCGGGGAAAAAGGATCCGAGGACTCTTCTTTTGGAGGGATGATGCTTTCTGCATGGGGGATTTATCGAAAAGGCAATACGAAAACGACAGTTAACTTCCCGCCCTGAGTGCGGCTCAAACACTCATTTTTCCTTATGCGGCCTCCCACAGTGTTTGACCTTGCCCATTTCTAATAACTTTCAAACTGGAACATCATTTCAGGGAATTATGGCAATGGGCCTGACCCAGCCTGCACTTGCCGCTTTAATCTTAATTGGAAAGCATGCCACTTTAAATCCATAGGGCGGGAGCCTGTCAATGTTGGTCATTTTTTCCATGTGATAATATTCCTTTTCAATACCGGCGAAATGACCCTCCCAGATAAGGGATGCATCCTTGGTTTTAGAATATTCTTCAGCCATCAGAGAAAGGGGCCGGTCCCAGCTCCAGGCATCGGTTCCCACGATTTTTACGCCCCTGTCCAACAACCAAAGAGTAGCCTCCCGGCCCATACCGCAACCGCGAATAAGGTACTCGGCAGTTCCCCAATAGCAGGCGGCGCCTGAGCAAACCAGCACGATATCCAAAGGCTTCGGCAGATATCCTATTTTTTCAAAAGCCTGCTCCATGTCCTTGACGGTTACTTTATAACCATTCGGCTTATCGTCGAAACGAATGCTGACGCCATCGGACAGGCACCATTCCAAGGGCACCTGATCGATAGTACGGGCCGGTTCCCCGTTGTTCATCGTCGGATGGAAATGCCATGGGGCGTCTAAATGAGTTCCACTGTGGGTCGTGAGCTTCATATACTCTAAAGACCAGCCAAGGCCTTTGGGAAGATCAGCATCGCTGATTCCGGGAAAGAACCCTTTCATGTGTTGCGCACCTTTGACATGATCCCAGTAGTCGATCTCCGTCGGCATGGAAGGGGGATCAGATGGGGTATTGTGTTCAATGGCGACGCTTAAGTCAATGAATTCCATTCGCTTCACTCCTTACTCAGAGCTCATAGCTCATATTGAAAGTTTGTTGACTATTTCCCGGCCTTGGGGTGACACTTTGACTGTCCTTCGTTCAATTAGATATCTCTTCTGCTCGCCAATAGCTATCCGATGATTTTGAGAATGACGCGTTTGCGTATCTTCATTGAAGTAGCGCTCAAAATTGTACGCATCGCATTGGCGTTACATCCCTGCTTTCCGATCAGTTTTCCAAGATCTGGCTCAGCTACCTGCAGTTCGATAATCGAGGTCATCCCGCTCTCAATCTCAGAAACTTTCACCTGCTCGGGATTGTCCACCAAAGCCCTCACAATGGTCTCAATTAGTACCTTAGCATGATTTCCCCCTGAACGATATGCTGCTGGTCCAGTTGAAATGCATTCAACTTCCGCTCGTCTTGTCTGGCGCATTTGCAAATCGAGATTCGGTCAGTGTATGGTCCGTTTCGCGCCCCCTTTTGAGCAGGGAATTTTCCCGGTTCGGGCAGGCGAAAAGAGAACAACCGGTAGAACCCTGCCTTCATATATTACTGTATGAGTAAATGGAAAATACACTCAAGACCTGATTTTCAAAGGTGGAAAATCTGCTACTCTGCGACCATAAGGATGGTCCCTCCTCCTTAAGTTTTGGTTTTTTGGACCCCTTTACTCATCCACCCCGGAAGCCATGAGCCCCCGCCCTTGGCTTTCTCCATTTTTGCCCCTGTTTATTGCGTTAACGTGTCCCTTCAATGCTGCCCTATCCCCAATTGCAAAGCGTACCCATTGAAATCATGAAGATTGGCCTTCTGACCTTGATTCTGAATCATTTTGGTCTCGGGCGCTCTGGATTCAGCTCTCATTTTGGCCTGAGCCCCACACCAACACGATGGGACGAAAACGAGGCGATCAACTGCGTGGATGGTGTTGTGTCCTGAAATTGCAAAAACCGATTCCCTTGACACACAACTTGCGTTTTTTATTCGTATATGGGAAGCTTCTATGGCCCTGAAGGTGTCCTGGGAGGTTTTTACGGCGGCATATGGACCCCAAATGTCAATCGAAATCTAACTTTGAACTTGGTACAATAATTCGGGGCGGCTCAACGACAAGACGACCTCACCAAGGAGCAGACGGAATGGATACGAGTTCCACCAACAACGAGATTGATAGTGTTTTGAAGGACTATGATGAGAAACGGGAGAACCTGATCCCCCTTCTTCAGGGCGTACAGGAACGCCTTACATATCTTCCCCCCGAAGCGATCGAAAGAATTGCAGCCCATTTGGGCCTCTCTGAGAACGATGTTTTCGGTGTTGCGACTTTTTATTCTCAATTCCGCTTCCAGCCCCGCGGGAAACACAATGTCAGGGTGTGCCAGGGCACGGCCTGTCATGTCATGGGCGGAGCGCGCGTACTCGAACAGATCATCAAGCAGCTTGGCGTTGAGCCGGGTCAGACCACCGAGGACGGCCGATTCACTCTGGAGACCGTCAACTGTATCGGGGCTTGCGCCCTGGCGCCCGCCATGTTTGTAGATAAAGATACCCACGGTCGAATCAAACCCGAGAAAATAGCGGAGATCCTGAATGGAGTCGGCAATTATACTGGAACCTGAAAAGGACCGACTGGTACTGGTTTGTCGGGGTACCGGATGCGAATCTCAGAAAGCGAAACTGATATTTTCCAACCTGCAAAAAGAAGTGGACAAGGCGGGTCTTGGGGGCTCGGTAGAGGTTAAGTTCACCGGCTGTCACGGTTTTTGCCAGCAGGGACCAACGGTCATGATCATGCCGGCGGGCACTTTCTACTGCAACGTCAGTCCGGAAGACATCGCCGAAATAGTCGAAACAGGTCTTCAGAAAGGCAAGCCGGTTGAACGGCTGCTCTTCCTTGACCCGAAGACCAAAGACCGGGTGCTGAATTTTCGTGACATGGAGTACTTCAGTCGTCAGCGCCGGATAGTTCTGCGCAACTGCGGCCTCATAAATCCCGAGAAAATAGACGACTACCTTGCTGTCGGCGGCTACGAGGGGATCAAAAAGGCCCTGAAGATGAAGCAGCAGGAAGTCATCGACGAGATGAAGCGCTCAGGCCTTCGCGGAAGAGGCGGCGCCGGATTCCCTACGGGAATTAAATGGGAATTTTGCAACCGCTCGGTTGCCGACCAGAAATATATCATCTGCAACGGCGACGAAGGAGACCCAGGGGCTTTCATGGACCGCGCCGTTCTGGAAAGCGACCCGCACAGCGTTCTCGAGGGAATGATGGTAGCCGGCTACGCAATAGGGGCGACCAAAGGCTACGTTTATGTCCGGGCCGAATATCCGATGGCTTATGAGCGGACTTTGACAGCAATCGACCAGGCAAGAAAACGCGGCTTTCTCGGCGAGAACGTCTTTGCCTCCGATTTTAGCTTTGATATAAAAGTGAAGCTCGGCGCCGGGGCCTTCGTATGCGGTGAAGAGACCGCTCTTATGGCCTCTATAGAAGGAAGACGCGGCATGCCTAACCCGAGGCCGCCCTTCCCCGCCGTGATAGGCCTTTTCGGAAAGCCCACCAACATAAACAACGTCGAGACGCTCGCAAACATCCCGGTCATTATGACAAGAGGCGGCGATTGGTTCGCCTCGATCGGAACGGAGAGGAGCAAGGGTACAAAAGTCTTTGCTCTGGCCGGCAAGATATCCTACACCGGACTGGTTGAAAACCCGATGGGAACGCCTCTTCGCGATATAATCGAAGGTATCGGAGGAGGTATCCCCAATAAGCGCAAATTCAAAGCCGCTCAGACGGGCGGCCCCTCAGGGGGTTGCCTGCCCGCCCGCTACCTGGATTTACCCATCGATTACGAGTCCCTTGCGTCAGTGGGATCGATAATGGGATCGGGCGGACTTATCGTCATGGACGACAGGACCTGTATGGTTGACATCGCCCGGTACTTCCTGAGATTCACTCGGGATGAATCCTGCGGCAAGTGCGTCCCATGCCGCATGGGGACCCAACACCTGCTTCGCATCCTGACGGATATTTGCGAAGGAAGGGGCGCTCCCGAGCAGATTCAACAGCTACAGTTGATCGCCGACACGGTGAAGAAAGGCTCCCTGTGCGGCCTGGGCCAAACCTGCCCCAACCCTGTGCTGACGACTCTGCAATACTTCGAAGACGAATATCGGGCCCATGTAGAGGACAAGAAGTGCCCTGCGGGTGTTTGCCGGGCACTGATCAGCTTCTCCATCGACCAGACGACATGTACCGGATGCGGGGCCTGTGCAAGAGCTTGTCCGGTCGAGGCCATATCGGGCGAAAAGAAGAAACCGCACCAGATCGACCAGGAAATCTGCATCCGGTGCGGGTCGTGCCGGACGGCGTGCAAATTTGAATCGATCATTGTGGACTAGCCCCGGGGACCAACTGCGGGCGGTAGCGCGGTCTTTGGCTGCGTTAAGCGGTCTTTTGGGAGAATGACCCAAAGGCAAGGGAGATCGAATGGACAAGATTAACTTAACCATCGATGGCCGGTTGGTCGAAGCTGTCAGCGGGATGACCATTCTTAGAGCGGCAAGAGGCGCCGGTATCGAGATTCCGACCGTTTGTGATCATGAGTACCTGCCCCCCTTCGGCGCGTGCCGGATGTGCATCGTGCAGATCGAGGGAGTCCGTGGTTATCCCACCTCATGTACGACTCCCGCCGCAAAAAATATGGTGGTGCACACTCAGACCGAGGAACTGCGCACTCTGCGGAGCAGGATTCTGGAACTGATGCTTTCCGGTCATCCCAATTCATGTCTGGTCTGCAATCACCGGGAGTTGTGCGAAAAGTATCGCCCCAAGACCATCAAAGCAGGACGCACGACTCGCTGCGGATTTTGCAGCGACCGGGACGAATGTTCACTGCGCAATTTGGCCCTGGACTATCAAGGGAATGAACTTAACCTTCCGACTCTATACTCCGGCCATAACCTGGAACGAGACGATCCTTTCATGGATCGGGACTACAACCTTTGTATTCTGTGCGGCCGATGCTGGAGAATCTGCGAAAAAATCCACGGAACCCCCGCCATCAGCATCATCAACCGGGGACGGCAGGCCCGGATTGGCACATCTTTCCACAAGAGCCATGTCTTTTCGGGCTGCACCTTCTGCGGCTCCTGTATCGACATCTGCCCGACGGGCACCCTAACCGACCGCTATGCAAGGTGGTACGGCAAACCCGATCAGCAGACGCCCTCCACCTGCGTAGTGTGCCCGGAAGGCTGTTCCTTCTTTGTTATGACCAGTTCGGACCGGATCGTCGCAACCCGAATGACCGCCTTCACTCGTGAAGCAAGTCTTTGTGCTGTTGGTCGATTCGTGTATGCTCAGATCGTCAATTCGCCTGATCGGCTTAAGTTGCCCATGATTCGCGAGGATGGGGATCTCATTCCTGTCCCCTGGGAACATGCCCTATCCAGGGCTGTCGAGGGGCTAAGAAAATACGAAGGCTCCGTGGCCTTCCTTGTAAGTGAGTCCTGCTCCAGGGAGGATCGCTACCTCTACCGGCAATTGGCCCGGGCTATGAATGCCCGCATAGGGTTTGTGCCCGGCGCTATGGGAGGAGATAGACTCACCCCGCAGGCGGTGCAAACCGCCGTCGAGTCAGGAGAGGTCAAGGCGGCTCTCTTGACAGGGGATTTCCTGGATAAGGGCGGGCTCTGCCGGCTGGAATACCGGGTGGTCCTTGACTGTCTGCCTTCATCGGCCACGGAAACAGCGGATGTGATCCTGCCCGTGGCGGTGCTCTCGGAAGTAGAGGGAACCTACCGTAATGGTTCAGGGCAGATCAAGTCCTTCCCCGCCGTCACACCCCCGCCGGGAAGCGCCAGGCCGGAATGGCTGGTAGTCAGGGACCTGGCGAAGACCATGGGGTTTGACGGCTTTGATTACCGTTCTCCCGCAGAGATCACCCCGAACATCGTTCAGGATGGAGCCCCGGCGCCATTCCCTGGGACCCCGCGCCAAAAGATTGAAGACATCCCCGTACGCTACCGGGGGCACCTTCTGGCAGACTTCGCTTGCGCTCTTGAGTCATTGGGCCTTCCCGTTTCGCCGGTGGGGCCTCTCCCGAAAGGGATGTTAGAGGGCTATCAGATCCTCGAAAAGCGGGAAATCATTCCCAACTTCCACCTGTTGAAGATTGCAGCGCCCCAGGTAGCCAGATATGCCAACCCAGGGCAGTTTGTCATTGCCATGGCCAAGGAAACTTCGGAGCGTGTGCCGTTCACTCTCGTGGACTGGGATGCCGACGAGGGATCCATAACCCTGGTCGTCGAAGAGGTCGGACGATCGAGTCGTGAGGTGGCCGCTCTCAAGGCAGGCGATCATCTGGCGCACGTGACCGGCCCTCTCGGAGTGCCCATAGCTATCGACAGAAAAGGGACCGTGGCGCTCGGCGGGGGCTGCTACGGAATTGGCGGTATATATCCCATAGCCCGCGCCATGAAGGAAGCGGGAAACCGGGTGATTGGAATCATCGAGGCCTCCAGCGACTTTCTTCTTTACATGGAGGACAAGCTCGCCACGGTGTGCGATGAGCTTTACCTGGCGACCAAAGATGGCAGCCGAGGCATTAAGGGTGGGGTGCAGGAGGTGTTTACAGACCTGATGAACAAGGGGGTCGCCATCGACCAGTTTGTGGTCATCGGGTGCACCTTCATGATGCGCATGGTGACGGAGGCCACTAAGCCCTATGGAGTGCCGACTTACGTGGCATTGAATCCCATCATGGTGGACGGGACGGGTATGTGCGGAGCATGCCGCGTCTCGGTGGGGAACGACACCCGCTTTGCGTGTGTCGATGGACCGATTTTCGATGGCCACCTCGTGGACTGGGATGAGATTTTTTCCCGCAGGGCCGCTTATGCCAGGGAGGAGATCGAAGCCATGCCCCAGAACGCAGATATTCTCGAGTCCGCCCAAGCTCACGGCCTGAAGACCGGGCATACCCGCAACTGCAGCCAATAACTCCAGGAGTCGTCTCAGGGAGCTCATATGGAAGAAAAATCAATAGAAGAAGTCGGAACAGCCGCCGGCAGGGAAGAAAAACAAAAGAAGCAAAAGATTCCGCGCCAGCCCATGCCGGAGCAAGACCCCCGGCGGCGCAGCCACAACTTTGAGGAGGTGCCAAGGGGCTACGCGGAAGAGACGGCAGTCCTCGAAGCGTCGAGATGCCTCAATTGCAAGAAGCCCGGGTGTGTCCAGGGCTGTCCGGTAAACATCAACATTCCATGGTTCGTCAGGCTCATCTCTCAGGGAAGATTCATCGAAGCTCTGATCAAGCTGAAAGAGCAGAATGCGTTGCCGGCGGTTTGCGGGCGGGTTTGTCCACAGGAATCCCAGTGCGAGTCCATGTGCATCCTGGCCAAAAAGGGAGATTCGGTCGCCATTGGCAGGCTCGAGCGATTTGCCGCCGACTACACTCGGAAGCACGGAGGCGAGCCCGTCCCCCTGAAAGCGTCGCCAACAGGCAAAAAGGTTGCCGTGGTCGGCGCCGGTCCCGCCGGTATAACAGTGGCCGGAGACCTGGTGAAGTGGGGGCATGAGGTGGTGATTTTCGAAGCTCTGCATCTTCCCGGGGGGGTGCTTATGTACGGAATCCCCGAATTTCGATTGCCCAAGGAAGTCGTCCAGTACGAGATCGGCAATCTAATGAAACTTGGGGTAAAGA
>Ga0074046_10005575_pt1 | contig 10040 bp, 8 predicted proteins | sample BogForMeECP23OM3_FD_94441 | JGI IMG/M metagenome (GOLD analysis project Ga0074046, IMG submission 94441) | Bog forest soil microbial communities from Calvert Island, British Columbia, Canada - Bog Forest MetaG ECP23OM3 | ecosystem: Environmental > Terrestrial > Soil > Wetlands ...
CGGAGCGGTCATTATCCCTGATGGCCTTCAGCACGAGTCCGTAGTCCGAGTTCATCATGCGCCTGAACCCGAAAAGCACCGCCAGGAGCACCGCCACTATGAGATAGAGCTCGATCCATTTTGACGGCAGAGGCGCGATGCCGCTCAGCCCTTCGGTGCCGCCGAAAATTTTCGTAGCTTCGATGATGCGAACGAACATAAGGGGGATTATCAGGGTGACCATGGAAAAGTAAACGCCCCGCAGCCTGACTACAGGCAACAGGACGGCCGTACCCATCAGCCCTCCCAGAACTGTTGCCCCGGGAAGTGCGAGCAGCGGAGGACATCCGAGTGCGTGATTAAGGATTCCCGAGCAGTAGGCGCCAAGGCCAAAGAAGAGCGCCTGGCCAAGCGAGATCATGCCGGTCTGGGCCAGGATATCCCAGCTCAAGGCAAGCAGGGCGAATACGGCAACCGACAGGAGCACCTTCTGCCAGTAACTGCCCAGCACAAGGGGCAAAAAAAGAAAACCAAGGATTGGAACCAGCCGGGGCAACAGCAAATAGAGCATTTCGCGCCACGAACTCAGGGCGAAAACATCCTGCGAGCGTACCTTGATGCCGCGATCTATTCGTTCCAGGCGCCGTCCCAACAATCAGATCCTTTCTTCCAGTTCCTTCTGCCGGCCGAAGAGGCCGGAAGGCTTCACCAGCAAAACGGCAAGCATAGCCGCCAGGCTCACGATCATGGTCCAGCTCGAGCTGATGTAGGTATCCGTCAGGCGCTCGGCAAAGCCAATGAAAACACTTGCCACGATTACCCCTCCGGTGCTTCCGAGCCCGCCTATGATGCAGACCGCCAGGGCCTTTATCAAAACATCGTAGCCATCGCTCGGCGATATGCTGCCGAGCGGGATGATGAGGGCAGCGGCGAGGGCCGCAAGCCCGCAGCCCAGGGAAACACTGACCATGCCGATCCTGTCCGAATCGATGCCGAATGTGAGCGCCGTGCGCTCGTCCTGGGCAATGCCGCGGAACGCGAGGCCAATGCGGGTGTGGTGTGTGAAAGCCCATAGACCGGCCATGAGCAATATGGCCACGGCCGTGATCAGGATGCGCTGCATGTCGACAACGATGTTGCCGAAAATGATGCTCCTGTCGATGAGCACAGGAAGGCTGTACTCGTAGCCCACCAGGCCAAGGTATTGAAACATCTCGAGGATCGCCAGTCCGATCCCGAAGGTGGCGATGACCTCCGAGAGGGGCTGCCCGCGCACCCGCAGCAGTACGTACCGGTACATCAGCGCCCCCAGCGCCATTGTAAAGAATATGGAAACGCAAATAGACAGCCAGTAGGGAAAGTTCAGAAAATGGAGAAACGTCCAGCTCAAGTAGGCCGACAGAATATACATGGCGCCGTAGGCGAAATTGGCTACCCCGCTGATTCCGAAGGTCAGGTTGAAGCCGAGCGCCATCACTGCCAGGATGGCGCTGTTAAAAATGGCATAAACAACAGTTCCAACAAACATCGAGCCGATCTCCCCGGCAACCGCATGGATTGTCAGAAACTCGATCAGCGCCCTGAAGCCGGGGTTTACTTGACGGGTTTCAAGCCATGGGGCAGTTCTATTTTGACCTCGGCCAAAGACTCCGGAAACACGATCCGCCGCTTGCCGTCCTCGGTCCATTGAAACACCGCGCCAACCGCCGTTTCCTTGGGGTCGAAACCATAGACGGCCTGGTTTCCTTCATCAAAGCGGATACGGCCTATGGTTCCCATCCGGTCCGTTTTTTTCAGTTCGGCGGTGATGGCGTCGGCATCCAGGCTGCCGGCGCGCTCGATGGCAGCCGCCAGGATGTAGACGGCTTCATAGGAAGGGGCCGGTCCGTGCCCGGCCTGCATTTCATGGCCGAAGGTCTTCTTGTATCCATTGTAAAACTCGACTGATGCGGGGACTTTATCGCTTGCGAGGGCGCTGCCCAGTTCGAAGATGCAGTTAATGGCCCCCCCGATCTTTGCGTCGAACGTTTTCCATGCATCGCTTCCGGCCAGCGGTGATATGAAGCCCGCCATCAGGGCCGGGACATTCATGGATTTCCACTGCTTGACCAGAATCCCGCCCTGGGGCATATCGAAGATCGGCATGATCACCTGGGCGCCCTTCGAGCGGGCCTTCATCAGAGCGGAAGAAAAATCCGAAGCGCCGGTGGGATAGGCCTCCTGTTCCAGCACTTCCCAGCCTGCCTTGTCGAAATAGGTGCTTTTGACCAGATCGGCTGTCGCCCTCGCCCAGGCTACGTCCTGGTGCATTACATAGACCTTGGTGAAGCCGAATTCCTTGTTGATGGCCGCCATCGTGCCTGCCAGATACTTCACCAGGTAAACTGCGTTAAGGCAATCGCGGAACACGTACTTGTATTTCTCAGGCTGTTCCTTCACCATCTTTTCCGAAGCAGGCGACATGGCAATACTGCCGATAGTGGGGACCTTGTATTTGGAGATCAAATCCATCCCTGCGATCAATGCCTCGGAACGGAAGGGGCCCACCAGGATTGCTGCGGGTTTTTTCTCCAGGATGACTTTCTCGATACCGAGCAGGGCTTCGGGCACGGGTACGCCGGGAGCGGCGTCGCGAATGTCGATCGAGGCCACCTCGAGCAATCTCTTTTGCCCACCCACGGTTATGCCGCCTTTTGCATTAATCTCGCTTACGGCCATCTCGACGGCCTTAACGGCTTCCTTGCCCTCCAGGAATCCAAGCGATGTTGGCACGGCAATAACTACAGGCTCTGCGGCATTCGCCAGCTGAGCACCAAACAGGCATGCTGCCAGCGCCGCCATAATCAGGCTGAAACGAAAAGATCTGGGTCTCATGGCTGGTTTCATCCTTTTCTCTGTCTGAAATGGGGAAAAATGGTTTCTCACACAACGATCCCTATTTGGAATAGAAACCTGCCCCGGTCTTTTTACCCAACCTGCCGGCTCTCACCAATTGCTTGACTATTTGAGGAGCTGCGTAATGGCTGTCGCGAAACTCGTCGGCGAAATACTCCATGACAAAGTAGCAGATATCGATCCCCGTGAAATCCATTAGTTCGAAGGGACCCATCGGGTAGTTCAATCCCAGTTTGACCGCCGTATCGATGTCTTCCATCGAGGCAACTCCCTCCTGCAGCACGCGGGCCGCCTCGACGAGATGGGGGATAAAGATCCGGTTGACCACGAAGCCGGGAGAATCCTTCTTGACCTCGATTGTCTTCTTGCCGAAAGACTCCGCCAGTGCCTTGGCTGTGGCGATAGTCTCATCGGATGTCTGCAGCCCTCTTATCACCTCCACCAGGCGCATAATCTGAGCGGGATTGAAAAAGTGCATCCCGCAAACCTTGTGCGGCCTGTTCGTAGATGCGGCAATCGCGGTAATCGACATCGAGGAGGTATTGGTAGCCAAAACGACTTCCGGCCGGCAAATACCGTCCAGGTCACTAAACACCTTTTTTTTCAGGTCGATCTCTTCAATTACGGCTTCTATGACAAAATCCGCATCGGCGAAATCTTCAAGAGCTATCGTTCCTTTGATCCGGCTCAGGGAAGCCTGGCGCTGCTCCTCGCTCATTTTCCCCTTCTCGACCGAGCGCGCCATAAACTTGCCCATATTGTTGATCGATCTTTCTACATAAGACATTTCTATGTCGCGCAAAACCACTTCGTAACCATTCATGACCGCGATGTTCGCAATCCCGGTGCCCATCGCCCCCGCACCTACCACGCCAATCTTACGGACGCCCATATTTTCCCTCCCTGAAAACGGATTGAGGAATTGCCGAATTGAGGAATTGAGGAATTGAATCCCTGAATCCCTTAATTCCTTAATCCCTTAATTCTTTGGTCTTTCGTCAACAACGCGCACCGCTTTTCCTTCGCTTCGCTTAAGGGCTTTTGGTTGCAACATTTCCATGCCGACATGGATGCCCAGGATTCCCCTGATATGGTCCGCGATTTTTCTTTCAACCTCCGCAACCTTGTCGGGGCCGGCGTCAAACACCTCCTTCTTGCCCTCCACGCGGATGTTGAGCTCATCGAGGTGTTTTTTCTTGCGCACGACGAGCAGGTATTGAAGTTCTATTTCCTTGATGTCCGACAGCAGCGCTTCGATTTGGGACGGGAACACATTGACGCCGTTGATGATGAGCATGTCGTCGGTGCGTCCGGCGATCCGGTCCATCTTGACGAAGGTGCGCCCGCAGGAACAGGGTTGCCTTCTAAGAGTGGTAATGTCCTTGGTGCGGTAGCGCAGCAGAGGCATGGCGCGGCGCCGTATGGCGGTGAGGACCAGCTCGCCCCTTTGCCCCAACGCGACCGGTTCGAGTGTGACCGGATCGATGGTTTCCGCCAGGAAATGGTCCTCGTTGATATGCAGCCCGTTTCTTTCGTCACACTCATACGCCATTCCGGGGCCGCCAAGTTCGGTGAGTCCGTAGATGTCTCTGGCCGAGATCCCCATCCTTTCATCGATTTCATCGCGCATAGCCGCCGTCCAGGGCTCAGCCCCGAGAACGCCTACGCGCAACGGCAAATCCCTGATCGGCGTTTTCATCTCTTCGGCTCGTTCAGCAATGGTCAGAGCGTACGACGGGGTGCAGAAAAGGGCCGTGGTGCCGAAGTCTTTCATCAGCATGATCTGCCTTTCGGTCATTCCGGAGCTGGTCGGCACGATTGTGCATCCGATGCGGCTTGCTCCCTGGTGAAGTCCAAGGCCACCGGTAAAAAGCCCATATCCATAAGCGACCTGGGCGATATCTTCCTTCCTCACCGTCGACGCCCAGATCGCCCTGGCTACGCACTCCGTCCACTGCTCCAGGTCTTTGGCGGTATAAGGTCCGGTAATGGGCTTGCCGGTCGTTCCGGAGGAACAGTGTATGCGAACCACTTCATTCATGGGAACGGCGCAAAGCCTGAAGGGATAGTTGTCCCTCAGATCGTTTTTCTCCGTAAACGGAAGCTTTCTGATATCATCCGCTGACTGTAGATCACCTGCCCTGACACCCAACTCGTCCAGCTTCAGGCGGTAAAACGGAACTCTTTCGTAAAGCCAGCTCACGGTTTCCTTAAGCTTCGCGAGTTGGAGTTTTTGCAATTCCTCAACCGGCATGCATTCAAACCGATCGTTCCACGCCATCTGCTCAACTCCTTCCTGTATGGGCGGCTGTAAAGCCGAATGTTAAGAGAATATCGGGCCCCCGGTAATATGGGCGATGAAGCTGCTATTTCGGGGTACCGTCGAGAGTAAGAGTCCTGAACATCGGAAGGAGGAGCTTGCCGGGCTGAGTGATTCGCCACCTGGAATGGATTGGCCGGGGATTATTGGAAAGAACTCCTGCAAGAACGGGCTATCCCGCCGTGAAATGAACCTGTGCTCCGGGACAAAGACGGTGGCCCTGCTGCGGTCCTCAATGGCCGCAACCGGCATCCCATCTGGTTTCCGGTTCCGGATTTTTTGACCTGAAAGAAAAGGACCCTTTCCGGACGGAAAACTAGCTATAAGGTGGCTATTTAATAGCTAAGATTCGACTGCTCGTCAAGCGAAATTGAGTGTGCGAAAAAATATTTCCGGCCTGGAGCCGTTTGATGATAACCTGACCATCAAAGGGAGGCGGCAAAGAGGCGCCCCCCTTTGGGCCGCCGCAAGCGATAGACGTCGCGGGCGCCTCGATGCATTTCCGCAATCCAGATGGCTCACGCGCCGTGGAAGGCGTCAGGGTACATGGACAGTATGTGGGCGAGCTCTTGCAGGAATCGCCCGCTATGATGGCTGCATCAGGGTCCGCTACGCTGAGCGGAAGATTTCTCGCGGCCGTCAGTGGGGTAAAAGGGGAGGTTATTGACGTGACTGAACACGCTCTTGAGACCCCGAAGGGAAAGTTATCCATATATACCTTTGCTTCTCCCGATGAGATCAGGCGGCTCAGTTTGGATCGGCACTTCGGCGAGCACACAAGTTACCGGTCGCTCTACACCAGGGGTGAAAGTCTCATAAGAAGGGCAGTCGAAGAGGATACAAACGTGGTCCTTGCGGTAACCGATAAAGAAAATATCATCGGTTTCGGGGTGCTCGCCAATCCGGATCCCGATCAACGGTGGGCCAGACTCGATCCCCGGGTGATGATGGAGGTCAAGGCGATAGAGGTTACCCGCGATTGGAGGCAAATGGGGGTTGGAAGCGTTCTCGTCAAAGGGATGCTCTCTCATCCCAGGGTGGAGGAAAAAATCATATATTTTGTAGGATTCGCCTGGACCTGGGATTTGAAGTGGACGAAAATGACCGCATCGCAATACCGAAAAATGATGATCCGCCTTTTCCAACCCTTCCAGTTTAACGAGTGTAAAACCAACGAACCCAATATTTGCCTTGATGCGGACAATCTTTTCATGTGCCGGATCGGGAAAAATGTCAGCGACCGCCTTCTGTATGATTTCAAATGGCTCCTGTTTGGCGTCTATCCTCCCTGAGTTCGCAAATAGGTTTTGGGGACATGCTTTTTCATTGACTATCGTTTTTTTCTTGGCTATGGAGATAGCTGTAATCTAGCTTCAGGTGAGCGCAGCGCTGGTGTTTTTCGCGACTTTCAAAGAGCTTTTTTGCCGGACTTTGCTCAACCCCTCCGTCCCTCTGATAATGCGCCGGCCCTTGCTGAGAGTGCGTTCAAAATACTCTAACGCCCCCGCGATCATTCATCATCCTCAGCTCTATAGATCTTGCTCTCATCTCAATCAGTCAAGCTCGCCAATCTCCACGCTCCGCGGGGTGGGCCAGGCAAGCGATGAACTTTTCGAAACATTCATGGCCCGGGAAAGGAGGGTGGCAAGCAACAGACCGGGTTTAGCCGCTTTGGAAAAAAGGCGCAAGGCCATGCGGAAATCCCTAAGGCATGGTGCAAATGGGTGATTGGAAAAATTCTCGGGGACAACTCTAAAAGCTCAAGGAGGCTTTATGCAGTCTGTAACTGTTGACCCTACGATATCGTGGGTTGTCTGGGGGCTGTTGCTCGCCGGCACCTTCGTCATGACCGTGCTCGGAACATGGCTGATCGCGAGGAGGTGGAAAAAATGAACCCCAAATTCCTGAACATTCCTGAGCCTACAGCCGGCATGGTCCTGGGTTCCATCATAGGAGTCGCCTGTCTGCTGTCTATTGCAGTCCTTTTAGGGTTCCTGGCCAAAAAGCAGTGGAAATCCTTCGATGAATACCTTGTCGGTAAAAGAGACATGGGTCCATGGGTTACGGGACTCGCCCTCACGGGCTCCTACATTTCAGGCTGGGCCTTCTGCGGAAGCACGGCGGTGGTCTACAAGGTGGGGTTTTCCGGCATGTGGTTTGCCGGCATCTGGACCTTGGTAGGCATCATTCCCACCGTCTGGCTTGCCGCAACGAAGACTAGAGAGTTCGCATCCAGACTCGGAGCAGCGACAATCACGGAGACCATTGGACGCCGCTTTGAATCAAAGGGCCTCCAGACACTCATTGCAGCGAGCATGCTTTTTTTCCTTTTCATCTATTCCGTCGGACAGTTGAAAGCGGCCGGTGCAGTCTGGTACGCGGTTACCGGCCTCCCGCCTTTCTGGTGCCTCATCATCTCCATCACGATCGCATGGCTCTTCCTGGTTTTTGGCGGCTATACGGGGACCCAGTGGTTCATCGCGGTAAAAGGGGGTTTCCTTGGATTCGTGGGCCTTCTAATCGGCATATTGGCGCTCGTCCACGCCGGTGGGTTCGGCGCGATATCCGATAACCTCATGGCGCAAAAGCCCACCTACATGGCCCTGATCAACCCAAGCCTGCCGCAGGTCGGCGTGACCCAGCTCTTTTCCAGCATGGTGGGCATACTTGCAACACCCGTCATCTTCTTTACCATGTCCGTCGGCTTTCCTCATAACGTCAGCCGGTTTCTGGGCATGAAGAAACTGTCGAGAAATGAGTTTGTTTTGCTTTGTTTCGTGGTCTGGCTCACTGCCGGGGTCCCCGTCATGCTCGATTGTTCGAGCAACGGTCTCGTGGCCCGGATGATCTTCGGCGACAATCTTCTTGCAAACAAGCAATGGGGTGCTGACCTGGCCGCTCCCATGCTCGCCTGGGCAATAGGCGGGGTTCCATTGATCTCCCTATACCTTACGGGCCTGGTTGGGGCCGCCCTGGGTACGCTGTCCGCCATGGTCTTCATCATGAGCGCCAATGTCACGAGAGACATCATAAAGCTCTGGCGGCCGCAGACATCTGACAAATCGATGCTCTACCTCGGCTACGTGTTGATCGCCCTTTTCCTGTTTCTCCCTTTCTACTGGACCCTCGAGAGGCCGCCTGCATTGCTTGCGATCTTCATGGGTTTTGCCGCAATGGGCCTCGGCGCCATATTTTTCTTCGTCACCGTGGTCTCCTATTATTGGAAGAGCGCTACAAAGCTGGGCGCGGTCCTCACCGTGATATACGGCACCCTGGCCACCCTGTGGGGCGGGTGGGCGGTGCTTGCAAGAAATCCGCCCCTGCTCGGAATGGGTACTATGGAATGGATACTTATCAGCGGCTGTGGTATCCTCTACTTCGGAGGCAGCCTCATTTCGAAACCGCCTTCCAGGGAACTGATCAACAAGCTCTTCACCAAGGAGACGGAGGCGACCGCATCGGCATCAAAAATGGCTGCCGGATAGAACACTGAAGTGTGAAGGGTGAAATCTTCACCCCTCACCTTTTCGCGGCTTGAATCAAAAAACATTCACCACAGAGGCACAGAGGGACACAGAGAAAAGAATTGGGGAATTGGGAGATTTAGGGATTGAGGAATTAATCCGTGAATCCCTCAATAGTTGCCGGAAAAACCTTGCAAAGCTTTTCTCAGTGTTCCTCTGTGTCTCTGTGGTGACAATTTTCTGTCCGTGCGCCATGATACCCCCCAAAGAATTCATAAAGAAAATCAGGCCCTTTTCATTTCTCTCCGAGGAAGAGCTGGGCATCCTCATGTCGGGACTCGAGGTCGACCAGTTCAGAAAGGGCCGCACTATCTATGAAAAAGGGAGGCCTCGCGAGTACGTCTACATAGTATTCAGCGGGCTGGTGGGGCTGTTCGAGGGCGAAGTGCCGGTGGATTATCTATCGAGAGGCGAGGTGTTCGGAAGCTTTGCCGTCGCCGGCGGCCCCTATGCTTTTGAGGCCAGGGCAGTCCAGGACACGGTGTGCTATCTGTTTGAAGCGGAGAAATTCCAGGAGGTCTTCGACCGCAACGACCGGTTCTCATCTTTTTTCCTTTCTTTTATCGCCAGGCGTTTCCGCACGTTCAAAGAGATCGCCCTTCGAGGAGAAGTCCTCGATGAGACGGCCTACATCTCACATATAGACAAAGCCTTATACAAAGACCCTGTTGTTTGCGGGCCCGATACGATTGTTGAACAAGCCGTTTCCATGATGGACAGCAACTGTGTGAGCTCTATCATAGTCGTGGACGGCGCCATGAAACCGATAGGGATATTTACGCATAAGGACCTGAGACGGGCCGTCATAGCCGGGGGGCAGTCGGGCCCAATTTCCCGGTTCATGTCGCATCCGGTAAAGACCAGGCCTCATAATGCAACTCTATTCGACGCTCTGACGGAAATGATCGAATCAGGCATAAATCATCTCGCCATAACCAAAGAAGACAAGGTCTTCGGGGTAATCACAAGAAAAGATGTCCAGATTCAATTTGAACCATCCTCTTCCATGATTTCCCAGTTCAGGAGAATAAATAAGGCAATGTCGATGGAAGAGCTGGAAGCCGTGTACAGGACGATTAGCCTGTCGATGGCAAAGCTCGCCATGAATGGTCCGAACTTCTACAGTCTGTCTGTGATGATCTCATCGATTCACGATGCAATTATCAACAAGGTCATCAACCTTATAGATGCAGGTCTGCCCGCCGAAAGATTCGTATGGGTCCACATGGGCGGCCTGGGCCGAAAGGAAGAGATTCTTGCAACCGATCAGGACAACGCCCTTATCCACAGCGGAGGACAATTGTCCGAATTTGCCGAAGCAG
>Ga0074046_10005576_pt1 | contig 10038 bp, 6 predicted proteins | sample BogForMeECP23OM3_FD_94441 | JGI IMG/M metagenome (GOLD analysis project Ga0074046, IMG submission 94441) | Bog forest soil microbial communities from Calvert Island, British Columbia, Canada - Bog Forest MetaG ECP23OM3 | ecosystem: Environmental > Terrestrial > Soil > Wetlands ...
AAGCGGCTTTCCGTCACTCGCAGCGATCGAAATAAAAGACTTCAGGCAAGACTTCGGGCGTGCGCTTGCCTTCAATCTTGGCGGTGCGTCCGCTCTTCTTGGATGCAGATAGTTTATGCAACCCAGCCACGTAGAGAATAGGCTCGCCCGTCCCATCCCGGTTCGGTTTGATGTAATGAGGCTCCAGCAGCATGGGTTTTCTCTTTCGAGGCTGAAACAGTGGAAATTCAAAGCGACTTGGGGGCTCTTTTTGTAGAAATTTTCCTTTGTATGTCCACCCGACCTGATTGTTTCTGTATTCACGGATTTCGAATTCAGAATTGACAGCAGTCTCCAAGTCCTCTTTATGTTCGCTTTCAAAAATAAGCTCTATGACCGACGCATCGCTTTCGATGCCGCCAGGACCATTGGCGGCGTAGACAAGCTTCTTCGAGGGACAAGAGCCGCTTCCTCGTTCGCTTTCCATGTCAGCTTTGCTGCTCACTGGTGTTGGAGCGCCTTGATCTTTGCCGGGCTGCACTGGAAGTTGTCCCGCTTTCGCGGCATCGCGGCTTGGGTCCAACTCCTCTTTCAGAATGGGGCCGGCTGCCATCAATGCCGGTTGCGGCACAGGGGCGGCATTCGAGGCATGGTCGCCGCATTTTCCCTCCAGCACGGGGTACAGGTCTATCCCGCCGAATTTGAAATATCCCGGCGTTACGGGCTGGTCCGTGAGATTGATGTCCTTGATTTCTCCCAAATCGAAGACAGCGGTTCCAACCTCGATCCATTCCTTAGGACCAGTCCTTTTAAATTGCTTGCAATCAACGGTGTTCTTCGGAAGCGCCGATACTTCATCCTGGGCGACCGCAGGCATCAAAAAGCCAATAGCCGAAACAAAGATAAGGACTTGTCTGAACATAAGTGGCTCCTTCGTGTGCGCCCCTAGCTCCTTCAAGCACGGCGTGCTTCGCTGATACGCCGATACAAAGCCGTTTCACTTTCTCTTCTGGCAACATGGTCGAAATTAAGACAACACGACGTTGATATGGTAGGGGTCACAGGTTCAATCCCTGTCGCGCTCACCAACCCTTCGTCCTAAGGCATTATTTTACTAGGTTTTTTTGTGTTGAGACAGATGCTGTTCCATCCGTCCCACTTGCTTGCCAGCGTAAGTGCTTGCAAGAAACAACATTTTGTGCAGACCGCACAGCGTATGAAAAGCAATTCCGCATGGGTGATAAGCGGGCGTATTGAAGTCGCTGATCAAATTGCAGAGAGTGGCCCAATCTGCCCAAAGCTGGCGCTCCCGCTAATCGCCCGCTATGAGTCCGAAAGCAAGCGTCGCCGCTTGAGCATTTGTCGAGACCTGCCTCTTCCGCTTTCGCCCTGCTGCACGCGTTCATTTTAAGACGGCCGCCGCGCCTATCGCGCGCCCTTGCAAGCCCGGGATCAAGCATTGAAGTGTTGGGGAAGCCAGAAAACTTCGCTTAGGCAGCAGCAAGACTGCCCAGCCAAAATCGCGTTAACCCCCCGCTAACGCACTCACTCAAAATTAACCATCGGATTTGTGTAATTTTACTTCAGTCAGAAGCAAAAGCAAGTTTTGCAAAACAAACGAGATGGCGGCGCCGTAAATCAAGGCATTCGAGAGATACTTATCTGCTTACTTATGGGGCTGTTTTACCGGGCGCGAACTTGCCTCCAGCTGTACCAGTAATGTGCTTCAGGCGGTTGTTACGGGAGCGGGCGCGACGCCGTCCTTGAACAGCTTGAAGACGATGGAATCGATGAGCGCCTCGAAGGACGCGTCGACGATGTTCGGCGATACGCCCACGGTGAACCATCGGAGGCCCGTTTTCCGATCCAGGCTCTCGATGAGGACGCGCGTCACAGCGTCCGTGCCCCCTGTGAGGATGCGCACCTTGAAATCCACCAGTTCCACGTGCTGGATGTTCGGCTGGTAAATTCCGAGATCCTTGCGCAACGCCTGATCGAGCGCATGCACGGGGCCATTTCCTTCGCCCGCGTTCATCATCAGCTGGTCACCGATTTTGACCTTTACGATGGCCTCGGAGACTGTCACCAGATCGCCCTTCGCGTTGTGGCGGCGCTCCACCAGCACGCGGAACCGCTCCACGTCGAAAAAGTCCGGCACCTCCCCGAAAGCACGGCGTGCCAAGAGCTCGAAGGATGCATCGGCGGCTTCATAGGCATAGCCTTGAGCCTCCTTGGTTTTGACCTCCTCAAGAAGCCCGCCAAGCCGCGGATCGTCCTTGCCGACCTCCATGCCGATGCGCGACAACTCCGCCAGGATGTTCGCGCGCCCCGCCTGATTTGAGACGAGGAGCTTGCGCGCATTCCCGACGCTCTCCGGCGGCACATGCTCGTAGCAGCGAGGGTCTTTGGCGACCGCCGACGCGTGAATGCCGCCCTTATGCGCGAAGGCGGATTCGCCGACATAGGGCGCGTGCCTGTCCGGCTGCCGGTTCAAGAGCTCATCGAGCTGCCGCGAGATCGCCTTCAGCGTCCGCAGCGCCGCCGCTGTAACGCCCGTTTCAAAGCGCGACGCATAATCCTCTTTCAAGAGCAGCGTCGGGATGATGGATGTCAGATTCGCGTTGCCGCAGCGCTCGCCCAGGCCATTCAGCGTGCCGTGGATCTGGCAAGCGCCCGCACGCACAGCCGCAAGCGTGTTCGCGACGCCGTTTTCCGTGTCGTTGTGCGCGTGGATGCCGATAACCTCAGGCGGAATTTCGCGGGCAACCGCCGCTACGATCTCCTCGACCTCATGCGGCAGCGTTCCGCCGTTGGTGTCGCAGAGAACCACCCAGCGCGCTCCGGCTTCGTAAGCCGTCCTTGCGCAGGCAATCGCGTAGGCCGCGTTCGCCTTGTAGCCGTCGAAGAAATGCTCGCAATCGACGATCGGCTCCTTGTCCTGCACCAGGATCGCCTCGACCGACTCGCGGATGGCATCGAGGTTCTCTTCGTTGCTGATGCCGAGTGCGATGTCCACGTGATAGTCCCAAGACTTGGCGACGAGGACGATCGCATCCGCTTTTGCCTGAACGACAGCCTGGAAACCGGGGTCGTTCGAGATGGATCGGCCCACCCGCTTCGTCATGCCGAAGGCGGCGAGTTTCGCATTCACGCGCGGCGGTGCATCGAAGAAGGCGGTGTCAACCGGGTTCGCGCCGGGATATCCGCCTTCGATATAGTCCAAGCCCAGAGCGTCGAGGCGCTGCGCGATGAGCAGCTTGTCTTCCACCGAGAAGTCTACGCCAAGGGTTTGCGCACCATCGCGCAGCGTGGTGTCGAACAGATGCAATCTTTTCTTCTTCATGACTCGTCCAATCTAAAGCCCTCTTCCCTTGCCCGAGAGGGTGGCCGCAATAGGGCCGGGTGATGCTGCTTTTTGTGCCGCTATGCGGGGAATTCTACCGCGCGATTTTCCAGGTGGTTTCGATCTCGCCCGTAATTGGGTTCTTCGCATCCATCAGGACGATGCCCATCGCGACAAGTTCGTCCCTAATTCGATCGGCCTCCGCCCAGTTCTTCGCCTTCCGCGCGGCCAGCCGCGCGTCCTTCAGGGCTTCAGCCTTCACCAAGTCAATTTCGACAGCGCTACCCACGCCTTTAACTTCTGACATGCCACCAGCTTGTCCGGCCGCTTTGGCGGTTCTTCCGATGTGAGCCCTGCTTGCCGAGAGTCCAACAAGACTCAAAGCGGAACGCAACTCTGAAAAGCGCTTATCGCGATATAGCTTATGAAATTCCGCTATCATCTCGGGAGTGTTTAGATCATCGCTAAGAGCCGAGAGCACCACCTCAGGCACCTCGGGCGATGATGCCACATTCTCAAGAGCACCGTACCAGTCCCAGAGCGTTTTGTGGGCCTCGTCCAAACCTTCATAGGTCCAATCCAAGGGCTGACGATAATGAGTGCGCAACATATTGAAACGCAGAGCGTCGCCGGGCCAGCCAAAACCATGCCAATTCGTTAGGAGTTCATGGATCGTGACGAAGTTGCCGAGCGACTTCGACATCTTCTGGCCTTCCACCTGAAGATGCCCGTTGTGCATCCAGACGTTGGCCATGATCTTCGTGCCGTGCGCGCAGGTCGATTGCGCCACCTCGTTCGCGTGGTGCGGGAACAAGAGATCGATGCCGCCGCCGTGAATGTCGAAGACGTCGCCGAGATGCTTCGCGGACATGGCCGAGCACTCAAGATGCCAGCCGGGCCGGCCATAACCCCAGGGGCTTTCCCAGCCGGGTTCGGATCCGGTGCTCGGTTTCCACAACACGAAATCCATCGGATCGCGCTTATAAGGGGCAACCTCCACCCGGGCGCCAGCGCGCATTTCGTCGGTGGAGCGGCGGGCAAGCTCACCATAAGCCGGATCGGAGGGCACGTTGAACAGCACATGGCCTTCTGCCGCGTAAGCGTGCTCGCGCTCGATGAGCTGCTGGATGAGCGCGATCATCTCCGGGATGTGCTCCGTGGCGCGCGGCTCGATGGTGGGCGGCAAGGCACCAAGAGCCGCCACATCGGCATGAAACTGCGCGGCCGTGCGCTCCGTCAACTCGCGGATGGGGATGCCTTCCTCGGCCGCGCGAGCGTTAATCTTGTCGTCCACATCCGTGATGTTGCGCACATAGGTGACGTGGTCCGGCCCATAGAGATGGCGCAAAAGCCGGAACAGCACGTCGAACACGATCACAGGCCGCGCATTGCCGATATGCGCAAAGTCATAAACCGTAGGCCCGCACACATACATGCGCACGGCCTTCGAATCGATTGGCTCGAAAACGTCTTTGCGTCGCGTCCGGGTATTATAAAGTTTAAGCGTCATAGCCCTGCCTCTGCTGGCGGGCTCATCGTTCAAACAAAAATCTCACCGCGCCAGCGTTTGTTTTAGCTCGCGTTGATAATGCACCGGGAGATGTCTGAAACTTTTTGTCTCATCGCCCGACCATTGCCGTAAATTTGTTGAAGGTCAAGCCGGACGGCACGCGACTCGATAAAAAAGGTGCCGATGATGAATGCATGCTGCAGCGGCATTTGTTTCAGACGCGTCCCGCAGGTTGCGCCAATGTGCAGCGCGGCTCATACTTGGCGCTGAGGAACAGCCGGGCAAGGCGGTCTTCGATCGGCGGCGGGTGATATGAAAGCTTTTCTTCGCGGTTTCAGCATCGTTTGCACCCTGGCTGTCATCGCTGCCGGGGCAAATGAAGGCGCCGCCCAGGGCTGGGGATGGGGCGGCGGCGGATGGGGCGACGGCCCCCCTCCATACGACCAGTCCCCGCCGCGCCCCGTGTATGGCCAACCCGCTTACGGCGGTCCGCGCGAACCGTCTGCGAACTTCGGTTCCACGAACCCCCGTTGCCGGGAGCTGGAGGCGCAGCTGACAAACGGCTCGGCGAACGCCGGGCAGGATCAGCTTCCCCGCATCGAAAACGACATGCGTCAGGCCGACGCGCAATTTCATCGCGCTCAATCCGATGCAGACCGGTCCGACTGCTACGAAGATATGTTCCTGTTCGGGCGCTCGCTTCGCCGGACGCCTCGTTGTGTGGATCTTGACCGGCAGGTTCAATCCGCGAAGGCGACGCTTGCTCAATTGAAGGCGCAGCGCGACGCAGCTATGCGAGGCAGCTCGCCGCGCGGAAGGCGCGAGGACATTGTCGCGGAACTTGCACGCAACCATTGCGGCGAGCAGTACGCGCACGAATATGAAGGGCAGCGCAGCCATAGTTCCTCGATCTTCTCTTTCTTCAGCAATGAGGAACAAAACTCGCCCGACGAGCCGCCGTCGCACTTTGCGCCGCCGCCTGCTCCGGGATACGGCGGGGGCGCATCCACTTACCGCACGATGTGCGTCCGCGAATGCGACGGTTTCTATTTTCCGGTCAGTAACTACGCAACAGAGGCTCAATTCCGGGAAGAAGAAGCGAAGTGCCACTCTTTGTGCGCGTCTCCGGCCGAGCTGTTCTATCACCGTTCCGATCAGGACGTGGACCAGATGGTTTCTTTGAACGGCCGGCCCTACGCCTCAATGCCGTACGCCTTCCGGAACAGGAAGGTTTACATAAGAGGTTGCTCCTGTAACGCGAGCGAATATTCGCCCGAGCAGATCGCAAAGTCGGAAGAAGCGCTGAAAATGTCGAAGCGGGCTGATGCTACAGGCAAGTCCGACGCGGCTTTCGCGCGGCGCATCTCTCAAGCGGTTCAGAACGCGCCCGCAGCCCAGCCTGCTGCAGCGACTCCCGCACCAGGCGACGCCGCTACGCCCCTTGAGCCGGTTCCAACTAATCCGACCCGGTAGGGCTGGCTGCGCTTCCGCGAAATCCTGTCGCCAGGACGTAAAGCTCGGGAGATTCCGCCCGGCTTGCTTTTGGCTTGATATGCCGCACCGTTGCGAAATCGCGCTTCAAAACGTCGAGCAGGGTTTTCTCGCTTCCTCCCTGGAAAACCTTTGCGAGGAAGGTTCCGCCCGGCGCGAGAACCTGGATGGCGAACGCCTGCGCCTCTTCGGCGAGGCCCATGATGCGGAGATGGTCGGTTTGGCGGTGGCCGGTGGCAGGAGCCGCCATATCGGATAAGACCGCGTCCGGTCTGCGGCCTGCCAGCGCCGCGAGCAGTTTCTCGTCTGCCCCAGGCTCGCTGAAGTCTTGTTGGAGGATGGTCACGCCCGGCATCGCATCGAAGGGCAGAATATCGATCGCCACGACCGCGCCTCTGCCCTCCGCAGCTTGAACATGCTTTGCCGCGATCTGGCTCCAGCCGCCCGGGGCTGCGCCAAGATCGACAACCACATGGCCCGGCTTCAAGAGCCCATATTTGGCTGCGATTTCCTCAAGCTTATAAGCCGCTCGGCTGCGATAGCCATCGCGCTTCGCGGCAGCCACGTAAGGGTCGTTCAGCTGGCGCTCAAGCCAGTGCCTGGACGAGTTCGTGAGGCCCCGGGACTTCTTCAGCTTGACCTTAAAAGACCGGTCCAGATTTGGCTCTCGCTTGGTCATGAATGAACGATGGGCTACGGATTGCCGGCGAGGCACGCTCGCGAATGACGTCTTCGGCAATCAAGGTTGCAAGGATCCCTTCCCGAAGGCCGCGGTCGGCCACCCGAAGGGACTTCACCGGCCAAACTCTCAACATGGCTTCCATGATGGCGCAACCGGCAAGGATAAGGTCGGCTCTTTCCGCACCGATGCAAGGCTGGGCGGCGCGCTGCTCCCAGTTCATGGCGGCGATGCGCCCCGTAACATCGCGGATGCTGTCAGTGGTCAACCAGCATCCATCCACCTTGGCGCGATGGTATTCCGAGAGGCCGAGATAGACGCCAGCGATGGTCGTGACGGTTCCGGACGTGCCAAGAAGGTGCGCGCCAGTGCGGGCTACTTTTTCGCAAATGCCATTAGCTTCGCTGAACGGCTTGAGCTTCGCCTCGACGAAATCCACCATGTCCTCGAACTGAAAACCCTCCGCCCGGTTGCTGCCGAAGCGTTCCGCGAGCGTGACGACGCCGAACGGCAGGGACGTCCAGGCTTCGATGCAATCTTGAATTTTGAGACGGTCTTCAATCGAAATGCGCTTTGAGCGGCGACCGTTCCTGAGATTGAGCCAGACGAATTCGGATGAACCGCCACCAATATCGAAGATCAGTACGTAGTCGCTTTGCTTGTCGATGAGGGATGCGCACCCCGATACGGCGAGGCGGGCCTCCGTCTCGCGCCCGATGATTTCCAGCATAAGCCCCGTTTCGCGTTTAACGCGGGCGATGAAGTCAGGCCCGTTTCTTGCGATCCGGCAGGCTTCCGTTGCCACAAGCCGGGAGCGGGTTACACCTCTTCGCGCCATCTTGGCGGAACAAACCTTCAAGGCATCGATCGTGCGTGCAATCGCGCGCTCCGAGAGGAGGCCGGACTGACTGACACCCTCCCCGAGCTTGATGATGCGGGAGAAGGCGTCGATGACGAAAAAGCCGCGCCGCGAGGGCCGAGCCACAAGCAGGCGGCAGTTATTCGTTCCAAGATCGAGAGCGCCGTAAATGGCGCCGCCGGAGACAACGGCCGCTCCGTTTGTGTGCTTCTCGGAAGCGGCGCCATTGCGGAAAGGCGCGGTCACCTTGATCGGAGGAATGGCCGGGCGGTGACGCTCGCAGGCCCTTGGATCTGAGCCGAGCACGCAATTAGCCTGACCATCAAGGGTTGCTGAAGCTAAGCCAGCGCCGTCTGTCGCAGCAACCCTCCGCTCTCCGGTGCTCAACCTCGACCTCCCGTCGGCATCGTCTCCGCAGGATTCGTTTCCCCCCGCCCTGCTAACCTCATAGAGTAACAGTTTTCTTAGGTTCCGCAAATGATAGTGATGGCCCATTGCAAACTTGAAAAAGAAAGGCCGGGATATCCCGGCCGAAGTATGAAGCAGGTTACTTAGGCTCATTAATTAATGATATCCCGGCCGCGCGTTTCTGGAAGAAAGAGCACGCCCAGGACGAAGGTCATCCCCGCGACGATGATCGGATAAATGAGGCCGGCATAGATGTTGCCCGTCGCCGCCACGATGGCAAAGGCGGTGATAGGCAGGAATCCGCCGAACCAGCCATTGCCGATATGATAGGGCAGCGACATCGCCGTATAGCGAATGCGGGTCGGGAAGAGTTCTACGAGCATGGCGGCGATCGGCCCGTAGACCATGGTCACGTACAGGACCAGGATCGTAAGAAGGCCCACCACTCGCCAATCGACTCCGTCGAGAGAGGACTTCTCCGGGTATCCTCCGGCCTTGAGCGCTTCGCTGAGTTGTTTTGCGAAGCGAGTTCCTTCGGCCTTTGCGGCGGGAGCCGCCGCATCGTAAGACTGGATGACCTGGCCGCCGATCTTGATTTGCGCGGAGCCCGAAGTCCCGGCCTCATTGCTGTAGGGGACGCCCGCTTTGACAAGCGCCGCCTTGGCGACGTCGCAGGGAGCGGAGAACTTCGCCTTGCCGACCGGATCAAACTGCAGCCGGCATTCATCGGGATCAGCGATGACCGTCACAGGCGTCTTTTCGATGGCAGCCGCCAGCTCGGGATTGGCCGCCTGCGCCAGCAATTCGAAAATGCCGGGATAGCTATAGGCTTCGCCGCCCGGGATGTGTTTCAGGACGCCTATGGGATAGTAGGTGAGGACCGCCAGCAGGCAGCCGAACATGATGATGACCTTCCGGCCGATCTTGTCGGAAAGCCAGCCGAAGACGATAAAAAATGGAGTGCCGGCCACCAGCGACAAGGCAATCATGATGTTCGCCCAGTGCGGATCGACCTTAAGGGTCTGCGTCAGGAAGAACAGCGCGTAGAACTGTCCCGTATACCACACCACAGCCTGACCTGCGGTAAGCCCCAGAAGCGCAATCAGAACGATGTGGCCGTTCCTCCAATTGCCGAATGCCTCCGAGACGGGTGCCTTCGATGCCCTGCCCTCCTCCTTCATCTGCCTCCAGACGGGGGCCTCGTTCAGGCTGAGGCGAATCCAGACAGAAATCAGAAGAAGGAAAATGGATAACAGAAATGGCAAGCGCCAAAGGCCCCATTCAGCGGAGAAAGACGCAGCCTGTTCATCGGGGGTCGCGCCTGACGCGAACTCGCGGCACAAAAGGATGACGATGAGCGAAAGGAAGAGACCGAGCGTCGCGGTCGTTTGAATCCAACTCGTCCGGTAACCGCGCCGGTTGGGCTCGGCATGCTCGGCCACGTAAATCGCCGCGCCGCCATATTCGCCGCCAAGGGCCAAGCCCTGAAGAAGCCTGAGCCCAATCAGGACGACAGGAGCCGCCATGCCGATGGAATTGTAGCCGGGCAGAACGCCCACCGCGAAGGTGGACAGGCCCATGATGAATATCGTGATGAGAAAGGTGTATTTGCGCCCGACCAGATCGCCGAGCCGGCCGAAGAAGATCGCGCCGAAAGGCCGGACGAAAAACCCTGCCGCAAACGCAAGAAGAGCGAAGATGAATTGCCCGGACTCGGTCAAGCCCGAGAAGAAGTGTGCGCCGATGATCGCTGCCAGCGACCCGTAGAG
>Ga0074046_10005577_pt1 | contig 10038 bp, 9 predicted proteins | sample BogForMeECP23OM3_FD_94441 | JGI IMG/M metagenome (GOLD analysis project Ga0074046, IMG submission 94441) | Bog forest soil microbial communities from Calvert Island, British Columbia, Canada - Bog Forest MetaG ECP23OM3 | ecosystem: Environmental > Terrestrial > Soil > Wetlands ...
GGTGATCGAAGCTGTTAACCAGAACATTCTCTTTTCCCATCTGGTCGAACCAGAAGGAGGTATGACGTGATCGCAACCACTATTCCCGCAGGTGCAAGCCCGAGTCTCTATACCCAGCGCAGCGTATCGGGACGCGACCTGATTTCGATTCAGGACTTTCAGCCTGACGAATTGGCCTGCGCGCTGGAACTCGCGACCGCCATGAAACTGCGCCCGGGGGACTATCGTGGGACGCTGATAGGAAAACAGATCGTACTGTTTTTTGAGAAACCGTCGCTGCGCACGCGACTTACCTTTGAGGCCGGCATCAATAGCTTGGGCGGTGCGTCGTTCTTTGTGGACCAGACGCAGTCGCGACTGGGCGCACGCGAGAGCCTCAGCGATGTGGCGCACAACCTGGAGCGCTGGATCGACGGAGTGGTGTTGCGGACGTTTGCGCACGAGACTGTGACGGAGATGGCCAGGCACGCTTCAATTCCGGTGATCAATGCGCTGAGCGAGTTGGAACACCCGTGCCAGGCCATGGCCGACATGCAGACGGTGCAGGAACAGTTCGGCGATCTGCATAATGTTCGTCTCGCTTACGTGGGGGATGGCAACAACGTTGCTCATTCGTTGATGCTGGCCGCGGCCAGCCTGGGCGCGTCGATCTCGGTTGCTACTCCTGAGGGATACGAGCCGAGCGCCGAAATTACCCAGGCGGCTGAACGAATCGCGGCAGGTACGGGCTCGACAGTCCAGGTCGGCAATGACCCGCTGGAAGCGGTTTCTGGGGCCGATGCCGTGTACACCGATGTCTGGGCGAGCATGGGCCAGGAAGAAGAGGCGGCCGAGCGCCGCAGAATCTTTATGCCGTTCCAGGTGAATCAGAAGTTGTTTTCGCGAGCCGCCAAGCATGCGGTCTTTATGCATTGCCTGCCGGCGCATCGCGGAGATGAGGTGGCGGCGTCGGTGATCGATTCGCCACGTTCGGTTGTGTTCGACCAGGCGGAGAACCGCCTGCATATTCAGAAAGCCATTCTTGTTTTGTTGCTGGAAGGCGGTGTTCACCGCTTCCCGCCGAGGAGTGCACATGCGTGAAAAAGTCGTCCTTGCTTATTCGGGAGGCCTGGACACCTCCATCATTATTCCGTGGTTGAAGGAAAACTATGACTATGACGTCATCGCTTTCGTGGCCGATGTTGGGCAAGGCGACGACATCGACGCGGTCGTGGAGAAGGCCTATAAGACCGGCGCCAGCAAAGTCATCGTCGAAGATCTGCGGCAGGAATTCCTGACCGATTACGTCTTCCCCGCGATCCAGGCGGGCGCGGTGTACGAGCACAAGTACCTGCTCGGGACATCGCTGGCTCGACCCATCATCGCGAGGTACCAAGTGGCGTGTGCGCTGAAGGAAGGCGCCACTGCGGTATCGCACGGCTGCACCGGCAAAGGCAATGACCAGGTACGCTTTGAGCACGCCTATCAGGCGCTGGCTCCGGAGCTTAAGGTCATTGTGCCGTGGCGCGAGTGGACACTGAAGTCGCGCGAGGACTGTCTGGAATACGCCGAAGCGCATGGCGTTCCGGTGGCTCAGAGCCGGGAGAAGATCCACAGCCGCGACCGTAACTTGCTGCACGTCAGTCACGAGGGTGGCGAGCTTGAGGATCCCAACAACGCGCCGCTGGCGACGACTTGGACGTGGACGAAGTCGCCTCAGGACGCGCCTGACAAGGCCGAGAGGGTTTCGATCGAATTCAAGCATGGCCTGCCCATAGCGGTAAATGGCGTGGTGCTCGATCCAGTGGCCATCGTCGAAGTGTTGAACGAAATTGGTGCGCGCAATGCGATTGGACGCATCGATCTGGTCGAGAACCGCTTCGTGGGAATGAAGTCGCGTGGCTGTTATGAGACTCCAGGTGGCACGCTGCTCCTTACGGCGCATCGCGAACTGGAGGCACTCTGCCTCGACCGCGAGCTGGCGCACTTCAAGCAGCACATCGGCCTCAAGTATGCCGAGGTCGTGTACTTCGGGCTTTGGTTTACGCCATTGCGCGAGTCGTTGCAGGCTTTCGTGAAGAGCTCGCAAGGAGACATCAATGGCACGGTGACGCTGTCGCTCTACAAGGGCAACATCGACATCGCGGGACGCAAGTCCGAGACCTCGATGTATCGACCTGACGTGGCGAGCTTTACCATGGGGACGAGTTACGACCAGAAGGACGCGGAGGGCTTCATCCGTATTCTGGGCCTGCCGGCGCGTTCGCGCGCGCTGGTTCATGCAGAGGTTGTGAAATGAAAATGTGGTCGGGCCGGTTCAGCCAGGAGCAGAACGCCGGCTTCGAACAATGGCAGCGCTCGTTTCCCTTCGATCGCGTCCTAGTCCCTTACGAGGTGGCGGCTAGCAAAGCGCACGCCGCCGCGCTCGCTAAGGCAGGGGTGCTCGATAGCGGTGAACTGGCGTTGACTCTCCAAGCCCTCGATCAGATCGCGGCTGAGGGAATTCCCTCGGCGGACGATCCGTCCATCGAGGATGTGCACCACTACGTCGAAAAACGACTGGTGGAAGTGGCCGGGGAAGTGGGTTTCAAGCTGCACACCGGCCGCAGCCGCAACGAACAGATTGCCACCGACCTGCGTCTGTATGTGCGGGCGCAGATCGATGCCATTTCCGAGTTGCTCGTCGAACTGGCGGAGCAGTTTGTGAATCAGGCGGAGCATGCGGGCGACGCCGCGATGCCGTCGTACACGCATCTGCAGCGGGCAGAGCCCGTGCTAGTTGCGCATTGGCTACTGGCGTACGTCGAGATGTTCCTGCGCGATCTGGGACGGTTGGCGGACTGCCGCAAGCGGTTGAACCAGTGTCCCCTGGGATCGGGAGCGGTGGCTGGGGCCATCCTGCCGCTCGACCGCGCGGGCATCGCGAAGGCGCTGGAATTCGATTCGCTGACCGCCAACAGTATTGACGCGACCAGCGATCGCGATTTTGCCATTGAGTTCGTGCAGGCGTTGTCGTCCGTCGCGCTTCACTTGAGCCGGTGGGCGGAGGAATCGATCCTCTTCGCCACCACGGAATTCGGGTTTGTAACGTTGCCGGAGGAATTCTCAACTGGCAGCAGTGCCATGCCGCAGAAGAAGAATCCGGACGCGCTTGAGTTGATTCGGGGCAAGTCTTCCAAAGTCTTCGCGGACGCGATGACATTGTGCATCACGGTGAAGGGACTTCCACTGGCCTACAACAAGGACTTGCAGGAGACGCAGCAGCCAGTCTTTGCCTCCGCCCAGCAAGTGGCGAGCATGGTGCAAGTTGCGATCGGCTTTATGACCAGTGTGACATTCGACTTCGCACGCATGCAGGAAGCTGCTAGCGGCGGATTCATGAATGCGTTGGCAGGCGCGGCGTATCTGGTTCGCAGCGGCGTGCCGTTCCGCCATGCACACGAGATGATCGGCAAGGCTGTCCAGCTCTGCGTTGAGAAGGGCTGCGAACTGGAGCATCTCTCGCCCGAAGACTTCGTGAGCTGCGGCATTGAGGCCGATTCGCAGTTTTACAGTGCATTGCAATTGCAACAGGTATTGGCTATACACGACGTACCGGGTGGTACTGCTCCTCTGCAGGTTCGGGCGGCGTTGAAGAAAGCGAAAGTGACTCTCTCGATGTATGCAGGAGCTGCCCATGTTTGCACGTAACGCTACACTGCCCGACGCGATTGCGATCGATCAGCTCATCCAGATCCATGTTGGCGATGGGACCCTGTTAGGACGCTCATTGGCCGAAATCTGCGAGAACATCCGCGACTTCGTTGTCATCGAGCATAAAGGCGATGTTGTGGGTTGCGGCGCGTTGCACCTTTACGGGATGCACCTGGCCGAGGTCCGTTCCATTACCATCGGCAAGAAAGCCAAAGGCAAGGGCGCAGGACGCATGCTGATTGATGCGCTGCTGGCCGAGGCCGCCCGTCAAAGCGTGACTTGCGTGTGCCTGTTCACGCGCATCCCTGACTTCTTTGGCAAGCTGGGATTCACGACGGTGGACAAAGAGCTCCTGCCCGACAAGATGTACAAGGACTGCCTGCGCTGCCCGCGTTTGCATGCCTGCGACGAGATCGCAATGTACATGGGCGAGCTGCCGGAGAAAACCGTGCTCTCGACTTCGCCTCACGCCGCGCGGTATTACACGCAGCTCGTAGCGCTGCAGTCCTAGCGTCCCGGGTCAGAAATTTGTTTGCTAAAGTGATGTGGCCTTGCTATACAAGGGTTGAACCTCACAGGGGCGAAAGATCTTAACCCGGGACTTCAGTCCTGGGTTAAGTGGGGATAATGTCCAAGTCCCGTAGGGAAGGCAGACTATCCGTTGACGTTCGCACAACCTGATTATGTAAGCGACTTTGTGACGCACTGCAACTAACTGCGCTCCTGAACGCCCGCTACTTCGCTGGGCACTTCTCGCCGGCGAAGCAGCAATCCAAGCAGAATCCACAGTGTCAGCGCGATCCATTCGTAGCCGCTGAAGTGTCCCGGAACCCCGGGGATCAGCTTCATCAGGATCACCATCGAAGTCACTACGATTCCAGTGGCGGCAGCGACACGCCCGAATGACGAGGGACGCATTCGTAGGTAGGCGGCGCACGATGCCATCCAGCCCAGCGCCGATGCCAGTGAGCCAACCTCGGAGATCGGCACCAGCAGAGACTCCCCGCCAAGCATCACCAGCGCGGTGGCAATGCCGATGCAAATAACTGCGGTGGAAGGTGTGCGGTTGAGGGGATGGATGTACCCAAGACGTTCGTCAGCCAGTTCCCGTCGGCCCAGCGCGAACAGCAGGCGACTGGTCGCGACCAGGTTGCCATTAAACACCTTCAGCAATGACAACAGGGCCGCCGTCATGATGATCCTGACAATCCACTGCGACCCCATGGCTCGTTCGAATGCCACTGCGGTGGCAAAGCGCTCGTGCACGATTGTCTGCCACGGAACCACATAGGCAACCGCGGCGATGACCGTGACGTAGAAGACAACACCAACCACGATCGCCGACAGGATCGCCAGCATGAACTGGCGCGGCTGAAAATCTTGGCTGGCTTCCTCCGAGGCTTTGCCGATCGACTCAAATCCCGTCATGAAGTACGGAACGATCTGGAGGACAACCAGCACCGAGATAAGCGCAGGACCGCTGAAGAGCGGCTGAAAATTCTCGAGCGATCCACGCCTCGTACCTGCGGAAACGAAGCTGAGAACTAGCGTGATCACGCCAAACGTCGTCCAGTTCTGGAAGGATGCGCTGAGACGGATTCCGCGATAGTTCAACAGGGTGAGAAACGACGTGAGCGCGAGCCCAATCACCAGGTGCGGCAGATACACCGGCTTTCCGGCGATGCGGTAAAGCTCCAGCGAATTCAGGGCAGGGAAGAGATAGCCGGCGATTCGTCCGATGGCCACCGCCTCCCAGGGGCAGACGATATAGTAGGCCAGCAGCATCATCCAGCCAGTTGCGAAACTGATGAACTGTGGAAACACTGCGGCGGTGTAGGCGATCTCGCCGGCGGCATCGGGCATCGCCCGCACCAGGTTTCCGTAAACATATCCGATTGGCAGCAACACGGCGCCGCCGATGACGAATCCCAGGATGGCGCCCAGAGGTCCGCCGCGGACCAACCAGTCGTCCATCACCACCAGCCAGCCGACGCCGATCATGGTGCCGAAGCCGAGCGAGAAGAAGTCAGCCAGCCGGAGCTTGCGAGCCAGAGAGATCATCGAAATGCAACCGCGGACGGCGTGGCGCGTCGCCGGTATCGAGCGGTGTGCATCAACCCTTCAGGTAAGGCAGCATCTGCTTGAATTGCGCAGTTCCGGAGGACCGCAGCAGCTCATAGATCATCATCTCGGTGGTCGAGATGACGCCGCCGGCCGCGCGCATGCGATCGATCGCGATGTCCCAGTTCCAGCGCACGCGCGAGCCGATGGCGTCGGTCGCCACGTGCACCAGGTAGCCTTCATTCAGCGCTCCCAACGCGGTCTGCATCACGCAGATGTGCGCCTCCATCCCGCAGAGCAGCACAGTATTGCGATTACCGGGCAGCGACTTCAGCGCGGAACGAAACTCATTGCTGCCGAAGCAACTGAACTCGAGCTTGTCGATGGATCGCACATTGCCGACCAGCGACGCAATCTCTGGAACCACAGGGCCGAGACCCTTGGCATACTGCGTGGTAACGACCACTGGCATTTTGAGAATGTTGGCAGCGTGAAGCAGCAAGCCCGAGTTCTTAACCAGCTCATCCTTGTTGAAGATTGGCGGCAGCAACTTCTCCTGAATGTCAACGACGATCAGGGCGCACTGATCGGCCACCAGTGGCTGTCGCGCGATATCGGTTGAGTCGGTCGGAAAGGCAGCGGTACCCATAGTGGATGTCATTGAGCCCTCGCAAGAAAAAGACAATGTTGCTCATTCTAGCGCGCTAATGCAGTTGACGTCGTGACGAACACCAATGAGGCAAATGCCCGATCTCTCTCGGCGAGAAAGTGCAAGGCTCGTTTTGTTGACGCTCCAGAGCGCCAGCTAATACAATCATTGGGTGGAGCAGCCATTGCTTCACCTAGCTCCCGCAATCGCTGCCCCTTCGTTCAACGGTAGGACAGCCGCCTCTGGAGCGGCATATCGGGGTTCGAATCCCTGAGGGGCAGCCAAGTTTTATGCTGGTTTCAGCAACATCCCCAATTTCCTAGCCACTCTGTGTCACCACTTGCCGGGCCCCCAGGCCTGCCCACCAGGCGATGGCTCTGGCCAAGCTTACGATAATGTTGTCCGAACCCTTTGGGACTACCCCTGCAGAGGGGGCGGGCGAAACATGTGGGACAATTGACCCCACGTGGTGACACGAGTGGTGACACATGCCTCGCGGCTTCCGGGCCCGCCGCGCGGCCACCGTGCGCCAGCGTTGGGAGTGGCTACGCGCTGAGGGCGGGTTGCTCGTCGGCACTTTGTCCAGTGACCAGCGTTGGCTCAATCCAAATCAGTTTGCGTAAGAGATGCCGCTCCCCATAGAGTTGAGCCCGCCAGTGACCACGCCGCCAATGCATACGCGGGGACACGCCGGGCACGCCGGATCTATCTGTTTCGAGAGGAATACATTTTCGACGTTGAGAAAGCCGTGGTCGTTGAAACCCCGCAACTTGGCCACGCGACTTACGTCTTCGCCAAGCCTCGGAGCATGGATACCTTTCTCGCTCTGTACACCAAGATCACGAAGGACGACATCCGGCGGAACCGCAACAATGCAGCCGAAGGGCTCGGCTTTCTGGGCCGCGTGATTCACGGCACCAATCCAAGAGCATGGCTCAAGGAAGTCAAACAGCGCATCGGTGAAAAGATCGACTTCGCAGTGGCCACCGGCGAATAGAAAGGCGGTGCCGCTCGAACGACCTGGTTCCCGCATACTGCCAGGTTCTCCAGTTCGAGGGCAGCCCGAGGACGGAAGATCGAGGACCGAGTGACAGAAGTGTCGTGAGCGAAATGAGCATCGGAGGAGAGAATTACTAAAGAAGTGTAACTCCCGTCTGCTCAGACGTTTCGAGATTCTCGAGAGGCCCAGGAATCTCAGCACCTTTATGCCTCTTGACAAGCCCGCACGCTGGCGGCATAGTCTGACCTTCCTTTCCCGTGGCCAGACGCAGATTATGTCTGGAGGACGTTTTGGCGCTCAAACTGCCAGATGCCGGCCGCCTTCGCGAGATCTTCTCAAATCTGGGATTTGTCACCACCGGCCCGCGCATGACACCGGTTCTCCAATGTGCGTACAAGGTCGCGCAGGTCAGCGATACAACCATGTTGCTACAGGGCGAGACAGGAACTGGGAAGCAGGTACTCGCCCGTGCCATTCACACTTTGGACGTGAAGCGTAGCCGGTTCGCGTTTGTTACCGTTCACTGCAGCACGATCAGTGAAAGCCTGGCGGAAAGCGAACTCTTCGGCCATTGCAAAGGATCCTTTTCAGGGGCAGTGGCCTCGCGCGCGGGACTGTTTCAGGCCGCCGACCGCGGCACTGTTTTTCTGGATGATGTCAACGATCTTCCGCTGCGATTGCAGCCCAAACTGCTGGACGTTCTGCAGCGCGGTGTCGTTCGACCCCTGGGTTCCGATCGAGAGTTGCCGGTCGATGTGCGCGTCATTGCTGCCGCCAACCGGCCCCTGCGTCCGCTGGTCGAGGAAGGAGCTTTTCGAGCCGATCTATTTCACCGGCTGAACGTTATCAACTTGTCGTTACTCCCGCTGCGAGACCGGGGCGAAGACCTTGCGGCGCTGGTCCTGGAGTTTGCCAAGCGCTATTCCGACCTGCATGAGCCGATCGAATCTCTCGAACCCGAACTCATCCAGCACTTGCAAGCCTGCCAATTCCAGGGCAATGTACGTGAACTCGAGAATGCAGTGCAACGCATGTTGTTCATGAAGAACGAAGGCAGTTCGTTGACCCGGGAGGACTGGCTGCAGCAGGAGAACGAATCGAGCTCCGATCCGGCACCTTCGGACAATCTCCTTCAAGCCGCAAACCTGTTGTGGATCCTCATGTTGCGGCAGGAAGTGCCGTTTCCGGACCTGATGCGACGACTTGAGGGCGAGTTGTTACTAAAAGCGCTGCAAGCAGGAGGCAAAAGCCGGCGTGAGATCGCGAAACTCCTGTGCACGAGTGAACGAACTCTGTATCACAAGATCAGCTCACACGGAATTACCCGTGCAACGCGGCGGGTTGCGAGCTGAATATCTCCAGAACCGAGGCCAATAAAGGTCCCTGGCGAGCAAGACTTATGTGATCCGGATCTCCACTCTTTTGGGTGGCCGCCGTAGTTGCCTGCACGCCGTCGCTGCCTGCGCGCCTCACAGAAACACAGCCATAATCGGCAGAGTCGGCTGCAAATTTCTGCAGTAACGGCTGTACCCACTCATCATGTACGAAGAAGAGATGTTTTCCCGGGGCCACTGCGAATTCGCTGCAGGGATGTCTGCCAACCTTTGCAGTTGACGCTTCGAAGAGAGACAGAGGCGGGAGGACCAGTTTCTTCATCTCCGGCACATTCGCCAATCGCTAAATCTCATGGTCGCAGCAGCCTGCGAATGCTGATTCAGCGCCACGCAATTCTGCTTTCAGAGCGAGGCAGAAGTGGTTGGCTTCGTGCAACTCCGATGTGGACTGCGCTCGTGCAGGAGGTGTCGCACGCAGGTGGGGGATAAGGTGCGGTTTTCGTTGTGCGACGTGTTTCTGCCGAGCCTGGAAACAGTTCTGGCTCCTCTGCCGGGTGAAACGGTGTTGGAAGGGACAATAGTTGATTTCTCCGATTCAGGTTCCAAGCCTCGCGTGTTTGCGGTGGTGGAAGTAGTCAGAACGCAGACGGTTGTGGTTCCAGTGGAGAAGCTGGGAATCAGCATGCCATCAAAGTTTGAAGGCAGGTCGTGAGTTAGTCCGCGTTCTCCGTCAGTAGCTCGTGCGGCTCCGGCAGGACGGCATCGGTTGGAAGAGGGAATAGGCAGGTAAGGGGCCAGGGTCACAATGAGGCCTGTAAGTGACGGGGCGAAGCTATGCGTCGAGCTCCTGTACGGCTAAGAGAACTCCCTATGGTTGATCACTACTCGGATACTTACCAGCCTAGATGGTATGTGCTCTTCGTGCGTTCCAACCAGGAGAAAAGAGTTGCGGAGGCGCTCCGCGGCAGAGAAGTTGAGCACTTCCTGCCGTGCTACCGAAGCGTACGCCAGTGGAAGGATCGCCGAGTGAAGCTGGAAGTGCCGTTGTTTCCCGGGTATGTGTTCGTCCATCTGCCACTGGCCGAGCGGGTCAAAGCGGTGACCATTTCTAACGTGGTCTCCCTGGTTGGCGGAAATGTGCCGTCTGCTATCTCCGACGAGGAGATCGGCTGGATCAAGCTGGCGGTGGAGCAAGGAAAGGCAGAACCACATCCCTATCTGAAGATTGGCGAACAGGTAGTAGTGACGGAAGGCGCGATGTGTGGGATGCACGGCGTTCTGTTGGAGAAGCGGAACAGGACCCGGGTAGTGGTCTCGCTCGA
>Ga0074046_10005580_pt1 | contig 10037 bp, 8 predicted proteins | sample BogForMeECP23OM3_FD_94441 | JGI IMG/M metagenome (GOLD analysis project Ga0074046, IMG submission 94441) | Bog forest soil microbial communities from Calvert Island, British Columbia, Canada - Bog Forest MetaG ECP23OM3 | ecosystem: Environmental > Terrestrial > Soil > Wetlands ...
CCCTAATTGCGGGAAGCCCTTTTCAACCGTCAACACTTCGTTCGGAGTCGTAACCAGCGTGGAAGCCTGGGCGAAGGGCGGCTGGCTGGCCATGTTCGTATAGAGCCGGGAATAGACGCTGCCGTCGTAAAAAAGCCCATAACCGGCGCGCACCACCAAAGAGTGTTGTGACCATGGGCGATAGGCCAGGCCGAGGCGCGGCGCGAAGTTGTGATCGTCCCCGCGCAGCAATGAGGCCGGCAGACCGCCAGGGTTTTGACCTGTTACGACCGCCGCTGATGAAAAGCCCGGGCCAAACGTCAAGTCCGAAAGATGGCCGTACTTCTCCGTGAAGGGAGCGAAGTACTCGTAACGCAGGCCGTAGAGGATCGTCAGGTGCGCAGTGGCTCTCCAGTCGTCCTGAAGGAAAGCATCATACACCCAGGAGCGGAAGTAGTTGCTGGGGTCTCCGAATTGGACTGAGGTGGTCTGCGGGAGACCCAGCAGAAAATCCGCAAAGTCGAATCCCGTGTTAGCAGCGGGAAGACCGTTGGAAGTGAAATCGCTGGTCGTATAGCCGCTGAAAGCGAAAGTCCCGCGCGCATTGGGGTTCTTCAGAAGGTTCTGCTCGACCCGCCGCAGCTCGCCCCCCACCCGGATGTTGTGCTTGCCCACGTTGCGAAGAAAAATATCCATAGCCCTGAAGGCCTGATTACGCGTGAGGGAAGGTATGGCCAAATTCAGTGCCCCAAAGTTCGTAAACTGAAGGGCAGGCAAGCCCCAGTCCAGGGGATCGGTCGCAATTCCCTGAATTCCCAAGTCAGCGGCGACGTTTTGCTTGTTTGCAAAGGGATCAAGAAGGGAAGTCCTCTGGCGATTGAAATTTGCGGTAAGGGTGTTGACCGTGCGCGGGCCGAGGGTATGAATCTCCGTAAGGCTCATGTTCTGGCCCCGGACCGAATTGGTCGAGGTCAAGGCAGGGAAAGTCGATACCGATTGGCTCCGCGCGGAATTGAAGTAGTACATGGCGTTGAGGCTGTCTTTGGCCGAAAACTGGTGCCCTATGCGGCCCATTATCCGGTCGTTGGCGGTGGGCAAAGATTCCTGGAGGTGAAAGTTCTGGACCGTCGCGCCTGGCACGTTTGGCAAGGGGATGTAATTCAGCAAGCCTAGGGCAGCCTTGTCCATGCTTGCCGGGGGTATGACGTTAAGGACGCCGTTATAGGAGAACTGGGTTGGGTTGTCGCAGAACGGCGTTCCCGAGCAGGAAAATGGATTATAAATTTTCGGGACAATGCCTGCCGCGGTTTGAGCCTGAGAAAAATCTCCCGTGCGCTCGGCGGATGTGGGCACGGTCGCAAAGCTGTCAAACGGGCTTTTGCCCCGCGTCAAATTGTAATTCACGAAGAAACTCGTCTTATTTCCCCCGTTATACATCTTGGGGATCACCAGGGGGCCGCCGACAGTGGCGTTGAACTGCTCCGAGTAAGATGGAATCTGGGGGGACTCTGCTACGTTCAACGGATAAGGATGAGCATCAAAAACCGAATTGGTGTAACTCTCCATGATGTTGCCCCGCAGGCGATTCACTCGGGCTCGGCCTCCCGCCCAATTTCCGCCACCACCGCCGAATCCTCCTCCGCCGCCAAATCCGCCACCACCACCCCCGAATCCTCCTCCCCCGCCAAATCCACCTCCGCCCCCGAATCCTCCTCCGCCTGGTCCGCCACCCCCAAAGCCAGGAGCGCCCTGTCCTTGCTGCATGAGGTTGCGCATTTGCTGAAACCTTTGCCTCCGATTCTCATCACCTCCGGGAGTCGAAGCAGAAATGCCTTCACCTCCGGAGAGCAGGAACGAGTTCGAGGCACTTGCGGAGGAATCGGCATCTACGGCATTCTCGGCCTGAGCGCCGCCTGCCGCCGATTGCTCCTCAGAGAACCGAACGCCGCCTCCGTTTTCGTTGCCGTTCATTCCGGCCAGAGCCGGTTCCATCCCCTGAGCTCCCATCGAAGCCTGCATTTGTGCGGGCAAGGCCTGGAGGTTCCCCGGCAGCCGTTGCCCCGAAGGCCGGGTGGTTGCGCCGGAAGCGTTTGCCGATTCCGGCGTACTTATCATCAACGCGATGTTCGCCTTTAGAGTTTTTCCTTCGGTCACAGGGACGGGTTCTCGGACGTCAGTTTGAAACCCCACTAGCGAGACTTCGAGCTTGTAGTTGCCAGGCTTAAGTCCGTGGAACACGTAATTCCCGGCTTCGTCCGTCCAGGTCTCCTTTCTTTCACCTGACTGGGGATTGGTCAGGACCACCGTGGCCCCGGGAACAGAAACCCCGCCGGGCCCGCGCACGTGGCCGGTAAGTGTTCCTGTGCTGTCGGCTTGAGCGTGTAGTTTCGCAGGAGAAAGCCCGGCCAGGAGCGCCAAGAGCAGCGCCAACCAGCTACTATTCCGGCCTCGCCTCATTGGGAGGCTTCCAAAAACAGTAGAACTCATATTGTGCCCTGACCCTCACCCATCAATGATGAACTAGCCCCGCGCAGGGTTACACAGGGCAGTTCATGTCGCGCGCTGACCCTCTTCCATCATTACGAATTCGCGTGGCTCGCGGTTACACGGTAACCGGGCACGTTTCTTAGACGTCGAAACCGGAGGAGGAGTTTTATGCGCAAACAGTTCGCTTTGGCCCTCGGGTTAATCCTTATTGCTCTTACAAGTTGTGCATACGCACTACAGAAAGATGAAACGAAAACGCCGCCGCAGAACACCGCGCGCGGGTTCGCCGGGCCAGCGGTTTTCGGAACTATCACCTCCGTGGGTATTGACCGCTTCGAAATCAAGAAGACGGATGGCTCAACGCAAACCGTGATGGTGGATGAACACACTCGCTACCGTCAGGGACAACAGGACATCCAACTCGAAGATTTGAAACCAGGAGACCAAGTCTCTGTTCGGGGTCAAGCTAACTCCAACAAGGAATTCGTAGCCGAAGCCGTTCGACGCGCCACTGCTGATGAAATGCAGCGTTTTCAGAACGCCGGAGAGCGAGTTTTCGGCGCCATCGTCTCTATCGATAAGAATCAACTCAAGGTCAGTAATCCCCGCCAGGGTGAAAGAATTGTGCTGGTCAATGAGCAGACGCAATTCATGAAAGACGGCCAGCCCATCGCTCTCAAAGATCTCAAAGTTGGCGATCGCATCTTTGCCCTCGGAAAAGAAACCCAAGGACAGTTCCTGGCAACACGCGTCGTTACCGGCCAATTCCGGGGTCCGGGCCGGAGGCGGGAAAACCAGTGAAGAAAGTAAAGGGACTGGGCGCTAGGGGCGATTCTGGATTTTAGATTTTGGATTTTGGATTGACCCCGCCTGCTGCTTACTGCCAGAACGGGGGCTGGGTGCTAGGGCAATTCTGGATTTTAGATTTTGGATTTTGGATTGACCCCACCTGCTCCTTACTGCCAGAACGGGGGCTGGGGGCTGTGGACTGGGGAAGAACAGTAGGCAGTAGGCAGTAATCAGAAGGCAGCACGCAGCGAAGCCCCTCACTCCCCAGTCGGAAATGTAGCCCTCTCCCATGGGGAGAGGGGGTGTCCGGCGACGGCGTTTTCACCAGTCCGTCAGCCGACGGAGCCGGGTGAGGGGTCACTTCCGCCGCCAGGCGAAGTCTCTGCTCGTCTGAGTCTCGACGCTTCGAAAGAAGACGATTTGAGAACGATCGCGTGTCCATGAGCGTATAATAGGCGGACGCCGTAGAAAGGACTCTCCATCATGAGGAAGGGGAAGTTAGCCGATGGAGACGGCAACGGGGGTGGAGCCAAGGAATGCGAAAGATATTGATCCGTGTCATGGCAGCCTGTGTGTTGGGCGGGCTGGTTGGAGTTGGACAGAGCATGTTCGCAGCCCAAGAGGCTGGCGGAGCGCCGCCAACCGCACAGCAAGCGCACCCTGTCCATGGCCGGGTGGAGCGCCAGCTTCAAAGGATGAGCCAGACTCTAAACCTGACGGGTGATCAGGTCGCAAGAATCCGGCCCATCCTCCAGAACGAGTATAAACAGCTTAAGGATCTGCAAGCGAATTCTTCGCTCCCGCAAGGCGAGGCACGCACCAAAGCCGCCGCGATCCGTAAGTCCGCCCGCCAGCAAATCGATCAGATCCTGACGCCGGAACAGAGAGAAAAGCAAAAGGCAATGCGGCGGGGGAATCGCCCGAAGAGCTAGGGACTAGGGACCGGGGCGGACTAGCGCCGCTATTAAAGGCAAACGAGCAAATCAAATGGCAAACGGCAAATGGCAAATTTCAAATGGTTTTCCATTTGCCATTTGCCCTTTGCCATTTGAATTTTGAATTTCCTGTCCCCTGTGGGAGAGTCCCCAGCCCCTAGCCCCCAGGCCCTCATTGTTCGACCACGATCAGCGCATGAGGGGGCAGGCGCAGTGTGGCGCCATCAGAGGCCAGAGAGGCTCCAGACATGGCGAAGGCCTTCCGGAGCTTGCTCACCATTCCACCCAGACCCACAATTCTGCATGCCACGGGAAGCTCCGTGAAATTCACCACGCCGACGCGTGCTCCCAGGGGGAAAACGGCCACGCGAGGAGGCGCATCCGCCGAGGTCACCGTGAATTCTTCCACGATCTTGCGCAACTCCGCCAGCGCATCGCGCTGCGCGGGAGCCAGTTGAGCAATCCGGTTGCTCGAATCCACATAAGTGAGCCGGGGCAGCGAATCCGAGAAGACCACCAAATTGCCGTTGACTTCTTGCACCTTGAACAGGTATTTGTCCTTCGGGAGGTTGACCCGGTCAGCCGAGGGAAGGCGGGGATCGCCGTTCAGAGCATGTGCCAAGCCTTCACTTACCAGTGCCGTCCCGCCCGAATTCAGGAAACTCGCGAGCTTCGCCACGAACTCCACATCCTTGAGTGAATGAAGAGTGAATAGCGCGGCCCGAGCCTTGTCGGGAAAGCGCGCCGTGGGAGTGAGGGGAATCGCCAGCATGCCAATCTGGTCGAAGATGAACTGCTCGTCACCAGGCTCGCTCGAGACAGGTTTATATGCCGGAATCCCCGCCCAGTTTCCCACCAGCTTGCTAAGGTCCTCGAATTCCTTTCGACGGGCGGCCAAAGCCTCGGTCTGCTCCTTGTATTGAGACGACATCAAAGAGCCATAATGAAAGAGGAACAATTCCGGAGCGCCGGCAAGTACCGTGACCAGCGCTTGGTCCAGATAGATTGCTGCATTGGTCCCGAAAGGATCAAACCAGCCACCGCCCGTCTTTTCACCGGCAACGTCCGTCAACCACCGGTAGATGAAGTAGCCTTCGTATTGCTGCTTGTGACCCCACTCGTCTGAGCTCGGGTCCCGCAGCTCGGTGCCCACCCAGATGCGATCGAAGAGTTCTGTCTCCTTGTCAACGATGTAGCCGCGATCCTGGAAGCTGTCGTACCATTGGGGGTATTTCAGGATGACCTTCACCTTGGGATTGACCTGCCTCGCGGGATCCAGCACACGATCTCTGGCCATCTGGAGCATCAGCTTTTCGCGGTACTGCGGCCAACTCATTGACCCCTTCGCGGCGGCACACTCAGAACACTGGCAATCCGTAAAGAAGAAATCATCAATCATGATTTCATCGAAAATCCCGGCAGCGAACCGGAAGATGGATTCCAGTCGCTCCTGGTTCTTGTGGTTCGTATAGCACACCGCCACATCCCAGCCGCTGGAAGGCTTCCCGATCCCCGTGGTCGTGACACAACCTGAAACGCGCAACCCGCTTTGCCGGAAGAAGTCACGCGCGGTCTCGAGCGTCTGCGCATCGGCCTGATACCCGTCGCGGAACGCCTCCACGTAAACTTTGCTGATTCCCATCTTGCGGCAGAACTCGAGGGCTTCCCCACGGCCCTTTTCTGTGGCGAGATGGTCCCGCACATCCTGGGCCGTGAAGAGCGTTGACCAGTCAACTGCCTGGAGTTGGAAAGGGGCGAAAAGCAACGTTCCAATAAGGATGGTTGGTAAGAGCACAGACGGCTTGCGCCACTTGAGTTGAACAGAAAAAGCCGGAAATGTAGGCATCGACGAAACACCTCCGAGTCAGGGGATCCGCGCGCCGACGGGACGGTCGCCGCTGGACACGCGTTGAGCGTCACAAGATAGCGCATCCATCCGGGAAAGAAAAGCTGACGCCAAGCAAGGCGTGCGCCACATAAAGGTAAAAGCCGATCCCTCGAATGTAGCGCGGGCGTCTCGCCTCCCGCGCCTGCGGGACGGGCATCCTGCCCGGTGTAGCGCGGGTGTAGCGCGGGCGTCTCGCCCGCTGTGGCGCGGGCATCCTGCCCGCGCCCTCTTACACCTCGTCTTCAGGTGCGATGGATCTCCTTTGCCAAGGGCTGGTTCAGCTCCCCAGTGCGCGGGAGCGCGACGCTCCCGCCACAGCGGGCGAGACGCCCGCGCTACAAGATTACCGGTCGCACTTGCTGCGGCTGCCCGAAAGCGTCTATGGTACAAGATGAAGGAAAGCGCCGAGATGGCTCAAACTGAATCGATGTGGAGATGCCCATGGGGAAATTGGAAGTCCGACTATTGAAACACACGTATAGAGCCGAGCTTGACCGCTACTTGCGACTGTACAGCCGCAGTTTCAACCCGGATGAGCGGGTCAGCCCTCGAATTTTGCGCTGGGTCATCCAGCCATCACCGGCCAGAGTCAATCCCGCGCACCTCTTTGCCGCTTACTTGGACAAGCAGTTGGTGGGCGGCGCCTGCACGCTGGTTCTCCCCATGTTTCAGGTCGTATTCGGAAGCTACATCTTCGTCGATCCTGCACTTCGCGGGCGGGGTCTGGGGGTGAGGATTCTGCGCAAGACGCTCCGCCAGGAGAGGAAGGGACCTCACGGCTGGAATTGGAGGCTTTACGGTGAAGTCACCACATCTTCAGGCGATTGGTCGCCCAAGCTCATGGTCAAGGTGGGCTTCCGCTTTTTCAAGACCATGTGGCCGCTCGGTTCGTATCAGCATCCCAACAAAGTAGTGCCGGGCCGCCTCTGCTACATCAATTTCCGGAAACCGCCGGAACGGTTTTCTCAGCCCGCCATGTTGGCATACATCCATGCGTTGTTTTACGGACCCGAAGCCATGCACCGCCACCTGCTGCCACGGCTCAAGCAATTTGTTCAGCTAGAGGCGTGAGGTGATTGCCCAAGAACGGGGCTGGGGACTTAGGGACTAGAGGCGGCAGGCTGGTGAAGAAAAACGAGCAAATCAAATGGCAAAAGGCAAATAGCAAATTTCAAATGGTTTTCCATTTGCCGTTTGCTCTTTGCCATTTGAATTTTGAATTTCTTGTCCCCTGTGGGCGAGTCCCCAGTCCCTAGTCCCCAGCCCCTAGCCCCCAGCCCCCAGCCCCTAGCCCCTAGCCCCTGGCCCGAGGTGCTTGCGGTACTGCAGCAGGAGATAGTTGTCCGTCATGCCGGCAATGTAGTCACACACCACGCGATGCAGGGGTTCCTCTTGGCTCTGGGCGACGTAGAAGGGCGGGAGACTGCGAGGATGCTCGAGGTAGTAACTAAAGAGACGTCTCACACAGCGCACGATTACTTTCCGCTCCGCCGCCAGTTGGCGGTGAGAGTATAGGTTCACATTCAGGAATTCTTTCAGCTCCTTGTTTTCGCGGGCTCGCCTGGCGCCTAAACTCACCAGTCGTCTTGACTGAGCGCGCACGTCCGCCACCGACCTGACGCGGGCCTCGGCAAGGCTCCGCCGCGTCGAGTCGATGAGGTCCGTCACGAGAATGTTCAGCATCTTCTTGAGGGCTTCGTTGAATTTCAGTTTCTCCCGAGCGGTAGGGTATTTCCGGTCAATGGTGCGATAGAGTGAATCAAACAAGCGGAGACCCTGGCGAATCAGGGGAAGGGTGAGGAGTTTCGCTTCATAGCCATCGTCAAGGTCGGCGCAGTTGTAACCGATCTCGTCGGTGATGTCGATCAACTGGGCCTCGAGGGGTGGCTGCTTGTCCAAGCCGTAGGCGGCGAGTGCGGGGTAAAGCGCGGGATCGTAGTCCCGCGAGTGCTTGATGATTCCTTCGCGGACTTCGAAGGTAAGGTTCAAGCCAGGAAACTCCGCGTATTTCTGCTCAAAATGTTCAACGATTCGCAAGGCGTGCAGATTGTGGTCAAAGCTATCTTTGAAATGTGCCATTTGCCGGTTGAGTTCGGACTCCCCGGCGTGGCCGAAGGGTGGGTGCCCCACATCATGCACCAGCGCGAGCGCTTCCACCAGATCGTTGTTGAGTCCCAGCGCCTTCGCCACGGTGCGGCTGATCTGCGCCACTTCCAACGTGTGAGTGAGGCGGGTGCGAAAATGGTCGGAGTAACGGCGAGTAAAAACCTGGGTCTTATTCTCGAGACGCCGGAAGGCGCGCGAGTGGATGATGCGGTCGCGGTCTCGCTCGTAATCGTTGCGGAAGGGATGCGGAGGCTCGGGAAAGCGCCGGCCTTGCGACTCCTCAACTCGCATGGCGTAACTGGCCAAGTCGTGGTTCCGATGGCGACGCATCAATTCCTCGATGGGGAGAGTTCCTAGACAAGCGACTATAGCATACGGTTGGCCGGTGCAACCGCCCTCTGTAGCGCGGGCGTCTCGCCCGCTGTGGCACGGGCATCTTGCCCGTGCCCTCTTGCGCCTCCTTTTAGCCCTCGATCGACTTCTTCTTCCAGGGGTAGTGGGGGGTCCCGGCGGGAGCGGGACGCTCCCGCCACAGCGGGCGAGACGCCCGCGCTACAAAAGCTAGTCTTCTTCTGGCATCGCGAAGCGGTAGCCGACCCAAGGTTCGGTCAACAGGTAGCGGGGCTTGGAAGGTTGGGGCTCGATCTTCTTGCGCAACTGATTGATGAATACGCGCAGGTATTCCACCTGATCTCCGTAGTCGGGGCCCCAGACGGCCTGCAGCAATTCGCGGTGCGGGAGGGCCTTGTTGCGGTGGGTAACCAGGTAATGAAGGAGGTCAAATTCCTTGGGTGTCAGTCGCGCCTGACGGCCACGCGCCACCACCGTTCGCTGGGCAAAATCGATGGTGAGATCTTGCGACTCAAAAGTCAGTGGCAGCTCATCGGCGCTGGGGGCGCGACGGCGCAAATTAGCGCGAATCCGGGCGAGGAGTTCCTGGATCCCGAAAGGTTTGACCACATAATCGTCGGCGCCGGAATCGAGCGCCCACACCTTGTCGCGTTCGCTGTTGCGCACCGAGAGCATGATAATCGGGACGTCGCAGGATTCGCGTATTTCGCGGCACACCTCGAACCCACTCATGCCCGGCAGGTTGATGTCAATGATCAGCAGGTCCGGCATCTCTTCCCTGATCATCTCGAGGGCTTCTTCACCACTCCGTGCCTCGCGCACCACGAAGCCGCTGGCCACTAAAGTAGTCCGCAGCACGCGGCGGATCTGCGCCTCATCATCGAGGATCAAGACCCTGGCCGAGCTCATCAGACTCTGGCCCTTTCCGTCGACAGCGGCAGGTTGAAGTAAAACACCGACCCGCTTCCTACCTGGCTGGTGACTCCGATGGTCCCGCCGTGGGCCTCCACAATCGCCTTGCAGATGGCGAGTCCCATGCCGGTGCCCTGCACGCCGTAACGCTGGTCCCTGCCTCGGTAGAACTTGTCGAAGATCAGGGCCTGTTCGAAGCTGTCAATCCCCGCTCCGTGATCGGCCACGCTGGTGACGAGAAAGCGGCCGGATACTTCGCTGCTGATGATGATAGGAGTTCCGGGCGGGGAGTACTTCACCGCATTATCGAGGAGCTGCGTCAGAACTTCCTGGATGCGGGCCGGATCCATCGGCGCCGGGGGCAGGCTCTCCGGCAGGTGGACATCGACGGGATGATTCGCCAGGATGTTTTTTGAGGCCTCGATCGCCGCATCGATCACCTCGCGGATGGCGTGGGGTTGGATCTCGAGCTCGATCTCACCGGCGTCGAGGCGGGCCATCTCGAGCGCTTCCTCGATCAGGTGATTCAAGTGGTCACTCTCCTCGTTGATGATGGAGAAGAGCTCCCGCCGCTGGGCGTCACTCAATTC